>Ga0209253_10001542_pt1 | contig 20260 bp, 17 predicted proteins | sample FrelakmetBRP12BR_FD_187145 | JGI IMG/M metagenome (GOLD analysis project Ga0209253, IMG submission 187145) | Freshwater lake sediment microbial communities from the University of Notre Dame, USA, for methane emissions studies - BRP12 BR (SPAdes)... | ecosystem: Environmental > Aquatic >... | reverse complement strand
TCCGGATTCGAATCCGCGGAAAATATTACCCCCGCCGACAACAACGCCGAGTTGTACACCGAGCCGGTTGACACCCCGGATCTCACCGGCGATATACCGGACCATCGTGGGATCTATGCCGAAGGCGCGGCTTCCCATCAACGCCTCGCCGCTGATCTTCAAAAGTACTCTCTGATACGCAGGCTTCACGGATATTATCCTAAAGCAATGCTTTAAGTATATAAGTGAACATAATAATCAAATATAATTATTCGCCAAGCTGATAACGGACAAAACGCCGGACGATGATGTTCTCACCTGTCTTGGCAATGGCATTTTTGACGAGCTTCTCGATGGTCATATCCTGATCCTTGATGAAACGCTGGTTCATAAGACAAACGTCCTCGTAATACTTCTTGAGCTTACCATCGATGATCCGGTCTACGATCTTCTCCGGCTTTCCCTCCGTCAGGGCCTGCTTCTTATAAATACCCCTCTCCCGCTCAATCACATCAGCAGGCAAATCCTCCGCTTTGACGTACAAAGGGTTCATGGCAGCGATGTGCATGGCGATGTCTTTCGAGAGGCTCCTGAAATCCTGCGTCTTCGCGACGAAATCCGTCTCGCAGTTCAGTTCGACCATGACGCCGACTCTGCCTTCCATGTGGATATAAGACGTGACGGCGCCATCCTTGGTGGCCCTTGACGATTTTTTTGTGGCCGCCGACATGCCTTTCTCACGCAGGTATTCGATGGCCTTATCGAAGTTGCCCCCGGCGACCTTCAGGGCTTCCTTGCAATCCATGATACCCGAACCTGTTTTGTCCCTCAGTTCCTTAACCTTTTCAGCCGAAATTTCCAATTCTCCTCTACCTCCATCATCTCCTGGTTATCCGTCTCTTTTCCGCGGATTTTAATCGTCGGATGCCGCATCTTTCGTCTCGACGCTTTCAGGCACGTCTGTTTCCGCCGCTTCGACCGGCTTGAGTTCTACCGTCGCCGTCCCCTTGTCTGTTTCAGCCTGGGTCTTTTCTTCGAATCGTTTTTTACCCTCCAAAACGGCGTCGGCGATCTTGGATGCGAATAGCTTGATCGCCCGGATGGCATCGTCATTGCCGGGAATGACGTAATCCACCTCGTCTGGATCGCAATTGGTATCCACGATGGCCACAACGGGGACCTTCAATTTTCTCGCCTCATGTACGGCGATGCTTTCCTTCTTGGGGTCGACCACGAACACGGCTGCCGGAAATCCCTTCATGCGACGAATGCCGCCGAGAACCTTCACGAGCTTTTCCCGCTCCTTCTGAAATTTCAGGACCTCTTTCTTCGGAAATAAATTGATTTTCTCACTGTTGAACATCTCGTCGAGTTCGTTCAGTCGATCGATGCTCTTTTTGATGGTAGAAAAATTGGTCAGCATGCCGCCGAGCCATCGATAATTCACATAAGGCATGTCACATCGTTCCGCCTCTTCCTTGATGGACTCCTGGGCCTGTTTTTTGGTCCCCACGAAGAGCAATTCTCCATTCGCAGAAACCGTCTCCGCCACAAAGTGATAGGCTGTTTTGAACATCTCGACGGTTTGCTGTAGGTCGATGATATAGATTCCGTTTCTCGCCCCGAAAATGAAGGGTTTCATCTTGGGGTTCCACTTGTTGGTCTGGTGTCCGAAGTGGACGCCGGACTCGAGCAGAAGCTTCATGGATACTGCAGACATGACAAAATCTCCTTTCTTGCGTTTAATCCACCACCCTCCTCATCCGGCCGGTCAGCTTTCAAAAAAAAGCCACGCCCCGGGCCGTCAGAGGGTGTGCGTATTTGGCGCCGACGAATAACACAAACCTTTGGAATTATCAAGACAAAAAGCACAAATTATGTTGTGTAATGCGCATTGATCCTGACATAGTCGAAGGACAGATCGGAACAGAAAATCCTCGCCGATTTCCGCCCCATACCGAGCTTTGCGGTGATCTTCACCTGATCCTGCGCCATAACTGATTCGAGCCGTTGCGCCTGGACGGCCACGCCTGAGCCCTTCCGGAATAGGAGGAGGTCATCGAAGAAAAGTTCTACAGACTCCGCAGGGACGGGCACGCCTGCCGCGCCGATGGCCGCGATAATTCTTCCCCAGTTGGGGTCCTTGCCGTAGAAGGCGGTTTTCACGAGATTTGAATTGGCGATGGCATAAGCCACTTTGCGCGCATCATTTTCAGTTCTGGCGCTTTTCACCATGATCTCGATGACCTTCGTTGCCCCCTCGCCATCCCGCACGATAGACCGGGCAAGGACGTCCATGACATCGGTGAGGGCCTCCTCGAAACGGTGGACGTCCTTCGAAGATTTTGTGAGCGGCCTGTTACCCGCTTTGCCATTTGCGAGGATGATCACCGTGTCGTTTGTGCTCATACAGCCGTCAACGCTGATGCAGTTGAAGGACTGATTGACGGCTCTTTTAAAAACGGCCTTCAGGCAGTCCGGCCGTATAGCGGCATCGGTCAAGATGAAGGACAGCAGAGTGGCCATATGAGGCTCGATCATCCCCGCACCCTTGGCGATCCCGCAGATCGTCACGGCCCTCGATCCCAGGGACATCTTCCGGTATTCGATCTTGGGATAAGAATCCGTGGTCATGATCGCCTCTTCGGCATCGGCGATGCCGGAAGGCTTCAGGCTTGCGACGAGCTTGTCGACATGGTCGATGATTTTCCCCAGGGGGAGTCGCCTGCCGATGACACCTGTGGACGCCACTAGAACAAGCTCTTCCCGGATCCCGATCCTGTGGGCAACCGCTCTGGCCATTTCCAGGGCATCGCTGTAACCCTCCCTGCCGGTGGCGGCATTGGCGTTCCCGCTGTTGATGATAACGGCCTGAGCCATGCCCTTTCTCATCCTTCTCATATCCAGAAGGACGGGAGCGGCCTTAAATGCGTTCTTCGTGAAGACACCGGCCGCGACGGCCGGTACCTCGGAGTATACTAGGGCAAGGTCTTTTCTCCCCACCTCCTTGATACCCACCTCAATGCCGCTGGCCAGAAAGCCGGACACGGCGATTTCCTGCCTCTTGACATCCATGGCGCCACCTCGATTCTGAATGAACCCTTTTCCTGCCTATTGACCGCAGCATTTCTTGTATTTCTTTCCGCTGCCGCACGGGCAGGGGTCGTTTCTGCCCACCTTCTTTCCTTCCTTCTTCTGGGGCTGCGAAGGACTCCCCGATTCCGCGTGACTCATGACGTAATCCCGTGTCGAGCGGTCATAAAGCTTCTCGGCTTCTTCCTCTCTCTGGACCTGGACAAGACTCAATTTATGGAGGGAGTCCTCCTTGATCCGCTCCACCATGTCCATGAACATCGCGTACCCTTCCTTCTGGTACTCGCGAATGGGGTCCTTCTGCCCGTAACCCCGAAGGCCGATACCCTCCCTCAGGTGATCCATGGAAAGAAGGTGATCCTTCCAGTGCGAATCGATGGACTGGAGCATGATCATCCTCATGATATAGTCCATGAGCGGTTTGCCGAATTCCTGCTCCTTCCTCTTCAAATGGGCAAGCACCTCCGTAACCATATTTTCGGCGGCCTTTTCCCTGTTGATTCCCCCGTTCTGTGCCATCTGCGAAAAGCGCATGACCAGGCCGAACTGACGAGAGACGGTATCCTCCAGTCCCTTTAAATCCCAGTCATCGGGATGGACCTTCTCGTCCATGTGGGTTTCGAGAAGCTCTCCGGCCACATCTTCCAGCATGGACTCCACCACGGTCCAGAGTTCCTCGCCTTTCAGCACCGTTTTTCGCTGGCCGTAGATGACCTCTCTCTGGCGATTCATCACATTGTCGAATTCCAGGAGGTGCTTCCGGATGTCGAAGTTATGCCCTTCGACCCTGCGCTGAGCATTTTCAATGGCCTTCGACATGAGGGTGTGTTCGATCGGCTGACCTTCTTCAAACCCGATCCGGTCCATGATCGAGGAGATTTTCTCCCCGCCGAAAATACGAAGGAGATCATCCTCCAGGGAGAGGTAAAACCTCGATGAGCCCATGTCCCCCTGCCTTCCCGATCTCCCGCGGAGCTGGTTGTCGATCCGGCGGCTCTCGTGCCGCTCCGTTCCCAGGATGTGAAGGCCGCCCCGATCCGCCACCCCGTCTCCGAGCTTGATGTCGGTCCCCCGGCCGGCCATGTTCGTTGAAATGGTCACTGCGCCCATCTGGCCTGCCTGGGCAATGATCTCCGCCTCACGCTCGTGGTTTTTGGCGTTGAGGACATGATGCTTGATCCCCGTCTTGGAGAGAAGGCTGCTCAGAAGCTCCGACTTCTCGATGGAGATGGTTCCCACGAGGACGGGCCGCCCCTCTCGATTAAGTTCCTGGATTTCCTCGATGACGGACTTGTACTTCTCTTTTTCCGTTTTGTAGATGACATCCGGGTAATCCTCCCTGATCATGGGCATGTTCGTCGGTGTAACGAGGACGTCCAGCTTGTAAATCTCCCTGAACTCGGCAGCCTCCGTGTCGGCCGTTCCGGTCATCCCGGCAAGCTTCTTGTACATCCTGAAATAGTTCTGGAAGGTGATGGTGGCCAGGGTCTGGTTCTCCCGCTCGATGCGGACGTGTTCCCTGGCTTCCAGGGCCTGGTGCAACCCGTCGCTGTACCGCCTTCCTGGCATGAGCCTGCCCGTGAATTCGTCGACGATGATGACCTCGTTGTTCTTTACGACGTAGTCCACGTCGCGCTTGAAGAGCGAGTGGGCCCGGAGCGCCTGGTTCACATGGTGGAGGATTTCGATGTTCCGGGGCTCATAGAGGTTCTTGACTTTCAGGAGGCTTTCGACCCGGGCGACCCCTTCCTCGGTGAGCGCGACGGTCCTGGATTTCTCATCGACGGTGTAATCCCTGTCCTTCTTCAGCGATGGAATGATCTGGTTGATCCGATAGTACTTGTCCGTCGATTCCTCCGAAGGACCCGAGATGATGAGGGGAGTCCGCGCCTCATCGACGAGGATGCTGTCGACCTCGTCCACGATGGCGTAGTTGAATTTCCTCTGTACGTATTGCTCCAGGGAAAATTTCATGTTGTCCCTGAGATAATCAAAGCCGAATTCATTGTTCGTCCCGTAGGTCACATCAGCCGCATAGGCTTTACGCCTCTCCTCGTCTGACAATCCGTGAACAATGGTCCCCACGGTCAACCCGAGAAAAGAATAAATTGGGCCCATCCATGCGGCGTCACGCCTGGCCAGATAATCGTTGACCGTGACGATGTGAACCCCTTCCCCCGTAAGGACGTTGAGATAGACCGGCATCGTCGCCGCCAGAGTCTTGCCTTCCCCTGTTTTCATCTCCGCAATCTTGCCCTCGTGAAGCACGATCCCGCCGATGACCTGAACATCGAAGAGCCTCATACCCACCGTCCGCCGGGAAGCCTCCCTGGCGACGGCGAAGGCTTCCGTCAGAATGTCATCAAGAAAGGCCCCTCTGGACAGCTTCTCCTTGAAATAAGGGGTCTTTGCCTGCAGATCCGCGTCGCTTAGCTTCCTGAGAACTGGTTCAAAGGCATTGACCTCTTCCAAGAGGGGCGTGAGACGCTTGAGCTCCCGCTCGTTCTTGCTGCCGATGATATTTTTCAGCATGTCAAACATAGATAAACCTCAAAAAAAAACCGGCAGATGACTCACCGGAAATACATGAAAAATATAGACATGAAAACCGGAATTGTAAAGGGGTGTGAATGAAAAATCAGGGTAAATATTTTCTTGGATTGACGGGCACACCGCTGAGAAAAACCGTGTAGTGGACGTGAGAGCCTGTGCTACGACCGGAATTCCCGACAAAACCGAGGATGTCACCCCTTCGGACGACCTGCCCCTTACGGACGACACTCTTGAGCAGATGGCCGTATGAGGTCGCCACCCCGGTGGAGTGACTGATCTGAACGGAGTTCCCCATATCATGTTCACGCTCAACGGAAACAACGATTCCATCGGCCGGCGCCACGACCTCCTTCCCCAGCCTTGTGGCGATGTCCATCCCCTTGTGAAACTCCCTTCGGCCCGAGAAGGGAGATTTTCTGAAGCCGAATTCCGAAGTGACCCACCCCATGACGGGCCAGGTGGAAGGCGTGTACGCCAGGATCGATTTCTGCTTCTTTAAAAACTCGAGCAGGTCCCGGAAACTTTCCTCCTGGTAGTTGGCGTCCTCCAACAGACGGTCCATATGCTGGTTCATTCGATCGACTCCGGCCTGTCCCATTTCGTCATCCGGCATCGGGCCACCGACACCCAGAACCTGGGCAAGATTCTTCCTCGCCGATGATTTCAGGGCAATCCTGGTCTTTCTGTTCATCTCCTGGGCCAGAACCCGTATCTTGTCGTCGAACTGCTGAAGGTCCGCCATTTTTTGCTCAAACTGGCCGATCTTATCGCTCATCTTGTCGATCTCGGCCTTCTGGCTCTCCGTGAGTTCCCTGAGGCTTATGACCTCGGCCTTGTCCCGCTTGATGGAGGTGTAATCGAAGGTAAAATAGACAAAGAAGATGAAGACGATGACGGAAAAAACAAGGAGGGTCTTGAGAAGGCGCCGGGAGGCCGTGATTTTCTTAGGCGGGCCCTTTTTCTGCGGAATAATCAGGAAGGTATAGAAATTATTCTGCACTTTAGCTCGTCTCAAAGATGACCCTTGGGTGAGTTAATCGCAAGCCTAAATTCTATACCGTCCCACTCCGACGGTTTGAAAAGTACGCCAGCTCCGTGTAGAAGAATTTAGACCGACTTCGTATCCTCTTTCATATCCCGCACTTGAAGCGACATATGAAGAACCTTGCCCGATAGAGTTCTTCTACCTCCTGCGGGCACAGTTATCAATGTGTCCATCGGTTGCAATCTTACGCGTGCGAATCAGCCGTCAATTGGTGTTTTCACTATCATAAAATCGGAAAAAGTCAAGAAATATTAAGCGGCAATCATAACGTCACGGTTGTCAAGAAAGCCGTTATTCGGTTGTTGCTGATGAATTAAAATTATTTTTTCGTCGCGTCATGGCTTCCCACGGCTCCCTCAGGGGCCTTTTTGACGACCAGGAGGGGATCACCGACTTCCACCTGGTCACCCGGGGAAACGAGTACTTCGGAGACTTTCCCGTTGATGACGGAAACGACGTTGTTGAGCATCTTCATGGCCTCCAGGATAATCAGGACCTGCCCCGCCAACACATCCTCCCCTTCGGAAACGGGAACTTCATTAACCGTGCCTTTGATCGGTGAGCGGATGTCGCCGGCCTGGGCGAGGGCCTCAATCTCCTTTGTAGAAAGTGTGGCCTTTCTGGCGACCTTTTCGCCCTCCTGCTCCATCTCTGTGAGGATGGGCTCCGGGTGGTGATCGACGACGAGATAGGTTACGACGTCGCCGCTGCTCGTCTTGCGCTGGGGTCCGATGATCAGAGAGTGGAGCTTTCCGTAGGCATCGGGGAATTCAAAAGTCTCAGCAAGGTTGAAACCGCCCTTTTTGAACCAGATCTTCGGCGGCAGGACCCATGACTTTCCGTACTTCTCTTCGAATTTGAAGAAGTTGACAGCGTCATTGGGGTGCTGAAGGTAGAGGACCAGCTCGTTTTCCGTGGCCTTTCGCTCCAGCCGTTTTTCGAGCACCCTTCTTTCGATTTCCAGGTCCACGTCCTCAATCTTCTGATAGCCCCCATCCCGCTCGAGTATCTTCCTCCATTCAGGCCCGAAAACGGCTTCGTAAATCTCGTCGGCCGGATAATAGAAAGGAAACTCCCCATAACGGCCGAGCATGAGGCTCCGGAGGTCATCGTTGGCGGACTTGTACCGTGGCGGTTTCAGGACGTTGTTGACAGCCGTCGTCCAGAGGATCTGGGAGCCCGGTGTGACACTCCACCAGTTTCCAAGTTCGACTTGAACGCGGGGCAGTTCATTCTGCAGCATGTGCGGCATGAGATGGAGAAACCCCCCCTTCACGGCCTGTTCGAAGCTCGAGCCGGTGGCCCCCCCGGGCAGTTTGTGGATCTGAACGGTGGGATCAAAACCGAGGAACTGCGATTCAAAGTCCTTGTAATACTCCCGTTCCGGTCTCAGCTTGTTCGACGTGTCGATGACGGCCTGCTTGTTGATCCCCAGGGCACGGTGTCCGTAATCTTCAAGCGTTTCAATGACGGTCAAAAGCGGGGGCGGACCGTAAAAACCCGTGAAGGCATGGTCTCCGCCGTTGACGATCTTCGCTCCGTTTCTGACGGCCTCGACGGTCCTTCCGATGTCGTTTCCGTCGGTGTTGTGTCCGTGATAGTGGATGATGAGATCGGGGAATTTCTGCAGGATCGCCTTCACAAGGTCGCCGATTCTTTTAGCCGTTCCCAGACCTGCGTGATTTTTGATGCAGAGGATGATATCGGAACCGGTGACATCCAGGATTTCTCCAACCTTTTTAACGTAGTAGGCGTCTGTGTGCTCCGGGCCCGTGGAGAAGCAGATGGACGGCTCCAGAATGCGGTCAACGGCCTTGACTTCTTCGAAAACGGGCACCATGTTGGGAACGTAGTTCAGGAAGTCAAAGACCCTCCAGACCTGGACGTAGGGGGCAAAAGCACGCACGGTCAGACGGATGACGTTCTCCGGGTAAGGTCGGTATCCGAAGAGGTTGGTCCCCCGGCAGAGGGTCTGGAACATCGTCTCGGGCATCAGGGCGCTCAGGACCTGAAGTTTTTCAATCGGGTTGATCTGTCTGCGGAGCATGTCCACATGAACCGACGCCCCGCCGCTGATCTCGATGGAGAAATACCCGCAGGCGTTTCGCTCCTCGGCCACGAGGATTTGCGTGTGCGGCATGATCCGGTTCTTGAAATCGGATTGCGAAAGGTCCCGCTCTGTGTTGGTCAGATAGTACCCCTTCGATTTTTTGATCTTGCCCAGGATATGTCGGACCCCCTTTTCTTTCATTTCCCGGGGGGTGATTCTCTCGTCAAAGGCTTCTTTCCCTCTTCTCATGTTATCTTCCTTTTCGCTGTTCCTCTTTTTCCCGAAAGAGATGAATGCTGAATACCTTCACATCCTGCTTAATAGGCAAAGGGATTGATCTTTTTCACGTGGATTTCAGCAACGAGTTTTGCCAGTTTCGCGATCTCACGCTCCGCTTCCGGGTAGTCGAAGATCCCCGGATGAGTCTCGACATAGCCCGTATCAAATTTCTCTCTTCTGAAATCGGGCTCATCGCAGATGCTCAGATAGAAGGGGATCGTCGTCTTGGGCCCCACGATCAAAAACCCCAGGAGCGCCCTCTTGAGCCGGTCGATCGTCTGTTCCCAGTCATAGCCCCGGACCGTCATCTTGACCATCAGGGAGTCATATTCCGTGGGGATTTTGTATCCCTGGTAGACAATGCCATCCAGCCGGATACCGGGTCCGCCCGGTGACTGGTACACTTCGACGGTTTTTCCGCCTTCCGGCATGAAATTGTTTTTCGGGTCTTCCGCGTTGATGCGCACCTGAATGGCCTTTCCGTGGAGCTGAACACGCTCCGCGGGGATATCGATTTCGTGACCTTCGGCGATCCGGATCTGTTCCCGAACAATATCCACACCCGTCAATTCCTCCGTCACGGTGTGTTCGACCTGAATGCGGGTATTGACCTCCATGAACCAGAATTCGTTCGTCTCGGAGTCCACAAGGAATTCCACCGTTCCGGCATTGACATATTCGGCCTGCCTCGCCACGACAATCGCGGCCTCGCACATACCCTGACGCACGGCGGGTGGTAGATCAGCGGGGGCGATCTCGAGAAGCTTCTGGTGTCTGCGCTGAATGGAGCAGTCCCTCGAGCCTAAGTGGATGATGTTACCATGCTGGTCGGCCAGGATCTGGATTTCCACATGCCTGGGGGCAGTGATGCATTTCTCGACGTAAATACTTTCATCACCGAAGGCCGAGCGGGCTTCCGTCCTTGCCAGCGGAAGCTGCACCATAAGATCGGACTCACCCTCGACCTTCCGGATCCCCCGGCCGCCGCCCCCTAGAGAGGCCTTCAGCATGATGGGATAGCCGTTTTTCTTGCCGAACTCTATGGCTTCCTTGATCCCTTTGTCCCCGTGGGACAGGTTTCCCGTTCCTGGGATAAAGGGAATGCCTGCCTTCTTCATCATCTCGCGCGCGACGACTTTGTCACCCAGGGCACGGATGACCCCCGGGGGAGGCCCGATGAAGACGATGCCGGCCTTCTCGCAGGCCGCAGGAAATTCCGGGTTTTCCGCCAGGAATCCGTATCCGGGGTGAATGGCGTCCGCCCCGCTCTTGCGGGCCGCCCAAATCTGCCGTTCAATATCCAGATAGTCCTTTCGCGGCCCGTCACCGATCAGGATGGCTTCGTCGGCCAGGCGGATGAAATAGGCTTCGCTGTCCGGTTTTTCGTAAACGGAGACCGCTCCGATCCCCAGTTCTTTTGCCGTCCGCATGATCCGCACCGCGATCTCGCCACGGTTTGCTATGAGTATTTTTTTGATATGTCTCATTTTTTTCATATGAAAGTCCCGAGATCCCCTTCCTCTGGCCTTGAGGCACAATTTTCCTTTCACATTCACACAAATGCGTGGGAGGCTATATACTGGGATCTTTTGCAGCTGTCAAGGGGATAGTCTTCCGGCAGCCGTTGTGAAAGGCAGGTGCCCGTATGAAGCCGATGACTGATCAGAAGCTCCCCGACTTTCCGGAGAGACGAATGATTCCAAAAATGATCTTGACACCAAAAGATTAGTTGGCTAAACGATTTATTTACGGTTTTTCGGAACTTTTCTGAAAGGAGCCTCTATGGCAAAGTACGACTCTAATTCACTGCGAAATGTCGCCATCGTGGGGCACGGCAGCACGGGGAAAACCTCCCTCTGTGAGTCACTGCTCTATGTCTCCGGCAAGATCGACCGCCTCGGCCGGGTCGATGACGGAACGTCGTCCATGGACTTCGAGCCGGAGGAGCAAAAGAGACGCATTTCCATCAGCGCGGCCCTGAACTTCGTTGAATGGGAGAAGCACAAGATCAACATCATTGACACACCCGGCGATGCCAATTTCGCCATGGATACTCGAAGCGCGCTGCGTGTCGTCGACGCCGCCCTGGTCGTGATCGATGCCGTCGGCGGTGTGGAATTCCAGACGGAGAAGGTCTGGGAGTCTGCCGATGAGTTTGGCCTGACCCGCATTGTCTTCATCAATAAAATGGACCGGGAGCGTGCCAACTTCGCGGGTGCCATTGAAAGCGTAAAAACAATCCTGGGCCGGAAGGCCACACCGATTTACCTTCCGCTCGGAGCCGAGGATACTTTCCGGGGGCTTATCGACCTGGTCAACATGAAGGCCCTGGTCTTTGATGACCCCAGGGGAAAATTCAAGACTGAAAACGTCCCGGGTGAGATGATGGAGGAAATCCGGAAGGCCAGGGAATCCATGGTGGAGGATATCGCAGAGTGCGATGACGCCCTGATGGACAAGTACCTGGAAAGCGGCGAGCTCACCGTCGAGGAACTCTACGCGGGCCTGAGAAAGGGGGTCCTGTCAGGAAGTCTCGCACCCGCTACCTGCGGCTCTGCCGCGAAGAACATCGGTATGATTCCTCTTATGGACATGATCGTCCGCTATCTCCCCTCGCCGATCGACCGGGGGGCCGTCACGGGCAAGGTCCCGGGCACGGACAAGGAAGTCAAGCGGATGCCCCATGAAAAGGAACCCTTCTCGGGATTCGTATTCAAGACCATCTCCGACCCCTATGCGGGAAGGCTCACCCTCTTCCGTGTCTATTCGGGGACGCTGTCGCCGGATTCCAACTTCTACAACGTCTCCCGCAAGATGAGCGAGCGGTTCGGAAATATATTCTTCCTCGAGGGGAAAAACCAGCGGACCGCCGAATCGATTTTGGTTCCCGGCGACATCGCCTCCATGGCAAAGCTCAAGGAAACCGTTACCGGTGATACGATCTGTGACGAAAAGAATCCCATCGCCTATGAAAAGGTGCCCGTCATTCCAACGATCATCTCTTTCGCCGTCCAGCCCAAATCGCGGGGAGACGAGGAAAAAATCACCGCATCGCTGAACCGACTGATCGAAGAGGATCCGACCCTGACCGTGCACCGGGATGAACAGACACGCGAGATCATTCTCTCCGGCATGGGTCAGGTGCACATTGAAGCCACGATCGAAAAACTGAAACGTAAGTTCGGTGTCGAAGTCCATCTGTCAACACCCAAAGTTCCGTATAAAGAGACGATCAAGGGCAAGACCCAGGTGCAGGGAAAATACAAGAAACAATCGGGCGGCCGGGGTCAATACGGGGACACCTGGCTGGATATAGAGCCTCTGCCACGGGGATCCGGTTTCCAGTTTGAGGACAGGATTGTCGGCGGCGTGGTCCCCAGACAGTACATTCCTGCCGCCGAAAAGGGTATCGTGGAGGCCATGGCCGAGGGTGTCCTTGCCGGATACCCGGTGGTGGATCTGAAAGTGGGACTCTTTGACGGGACCTTCCACACCGTGGACTCCTCGGAAATGGCCTTTAAAATCGCGGCGTCCATGGGATTCAAAAAGGGAGTGCTCGCCTGCCAGCCGACGCTTCTGGAGCCGATTGTCACCATCGAAATCGAAATTCCCGAGGAATACCTGGGTGATGTTATCGGTGATTTGAACTCCCGTCGCGGCAGGGTCATGGGGATGGATACGAAGGGCCACCACCAGGTCATCAAGGGTCAGGTCCCGCTGGCGGAAATTCTCCGGTATGCACCGGATTTGCGATCCATCACGAGCGGCCGGGGGAGCTTCACCTATACCTTCTCCCACTACGAGGAGGTTCCGGCACCCATCGCAGAAAAGATCGTCGCCCAGTCAAAGAAAGACAAAGAAGAATAAGAGACTTGTACAGAGCAGGCATCCTCACAGTCAGTGACCGCGGAGCCCGCGGTGAGCGGGAAGATTTGAGCGGCAAGGTGATTGCCGAGATGCTTGCCGGAGTCTCCATTGAAGTGGCCGCCTATGACATCATCCCCGATGAAGAAGATCGCATTGCGGCCAAGATTCTCGAGTTCGTGGACACCAGGAACCTCGATCTCGTCATCACCACCGGCGGGACCGGCGTTAGTCCCCGAGATGTGACCCCGGATGCGACCCGACGGGTCATGGATCGGGAAATTCCCGGCATGGCGGAAGCCATGCGACAGGAAAGCGCCCGTAAAACACCTCACGCCATGCTTTCCCGGGCTGTGGTGGCCATCCGTAAACAATCCCTCATCATCAATCTCCCCGGAAGCCCGAAAGGGGCCCGGGAAAACCTCCAGGCGATCCTGCCGGCCCTGGAACATGCACTGGAAAAAATCAAGGGAAGTGAACGGGAGTGTGCGTCCTGAGAAATTGAAGGGCCCGATCCCGGTGCGTCCCCGGCCAGAACACCTTCCCGCAGCGGGGGCAACGCTTGAAGTCTCGACCATGCCTCAAAACATAGTCGGGAACGAGTCCCGCGACATTCTCCGGCGCCACTTCCTCAAGACCTTCATTGCAGAGAAGGCAGCGCCTGAACATGACGGCGGGATCGGGTTTGATGGAAAGCTGACTCAAAACCTCTCTGATCTGATTCTCGACACGGTCTTCCAGAAGGATGATCATCGGTCCGGAGTGGCTTCGTCCTGCGAGGTCACGTTTTTTCGTGATGACCACGCGCCCCTCTTTTTCCGCCTTTCGCAGAAAGGTCCGGTCCGCCTCCCCCCTGTAATATATCGTGTCGTAACCCAGGAGCCTCAGCCATTTTGACAGCCTGCCCAGAGAACGGTCCGTGATAAACCTGACATCCATCCGAACGCTCTCATGACATTAAAGCGCCTTGGTATCGTTAGAAGTTGGGACGCTTTTCAGAAGGTTTAAGTTTCTCCGCTCGAGGTCATCGATTTTCCGGTACAGTCTGTTGATGGTCATCGTCAATTTGAAACGTTCCACAATCCCCATGAGCCCCGTTACGATGATCCCGGCAAAGAAAGCGACAAAGACGATCAGATAAACCGCCACTTGATGGTCCAGGTACCCGTAGTACTTGAGATGCACGTCACCGGGATTTTGGAAGGCGAAGGTGACAAAGAAAATAACGAAAGCCATGGTCATAAGGAAGTAAAGGAATTTCATTTCCGGCCCCCCGTTCTAATTTTTTTCAGCTTTTTCCTGAGTCTCACTCTGGTCTTCACCAAGTCTTCCGGGATCACCCTGACCTCCCCCAGGACGCTCATGAAATTCGTGTCGCCGCTCCAGCGCGGAACAACATGCAGATGCAGGTGGTCATCGATGCCGGCACCGGCCGCCCTTCCGAGGTTCATGCCGAGGTTGAATCCATGAGGACCGTAGGCACTCTTCAGCGTGCGAATGGCAAGATCCATCAGCTCGAATATTTCAAGCTTTTCTTCCGTGCCCAGGTCCTCAATGTTCTGAACGTGCCGATAGGGCGCGATCATGATGTGCCCGCTGATGTAAGGGAATCGATTCATGAGGATGAAAGCATTTTTCCCTTCATGAACCAGGAGGGTCCTGTCGAGACCCGAGCCCCTGCAAAAGATGCATCCCTCGGGCTTCTTTCCCTTGATGTACTCTATTCTCCAGGGTGCGGACACATTCTTCATAAACAACCTCAAATAGGATTTAGAAATGCGCAAGTGTCTTTTCCATCAGACGCGAATGATCTCCCCCTCGATTTTCTCGCCAATTTCAAGAATGCCGATGGTGTTGTGGAGTGTGAAAAATCTCTCCGTGGCAGACCCGGGATTGAAAAAGAGCACCTTGCCCCTGAGATCATTTGAGGCCTGATGTGTGTGGCCGTAAACCAGGCAGTCAACGGCATCGAAGGCTTTGATGATCCGATGCTCGATGCCGAAGGGCGATCCCCATCCGTGGATCAACCCGACCTTGTGGCCGCCGATCTCGAGGAGGCATTTATCGGGCAGACGCTTTCTGACCTCCGGCGGATCCATATTACCGTATACGGCCTTCAGCGGTTTGCCTTCAAAAACATCAAGAACGCGAATATCAGTCAGATCGCCGGCATGCAGGATGAGATCACAATCACTCAAGTATCGGCGAAAGATCTCAGCCAGCCTCTCGCTGTAACCGCTGAGATGGGTATCCGAAAGAACACCGACTTTCAAAGGGGCTGCTCCTTCAAAGGCTCTGAAATTATATATCGGGAGTTCAAAAAGACAAGTCTTTTTTGGCATTTCACCATCTTCCCGATGGACGTTCTCTGAAGCGATGCCCCTGTCTGCGGGGAGCTTTCGTTTGACTTTTTCTTTGCAGGCATATTATAGTAATGGAGCGATTTTTTAGAGGTCATCAAATGCTTGAAACAACGTTGGAAAAAATGGCCGATAAGATCCTGGCGCTCGACGAGGCGTCGCTCACCAGCCTGTGGGAAAAATACAAGCAAAAGATGGAAAAGTTCGAGCCGACAAAGGAATGGGAGCGATCGGTCATCATTTTTTTCGTGATCAACTCTGTTCGCGTCAAGAATCACATCTTCAATGAACGGATTCTCCAGGCCCAGCACACCAAGCCTGTGGACACCCCTCCCAAGGGGAAGCCGCCTCTCAAACTCGTCAAATAATGGAAAGAGCAAAAGCCCTCAAAAGGATAAAAGAACTCCGAGAGCTCATCCACTACCACAACCGTCGCTACTACCAACTCGATGACCCGGAAATCTCCGATGCGCAATACGATCTCCTCATGAAGGAGCTCACGGAACTCGAAGAGCAATTCCCCGACATCGACAGGACGGACTCTCCTACCCGGCGCGTCGGTGCGGCTCCCCTCGACAAGTTCAACACGGTCAGCCACTTGAGCCCCATGCTCAGCCTTGCCAACGCCTTCACGGCGGAGGAAATTTCCGATTTCGACGAGCGCCTCAAGCGATTCCTCCATACCCCGGAAGAATTACATTACGCCGCAGAACCCAAGATCGACGGCGTGGCCGTCAACCTCATCTACGAAAACGGATCCTTCGTCGTGGGAGCCACCCGCGGGGACGGGTTCACCGGAGAAGACGTCACACAGAATTTAAAGACCGTCCGCACCATCCCCCTGCAGATGACCGCCCCGGAGGGTCGTTTCCCCGACCGCATCGAAATCCGGGGAGAGGTCTATCTTGAAACCGATGTTTTCAGGAAGCTCAACAAAAAAAGGCTGGAACGCGGGGAGGCGGCCTTCGCCAACCCGCGGAACGCCGCGGCCGGATCCCTTCGTCAGCTGGACTCCCGCATCACGGCCCGAAGACCCCTCAATATCTTCTGTTATGGCATTGGAGAAGTGGAGGGCTGGACCTTCCACGGCCAATGGGAGATTCTCCGGTGCCTCTCCCGCTGGGGCTTCAATGTGAACCCCGACGCCAGGAGGGTCCGGGGCGTGGGAGGCTGCATCGAATACTACCGCCAGATGACGGCGGCCCGTGAGAAACTCCCCTACGAAATAGACGGTGTGGTCATCAAGATCGACGACCTCGCGCTTCAGGCAAAGCTTGGCACGATCACGCGGAGTCCCCGCTGGGCCCTTGCCATCAAGTTCGCTCCCACACAGGCCACGACGGTGGTCAAGGAGATCATCGTGAACGTGGGCCGAACCGGTGTTCTCACTCCTGTGGCGGTTATGGAGCCGGTTCAGGTGGGGGGGGTCACCGTCAGCCGGGCCACCCTGCATAACGAGGACGAGATCCGGAAGAAAGATGTCCGCGCCGGCGACACCGTCATCATCCAGCGGGCCGGGGACGTTATTCCCGAGATTGTCAAGGTCATCGAATCGAAGCGGACGGGAAAAGAAAAACCCTTCCGCATGCCCGAGCGGTGTCCCGAGTGCGGCTCCCGTGTCGTCCGGCTCGAGGGTGAGGTGGCCCATCGCTGCATCGATCTGGCCTGCCCGGCCCAGGTCCGGGAGAACATCAAACACTTTGTCTCCCGCGGGGCCATGGATATCGACGGGCTCGGGGACCGGATCGTCACCCAGCTTCTGGAGGCACGGGTCATCGAAGACCCGTCTGACCTCTACACGCTCACGAAAGAGAAACTCCTGACGCTTGACCGTTTCGCGGATAAATTGGCCGCAAATCTTGTTGACGCCATCGCCCGGTCAAAGCACCCGCCACTGGACAAATTTCTTTTTGCGCTCGGCATCCGGCATGCCGGGGAGCACGTGGTCAAGATTCTTGTGAAGGAGTTCGGGACACTCGATCGCATCTCCGGATCCACAGCCGAGGAACTGTCGGCCATAGAGGGCATCGGTCCTACCATTGCCGAGAGCATCGCCGGCTTCTTCCGTGAACCCCACAACAGAAAAATCATCGCCAAGCTCTTGAAAGCGGGCGTCAGACCGCAGGAGCGGATGGTGAAGGCAGGTGCCCCCCTGGCGGGTAAGACCTTCGTCTTAACGGGAGGGCTTGAGAAATTCAGCCGTGACCAGGCGAAGGCTCTCGTGGAGTCCCTCGGTGGAAACGTCTTTTCGGCGGTCACAAAGAAGACCGATTACGTCGTTGCGGGAGCCGATCCGGGTTCCAAATACGAGCGGGCTGTTAAGCTCGGTCTTTCCATCCTCGACGAAGCGGCCTTTCTGAAGCTGATCGCGAATGAAAAAGAAAAATAAGTATCTGTTCTGAAAATCCTGAAACCCTCAACCTAAAACCTTCCTCCTATTCTTATGAAACGGGTTCACGTGTACATCTCCGGACTTGTTCAGGGTGTTTTCTTCCGGGCCAAGACGCACCGGGAGGCCACACACCTCGGTCTCGTGGGTTGGGTGCGCAACCTCCCTGACGGCCGCGTGGAGGCCGTCCTTGAAGGACCTGATGAAAAGATCAAGGAAATGATCGACTGGTGTCGGAAGGGTCCGAGTCATGCCCGTGTCGAAGGCGTTGAGGTGATCGAGGAGCCTTACACAGGCGCTTTTCGGGATTTCATGATCCGGCACTGACGACGGTCAGGCCGGCTCATGAATTCATATTTCTCTTCCATGACTCGCTTCTACCGGCATTCCCTCATCACCTCGCCAAAACCCGTCATGGCATTCACAATCGTCGCATCGTCCACGCAGTAGGCGATTCGAAAATAGCCCGGGCAGCCGAAGCCGCTTCCCGGAACGGTGAGAATGTTTCTCTTTTGCAGATTCCGGACAAATTCGACATCATCGGCAATAGGGGTCTTCGGGAATAGATAAAAGGCCCCTTGGGGCTTCACGAATGAGTATCCCCTTTCGGCCAGTCCCTGGCAGAGAAGGTTGCGTTTTATCTCATAGGCTTCCACGTTCACCTTGGACCCGATCACCCTTGGCAGGACGCGCTGGATGAAGGCAGGGGCGTTGACGAACCCGAGCATCCGGTTGCACATGATAAGTCCGCCAAGTAGGGTTTCAACGGCTTCCGCTTGAGGATGCACAGCAATAAAGCCGATACGCTCACCCGGAAGAGACAGGGTCTTGGAATAGGAGTTGGCGATGATGCTTTCACGATAAACCTTAAGCAGGCTCGGAACCTTCACCCCGTCATAGACAATCTTGTCATAGGGTTCGTCCGATACGAGGTAGATCGCCCGGCCGAGCTTTCTCCCCGTCTTCTCGAGGATTTTTGCGAGTCCCCGGACTTCGGCCTCGGTGTAAACCCGCCCCGTGGGGTTATTGGGCGAATTGATCAAAACGGCCTTTGTCCTCTCCGAAATGGATGTTTCGATGGCCTCGAGATCCAGAGAGAAGTCCCCCGTCGTCCTGACGAGCTTCGCAACACCGCCGTGATTGTCCACATAGGCCTGGTACTCCACAAAAAAGGGAACCATGATGAGCACCTCGTCTCCCGGGTCGAGAATCGTCTTCAATATGACATTCAGTGCACCGGCGGCGCCACAGGTCATGATCACGTGATCAGCGGCCAGGGGAACCCCGTGCTCTCGACCGAGAAAGTCTGCGACGGCCGCCCTCGTCTCCAAAAAGCCGGCATTGGGCATGTAACCGTGGACACCCGGCCTTTCATCGGAAGCAACCTCCACGAGGGCCTTCTTCAAAGCGACCGGTGGCTCGACGTTGGGATTTCCAAGGCTGAAATCGAAGACGTTTTCGGCGCCGAATTCCTTCTTCAAGCGCAGCCCGTCTTCGAACATTTTTCTGATCCAGGATGACTGGGTGATCGTCCTTTCGACCTTCTTCGAAACCGCCATGGTACCCTCCTCAAGGATTACGGATTTACCGGGTCCTTGCTATCACAGACAAAGTGCCTCCGTCAACATAAAGCGTTTCCCAAGGGGGCAATATTTCTTGACTTTTGAGGACCGCTCCACTAAACTTCACCCGCTTTGCGGCCGGCACGGACCGGTGTCTCGAAAGCTTGTGGGCACTGTTCGCGGGCACCGCATCCATCCATCGAAGCCAGCGATTTCGAATTTCCTATCGGGAGCCTTATCATGATTCTGGAAAAAAAAGGACGAATAGCGGAAGGTCTCTATTCGATCGGGCACAAAGATATACCCACCTGGCTTTTGATGAGTGAGACGCCGGCCCTTTTCGACTCGGGAATTACCTTCATGGGTCCGCAATATCTCGCAGACCTCAGGGAACACCTGGGAGATGTCGACCGCCTGGGCTATTTATTCCTCACCCATTCCCACTTCGACCACGCCGGCTCGGCACCCTACCTGAAGCGGCACATCAAAAACCTGAAGGTGGCCGCAAGCACCGCGGCGGCGGAAACCTTTAAAAAGGAAAACGCTATCCGCCTCATTCAGAGCCTGAGCCGCGACTACGAGGAAAAATTCAGCCACCTCGTCGGGTCGGAAAACGTTTTCTTCGACGCCCTCACGGTAGACCGGATCCTTCAGGACGGTGAGGAAGTGGACCTCGGCGGTGGCTGGCGCATTCACGTGATCGCCACACCGGGACACACCCGGGACGGCCTTTCCTACTACATCCCGAGGATCAAGGGGCTGATCATCGGGGAGGCGGCCGGTGTTCCTGACCAGAAGATGGTCATACACCCCGAGTTTCTGGCGAGCTACCGGGACTACATCGCCTCTTTGAAGAAGCTGACGGAACTGGACGTGGACATTGTGATGATCGCCCATCACTTCGTCTTTACGGGAGAGGATGCCCGCGGCTACTTGTTGAAATCTCTCGAAAAGACGGAAGCCTTCAGGCGTCGCATCGAGTATTACCTGAAGGATGCCGGCGGCAACCGGGAAGTGGTTGTCCAGAGGATTTACAAGGAGGATTACGAGGACACGGGCGCCATTCAGCAGGATTCGAGGGCCTTC
>Ga0209253_10001541_pt1 | contig 20262 bp, 14 predicted proteins | sample FrelakmetBRP12BR_FD_187145 | JGI IMG/M metagenome (GOLD analysis project Ga0209253, IMG submission 187145) | Freshwater lake sediment microbial communities from the University of Notre Dame, USA, for methane emissions studies - BRP12 BR (SPAdes)... | ecosystem: Environmental > Aquatic >... | reverse complement strand
CAAGAGTCTTGATGGTGTTGAGGTCTGCAATCGAATTGATTTTGCTCGTTGCATGGGGGGTGAAGGCGAGGATGGCATCATCCGGTGACATCCCGGTGCCATCATCAAGTACGCTGATTGTCGTAATTGCCCCGGCTGATGAAAAGATCTCGATCCTGATGGTTTGTGCACCGGCGTCAATCGAGTTTTCGACCAGTTCCTTAACTACAGAGACCGGGCGTTCCACAACTTCGCCGGCTGCGATCGAATTCACTGTCGCCGTGTCGAGAATATGTATCATTGGGAAACCGCCCGTTTCTCCCATTTATGTCCCGTCCCCGTCCTTAAGCTGTTTCTTGAGCTCGTGGAGTTTCTGGAGTGCCTGGAGTGGCGTCATCATATCGGGATCGAGTTTTTGGATCTCCTCAAGAACCGGTTGAAGTGCCATTACTGCTGAATGTTGTGCGTCATCCCCAATCAGCAGCTGGGTATAGCGCCGGACTTTTCGGGAGGGATCCGTTGTCCCTGAAATTTTTTCCGAAAGGACAGCATCCGCACGTTCGGTTACTTTTTTTGGGATACCTGCGAGCCGTGCGACATGGATGCCATAGCTTTTATCGGTTGCCCCGGGGATCAGTTTCCTTAAAAAGATAACATCGCTTTTTGTTTCTTTGACCGCAAAATGAAAGTTATTTACACGTTTTAATACCGATTCCATGGTGACCAGCTCATGGAAATGGGTGGCAAAGAGTGTCTTTGGTCCCGCATGTGATTTTGTATGCAGCTCTTCGAGCACTGCCTGCGCGATGGCATACCCGTCCACAGTACTCGTCCCCCTCCCGATCTCATCAAGGATAACCAGGCTGTTGACCGTTACGTTGTTTAAAATATTTGCGACTTCCAGCATCTCGACCATGAATGTACTCTGCCCGCGTGCAAGGTCGTCAAAGGCCCCGACACGGGTAAAGATCCGGTCGATCACCCCAATGGCTGCGTGGGTTGCAGGCACGAAGCTGCCTGCCTGTGCCATGATGCAGATAAGTGCCACAGCCCGCATATAGGTTGACTTCCCCGCCATGTTTGCACCGGTGATGATCATGATCTGCGTCCCCGAACCGGACATATCGGTATCGTTTGGCACATATTGGCCGAACGCAGCATGCTCGACGACAGGATGCCTGCCGTCCCGGATAAGGATCCGGTCGGATTTTTCAAGGACAGGACGGACATAATTATGATTACGGGCAGCTTCGGCAAGAGCGCAGGAGACATCGAGCGCGGCAATTCCCTGCGCTATCGCCTGGAATGAAGGGACCTCGGCCCTGAGCGATCCGACAAGTTCATCGTACAACGTCCGTTCAAGGGAGAGTATGTGTTCATCTGCATTGGTGATAAGCGCCTCCTTCTCCCGTAGTTCAGGGATTGAATACCGCTCACCATTTGCAGTGGTCTGTTTCCGCTCGTAATTGCCGGGCACAAGATGCAGGTTGGGGCGCGTTACATCGATATAATAGCCAAAGATCCTGTTGTACCCGATTTTGAGCGACCTGATGCCGGTCCGATCACGCTCTTTCTGCTGCAGGTCTGCAATCCAGTCTTTCCCGGAACTGAGAACATGGGTGAGTTCATCAAGTTCAGCGGAGTAGCCGGGCCGTATTACCCCCCCGTTTCTGGCACTTAGGGGGGGATCATCGGTAATGCTTTTATTAATGCGTGCGCTGATCTCCGGCATTTCGCGTAGATGTGCTGTGGCTTCCCTGACATCATGGGGAAGCTGATTGGTTTGGTGACCGGTAAGATATTTTTTTATCTGCGGGATCAAGTCAAGGGACATGGCGAGTGCGCGCAGTTCACGGGGATTCACGTTGCCATAAGCAGTACGGGCCGCGATGCGTTCCATGTCAATTATGTGGGTAAACAGGGAACGCAGCGCAATGCGATCAGATGTTCTGGTACTAAAATATTCCACGGCATCCAGCCTGTTGTTGATTTCTGCGATGTCAAGAATCGGGCGGATCACCCGCATTCTCAGCAGCCGGCCGCCCATAGCGGTGCTGGTACGATCGATGCAGGAGAGCAGTGTCACACTTTTTGATGAATCCCGTATACCCTCGGTCACCTCGAGGTTCCGGAGCGTGACGGCGTCAAGTACCATCACCTGCGCTGCCGTCCGTGAGGAAAGACGGCTGATATGCGGAAGCGCGGTGTTCTGTGTTTCCTTTGCATAGATCAGTGCTGCAGCTGCTGCACCGATACCTGTTGGCGGGATATCGCACCCGAAACCGGAAAGGGACGTGACATGGAAGTGGTCAGTAAGAATGCGGTTGCCCTGTCCCGGCTCGAAAGCGTCATCACGGAACGGGTTGGTACTGACCCCCTGGCTCCTGATCGCACTGATAATATCTTCGGGAACTGTTGACGGGACGATGCACTCGGCGGGCCGGTAGCGGGCGATCTCGGAGAGGATCTCCTGTCTCTCCATGCCGCCTGAGATCAGGGTGACGAAGAATTCGCCGGTTGAAATGTCAAGAAACGAAAGCCCCCAAGCACCTGCATTTTTTGCAGGGCAGAGTGCCATGAGGTATCGTGCATCCGGGGACGGCAGCATAGATGAGTCAATCACTGTGCCCGGTGTGATGACCCGAACAACATCCCGCTTCACTATGCCCTTGGCATTTTTTGCATCTTCGAGCTGGTCGCAGACGGCCACTTTGTAACCCCTGCCCACAAGCTTTGCAATATAGCCTTCTGATGCATGGTACGGGACGCCGGCAAGAGGAATGCGATTGTCGGAGCCGCGGGATCGCGAGGTGAGTACGATGTCCAGCTCGCGGGAAACCAGTTCAGCATCCGCTCCGAATGTCTCATAGAAGTCACCGATATGAAAAAATAGGATTGCATCAGGATATTTTTCCTTGATCGCCTGGTACTGGCGCATGCCTGGAGGGATTTTATCCAAAGCATCCTTACCCTTTCTCCCGGTATCGGGCTCATCGTTCATGGCTGAGAGAGAAATATCCTCTTTGCAGGATTAATACCGATCTGATCTGATTCACCACTGATTTTATAGGGCACCATCTCCCGGCCTGTATACACTCCCCCTTTTATCGCGTAATTATCAAGGAGATAATGACAAACGGCACAGATGCAATGAAAACGATCATCTCAAACAGAATACCAAGGGAAAATGCTGTCGACAGGGGCGCGATGATCAGCATGAGCAGCGCAACTGCGGGTGCAGATCCGCTCCATATGACAAACAGGCAGAGTCCTGTAAAAGCAAGGATACCAGAGAATGCATTCTTCAGGTCCTGCCCGCTGGGTGAAAGAGCAAGGGTGATGCTTGTGGTAAGATAGAGGTACAGGAAAAACCAGCCGTTTATGCGGGTGACTGTATTTGTCGTGAATATCTCTATTGCAGTGCCAATCATCTGTAAAATTCCCGCAACAGTCCCGAGTGATGGCGGGAGGAGCGGTGGAAGGAAACAACCGAGGGATGTTCCAAACAACCACGTCAGGCAGGCGAGCACAAAGGGGAGGACGAAGAGCGGTGCCGTGCTGATGACAAGGTTGCCAAAAAGCGGAAGTGCGGGCTTTGAGTACGTGACAGAACCGCCCCCGCGTGAAAAGAGCACGACCTTTTGTATGCCGGCACCAGTAATCAGACAGCCCAGCACGTGGGCAAGTTCGTGCAGGACGACTCCCGGCATCCGGATGGCATTATACAGGATTTGTACGGGGACTGCGTGCAAAAAGAGCCTCTCAAGTCCTGCCGAGATCAGGATTACGAGCGAGGCAAGAAGGATGAAGGTGAAAAAGTCCAAAAAGTCCATGGAAGTGTAACCGTTATGTTGTATTGGTTATTAGCATTAAAAAAATTGTAAGGGGAGGCTCTGTTCAATGGTGGCGGGTAACTCTTGGCATCATTGAAACGCTCATATCGCCACAGATCCTATGACCCGGTATGGTGCAGGATGACCGTAACAGGAGTATGTCTGGTACACAACCCCCGTTGTCATGGCACGTTAACAGTCTCATTCATGAAAAGAGCCCCTACCTGCTCCAGCACGCTCATAATCCCGTAGACTGGTACCCGTGGGGCGATGAAGCGTTCCGGGAGGCGCTTGTAAAGGACAAACCGGTCTTTCTTTCAATCGGGTATGCGACCTGCCACTGGTGTCATGTGATGGCACATGAATCGTTCGAAGACGAGGTCGTCGCCAGACTTCTCAATAACGCCTTTATCTGCATCAAAGTGGATCGCGAGGAGCGTCCTGACATCGACAGCGTTTACATGGCGGTCTGCCAGATGATGACTGGGAGTGGGGGCTGGCCATTGAATATCGTGATGACACCCGATAAGATCCCGTTCTTTGCTGCAACGTTTATCCCGCGGGAAGGGCGGTTCGGGATGATGGGGTTGCTCGATCTGGTACCAAAAATCTCTGTCCTGTGGAAGGAGCGGAGGAGCGATGTGGTCAGGTCGGCACAGGAAATTAAGAACGCGCTTATGGCCGCATCTCCGCCCAACGGCAGCCGTGAACTGGACGAACAGGTGCTCACATCAGCATACGGGGAGTTGCTCCTCCGGTTTGACAGTGAATTCGGGGGATTTGGACACGCCCCGAAATTTCCAACGCCGCACACACTCATGTTTCTCCTCCGTTACTGGAACCGGACAAAAAATCCGCGTGCGCTGGAAATGGTCACAAAAACGCTCGATGAAATACGGAGGGGGGGACTTTATGATCATATCGGGTATGGCATTCACCGGTATTCAACGGATGTACAGTGGCGGGTACCGCATTTTGAAAAGATGCTCTATGACCAGGCGCTCCTTGCAATGGCGTACACCGAGGCGTACCTTGTGACGCATGAGCCAGACTACCAGGCAGCAGCTGAGGAGATCCTTGCATATGTGCTCCGCGACCTGACATCACCGGAGGGCGCTTTTTATTCTGCAGAGGATGCAGACAGCGAAGGAAAGGAAGGGGCGTTCTATCTCTGGACGCCGGAACAACTCAGACAGGCACTGGGTCGTGAGAATGCGGCTCTCGCCCAAACAATCTTTAATGTGACTGCCGATGGAAATTTTTCTGATACCCGCAATGACAGCGGGGTTAACATCCTGTACCTGACGACACCGCTGGATGAGATTGCCAAAAAACATTCAATGACGCTCGAGAAAATCTTGGAACAGTATAAAAAAATCCGCAGTACCCTTTTTTCAGTCCGCCGGCAGCGCACCCGCCCCGGCCGCGATGACAAGGTGCTTTCCGACTGGAACGGACTTGCCATTGCCGCATTTTCCAAGGCAGCGCAGGCATTTAACAGACCTGACTATGCGGACACTGCGGCGCGTGCAACAGGTTTCATTCTGACGTCAATGAACTGTCATCAGGGAGGACTCTGCCATCGTTACCGGGATGGGGAGACAGCAATTATGGCATTTGCTGAGGATTATGCCTGTATGGTCTGGGGGCTTATTGAGCTGTATGAAGCAACATTCGATGCACACTATCTGAGCTCCGCAGTCGAACTGAACCGCTACCTTATTACCCATTTCTGGGACCGGACCATCGGGGGATTTTTCACGGTATCGGATATATCAGAGCAGCTGCTCGTCCGCAGAAAAGAGATCTATGACGGTGCGCTTCCTTCAGGCAATTCGATCGCGTTCCTTAATTTAGTGCGTCTGGCAAGGCTTACCGGTAATCCGGACCTTGAGAAACTCGCAGCGAAGCTCTGCGAGTATTTTTCCATGACCGTGCAGGAGTCTGCTGCATCATATACACTCTTTCTCTGCGCTCTTGATCATTCACTCGGCCCTTCCCATGAGCTTGTCATTGCAGGCACAAAGGGGGGACCCGATACACAGGCAATGGTCAATGCATACCGATCACGGTTCCTGCCATCAGCGGTTCTGATCCTGAAACCCGATGATGGTTCTGAGAGCATCGTTGATATGGCCCCGTATGTTCGGCAATACTGCGCCGTCAACGGGCAGGCAACCGCGTACGTCTGCTCCAACCAAGTATGTGCAGTTCCCACAACAGACCCTGAAAAATTACTGGAATTGCTCCCTGAAGGCTGATGAAGCGTCGCACACGGGCGATGATAATTGAAAACAGAGAGAAAGGTTCAATTAAAAAATTGGATATTTGGCTTAGATATTTTTTAATGCCACCAGATCCTTGACGCCGACAAGTTTCCAGACAAGTGATCGTTCCTCTTCAGCGATTGCTGCCGGGGGGTCTTCTGGCGAATGGCCCAGGGCTGCGAGAATGTTGCAGGAGAGATCACGGTCCACGATCAGATCGACAAATTTTTCGCGTACCACCTTCTTTTCAATTGAGTCAAGCACTTCTTCCAGATACCCCTGCAGCGTAACAAACATATAGGAGGAGAGATCCTTTGAGTACCGCTCGATCTCGACCGAGACATAGGGGCTTTTTCGGAAGTATTCGAGCTTTTTCCCGTATTTTGTTGAAAGGAAGTAGAGGAATGAACCATCAAAGACATACAGGAAAGGGGCGATGTAAGGATATTTTTCACCCTGGAAAGCGATCCGACAGACATAGCCCTTCTCGATCAACCGGTCATATTCGTTCTTTTCCATCCGCGGGATCTTGACAATATCCATAGATACCTTCTGATATCAACAGGACAAGATAAATCTTGCCAATTTTAATTTGAATATATCAGGAAAAATCATACTGGTTCCCCGGTTCATGAAAAAAATAATTTTCTTAGCTATAAAAAATTATATTGATTTCTCAAGGGGGTATCCCGCACGCTTCCATGCCAGCATACCCCCAAGTACATTGGTGATATGGTTGTACTTATTTATCGCAAGATAACTTGCAGCAAGGCTCCCTTTATATCCCGCATCACAGTATACGAAGATCGGTTCATCCCTGGGGATCTCGGTCAGGTGGTCAGGGAGTTCACCAACATAGATGTGGTGCGCCCCCTTGATATGTCCCACCGACCGGTAATTTTTGATATCCCTTACATCGAGGATGAACGGGGATTCTGTCTCAAGCCTCACGTTGAGCTGCTGGACAGAACAGGCACCAACAGTTGCGATCTCCTGCGCACCCGTGCACCATGCGGGAAAACCCCCTGCCAGATAGCCGGTGATGTTGTCATATCCAAGTCGTACACAATGCCGGACAACGGAATCAAAACCGACATTAAAGTCATCCACAAAAACAATCGGCCGCTCATAATCAAGGAACCAGCCGGCAAATGCCGGGATGCCGTCACGCCATATCGATAAGCTCCCCTTGATATTCCCGGCGGCAAAACTGGTCGGTGACCGGATATCCACGACCTGAGCACCAGACATTCTCAAGGAATTGACCTCCGCGATCCCCAGCGGTCTCAGGTGAGGAATGTGGCCGAGGACAGGTGCGCCATCCTTATTGTACCGCTCCATCTGGCTGAAATAGGGGGGGATGTACGGCGCTTCATGAATTCGCTGCCTGATGAATGCATCCCTTCCGATCAGGATCTGCCGGTTTGTCTGCTTCTCGTATCCGACTGTTGTGAATGGATGATCAGCAATATCCCCCCCACAGATCGATCCGGCGCCATGTGCCGGGCAAATAATGACACCGTCTCCCAGTGACAGAATCTTATCTGTGATGGAATCAAAGATCTTTGCCGCCATCTCGCCTTTGCGTGTCGGGCCGAAGAAATCGGTCCGGGCAATATCGCCGTTAAAAAGGGTATCCCCGCAAAAAATCATAAAGGGTTCCGGCGAAACGTCCCTGTCCCGGACAACAAGTGAGATACTTTCTTCGGTATGGCCCGGGGTTTCGAGCACAAAGAGATCCAGCGATCCAAGGCTGAATGTGTCCCCTTCGGTGACGGGAATGCCATATAAAAACGGCATCCTTGCCCCATGGTAGATCTCCGCACCGCACCAAGCGGCCAGCTCCTGTGAACCGATCACATAATCTTCGTTCCGGTGCGTCTCGAAGATATGGGTGATCGCGAGGTCTGCCCGGTCCGCAAGCTCGAGATACACATTACAGTCGCGGCGGGGGTCAATCACTGCAGCGATCCCGCCCGAACCCAATATATAGGAATTGTGGGCAATCCCGGCCGACGTTATTGTTTCAAAGAGCATTGTAAATTCCTGTATGGGGTGTAGAACACTTCATTCGTATATAGATTGTGAACGCGGGGCTTTTGTTTACATTTCACGCAACAGGATGCTTTTGACCTCCGGCTTCGTCTGGTGGTTTTTTATGATAGTGAAGAGATCAAAAAGGCTTACCGGCTGGTACTTTACCAGCTCGGCACTTACATTGATCCGCCGGTTCTCAAAATTGATGAATGGATAGTTTTTAAGGTCGTTGTTGTGGTGGTGTCCGTGGATCACCCAGCCGTCAAATGATTTCGGTACATTGCCGGGATCATGGATAAGTAAAAAGGGGATTTTGTTATGGATGACCGTTACCTTATGGATGGGTCCAGTGGGTCCCCCGTCATGGTTGCCCTGAATCAGCGTACACCGGCCGTTTAAACGCTGCAGGTATTCAGACGGGTTTTTTGCGAGAGATCCATAACAGAGGTCGCCGATGTGATAGATCCTGTCACCGGGTTTTACGGTATAGTTCCAGTTCCTGATCAGGACCTGGTCCATCTCGTCAACAGCATTGTGAGGGAACGGGCGGGAACAGTATTTGATAATATTGGCATGCCCGAGATGGAGGTCGCTTATGACAAAGATATCCTCCTTATGGGTATACAGGGAACGGGTCCGTTCAAAACCGCTGCTTCTGCGGTACAGCTTCATCGTGCGCTGCCATTCGGATAAAGCACCGGGATCATTTTGTGTAATCCAGCGATGCTGCATAAGATCGTATTCAGCGAGGATATGATCGCCATTGACAATCGTGATCCGGAGTCCGTCTTCATCGATAAGGGGAGGTGACGGGGGCGTCTCGTGCTCAGTCACCCTGTCCATGCCCAGTGAAGAGCGAACCCTTGTTAAAAACCCCTCCTGTTTTTCCCGATTATAAGTAGAGGAGGGTGACTGTTCGGACATGTGGTTAAAAACATGCATAGCTTTGCCGCGATCGAGATTGTTTGCGATTGTAACATGGAACCATTTCAGTGCAGGGTCCCTGTCCCAGATGTTGAACGTCTCTGCCAGCTCGCCGACTGCTGCCATAATGGCTTCAGTAAGTTCAACAAGCGGATCCGTTGTGATAATCCTGTATGCGATCACTGCACCGTTGAGCCCCTGGTTCATCTCGAACCCATTCACAAGGAATGGAATAGCCCCAAACGATTGTGCAACATCCCCAATTACGTTCTGGAGCTGGGCAACTGAAGCCCCTTTTTTTAAGGAAAATGGTCCAAAAAGGGTAATGTGCGGGTGTTTTTCGCAAAATTCCCCGATGTGGAAGATCCTGCCAATCTCGGCTGTGGTCTCTTTGATCCGCCACTTTGTCCTCCCGAGCCGGATTTCGACGAGAAATATGTTCTCGAGCACTATATCCGCCATGACCACAGTCCCGTTGTATACCATAGTGCATGAAAAAGATTAAACCTTACCACCTTGTGTTGTTTCCCTGACAGGTCAGTCTCTCATCTCTATAAAAAAATGGCAGGAAGAACCAGTCCTGCAGTGCAACGGGATCTGAAAGTAATGTTGTGTAATCTCTGATATTTTTGCAGATTTACCGGATAGGTTGCAAAAACCACAATTATTGTGCCAATCACCGGAACAAATTATTTTTATTCCCGTTGATGGAAAAGAGAATTATCTTAAATCAGGATTTGTATCCAGAAGAACCTTAATGAAAAAAGAGACAAAATAACTATCATGTTGGTTCCAACACGGATCTTCTTCACCAAAGGGGTGGGAATCCACAAAGACCGCCTTGCCTCGTACGAACTTGCGCTGCGCAAAGCCGGCATCGAGCGCTGCAATCTTGTGTATGTTTCCAGCATTTTCCCTCCCAACTGCAAAGAGATATTTCCTCCTCAGGCACTCGAGGAACTGAAATCCGGCGGGATCACCTATTGTGTGATGGCACGAAACGAGACAAACGAACCCAACCGGCTGGTGTCTGCGGCAATCGGGCTTGCACTTCCCAAGGATTCAGAGGAGTACGGGTACCTGTCAGAACACCATGCATTCGGTGAAACCAAAGAAAAGACCGGTGAGTATGCAGAAGACCTTGCAGCAACGATGCTTGCAACTACACTTGGAATAGAATTTGACCTGAATGCGGCATGGTCAGAGCGGGAGCAGATCTACAAGGCGAGCGGGAAGATCATCAAGACAAAACACGTCTGCCAATCTGCGGAAGGCGATAAAAACGGGTTATGGACCACAGTGATTGCTGTGGCGGTGTATTTATAATTTTTTAACACATTACTTCATGACGGACAGGGGTTGATCGCCTGTCGTCATATTAGAAATATCCTGACAGGCTCTTTTCATGCTCCCCTCCTGCCCGGTTCACGATTGTGTAACTAAATTTTTTCCCGTAATACATGCCCTTGACTTCAGGTATGAAACTCCTTTCAATCTGTACATCATGACGGGTGGTTAAACGGTGCAATCCATTATCAGGATCAGGAGTGTAATGGCAGAGGGATTGGATCTGCTCTGAAACACAACAGACAAAAAAATAGGAATTTTTCTTGACCTGATATAATCAAAAAACCAGATCTTGAGAAAACCACATCTCCTCCGGTCTTTTTCTAACCTTCTTATCCGGGCTACCATACCCCAGGGAGTACATAACCGCCGGGCGTGCAGGCATTTGCCAAAGTTCTACAAACATAAAAAAAACTATTAATTAATTATGTTGTTTTTCCAGTCCTGCCAGTCTCTTTGCCAGATCCCGCACCGCCTCCCGGGCCGGGCTGTTTTCCGGTATCTGTGAGACCGGCATCGCGGCAAGATCCGCTGCTTCCACCGCAGGGTCTTCAGGGATGACTGCAATCGGGGTATCCGGTCCGGCATCTGCCAGCGCGGTTCCGGATTTGTACCGGTTGATGATAAGACAGATGCGTTCCGGTTCAAGCCCGAGAGAAGTGGCAATCTTCCTGATGCGCCAAACCGTGCGCAGGCCCCGTGCGCCGGGGTCACTGACGATCAGAAGGATATCCGGTTTTCCGATCGTTTTGCGGCTGATATGTTCCATACCTGCCTCTGTGTCAATCACAATATACCGGTACTCGCGCCCGAGTTCCTGCATGCATTCTGCGAGCAGGTCATTTGCAAAACAGTAGCACCCGCTCCCCTCAGGCCGGCCCATTGCAATAAGGTCAAAACCATCCGCTTCAACGAGTGCCTGCCGGAACCTCAGCCGGATATAATCATGGCGTGACATACCTGCAGGGATATTTTTAGTGAATGCTTCCTCCCGCATGCTTCCCAGCGTTTCATGGATAACTACCCCCAGTGCCTCGTGCAGGTTGGCATTCGGGTCTGCATCAACAGCAAGTACCGGTATCGTACCGGCTTCGATAAAAGAGCGGATAAGTAATGAACTGACCGTTGTTTTTCCGGTGCCGCCTTTTCCTGAGACTGCGATCGTGAATGCCGGCTGTGCGATGGTTTCACCCCTCTGCCTTCCTGATGCGTGCTGAGATCTTCGCTGCTGTTTGCATGATCGCGACCGCCCCGCTCCGGTCGGCAAACCTGATCCCACAGCTCGGCGTGATTAACGACTGGCGGTCAAAAAGGGATTCCGGAATCCGCCTGCAGATCTCCTGCCGGAGGGCACAGTACCGTACATACAGGGAATCAAAGGTCTCCTGGGAGAATAACCGGAAGTCCGCAGGAACAATTCCCCAGGCTATGATGCCCCCGCGCTCAAGGTATCCTGCAATTGTATCACCATAGAGAAGGAACTCTTTGGCGGTCGAATACGCATCGATTGAGATTACCGACGGGTTTAACCCCATCACAAATTCCCAGTCCGTATTGGAGCAGCAGTGGATGCCCAGTCCTCCCCTGACAAGTGCTGCGATGTCCTGCCATCCCGAAAGTACTGTATCGCGGTCGATCGGCACTACCGAAGAACCGAGAGACGCGAGATATGGTTCGTTCAGTATAACGAGCGTCTCTTTCACCCCGGTCCTCTTCTGCATCTCGAGTTCGCACCACCGGGCCTGGAGGGCAAGCATCTTTGCCAGCATGTCAGCGAGCTGTGAATCATAATATATCGGGCGTTTCTGGTTATCAACCACCTGCATGCCGAACGTCACCGGGCCGGTCACCTGGCACTTAAGAATTGGAGCACCGGAAAGGTCATGCGTCATCATCTCGACAAAACCTGAAGCATACTCCCTGTGAAGAGCATAGGGGTCTACATTTTCTTCCATATAATCAAGAAAAACCTTCTCCATCTCTGCCGTCGTGTCAGCCGTCCTGTCAAAAAGAAGCCGGCCATCATGCATTATGCGACCCGGGAGATGTTCGGAATCATTAAAGACAATGCTCTCCAGCTGCCCCCGGTCCGGGAGCGTCGGAATATAGGGGAATCCGGGAAAGATGGAGAGGATATCCGAACAGGCCTGCGCGGGATCAGTATGGGGGAGCCCCCCGACTCCGGTTGCATGGGAACAGGGGGGCGGGATCATCCGTGCCATGCGGTTATCCCCTGAGCAAACGGCAGGCATCAAGCATCTTCTGCACCTGCGGGAAGAGTGAAAGGTCCGTATGCGGTAAAAACGTGCTGGAGGTGTACTCGTCCATAAACGCGGGTTCTGCGTTCAGTTCAATATACGCGATCTTTAAGGCAATCTCGTCAAGTGTCTTTCGTTTCCGCCGGTTGATCAGGGCGATATTTGCACCGGTCACCGAACCGTTTCCGATATTCTTGATATGGTCATGGGGAATTTCCGGTATGAGGCCGATCGTCGTAGCATTTTTTATATTCAGGTAGTTGCCAAACGCTCCGGCAAAATAGATGGTGGCGATGTCATGCCGGGACACCCCTGCCTCCTTCATCAGTGTTACGCAGGCAGCATGTACGGATGCCTTGCTCATGATCAGGTTTTTGATGTCATTTTCGGTGATCACGATATCCTTGCCAATACCGGTATCCTGTGCCCACACAACCACAAACTCCGAAAAGTGAGTGGCTTTGCGAATCCTCTGGTTATGAATCCCGGTATTGATCCGCCCGTTCCTGTCAATGACGCAGGTAACGAGCAGCTCCGCGAGCAGGTCAATCAATCCTGAACCCGTCATACCCCGTGGTTTGATACCATTGATCGTACTGAATACCGGTGTGAGCGTTTCAGGGTCAATCGTGATCTTGTCTATTGCCCCGGGATTTGCCCGCATGCCGAACAGGACTTCTCCCCCTTCAAGTGCCGGCCCGGCAGCACCGGCACACGAAAACATCCATTCCCGGTTGCCGAGCACGACCTCAAAGTTGGTGCCGATATCGATTAACAGGCTGACCTCCTCACGCTCACTCATACCACAGGAGAGGATGTCAGCAATGATGTCGCCCCCGATAAAGTCGCTTACGGCAGGAAATGCAAAGACCCCGCCGTTCGGGTTGCAGGCGATCCCCAGCCTTTTCGCAGCAACTGAAAGTGCCCGGCGTACGACCGGCACGTACGGCTCTGCAATGATATATGCCGGATCGATACCGAGAAGCATATGGGTCATTACCGTATTCCCTGCGACAACGACCTCATAAATGTCATCCCGGTCGATGCCCGCGGTATCTGAAGCGGTGGTGAGTGCGGTGTTGATACTCTCCGCGGCAAGCGCCTGGAGTTTTGAAAGTCCGTTCTTTCGTGCAAAATTTACACGTGCGAGGATATCCTCACCACAGCTGATCTGCTTGTTGTAATTTGAAGCGATCCCGACGACTTTGCCGGCAACAATGTCCCAGAGGTATACAACAACTGTTGTGGAACCAAGATCGATTGCGGCACCGTACAACCGTTTTGATGTATCATTCTCCTGCAGGTCGATCAGCCGGTAGCCTCCGGGAACGAGAGCAATGGTCCCGGTCACTTTCCAGTCGGAATGGCGCAGCATTGCAGGGATCTTCTGGAGCATCTCCAGCGGTGCGTACATTTTCTCAGCGACAGGTCCGCCGCTCTTCTGGATCCCCCAGAGAAGCCGTGAGAGATCCGGAGAGGGGTTGGTAAGGGTCGGGGGTTCGAGCTCAACATAATATTTCCTGACGGAAGGATGCAACTCAATTTCAGTTTCAAGGCCTTCAATTAAGATCTTCTGTTCCTGGATCAGGGTACTTTCGGGAATGAAGACCAAAAGGTCACCCAGCACGCATGTCGCACAGGCAAGACATGCTCCTTTTGCCAGTTCCTCTTCGGTAAAAAACCGCGAATGCTTCTGCCGGTCAAATTCTGTTTTTCCTGACTGGACATAGACTATGCATTTCCCGCATTTCCCCTGACCCCCGCAGACTACGTTGATATTCAGCCCGGCACGCTGGGCGGCATCGAGTATGGTGGTACCCCTCTCCACATCGATCTTGCGGTAACTGGGAAGGAAGGTTACGGTGCGCATTATCTCTTCCACTCCTTATTTAAAAAATCTCCAATCTCTGCTGCATCCCGGGGACCAACCATGACCTTCCACCCTGTCGCCTCCTCGATCCTCCCGGAGAGTGGAGCAGCATATCCCGGGATAATCAGCTTTTTATGGGATACTTCCTTCTCAACATCGGATTTCCTGATCGCATCACGGACAAGTGTTTCATTGAGTTTTCCTGCAGCAACTGCCGTGAGGACTGATAATCCTTCGGTATCGACAATCAGCATGAAGCATGGTATGCGGGCTGACTCAAGGTACCCCTCAAGGGTAAAAAACGTGAGCGAGAAGTTCACGGTCATGAGAACCGGTGCATCTTTGCCGGGTGAGCCGACGCGGTACAGGCCGGGATTCATCTGGATCGGTTTCTGGGGATCGGTATACACATTCTGGCGGAGTGTAAGTGCTGCCTTTGCTGATGCCCGTGAAAGGGGGGCGGTTACGATCACCGAGGCATATTTTACGATACCAAGTACAATCCACGCATCCTGCAGAACGCCAATAGTTGCATCAAGGTACACCGGATACCCGAGATCGGGAGCAGTCCTGGTAATGGCGAGCTGCCGGATCCCGGTTGAACTGGCAATAAACTCATACAGGGATGCGGGCGAGAGATCCATCACGAGATCCTGCACTCCTTCTGCCGAACAGTCTTTTGCCAGCTCTGCAAGTTGATCCAGCTGGTGGGCTTTGATCACCAGCGGGCAGCCGTGCTGTTTTGCCAGTGCACACATCTCTTTGAAATTCCCTTTGGTCGCTGCATGGATGAGCGGGCGGTAGGTTCCGCAATGGACAAGCGCCGCGGAAAGAGCAGCCGTGCTTGCCGATATGAGGACAAGGGGCAAGTCTGCCACGTTTTCAATAATCCCGACAGCGGCGGCAAAGCGATCGGTGGTAGTACTTCTGTTCCTGACCGCTATACCACTGAACCTCAGATCTGTACCGACGCGGGTGAACGCCTCATCCCTGACCCTTTTTGTGATGGATGTGATCTCATCGGGTGACTGGGTATCGGATACGTCGAACACTATACCCGGCTGGTGGTAGAAGGTCTTCTCATGCCGGTAGAGTACAAACTCCTCGCCGACCTCAAATGACCGTTCACCAACGCCGATCCTGACACGGCGGATAGGGGGCCGGGTGGTTGCGCCCAGAACAGCCTTTGCCTGGTCGTCGAGGTACGGGCAGAGATCCACATCCGCCTTTCCGCCCGCAAGTTTCATGGCAAAGGTGAGACAGGTAGGATCCCCGCACTCCTTGCAGTTCTTTTTTGGCAGGAGTTTGTAGATATCCAGTGCCTTGAGTGCCACGCTACCTCACCTGAGCGGACCCGGTCCCGTTTTTCATGCTTCTGAAAGCCTCTTTGAGCCTCGGGACCGTTTCCGGGTGCCGGACACAGATGATCTCCGCCCCGGCAACTGCTGCAGCAAGACCTGAATAGAATTCCCACGTTGCAGCCATTTCATCCTGCACTGAAGATTCAGCCTCCCGCACTTCTTTAATTGTAAGGGTATCGGTTGGAGAACAGATCATGGGCATGGCAAGGTCGGTATCACCTTTGAGCGCCGAAAACCGAATCCGTTCCATGGCAGAATAGGAGTACTCAAAGCCATACCCGAGAGTTCCGGTATAAGGGTCAATGACGATGTGGTCCCGCTGGACACCGATCTCCCGCAGGAGGATATTGAGCTGCTTTGCAAGGTTGACGTCAATAGGTGACTGCGCAATGAGCGAGTGGTTGTAGGCAAGCGCAGCCGCTGCGATGCTCCGGTACCTGTTTGCCTCTGCCGTCCCAAGGAGCAGCCGTTCACCTTGTGCAACTTCTCCGCATCTCTGGAACACCTCGCTGTCAATGTTAGGCTCGTTGCTCCCTTCAATGATAAGGGGCAGGCTGGTTGCAGAGAGTACAGCCTCGACCGCCTTTCCCATGGCAGGAATATCAGAAAAATTACGTTGCCGGGTGCTGGTGAGGTATAACCGGATCATATCGGCACCATAGGTTGCATCTGCCGTCTTTGCCCAGTCCTCAACATTGTTCACCAGATCACCACAGTAGTTCCTGACAATCGGGGGCCAGAACACCGGGTTATCACAGATCTCGAACGCGATGAGCGGGGATGAATGAGAAGAATTGTACTCAAGGAACGGGAGTGTGGTCCCGCCACCGATACGGTAGGAAACCCTCCGTGTCCCCCCCTCAGATCTGGTAGCCCCAAGGGTCACGGCGCCAATCGGCCCGGTCCAGCCAAAGCGAAGGTCAAAACCCATGGGGTCCTCACACCAGCGGTTTCATGGCAAGGGCAGGATGCTGTACACGATCAAGGAATGCACACAGTTCTTCCAGTGTAGTCGCTGAAGTTTCATCGGCAATCTTTTCAAAGAATCCTGCATTGCCCTGATCTGTAAGTTTTTTTACCAGGCGGACTTTTAATTCATCTTTAATCTGTGTAGGCATCCAGACAAGGCGACTGATCCCTCCTTCTCCCTGCAGGAACCGGTCGGAAAGGATATAATTCTTGGAAATACCGGCAAACCCGGGCGTCTGTGCGCCACCCCCGATAGTCCCTGCGAGCGTGGAAAAGGTCATCCCTGACGGTGTGACGCCCTTGAATTCACGGTTCACGACCATGATCCCGTTGACTTCCGGTACCATGAGGGCAATGCATTCAAAGCACCCGCAGCAGGTCATCGGGTATTCCATAACGCTATAGAGCGAGCACCGGTCGATCTCGCCATGGCTTGCCTTCTTCACAAACCTGTTAACGCCTTCATACTCGCCGTTCTGGGCATTGATCAGGGCTCCTTTCCCGATTGGCTGGTTTGCGCCTGCCGGAGAGATCTCGTAGGCAATTTTTCCATCCAGCCAGCTGATTGCGCCGCAGAGCGCAGGACGCTCGGGCGTGATAACGCAGACATGGTTGGGTGCGAATGTCTGGCAGAGCGTGCAGGAATAATAGGTGTCCACGTCCCCGTCACGCATTTCCTTGATCCGTGCATCACGTTCATCGTAGATATTATCTGCCTCCTTTTTTGCTGCAAGCACCTTCTCCTTATCAGTAATCAGCGTGACAGCAACAGCATCGAGCAGCTGGGGGAAATCCATCCGGAACTTGCTGGCCAGAAGTCTGCCGATATGCTTGATCTTTACCCCCATTGCGACTGCCTCCTTTGAGATCCTCACCCAGATGATGTCCCGCTGGGCGACGTGCCACGATCCCTCACCATAATTCACAAAGTTATGGATTCTCCTCTCAAGCACCGGTTCATAATCTTTTTTCATGGATTTACCGGCGACCTCGATAATGATGCCCAGCGGATGTGCAGACCCTTCTTTCATTGCATCAATCTCGGGTCCAATGACTGTTATCTGGCCGTCCTTGATCTCATCAATCCCCCGCATCTTCAACAGTTCAAACGCCGGTGATCTGCCACCGCCGAACTCCACGTACATCTCTTCTTTCCTGATGCTTTTCCCTTCAAATGCCGGGGAACAGGCCATGGGGATCGGTATCGCGGTCACTGTTACCCTGATCCCTTTTGTTTCCATGCCGCGACGAACCGCGTCGACGGGCGTGACTGTAATCCATGCATCACTGGTGTACGACCCAAGTGAAATGATGGGAAAGCCAAGCACTCTCATCGCATCAACAAGGGCAATGTCCTCATCTGACAGGCCGGGAAATACGATCACGATCGCCTTTGCCCGTTCCGCGGCATAGGTTAACAATCTTCCTGCATCTCCTGGTGCGATGCCACCAAACATCATCGCGACCCGGGCGATAATATCAACAAAATGCACCCCGTGTGCATTTGTTAAGCCAAGAGGAATAAGCCGGTATTCAGGACCAAGCCTGATCCCATTCTCAAGAAGGGCCGGAACCACCTTGCCCGCGAGGAAGGTGAGCATATATTTTTCCTGCAGTTCCCGGCAGATACCTGCTGCCAAACCCGCGTTTTGCGGTGTTCCGACAAGCAGGGCGAGCCCGAGGATGCTCCCGTCAACAAGCGAGTATCCAAGCTTACGCAGAACGGTATCGCCGACAAATCCCGTATATGGTGCAGGTTCTTTTTCCTTTCCGGCAGCGGACTGGGCAAGAAGGCATTCTGTTGCGATGATCGGGTTGTCACCGGCACGGGTATAGGCATCTGCGGCTGTTGCTGGATCATGCACGGCAATGCCCGTGAGCGCATAGGACACCGGCAGATGGTAAGCGGTTTCATCATAGGAAAAGGATGAAGACAAGGAAGCCATCCTTTTTTTTAAGAGCCCTTCACCGGACTTTGCTGCGATTGCCACGTCGGTCATTGCAGATAACCCCCGGATTAGATAATTGCTTTACAAACCTACAAATAGTTTCGGAACCCGGGTAATGTTCTTTTATCCGGCAGGGGAAAAAAAAAAGCAGGAGATGATAAAAATATTTATCCTTTATGAACGATAGTTTTTGCACTATGGTGTTTTTAACAAAGGGAAGATCACGGACACTATCCTTTTTTTCCGTATTTGTCCTCATGTGTACAGTCGTGTGTATGGCAATGCCGGTGACAGCGGTTACCGGAACTGTCACGATCACATACCGCGGATCCGGTGGTAACTACATCGGTGATACAATTGTTTTCGATGGAAAAAACACGGTCGGAAATTCCACATTGATAAAAATTACCGGTCCGGGACTCCCATCCGAGGGTGTACCACTGTATGATCTGGATGGGACCCCGGGATCGGGCAATACCGCCCGCGTGACTGCTGATGGCGCTTGGGCATTCAGATGGGACTCAGATCGCGCTGATACCGGAAAACTCCAGACAGCCCGGTATACATTCATTGCATCCGATGCAGCCAACCCTGAAATGAAAGCCCAGACTTCTATTCTTTTGAAAAAGCCGGAATTTTATATTATCGCAACACCTTCCACGATCAGCCCTGGCGACTATGTTGAATTTAAGGGAATGGCAGAAAAGGATGTCACCTATGTCAGGATTGGTATCTCGGATGCGTCAGGCTCCATGATTCACACATTTATTTCACCGGTGAGCGGGATCGGGTCCTTCGAATACGGGTTTCGTGCAGACTTGAAACCGGGGCAGTACAATGTTCTTGTGACAAATCCCTTGATGAAGAACAATCTCGGGCTTGTCCTGACAGTGTCCGCGCCGCAGACTATAGCAGCGACGGGGGGGGCTACCCCTGATAGACAGATGCTCCCTCCTGTGCAGACGATGACATCTGATCAGACTCAGGCACCGGATGCCGGGTCCCTGCCGGTATCCCCGGCTCCCTCAAAAACCGGTATCACACCGCTTACGCTTATTCTGTCAGTTATTATCCCGGGTGTTATCACAATCCTTGTGCACGGCAGCAGGAAGAAATTCTGATCGTTTCCGATCTTTTTTTATCAAACCGCATATCCTTTTGTCTCCCTGCTGAATTGACCAGGGTTGTTACTGAAAACATACGGGACTATTCCCGTTAGTATTTTTCTCGCAGTGCACATGCTTGAAAAACATGATGATCGGACGGCATATTCTTTCATGAATCAACAAGCTTTAGGAACCGTTCACGGGTCAGCTCAAGGTATGTACGCTCGGCATCGATACCGATGAATGGCCTGTGGTACTGGTACGCGACCAGACCGGTTGTCCCGCTTCCGCAAAAAGGGTCGAGCACGGTATCACCCTCATTTGAGCAGGAAAGTATAATCCGTTCCAGCAATGCCTTCGGT
>Ga0209253_10001540_pt1 | contig 20264 bp, 16 predicted proteins | sample FrelakmetBRP12BR_FD_187145 | JGI IMG/M metagenome (GOLD analysis project Ga0209253, IMG submission 187145) | Freshwater lake sediment microbial communities from the University of Notre Dame, USA, for methane emissions studies - BRP12 BR (SPAdes)... | ecosystem: Environmental > Aquatic >... | reverse complement strand
ATCACCCGTCCGTAACTCCTTGAAATGAGCAGGCCGGGAGCCCTTGGAACGAAAGAAAAGATACCAATCACCCACTGATCCAGTTTGCTTACGGCTAAAGGCCTGCGTTATGGTGCAGCGGCTTTAAGTCCCAACGTAAAGGCCTCCTGAAGGGTCTCAGGGTTTTCCTGAACGGCACTCTTCTTCTCCAGGCTCCTGAAGAAAATTCCGCCTTCGTAGCTCATGTCTAGAGCGTCAAAGAAGTATCTTGCCGTCAGGATGGCGCCTTCGAAAAGGTTCTTGCCTCTGGTCGCCCCAACCGTAATGAGGTAGCCCCGGCCGCGCGTGCGAATCTTTCTTTCCTCTGGAGTTTTCTCCAGCAGCTGTCTTGACCAGTGCGCCTGAGCCCGGTCAATCAAGGCCTTCGCCTGCGCAGTCACCCCATAGAAAAAAATCGGGGAAGCCAGAAAAATGACATGGGCCCAGTCCAGGAGAGGATAAACTTTCTGCATATCGTCCTGAACCACGCATTCTCCTGTTTTGTCGCATCCGCCGCATTCAATGCAGCCGCACAGGTTCAAGTCCCGAGTGTACACTCTCTTTACTTCAGCGCCGGCGGACTGAGCACCCTCCAGCACCTTGTCGAGAAGTTGATCCGTGTTTCCTCCTTTGCGCGGACTGCCGTAAATGCCCAAGACCTTCATGCCTTCCCCTCCCTGCGTTCCAAATGATCGCCGATCCGATTTAACTTTTCTATAGAAGCACTGAGGCGGATGTCAAGAATCAAATGGTTGCTCCCCTTGTCTCCGCACCGCTCAGCTGAGTTGCATGGATGGGAGTGAGGCACAGGGTGATGAGCAGATAGAGAACGCACACTCCCAGAATGAACGTAAGCAAGGTCAACTTTCTCGCCTCCACGTCGCACACTGGACCGCTTCATCGAGACCAAGTCCGGCAACAACAAGGACCTCTATCTCTTCGCGAATAGCCTTTCCATGGTGGACCCCCAGGCTGCCGGCATCGGTTCCTACAGTCATCCTGCTAATATATAAGGGGAAAGCTGCATTTTTTTGTTGTACTTTCCGTTAATTTCTATTATTTTTTGCCAGTCAAAGGGAACGTAACCATGAACCGTCTTTTTACAGGACCGGCCCTATGGAGCGCGTGCTGCTTTTGAACATCACTTATGAGCCTCTCAAGATCATTGACTGGAAGAAGGCCATCACCCTGCTTTGTCTAGGCAAGGTAGAGGTTCTGGAGGAGTACAACCGCGAAATTCGCGCTGTGAGTTTTACGCTCAAGCTTCCCTCTGTGGTTCGGCTGCTGCAAATGATCAAGCGGCCGAAGAGCCCGGTCAGGTTCTCAAGACAGAATATCTATGCGAGAGACCGGTATCAGTGCCAGTACTGCGGGAGCAAATACGCCAGCGAGGATCTCACTTATGACCATGTCATCCCCAAATCCCGGGGCGGCAGGACACAGTGGGAGAACATCGTAACCTGTTGTGTGGAATGCAACAGGAAGAAGGGGGGACGCACCCCCCACGAAGCCTCCATGAGACTCGTTCGGGAGCCGAACAGGCCAAGCTGGGTTCCCGCAATCAGGATCACCATAGGATTCAAGCAAATCCCGGAGAATTGGCGCGACTATCTCTACTGGAACGTGGAGATCTTGGAGTAGCCCTCGTCCTGATCTCCGGTGGCTTTTGTCGGCACTTCAAACGCGAAGCAACTCTACAGTTGCTTCGCGTTGTTTTTATAGATCATGCAAGGCCTTGAAGTGCACTCAAAGACTGTCAGAGCTCAGGAACGGGAATCGGGGATTGGTTGAAAGACCCTTACTTCACCAGTTTGAGGACTTGCTTGAAGGTGTCCGTGCCTGCTCTCTTCAAAAGCTCATAGATGACCATCTCGGTCGACGTGATGGTAATTCCTCTCCGGGACATTCTCTCTACGGCGATCCTGCAGTTCTGAGGCGAGCGGGACGCGACGGCATCGCCAACGACGTGCACCTCAAAGTCTGAAGCAGCATAAAGTGCGGTCTGCGCCACACAGATGTGCGCTTCAATGCCGCACAGGATCAGCGTCCCTTTGTTTAGCTCCTGGATACTCTTCACAAAGGCCTCGCAGCCGAAGCAGTTGAAATCCACCTTGGGAACAGGAGGGACCGATTTCAACTCCTCTTTGATCTCAGGAAGTGTAGGCCCCAGTTTTTCTTGCTCCGTAATGATCACTGGAAGTTCAACGATCTTTGCAAACTTGACCAGCTTTATCACCTGGTCAGCAAGTGTCTCTTTTTCTGCCATCACCGAGAAGAGTCTCTCCTGCATGTCAATGATCACCAGAACAGAGTCTTCCTTTTCGATCAAGCCTGATTGCGCTTTATGCTTTTTGCTCATCACCGTCCTCCCTGATTCAAACGCCGATGTATTATACGCTCTCCTGGCAAAAAGTAAACCCGAAGAAAAAACATATTGAAATATTAAAATATGTTAATATTATGTTTCTCAAAAGCTAAGGAGTTAGGAGATGCCTAAAGGAAAACCGATTCTTCTGGATTGGGAAAGAGTTCAGCGTGCCGCCGATATCCTTAAATCGGTGGCTCATCCCACGAGGCTTCGAATCGCAGCACTCCTTCAGGCCCGCGAGATGACCGTAGGAGAAATTCAGGAATCCCTCGGGACGTCTCAATCTCTCACCTCACAGCAGCTCTCCCTGATGAAGGCCAGAGGAATACTTAAATCTCGAAAAGTTGGGAAATCCGTTTATTACGGTGTCGACAGCCCTGAAGTCATTCAGGTGCTCCATTGTCTTAAGAAATGTTAGCCACTCATTAAAGGAGGAACTCAGGATGGAAGCATCAAACAAGGTGTTGGAAAAAACACAATCGCAGACCACGGAACGGGCGACTTTTATCTGCGCGAGGGATACGCTCGACGGGGTTTACCCACCGCTGATTCTGGCCACAAACGCCCGCCGGTTGGGGATGGAGGCTACGGTCTTCTTCACCTTTATGGGCTTAAACGCCATTCGTAAAGGCTGGGCCAAGAAAATCAAGTTTCAGATGCCTGGTTTTATGGGGGCTATCCCCGGGATGGCTATGATGGCCACGGGTATGATGAAAAAGAAAATTGAGAAGGCCGGGATTCCGGAGATCGAAGATCTGATGGAGATGGCACAAGCAGAGGGCGTAAAGTTCGTGGGATGCAAGATGACGGTCGATATGATGGAATTGAGCGAGGACGCCTTCATAGACGGCATAGAGATCATGACGGCTGAAGACTACATGAAGTTGGCGAGGAGCGCCAAGCTCAACATGTTCATTTAGCGGGGCTAAGGCCGGAATCCGGAAGAGAACTCACAAGATCCCTCAGGCTGGAAAGATTCCCGTCTTTGACTTGTTCCAGCAGGTGCCGCAGGGACTGCAAGGCGCCGGGGATGTAGTGCTCAAAATAAGTCTTTCCTCGAACTCTGCTCAGAAAGGAGAAAGCTCCCAGGATCTGGAGGTTCCTTTGGATGGCCAGATACGGGAAGGACCTCTCAAAGGAAGCCAGTCGCTGCGGCCGTTTCCGCCTCAGCAACTGATGGTAGGCGTTGTATATTTGACCTTTTTCCGGGACCGCCAGATTGGTGTAGGGATCGATCAGAAGTGAAGCCAGATCATAAGCCAGGGGCCCAAGGCGGCCGCCCTGCCAGTCCAGGATTCCGATCTTCTCACCCGCGATCATGATGTTTCTCGATTGAAAATCGCGGTGAAGGAAAAATCGATCCTCTGCGTTGCTCGCTTCTTCAATGAGGTGATCAAAAGTGTTCTCCAGTCCAGGCCACTCTTTCCTGAGTCCAAGGTACGTCCCCAGAAACGCTTCTTTGAAGTAATCCACTTCATAGCGTCGCATGACGAGCCGATCGTATGTCTCAGTCTGACAGGTCCACGCGGTGTTGAACCCCTCTGAGCCCTTGATCTGTTGTTGAAAAAGGATTTCCACGACCGCCAAATAGAGTGGGAGCCTCGCTTTTGCCTGAACACAGGCGGTCTGAAGACTGACATCTCCGAAGTCCTCCATAATGAACCATCCCTTTTCCAGGTCGAATCGGTATATCTCGGGCAGGGGCAGCCCTTTGTCCCGGAGGTGTCTCCCGATGTTCAGGTAAGCGACATTTTCCCGTTTCGAGAAATCATCGGTAGGAGCATTTTCCATGGCGATGTAGGAAGGATTTGACTTGGGAATACGGATTCGCCAAAAGATCCTCTTGGAGCCATCCCCGGGAATTGGACTGAACACAGCAGGCTCACCCAGGAATTCCCGTACAAATCCCGTTATACCGGAAGCGGGTTCTCTTAAATCGACCATTTCTCTCCGCACCTGGTCCTTCTTCCATTCGAGTCAGCAGGATTTCTTACACTTAATCTACCACATTGAAAAGCAAAGTGCTAAGATTTGCGACGCTCTTACCCCCGGTTGAAAGAGGCGTTGAGACGATCAATGAGCAAATACCTTATGCTGGATATCGGCGCTGGGACCCTTGACATTCTTTACTATGACGACGAATCCGGACTTCACTACAAAGCGGTTGTGAAATCGCCTGTCCTTACCCTGGCAGAAAAAGCCCGAGGACTGCCTGGGAACCTCCTCGTCTGCGGCAGTGAAATGGGGGGCGGCCCGATTTCGGAAATCCTGATTGCACGGGCAAGGGATTTTCAGGTTCTCATGACTCCCTCTGCAGCCTTGACCCTCCATCACGATCCTGAAAGGGTAAAAGCCTTGGGAATCAGAATCGTCGATGAAAGCGAGGCCAATGCGCTTCGGGGAACCGGCCATTACGGCAACCTTTCCATTGGGGACCTGGAAATACCCAGATTGCGGCATCTTGTGGGGGGCTTTGGGGTGCCTTTCTCCTTTGACGTTGTGGGAATCTGCGCTCAGGACCACGGCATGCCTCCTCAAGGAGTATCCCATCTCGACTTCCGGCATACCCTGTTCAAATTGAACCTGGACAAGAACCCTTTTCCTCATGCCCTCCTTTACAGAAGGGATGAGATTCCATCTCCCCTCAACCGTCTCAAGTCCATTGCTGAAAGCGCGACAAGACTCCCTGCCCGGGAAATTTATGTCATGGACAGCGGCATGGCTGCCATTCTCGGGGGTACGCTCGACCCGCGGGCAATCTCCAAGGAGAGAATCATCGTGCTGGACCTCGCCACTTCACACACCCTGGGGGCAGCTCTGGAGAAAGGGGAGATTGCCGGGTTCTTCGAATATCACACCCGGGATATCACCCTGCACAGGCTTGAATCTCTCGTCATTGAACTTGCAGAGGGAGAACTGGTCCATAAGAAGATTCTGCAACAGGGCGGGCATGGGGCCTATATGCGCAAGGCTTTCGGGTTTGAGCGAAACGAGATCATCCTCGCCACAGGTCCAAAACGCCGGCTCATCGAGAAAAGTCGTTTACCGGTTCAGCTCGGTGCTCCGCTGGGTGACCACATGATGACGGGAACCGCAGGCCTGCTTGAAGCAATCAGGCGGCGCAAGGGTTTGGATCCGATTCCATCCTGGTGAGCCGGCGGTATTTTCAATAACAAGAAAAGGGATTGTCAATATCCTTGAGAGCAAGTAAAAGATATTATCACACGATGACGGGAGACCTGGAGGGAGGGAAGAGATGGAGTTGTTTCACGACTATTTTGCTTGTGACGGCTGCCAGAACAAAAACTTCACACGAATTCACAGCTTCTCCATACGATTCTATGGGGTCAACTTCTCTGATGATCTTGTTTATGACAAGCTGACCGACGAACTGTTTCAGTGCACAAAATGCGGTAAGACCTTCACCAATCAACAGATCGAGGATGTTCTGGCGGAGTTCAAGAAAAAACGAAGAAGCGGAATCGAGGAGTGATTCAGTCCACCTCTCAGGGAGAAACTCCCTCAGGGTTTGCTGACAGAGACATCCTTGCTGTGGCGAAAGCCATGCGAAGGATTTCTGCCTGATGTGACCTGTTATGCGCTTTTCACTTCCTTCTGATAGAATTGAAACTTGTGGGACCCAATCTCGATGGTGTCAAAATCGTTGAGAGAGACACTGTCCTTCACGACCGTCCCGTTCACTTTCAATTTCGTCATTCCGCGCGCAAAGCTGATGGCATAGCCCGACGGCCTGCGGCTGATGGTCGCAGCCGTAGCCCCCATGAGCAGCCCCGAGAGCCTGATTTCAGAGGTCTCGGCCTTGCCGATCTTGGTCAGCTTCTTCGTCAGCTCAATTTCCCCAAGGCCCGAATCGTCAATGAAACTGACCATTCCAACTTTTTCAGGGAGTTTGGTGGTCGAAGGCGCGACCTTCTGCTTGGCGAGGAGTTCTCTCTGTTTCGCTGTGTCCAGCAGCATGGTCTTGTCCAGCTGCAGCTTCTTGTCCGTCCCTTCTCCTTCGAACTTTTCTTTTTCCGCGGCGACAAACAGGATCACGTGTTTGCCGATGACAATGTTGTCCCCGTGAGACAGTTTATGAGACACCACTTTTTCCTCATTCACAAAGGTGCCGTTGGTGCTCTGAAGATCCGTCAGAATAAACTCTCCTCCAACCCTGTCGATTTTGGCGTGGTACCCGGATACGGCCAGGTTGTCGATGACAATGGTATTGTCCTCTTGGCGGCCCATGGTGATGCTGTCTTTGGTGAAAGGGTACTCCTTAATCACCTGTTTGTTGAAGGTCAGGATCAGCTTGGCCATGGTTTTTCCCCCGTTTTTCAACATCCATGTGTATATTTTATCTTAATCTTTATAAAAATAGCAAGATCAAATAAATCTAAAGCCCAAGCTTTCTCTTTATCCGGTTCACTCCTGTTAGGGCGTCTGCTGCCAGACCTCCCAGCCTTCCAAGGGATGTTCCCCGCTTTTTTCCCACCTGATCCAGAAAGACCGTGACCACGGTCGTATTGTCATGGGCCCCTCTTTCGAGAGCAAGATCAATCAGTTTTCGGCACAACCTTTGCGGATCTGTTTCCCTTAACGCAACTTTCAGAATCTCCTCGTCCGTCGCGAGGTCCGTCAGGCCGTCCGAACACAAAATGAAGCGGTCTTCATTGGATGGTTCAATTTCAAAAACTTCGGCGTCCACGTTTTCCGAAGACCCCAGGTTTCTAGTCAGGATATGTCTGAGAGGTGATCTTGCCGCCTCTTCTTCCGTCATCACACCCATCTCGACATGTTCAGCAACGATCGTGTGATCTTTGGACATTCTCTCGATGCGGTCATCCCTCACCAGATACATTCGGCTGTCTCCCACATTCGCAGCCACAATGAGCCCTGAAACGACCAGCAGGCTGACGATGGTTGTCCCCATACCGTTGTACTGCTCATATTCGCTGGCCATTTCGTAGATCACCCGGTTGGCCAGGCGAATGCTGCCCAGGATGTAATTACCCTCCTTGCTGAGCGACTCGTCTGGAAACCCAAAGATTTCTTCGGAGGGTGTCTGATTCTCCGACCAATTGCTGAAGCTCTTGTTAATCATCTCGACAGCGACCCGGCTGGCCACTTCACCGGCCAAATGGCCTCCCATGCCGTCAGCAACCATATACAGGCCAAAGGCGTCCTGAACGGAATAGGAGTCCTCGTTTCCTTCCCGTTGAAGGCCCACGTCCGTCATTCCAGAAGATTTTATCTGCAATTCAGTCCGATCCTTTGTGAAGTTCAGTGTGTTGCCTTTTTCCTAACCCTGCACCGCTCTTGTCTCAAGCCCTGGACGCAGCTTCTTTCTCCAACACTCTCTTCTTCTGCTTCTGATCCACTTTCAGAGCGAGAAGTCTCAAGAGTTTTTCCATCTGTCCTGCGGTTTTGAATCGCTCGTCCAGATTCTTGGCCAGGGCCTTGTCCATGATCTGCTCACAGGCCACAGGAATCCTAGAGTTGAAACTTCGCAAGGGGGGATGTTTCACCTGCGTGATCTGGTAAAGCAGGCTGCTCAGGTTGTCTCCCTGGAAAGGGAGTTCACCGGTCAGCAATTGGTAAAACACGACCCCAAGGGAAAAAACGTCGGAGCGGGGATCCACCTTCTGCCCCATGATCTGCTCGGGCGACATGTAGTTCGGTGTGCCCAGAATGACCCCTGTTCTGGTTCTGGATGACGATATGGCCTTGGCGATCCCAAAATCCGTCACCTTCACTCCACCTGTCTTAAGGAGCATAATGTTGGCCGGTTTGATGTCCCTGTGGATCACATCCGCCCTGTGTGCAAATTCCAAAGCTTCCGCGACGCTCGCCACCACAGAAAGCACTTTTCTCAGAGGCAGGAGGTTTTTCTTGTTTATGAATTTCTCCAGGTTCTCCCCCTCCAGATATTCCATGGCCATGTAAGTGAGATCCTGGTCCTCCCCCATATCGTGAAGGGTCACGATGCAAGGATGAGAGAGCTGGCCTGCAATCTCCGCCTCTCTGAAAAACCGTTCTTTGATTTCCTGGATGACGTCTTCATCAAACTCATCAGAAAAACGGATCGTTTTGATGGCCAGCAAACGGTTGATCTTTGGATCAAGGGCCTTGTAGACAAGCCCCATGGAACCTCTTCCCAGGCCCTGCAAGATCTCATAGCGCCCGATCCGGGTCAATTCCTCTGGTATGGCTTCATCGAGGACACTTGCCTCTCGCGCTCTCATGTGACTTCCGATGGTTGAGGATTTGTCCACCTCCTTGATCTTGGGGATCCTCACGTCAAGGTCACGAAAACCTCCTCCTCGGTTCACGTACTCGTAAACAGAAAGAGCCTTGTTAATGAGCCGTTTCTGCTCATACTCGAGTCCGAGGTTGTAAATCAAGTCTTTGGTTTCCGGATCCAGGGGCAGTCTCCGAAACTTCTCAAAAGCGAGATCAAGAAGCCCCTGGCTCTGGAAACTGAGGCCGAGCAGTCGATTTGTTTCAATCGATTCTCTCGACATCCTCACCCTAAAAAGAAACTGGCTCACAGACACGAGCGCATAGATCATGAGGAGGCATGCGAGCACATAGCTCATTCTGAACCATATTTCCCATCTTGCCAAAAGCAAAAACCCGGAAACTGCGATCGCTGCGATAAGCCCCAGGGTTAAACTCAACCTGGATATTTGCCCAATGCGGGGAAAAAGGAAAGCCGCACCTAAACCCAGCAAAAAGAGGACCCCCATTTCAACGAAGACCATAGAGGGCGGCCTGGAGAGATAACGCCTGTTGAGGAGGTTGTCCAAAACGAAGCCGTTGAACTGGTCCTCAGAAGTCGCTGCAGATACAGGCGTCCTCAGTGTGTTGCCGGCATCACCGAAGTTCGCCCCGATCAGGACGATTCTTCCTTTCATGGATAGCTTTTTCTGGCCATTCAGTACATCCGAAAAAGAGAGTTTCTCGAGTTGAGAGAATCCCCCGAGGAACTTGACCAGCATTTTCCCGTCCCAAAGCGGGATCGATTCTCCCTTCAGTCGGAGCTGGTTTTCCTCCACCACCGCTTTGGAAGGGACCTGTTCCCAGTAGGCCAGGGCCAGCCTGAGAGCATAAGATGGGAAAAGAGATCCTTTGTGGTTTATGAAAAGAGGATGGGCCATTCCCTGGGCCGGTTCGCCTACCAGGAAGTCATTGTGCCCGAAGCCCAAGGCGACCTGGGCCAGTCTCTGAAGAGGGAGATGGAGCTCTTGAGCAATCTTTCTCTCCTTGGACGAAGGAAAAGGACCCTTTTCGCTCAAGGAATCTCTTGACAGAAGAGTCCCCTGACTCCATTTCCCCTTCACTTGCCCCGCAGGCAGGGTGGTCATGGCCGGCAGAATCACGTTACCGGCTTCCTGAACAGCTTCTACGAGTTCAAGCTCATGGTCCTCCTTTTGTTCCGTTTCTTTCAGGTTCTCTTCTACCCAGTCTGCGAGCGCATCGTCTCGTCGGCTGAAAGCGTGGGCCGATAATCTCTCCTTCAACGCCCTGATCTCTCGCAGCCCTGAATTCCTCTCCTCATCCAGCAGGGGGAGATTCAGACCAATGACCTTGGCTCCACTTCCCTTGGCCAGATGGACCATCCGGGCGATCCAATCCCGCGGCCAAGGCCAGGAACCAAGCTTGTCGAGGCTCTTTTGGTCGATTTCTATGAGAAGGATTCTTTGATCAATAGGTATTTCAGGCAAAGCCAGCCTCGTCACTGCGTCATACGAGGCCCTCTCCACCTGCTCCAGGAAGGGAGGAGAATAGTAGGCGAGCCCCACGAAAGCAAGCGCAATCAGACCCGCAAGAAGAGAGTTCAGGCTCAGGCTTCTTTTAAGCATTTATAAGGAAAATATACCTATATTCATACAAAATGTTAAATTATTTATCAAAATTATTAATTAATGTCAATTTAAAAACAGAATCCCTAACGTTGCAAAAAATAAGATATTTGAAAAAGAGTAAAACGATTCGGAGTTAAATGGAAGAAAAAGCATCATCATCCTGCAAACCGTTCTTCTCCTCCCCTATGGGCAACAGCATGTTACAAGACGATCTCGTACTCCTCAATATGAAGGTTCTCCTTTTCCGAAATGATGATGCGCCTGTTGATTCTCTTTTCCAGGTCGATCACAGACTGCTGCTCTTCCTCTTTGAGGACGCGGGCAATATCGGGATTCACGTGGACTAAAACCTGGGGAGCCTGACCCGTGATGTTCGTTTCTCTTTCAAGATCCCTTAGGATCTCGTAGCAGATCGTTCTCTTTGCTTTCAAGGAGCCCCTCCCTTCGCAGTAAAAGCAGGGCTCGCTCAGGAACCTGTTCAGGTTTTCCCGTGTTCTCTTCCTCGTCATTTCGATCAGGCCAAGTTCGGACATCTTCAACACGTGGGTTTTGGCTTTGTCTTTGGTGAGGGCTTCTTTCAGCGTTGTAAACACTTTTTCCCGGTTGGACTTCTTCTCCATGTCAATGAAATCGATGACGATCAGTCCCCCCAAGTTCCTCAACCGCAACTGGTAAGCGATTTCCTTGACTGCTTCGAGATTGGTTTTGAGGATCGTTTCCTCCAAGTTTCTTGTGCCCACATAGCTTCCCGTATTGACATCGATCGCCGTCAGCGCCTCCGTGAGCTCGATGACGATGTAGCCTCCTGACTTGAGCCATATCTTTTTGTCCAGAGCCCTGGAGAGCTCCATCTCGATCCCATAGAAATCAAAGATGGGTTCCGGCCCTTCATAGAGCTCAACGGAATATTTCAGCGCAGGGACAAAGGTTTCGATGAATCCCATGATGGCGCTGTACTCTTCTTTCGAATCGATCACCAGACGATCCACTTCACGAGTAAAGAGGTCTCGAACGGATCGGAGCGAAACGCTCAGGTCCTTGTACAGCAGCCCCGGAGAGGTAGGCTTCGCCATTTTCTCCTGAATGCTCGTCCACAGCTTCTGCAGAAAGTCCATTTCAGACTTCAGTTTGTCCTTGTCTGCACCTTCACTCGCGGTTCTGACAATGAACCCGAGATCGCCCGGCCTGATCTCCTGCACCAGGTTTTTCAGTCTATCTCTCTCTAAGGGGTCTTCGATTTTGCGGGAAATGCCGATGTGGTCCACGTTGGGCATGAGCACAAGATGCCGCCCAGGCAAAGAGATATGGGACGTCAGGCGTGCGCCTTTGGTCCCGATCGGCTCCTTGGCAATTTGGACCATAATATCTTGGCCTTCGCGGAGAAGATCTTCGATGTTCATGGAGATCGTTTTCTGGCGCTCGACCCACAGGTCTTCTTCGTCCTGAGATGGCTCCGTCTCGGGTTCGGCGCTGTTGCCCAGCATCATCTTCTCCAGTTCCCTGAGATCCTGGTGCACGTCAGAGACGTAAAGAAACGCACTCCTCTCAAGCCCTATGTCCACGAAAGCCGCCTGCATGCCCGGTAGGACCCGCACGACTCTTCCCCGATAGATGTTCCCCATGAGCTCCTGTCCTGTTTTTCTTTCGATGTGGAGCTCGACCACCACCCCGTTTTCGACAAGAGCAACTCTCGTCTCATGGGGTCTCGAATGAATGATCAACTCGCTTGGCATATTCAACTCTGACTTTCAGACTCTTCCGAGTTATTGTCCAGGATTTCCCTGCTCTTCAAGACGCTTATTCCGCCGAGGTCCTCATCGCTGAGGTGAAATATCCCCTGGATGATCTCTGCAGGTTTGAGCGCCGGCCCTTCCATGTGTTTGAGGGCCAGACGCACCGTTGATCCTGTGCTGAAATAGGCCGACTTCACCTGAGAGCGCGCGTCGATTCTCTGATCTCCCTTTTTCCTTCTTTTGATCAAAGGGAAGGAATCGGCCGCAAGAAATCGCTTAAGATCCTCCTCTCCGACTCCCACCCCGTCGAAGGAAATTTCGTAATGGCTTTCCTTAACCTTGAGACTTCCGGCTTCGTGGGTCGGTTCCTCGATGCTCACGATCTCAAGGCCGGTAGGGAGTTGCTCGGCGATCCTTTCCCTGAGCGGCCCATCGCACATCGAGTCATCATACTGGACCTCCAAGGTTTCGTGCAAGCTCTCAGTGCCCACCGGCAGAGCGGATGCAAAGGAGAGCTTTGGCATAGGGTGATATCCATTTGAGTAAACCAGGTTCACGCCGGCCCTCTTGAAAGTCCGCACAAAAGCACGGACCAGCTCGAGATGGCTCAAATACCTCGCAGGACCTCTCTTGGAAAAAGTGATCCGAAGTTTTCTTGTCTTGCGGGATTCACGCCCTGAAAGCGGCTCTTCCTTCTTTGCAGGAACGCTCCACTCTTCGAAAAGAATGGGTTGAACCTCCCTGTGGTCGCAGACACCGCAATCCAGGCATTTTTTTCTGCAATCCGGAGTCCACTGACCTTCCTCGGCCCTCCGCCACTCCATTTCAAGATATTCTTTGCTGACCCCGCATTGGATGTGATCCCACGGAAGCACCTCCTCTCTAGATCTTGGTCTGTGAAGGTAAAAGGCGGGGTCCACGCCTGCGTCACGAAAAGCCTCTTGCCACAAATCCAGACGGAATTGCTCGCTCCAAGCATCGAATCTCGCTCCCTTTTGCCAAGCTTTGACGAGCACCGGTGTCAGCCTTCTGTCACCTCTCGAGAAAACCCCCTCGAGCCAGCTCATCTCCGGTTGGTTCCATTTGACCCGTATCCTTGGGTCCTTGGTCGCTTTCTGAATGAACTGAATCCGCCTCCTGCTTTCACTGAGCGAAATTTGGGGCAGCCACATGAAGGGGGTGTGGGACTTCGGCACAAAGGTCGAAACACTGACATGGACTTTTCCCTTGTTCTTCGATGTCCTGCACACCTTTCCTGCAAGCCGGATGATGTCTTCCAGATCCTTGTCCTCCTCACAAGGAAGGCCGATCATGAAATAGAGCTTGATCAAATCCCATCCTGCCCCATAGATCTCTCTCGCCATGAACAGGATCTCTTCATCCGTCAGACCCTTGTTCAGGATTCTTCGGATCCGCTCGTTTCCCGCTTCAGGAGCAAAGGTAAAACCTGTTTTTCGAACCCTTTTGATCTCTTCGAACCACGTGGAATCGAGACTGTCCACTCTCAGGGAAGGGAGACTCACGGCGATCTTGTCGCTTTCCTGCTTGTCCATCAGAACCCGGAGCAAGGAGCCCAAGCCGGTGTAGTCCCCGGAGCTGAGAGACAACAGGGACATCTCCTCATACCCTGTGAAGCGAAGGCCGCGCTCCGAGTGTCGAATCACGGCTTCCGGATGCCTTTCTCGAACAGGTCTGTAAATCATTCCGGCCTGGCAGAAACGACAGCCCCGGGTACACCCTCTTGAAATTTCAATGGCAAGCCGATCATGCACCAGTTCAGCGAAAGGAACCACCTGGAGCTCTGGAAACGGAAATGCATTGAGGTCCGGGACGATCGCTTTCTTGATCTGCTGGTAACCGGGGAGCAAGGGTTCCATGTCCCGGATCGTGCCTTCCGGCCTGTAGCGAACCCGGAAATAGCCCGGCACATAAAGGCCGCGAATTCGGCTCAACGCTTGGAGTGTTTCACTCTTCGCCGCTTGCTGCTTTTTCGCCTCTCGGACCGTCTCACAGATCTCCAGGGTGGCTTGTTCTCCGTCGCCAATCAGGATCGCATCAAAGAGGCGGGCTACCGGTTCGGGGTTAAAGCAGGCAGGCCCTCCGGCGATGATGAGAGGGAAGCACTTCTCCCGCTCTTCCGCGAGAAAGGGAATGCCGCACAGATCGAGCATGGTGAGCACATTGGTAAAGGAAAGCTCGTGCTGGAGGCTGAAACCCACGATGTCGAGTTCGGCCAAGGCCCGGCCTGACTCCATCGTCGTCAGGGGAACACGGCGATCCTTCAGCTCTTTCTCAAGATCTGTCCACGGGCAATACACCCTCTCTGCGGCCAACCAGGACGGACGGTTCAACAGGTCATAAAGGATTTTAAGCCCCACATGGGACATTCCCACTTCATAGACGTCGGGAAAAGCGAGCGCGATGGAAACCTCAACCTGAAAAGGATTTTTCTTGATCGCATTGACCTCGTTCCCCACATACCGGCTCGGGTGTTGAATGCGGGAAAACCATTTTTCGTTGAGCACGTTCATCGGCGTCATCCTGAAGCCATCGACGTCACTTGTCTTGGAATCCTAGCCTGTGACTTCTCTGCACCATGCGGCGAAGTTCAAAAGCGAACCGCAGAATACCCGCCTGCCCTGCGAGGTGCTTTGCACCGCGACGGTAACCGTGACGCTCTTAAGCACGGCGCATCTATCTCAAATCTGCTTAAGGGCATAGCGGGCAGGTCGAATGAAGAATACCGAAGGAAACAACGGGAGTCATTCAACTTCATCATTCGAAATTCCTTATTCGACATTCGTTGAGTTCATAGGCGCTGGATCATTTCGCATTGATCATTGCACATTGAACATTGAATATCGCACATTGTCCATTCAACATTGTGCATTGAGGATGGATCATATGCTTTTGGGTCAATGAACAATGAGAAATGGTCAATGATCAATGATTGGGTTGCGGCTAAAGGCCTGCACTTAGGATAATAGGTTTGGGCGTTTTTTCAAGCGGATTGGCCCAGAAAGGGATCGAGCCACACCGTGATCTCAGCCCCGCCATCAGGATGGTTTTTCCCGGACACCCTCCCCTTCAGACCCTCCACGATTCTCTTCACAATGGCCAGGCCGAGCCCGGACCCCCCCTCCTTGGTGGTAAAGAAAGGAGTGAACAAAAACTGCTGTGCTTTGTTGCTGAACCCCTCACCGGTGTCCCGAAAGGTAATTTTGGCCATTTTTCGCCCCCCTCCGTGACTCTCCGGAGAATTGACAAAATCCGTACGAACAGACAGCACCCCTCCTCCCCTCATCGCCTCGGTGGCGTTCAGAAAAAGATTCCACAAGACCTGTTTGATCTGTTCCGGGTCAGATTCGATATTCATCGATCCGTGAAACTGCATTTCCACCCGGATCTTTCCCGTCCACTTGGCACTGTTCTTGAATAACTCCAGAGAATCAAGAATCAGCTGATTCAAATCAAAGCGCTGCACTGCGGATTGCTTCGGCCTAGCAAAGAGCAAAAAATCGCTCACCAGGGTATTGAGGCGGTTGATCTCCCTCAGCATGATGTCCATCAGCTTGGTTTTGACATCATCCATTTCCAGGCTTTCTTTGAGCATCTGGATCGAACCACTGATCGAGGCCATGGGGTTCCGGATCTCATGGGCAATCCCTGCAGCGAGTTCTCCGATCAGAGCAAGACCTTCCACCCGTTTCATCTCCTCTTCGATCTGCCTCATCTCCGTCATATCCTGGAAAAAGAGAATCCTCCCTCCCTGGCTTCCATCCGGCGAGCTGAGAGGAGAGACGGAGCACCTCAGGAACACTTTCTCTCCGCTCGGCCGGAGATAAGGGAGATCGATGAAGCTTGGATGCTTGCTGGCGTGCGGGTTCATATCCTCGTATCCCAGCCGGACGTGGCCATTCAGAAAGGGAAGCGCTTCAAGCAGTCTTTGCCCGATGCAGGCTCCTGAAGGAATGCCGAAGAGCCTTTCCGCAGCAGGATTGAAAAGAAGAATCTTTCCCTGATCGTCCAAAGTGATCAACCCGGAGGTCATGCTTCGAATGATCCATTCATTGAGCGCCTCCAGCTTGATGTTCTCATTCTGTTTCGCTATCAGTTCGACACGGCTTTTCCTCGCCTGTTCGGAGGGATAACTGCTGAGGAATGCAACGAGGTAAAAGGCCGCTATGTTGACCAGGATCATGTACAGGATGTAGGAAGCCTGGTAGTCGGCAGGGTAAATCAGCCGGCTTCCCAACGGCTCAATCACCCTGTAGTAGTGGAGATCGATCAGAAGCCCGTAGAGGATGCTGCAACTCGAGGCGGTGATCATTCCGCCCTTGCGGTAAAGAATGATGCTGCCGTTGATGATCGTGAGGATGAAGAGAAAAGAAAAGATGCTCTCGATGCCGCCGGTCGCGTAAATAATGGCCGTCACCAGCACCGTGTCGACCAGCAGTTGGAGGTAAGCGAAACGAATCAGGTTGTTCAAACGTTTCAGAAGGAGGACATAAAGGACGGTGATACAGTAGATCGCGGCAATCAGCAGGTAATGATAGGCCTGGATGTCGCCGAAAGCGGTCCTCGTTTCTTTAACCTGTACGAAGACAGAGGCTCCCAGCAGGAGAGAGACGAACAGAACCCTCAAGAACATGAGTCTTTGAAGGCGTCCGAACAGCTCTGATCGAGGAATTCTAATGGGGTCGCGAGAGACCATGGTGATCGGTTTAGCCGCCCATGGCTGCCGCCATCCCGAAGATGGGCAGGTACATGGCGATGACCAGTCCACCAATGGACCCGCCGAGAAAGAGCATCAGGAGAGGCTCTAGCATGGAAGTGAGCGCAGCGACGGCCGCATCGACCTCCTCATCGTAAAAGTCAGCGATCTTCTCCAGCATGGAATCAAGAGCGCCTGTCGCCTCGCCCACGGCGATCATTTGGATGACCATCCCGGGAAAGATATCATTTTCCGAGAGAGGTTCGGCAATCGTCTGACCTTCTGCGATGCTTCCGCGGACCTCGTAGATGATTTCCTCAATCACCACATTCCCGGCGGTCTTTGCGACAATCTCCAGGGCGTCCAGAATAGGAACTCCACTGCTGATCATGGTTCCGAGGGTACGGGTAAACCTTGCCACAGCCGTCTTCTTGAGCAAATTCCCGAAAACGGGCAACTTCAGGAATAGGCTGTCGGTCACCTTTCTCCCGGCAGCAGTATCCCTGTATCGCTTGAAACCGTAAATCAGGGCCATCAAGGCTATGATCACCCAGTGAATATTGCTCTTCAGGAAACGGCTCATGTTCACCACGATCTGGGTCGGAGTGGGAAGGGCAGAGCCGAAGCTCTTGAACATGTCTTCGAAAACGGGAATGACGAAGATGAGGATCACCGCAATCACGATGATGGCAATGGCCACGACGACGAGGGGGTACGTCATGGCTCCCTTGATCTGGGATTTCAGCTTTTCCGCCTTTTCGATGAACTGAGCCAGACGGCGCAAGATCGTATCGAGCATACCACCCATTTCCCCTGCAGCCACGAGATTCACGAAAAGAGAATCAAAAATCTTCGGGTGCTTCTTCATGGCTTCCGCCAGAGTAGACCCCCCCTCCACATCCTTGGTGATTTCTTTCAGAATTGCCTTAAAGGTGGGATTCTCTGATTGCTCCGCAAGAATCGTGAGTCCCTGCACAAGAGGAAGACCCGCGTCGATCATCGTGGAGAACTGCCTTGTGAAAATCATCAGGTCTTTCTTGGTGACTTTGGGCTTCAGAAAAGAGATATTCTGAAAGATATCCTTGGGTTTGGGTTTGAGTTTCTTGACCGTGAAATTGCGTTTCTTGAGCTGGCTGAGCGCTATAGCCTCATTCGCAGCGTCGATTTCCCCTTTGAGCTTTCTTCCCTTTTTAGTCTGGGCGACCCAAACAAAGACCGGCATCTATCTCTTCCTCCTGTAGCCTTCCCCCATCGGTCCACCTTGCTCGAAAAAGGAATAGGCCGTTCTTCGGCTTGGCAGACATGCTTATAATCTTAGTGAAATATGGAGGTTATGTCAAGCATTCTCTGGGGATTTTTCAGGAGCAGAAACGGGCGCCGGTCAACGGATCGACAAGCTAACCCCTATCCAAAACGGCAATTTACTCTTGACAAGAGGCGTTCACTCAATGTTATATGAGAACCGAGATGAATTGGAACTTCTATGAAAAAGGAGGATTTGGATGTGAATGAGGTTAATGCTCCAATGGCAGGAAAAGTCATCGATGTGAAAGTGAAGGTGGGAGATAGCGTGAGTGAAAACGACGAGGTGGTGATTCTGGAAGCGATGAAAATGGAGCTACCGATTGTAGCGACAGGTTCCGGCACCGTCAAAGAGATCCGATGCAAGAAAGGGGATGCTGTGGAAGCGGATGCCGTTTTGATTGTTCTTGGATAACGCCGATGATTCCCAGGTTCGGCTTTGATGATCCGTTGCGAAAAAACTTGGATCTTTCAGTAAACGCGATAATGTCACGTCTTGCAGTCACTCAACGGGTCGCCAGGATACGGTAGTCTCTCGGTGCATTAGCGGATAACTTTGGAATTCAAAGAATTGGATTTTACAGAAAAAGCTCGTTTCCTCCCCGGAAGCGGGCTTTTTTATTCCTTTTGCTTTCTCCGAAAAGAGTTGACAGTCCTCTGTCTCTTGAAATATTTTTGACCAGCTTTTTGACACCCATCGGAGGACAAACCATGGCGGACAAGATTGATATAGATTCCCTGGCCAGCGCGTTCGAAAACTGGTCAAAGGGAGTGGAAGGCAAACTTGGAAAAAACCCTGAGAGGAAAAAGGAGTTTCTCAACACCTCGGGCATCGCTGTGCTCCGCCTTTACACCCCGGTTCATACTCAGGGCCTGAATTACCTCACCGACGTAGGGTTTCCCGGCTCCTATCCTTTCACCAGGGGGGTCCAGCCCACGATGTACAGGGGGCGACACTGGACCATGCGGCAGTATGCAGGGTTTGGAACCGCCGAGGAGTCCAACAAGCGCTACAAGTTTCTCTTGGAACAGGGGCAAACCGGCTTGTCCGTCGCCTTTGATCTTCCCACCCAGATCGGTTATGATTCGGATCACGACATGGCCATGGGAGAGGTCGGGAAGGTGGGAGTCGCCATTTCTTCCCTCCGGGATATGGAAACGCTTTTCGATGGCATCCCGTTAGACCAGGTGAGCACCTCCATGACCATCAACTCCCCGGCAGCCATTCTCCTGGCCATGTACCTGGCCGTTGCCGAGAAACAGGGAGTTTCTCCTGAACAGCTCAGGGGAACCATCCAGAACGACATCCTGAAGGAGTACTCCTCAAGAGGCACGTATATTTTTCCTCCCAAACCGTCCATGCGCATTGTGACGGACATCTTCGCCTTTTGTTCCGAGAAAGTCCCTCAGTGGAACTCCATCAGCATCAGCGGGTATCATATCCGAGAGGCCGGTTCGACGGCGGTGCAGGAGGTAGCGTTTACGCTCGCGAATGGGATTGCCTACGTGGAAGCCGCGTTGCAGGCCGGACTGGATGTGGATGCTTTCGGCCCCAGGATCTCCTTCTTTTTCAACGCTCATCTGGACTTTTTTGAAGAGGTGGCCAAGTACAGAGCGGCAAGACGCCTTTGGGCCGGCATCATGAAGGAACGATTCAAGGCCAAGGATCCCCGATCCATGATGATCCGCTTCCACACCCAGACGGCGGGCTGCACCCTGACCGCTCAGCAACCCAAGAACAATATCGTGAGAGTGGCCTTTCAAGCCCTGGCCGCCGTTCTTGGAGGGACCCAGTCGTTGCATACCAACTCCATGGATGAAGCCCTCTGCCTGCCCTCTGAAGAGGCCGTGCAAATTGCCCTGCGAAGCCAGCAGATCATCGCTTATGAGACCGGTGTTTCGGACACGGTGGATCCCTTGGGAGGGTCCTACTATGTGGAAGAACTGACCCGCGAGATCTTTGACCGCGCCGAGGCATACATCAAGAAGATCGATGACATGGGCGGCGCTGCAGCCGCGATCGAAAAGGGCTTTATCCAGAGAGAAATCCAGGACAGCGCCTACCGGTATCAACGGGAAATCGAACGTGGCGAACGGGCGGTCATCGGGTTGAACCGGTTCCAGGTGCAGGAGGAAAAACCGAAAAATCTTCTGAGAGTGGATCCTGCGCTGCGCCTTTCACAGATCGAAAAGCTGAAGAAAATGAAATCCGAGCGTGACCAGGACCGCGTCGCTAGGGCCCTTTCCGAACTGAAGAGAGC
>Ga0209253_10001539_pt1 | contig 20274 bp, 16 predicted proteins | sample FrelakmetBRP12BR_FD_187145 | JGI IMG/M metagenome (GOLD analysis project Ga0209253, IMG submission 187145) | Freshwater lake sediment microbial communities from the University of Notre Dame, USA, for methane emissions studies - BRP12 BR (SPAdes)... | ecosystem: Environmental > Aquatic >... | reverse complement strand
CCTCTAGGGGGGCCTCAGGGGCGATTCCCACGCCTCTTTGAAATCACACTAACGGAGACCATTACCCGGTTTCATTGACTTTTGCTTTTTGCCTATGCTAATGTTCTTCCGTCGTTGTCCTAAATAGAGACTGAAAAAAGGAAAATGATATGTTGACCATTAAAAAAATCCTCTGTTCGACGGATTTCAGCGAGCCCTCTTATAAAGGACTCGAGTACGCCAAGGATCTGGCCGCGCTTTTCAAGGCCGAGCTGGCCGTGGCCTATGTCCTCCCCGTGCTGCCCCACCAGCCTACCGATCCCAATATCTCTTTCTCCATACCCGAATACGAACGGATTCTACACAAAGACTCTGAAGAGAAACTCCAGAGCATCATCAAACAACACTTTCCCGAAGGCTCGAACGTGCGGGCGATCATCGGCCATGGAAACGCGGCCAAGGAAATCGTCCGGATCGCCGAAGAGGAAAAGAGCGATCTGATTGTCATCTCCACCCACGGCGTATCGGGATGGCATCATCTCATCGTCGGCTCCGTGGCCGAGAAAGTGATCAGGACGGCTCCCTGTCCCGTCTTCGCCGTTCGTGAACATCGCAAGTAAGCGGCTTTTCGATAGCTCTTTCTGCGTCAATCGGACAGAAGGCGGAATCGAATTCCAGGAGTCTTTCATAGGGACCAATCTGTCGTCGCGAGCGAAGCGCGGCGATCTCCTTAAGCTTCGCGATCAGCTGGTTTGAGAAGTTGTCTCGTTATTAGGCGAGAAGGCTAAGAAGTCCGGCTGGTTTTGAGATAAGAATTTTCGCTCCGCTGTTGATCAGCTCCTCGGCTGTACGGAACCCCCAGAGGGCGCCGACGGCATACATCCCGGCGGCATTGGCTGTCCACATATCTGTATTGGTGTCGCCCACATAGAGTATTGCCACGGGAGGAAGATTCAAAATGTGGGCGATCTCGAGGGCGGCCGCCGGGTCGGGTTTGATCGGGACGCCATCCCTGGCGCCCAGAATAGCCTGAAATGACCACCGGGATAAAAATTTCTTTGTGACTCTGAGGGTCGAGTCATGGGGCTTGTTGGAAAGGATGGCCAAGGAGATGTTGCGCTCGGTCAAGGAATCCAGGAGCTCGGGAACGCCGCTGTACGGCTGAGTGCTGAGTTCTCCCCGGCGGTGATATTCGGACCGCATGAGCTTTTTTAGGCGGTCGGCGATTTCCGGATGGCCGCGGGCCTGGGAGGGCAGCGCTCTCTGGACAAAAACATCGATTCCGTCGCCGACCAGCTGCTTGCATTCCTCGGTCGTCCGGCCGGGGTATCCCATCATTGATAAAGCCGAGTTCATCGATTCGGTCAGGTCCTCAATCGTATCGAGCAGCGTGCCGTCCAGGTCGAAAATCACGGCCTTGAATATCATTGTCTGACTCCTTATGCATTTTATCCAAGAGGCACCCCGTGTCAATCCATTTTCTCCCTTCCGACGATCAGGTTCCGGGATAGATTCCCCATCTCTTTCAGCGGTCGGCGTCATCGTTCTTTTTTATGTCTTCGCCTTGCCGGGGAGAGGCTATCGGATCAACGTCAAATTTGAAAGGGATCGAAGGTCAGAAATCCGACAGCCTTGTATTGACACTCACGGGACATATCTGCTATTTTAGCCCACACGGCGCCATCGTCTAGAGGCCCAGGACAGGTGGTTCTCAGCCATCAGACCGGGGTTCGAATCCCCGTGGCGCTGCCATCTGTATTTCCAAGATTGAACAGGCCAAAATCAAGCGGGTGGGGCCGAAGGGGAAGACGTTTACATCGGAAATATATTTTAGATGGGATTTTTTATGGGACGAATTTGAAAACGAGTAGGGGAGATATCCTAGATCCTCCATGACCTTAAATTCTCAGGACTAGATTTTTATCACGGGAGCGACGGGATTTTTGGGTAGCAATCTGGCCAGGCTTCTGGTTGAACGCGGCCTCGATGTGACGATCCTGGCCCGCCCCGCGAGCGACCATCCCTTACTCAGCGGCCTGAAGCTTTCCCGCGTCGAAGGGGGTATCACGGATTATACGTCCGTTCTGCGCGGGATGAAGGGCTCCAGCACATTCTACGGCCCCGGCGATGTCAAGCTTCATACCGGCGAGGTCTTCCGGAACATCGCCTCGGGCTTGCTGAAAATCGCCCCTCCGGGAGGGAACGGCGTCATCTCGATCCGGGATTGCGCCGAGGGCCTCGTCGCGGCCATGGAAAAGGGCCGGAGGGGCGAGCGCTACATCTTAAACTCGGAAAACCTGACAATTCTTGAGATCTTCAATGTCCTGGCCGGGGTGCTGGAGAAGCCCCCGATCCGGAAGAGATTCCCGCGTTGGACTTATCCGCCCTTTTATGCCGCCGCCTTCCTGGTCGAAAATGTCTTCCGGGTTTTCGGCAAAGCCTCGAAAATTGAATGCGGGACCATCGCCATGAGCTGGCGGTTTCGCTATTTCGACAGCTCCAAGGCACGTCGAGAGCTGGGATGGTCGCCCCGGCTGACGTTTGAGGAGACCTGCCGGCAGGCCCTGGAATTTTATCGCCGGCAGGGACTTTTGCCGTAGCCAAAGAACCGTCCACCGCTGTTGTTGAGGCCGTTCTCGGGCTGTGTTAGAATAGAGGCTCTTCGGAGCATGTTTCATGTCATTCCCGGCATCGTCGGCGATCGTATCCGCTGAAAAAGAAAAAAAGGCTGCGGCCGGCAATTCTGTCATCGCCGCCCTCTTCCTCACCTCCATGAAACTGGTTGTCGGATTGATCACGGGCAGTTTGGGGGTATTGGCCGAAGCGGCCCATTCCGGGCTGGACCTGGTGGCCGCCTTTGTCACCTTCCTGGCCGTCCGTGTTTCGGACAAGCCTGCCGACCACGAACATCCCTACGGCCACGGCAAGATTGAAAACTTTTCCGCCCTGATCGAGACGATGCTTCTTTTCATCACTTGCGCCTGGATTATCTTCGAGGCCGTTCGGCGCGTCTTCTTTAATCCCAGGGAAATCAATCCGAGTCTCTGGGCGTTCCTGGTCATGGCCGTATCCATCGCCGTCGATGTCAGCCGGTCCAGGATGCTTTTCCATGCGGCCCGTAAGCATCACAGCCAGGCGCTCGAGGCCGACGCCCTTCATTTTTCGACGGATGTCTGGAGTTCCAGCGTCGTCATCGGTGGACTCGTGCTCGTCTGGCTGGGGCAAAATGTCCTTCCTCAATATGGGCACATCCTTCAGAAGGCCGATGCCTTGGCGGCCCTTGGCGTGGCCTTTATCGTCATTTTTGTTAGCTTCAAGCTTGGCAAACGGACCGTGGATGTTCTTTTGGACAAGGCCCCCGACGGACTGCCTCAGAAGATTTCCGAGACTGCGGCGCAGGTCGAAGGCGTGCTGAATGTCGGCCAGGTCCGGATGAGGCGCTCGGGCGCCAGCTTCTTCGTCGACATGACCGTCGAGGTCGACCGCAACCTGTCCTTCGAGCGCACCCACACCATCGCCGAATCGGTCGAATCCCGGGTGCAGGAGATCGCCCCCGGCGCCGATGTCGTCGTCCATACGGACCCGAGGGAAATGGAGCGCGAGACCATGGCCAAACGAATTCGGGCCGTGGCCTATCGAAGCCAGATGCCCGTCCATAACATCAGCATGCACGAGAACAGGGGCCGGGTCTATGTGGACCTTCACCTGGAAGTGGACGACCATCTGTCGCTTCAGCAGGCCCACGATATGGCCAGCCATATCGAAAAAGATCTGCGGGAGGATATGCCCGAGATCACCCAAGTGAACACCCACATCGAATCCCGCGGCACGGGCATGGGGGATGGACAAGACGTCACGTCCCATGAGGGCGTGCTCGTGGAGAAGGTTAAAAAAATCACCGACGAAATTGCCGGGCAAGCCCGCTGCCATAATGTCCTGGTCCGCCGGAAAGGCGACAAATTCTCGGTCTCGCTTCACTGCCATTTCGAAAAAGACCTGTCCATTATCCAGGTCCATAATCTCTCCAGCCGGATCGAAGAACGCTTGAAAAATGGGATTCCCGGCGTCGACTACGTCCTGGTCCATGCGGAACCGGCAGCGAGATAACCCCGGGGGTGGATTCCTGGCCTTTGAAGAAGGCATCTTCATGCATTCTGGCCATCGCCGAGGTCTAAGCCCATCAACCGCTGATTCTTAATGAAGAAGCTCTTCATTTGACGAATCTCGCTCAAATTGCTATTCTTCTGATAAAAATGATATATCCGGACGAAATGGGGGATATGAGCTGCCCGGAATCGGATATTCGTAGGATTTGAAGATTTGTGGCCATGGACCTTATCCATGAGCGAGGAGGAATTCGGATGAAATATCGTCTCAGAGTTCTATCAGCCTTATGTCTCACGATCCTCGTGGCCGGCTTAAGCCTGGCCGGGGCGCAAGAGAAGCAGCCCGCAAACGCTCCGGAGCTTGCATCGCTGACTCAGAAACTTCCTCTCGACCCCCAAGTCGCGCTCGGCAAATTCGACAACGGGCTCCGCTATTACCTCCGCGTCAATAAAAAACCGGAAAACCGGGCCGAACTGCAGCTCATCGTCAATGCCGGCTCGGTGTTGGAAGACGATGACCAGCAGGGCCTCGCCCATTTCGTGGAGCACATGGCCTTTAACGGCTCCAAACACTTCGCCAAGCAGGAGCTCGTCAAGTTCATGGAGTCCATCGGGATGAGGTTCGGGCCCAGCTTGAATGCTTTCACCAGCTTCGATGAGACAATTTATATGCTCACGGTTCCCACGGATCAGCCGGAGGTGTTGAAAACGGCATTCCAGATTCTTGAGGACTGGGCGCAAGAGCTCACGTTTGATCCTGCCGAAATTGACAAGGAGCGGGGCGTCATAATCGAAGAGTGGCGGCTGGGCCGAGGGGCCTCTGCCAGGATGCAAGACAAACAGTTTCCCATCCTGCTCAAGAGCTCCCGCTATGCAAACCGCCTGCCGATCGGCGAGAGGAAAATCATCGAGAGCTTTAAATACGACACGCTCAAGAGATTTTACCGGGATTGGTACCGGCCGGACCTGATGGCGGTCATCGCCATCGGAGATTTTGACCGGTCCGCCGTCGAAAAGCTCATCCAGGAGCATTTTGCCGGCCTTCCCGCCGCACGAACACCCCGTCTGCGTCCTGTCTGCGACGTCCCCGACCATCCCGAGACCTTATATGCCATCGCCACGGACAAGGAAGCGACAAATAGCAGCGTCTCTGTTTTTAACAAACTGCCGGTCCGCGACCAGAGCACGGTCGGGGCTTATCGCCAGAGCCTCGTCGAGGAGCTTTATAGCGGAATGCTCAATCGCCGCTTCTCCGAGTTGACCCAGAAGCCCGACCCGCCCTTCCTGAATGCCTATTCCGGCCGCGGGCTCTTTGTCCGCTCCAAAGAGGCGTACATGCTCAATGCCATGGTCAAAGACGAGGGAATCGAGCGCGGGCTGGAGGCGCTGTTCACGGAATCCGAGCGGATCACGCGCTTCGGCTTTACCCCCACCGAACTCGAACGGCAAAAGCGGGACGCGCTGAGGTCGATGGAACGATTGTATGCCGAGCGCGAGAAACGAGAGTCAAGGGCGTTTGCCTCAGAATACATGCGTCACTTTCTCCAGGGCGAGCCGAGCCCCGGAGCCGATGTGGAATTCGAACTCACCAAGCGTTTTCTGCCGGAGATTCAGCTTGAGGAAACGAACAAGCTCGGCCGGGAATGGGTGACCGAGCGGAACCGCGTCGTCATGGTCAGCGCGCCCGAAAAGCCGGGACTCCAAATACCCGACGGGCAAAAGCTTGCAGCCGCGATGAAGGCCGTCACCGGCAAGGACATCAAGCCCTATGTCGATACGGCCGGCGATCAGCCGCTCCTGGATAAAGTTCCGGAGCCTGGGAAAGTCATTGGCACCAAGACCAGGGAAGACGTCGGAATCACGGAATGGGAACTCTCCAACGGTGTCAAGGTCGTCCTCAAGCCAACCAACTTCAAGCAGGACGAAATCCTTGTCCGGGCGCTGAGCCCCGGCGGGACTTCTCTAGTCGACGATAAAGACTTTACCCCCGCCAGCACGGCCGGCCAGGTCATCGCCGCAGGGGGATTGGGCAAATTCAACGCCATCGAGCTAAGGAAGGTGCTTTCGGGCAAAGTGGCCAAGGTCAGTCCCTACATTAGCGATTTAGAAGAAGGGCTTATGGGAAGCGCTTCCCCCAAAGACCTGGAAACCCTGTTTCAACTCATCTATTTGACTTTTACCGAGCCGCGTTCCGACGCCACAATCTTCGGTGTTTTCACGGCCCAGATGAAGGCCATGTTGGCGAATATAAAAGCGAGCCCTGACTACGCGTTCATGGAGGCGCTCCAGACGACCCTGAGTCAGAATCACTACCGGGAGCGGCCTATGACGCCGGAGATCGTCGATGAAATGAACCTTGAGAAGTCCTTTGCATTTTATAAAGACCGCTTCGCCGACGCCGGCGACTTCACCTTCATTTTCATCGGCAACATCGATCTGGAAAACATCAAGCCCCTGGTGGAGCGCTATCTCGGATCCTTGCCTTCCTTGCGCCGAAAAGAGACCTGGAAGGATGTCGGAATCGAGCCGCCCAAGGGAGTTGTCCAGAAGACCGTCAAAAAGGGAATCGAGCCTAAAAGCCAGACGGCCATCGTATTCACCGGCCCATTCCAATACGATCGTCCTCATCGCACGGCCATCCGGGCCATGTCGATCGTGCTGGACACCAGGCTGCGAAATCTCTTGCGGGAAGAGCTGAGCGGCACTTACGGCGTCGGTGTGAACGCGTCTTTCGAGAAGATCCCGCATGAAGAATACGCCTTCATGATCAATTTTGGCTGTAATCCGCAGCGGACGGACGAGCTCGTCAAAGCCCTCCTCAAGGAAATTGAAAGCCTGAAGACCAATGGTCCGACGGATAAAGAGGCCAATGACGCGCGGCAGGCGCTCTTTCGCGAGTTTGAGACCGGATTGAAGCAGAACAATTGGCTGTTGACTCAGCTCTACCGCAAATATCAGCTCGGCGAGGACCCGAAGAGCCTTTTCGATTTTGAAGAAGCGCTCAAGATCATCACCCCCGCCTTCATTCATGAAGCCGCCCGGACCTATCTCAACACAGACAATTATGTCCGGGTCTCTCTTTTTCCGGAGAAAGAAAACAAGGTCGCCCTGGCCTGGTTCCTTCTGCGGCGGTCGAATTTGTCGGCCTTAGGAGTGAACTAATATCAACGCAATAATTAAGATGACATCCCCGTTCGGGCGGCCTAAGCGCCGCCCAGACATTGTCACTTTATTTATTGCGTTTGTATTAAAAAATTCGGGTGACGTCTCCAGCAGCGGCTTGACAGCGGAGCGCTCCCCGATAGAGAATAATCCTGGTTTTCTGAAAAAATTTTATCGAGGATGACATGGGTGGATTTTTTGGCATCGCTTCCTTTGATGACTGTATCGCCGACCTTTTTTACGGGACCGATTATCACTCGCACCTGGGCACAAGAAGGGGAGGGCTGGCGGTCGTCCGCGACGACGGCATCTTCCGCGTCATCCACAACATCGAGAATTCGCAGTTCCGGACCAAGTTCGATCCCGATCTTGCCGACCTCCACTCCTGGGCCGGCATCGGCGTCATCAGCGATTACGACGACCAGCCGGTCCTCATCCGGTCTCACCTGGGAAATTACGCCATCGTCACCGTCGGCGCGATCAAAAATACCGAAGGGCTGGCCCGGGAGGCTTTTCGAAAGAGGCACCTTCATTTTGCCGAGATGTCGAGCGGAGAGATCAACCCGACCGAGCTGGCCGCCGCCCTGATCAACGAGGAAATGAGCTTTGAGGACGGCATCGAACATCTCCAGAACTCCATCGAGGGCTCCTGCTCGCTTCTCATTTTGACGGATAAAGGGATCTATGCCGCCCGCGATAAATACGGACGGACGCCGGTGGTCATGGGCAAAAAAGAGGGAAGCGTCGCCGTGACCCTGGAAACATGCTCTTTTCCCAACTTGGGCTTCGAAGTGGATAAATATTTAGGGCCGGGCGAGATCGTTTTTATAACGCCGGAAGGATATGAGCAGAGAAAGGCGCCCGAATCGAGGCTCCAGATCTGCGGCTTTCTCTGGGTTTATTACGGCTATCCGGCTTCCAGTTACCAGGGGATCAATGTCGAATGGGTGAGGAACCGCTGCGGCGCCGCCCTGGCCAGACGCAACCCGATCGACATCGATTTCGTGGCCGGAATCCCGGATTCGGGAGTCGGCCATGGTCTGGGATATGCCGCCGAATCAGGGATTCCTTTCAAAAGGCCTTTTGTCAAATACACGCCCACCTGGGCCCGCAGTTTCATGCCCCAGAACCAGGCCGTCCGGGATCTCGTGGCCAGGATGAAGCTCGTTCCCATCCGCGAGCTGATCCAGGACAAACGGTTCCTCTTCTGCGAAGACTCCATCGTCCGCGGCACCCAGCTTCAGGATACGATCAAGAGGCTCTATGATTGCGGCGCCCGGGAAGTCCACATGAGGCCGGCCTGTCCTCCCTTGGTCTATGGATGCAAGTTCCTGAATTTCTCGGTCTCCCGCTCGGAGATGGACCTGGCGGCGCGGCGGGCCATCCGGGAGGTCGAGGGGGAAAGCGTCAAGGACCTCTCGGAATACACGCACCCGGAATCCGAAAAATATCGAGCCATGGAAGAAAAGATCCGGAAGCGGCTTAACCTGAGCAGCCTCAAGTACCAGCTGCTGGATGACTTGGTGGAGGCGATCGGCCTGCCCAAAGACAAGATTTGCACGTTCTGCTGGGACGGCCGAGAGCTGAAATAACAAGGGAAAAAAGGGGACGGTTCTCTTTCCGGAAAAAGAAAACCGTCCCTGAATTTCCGGTCTTTGCCTTCAATCTTCACAAAATCTTAACAAAATCTTGACATCATTTTGACAACTTTAATCCCTGCCGCGCTTATTCTTTAGGCGTGAATCGGCTGAATCACAAATCATTAAAAGGAGGTTTTTATGGTTCCAAAACTTTTTAAAATTTTTTTGCTGGCGGCCTTCTGTTTTTCCTTTTCCCTTTTCGGCTCGGCCCAGACGACCCTGACCATCCTTCACACCAACGACACCCACTCCGCCCTTTTTGCGTTCGGGCCATGGGAGAACTATGGGGGAATCGCGCGCATGTCCACGCTCATCAAGGAAATCAAGGCCAAAAATCAGAATGTCCTGGCTCTCAACGCGGGAGATGTGTTTGTCGGGTCCTTCGAATTCAACAAGTACCTCGGGTATCCAGAGCTCGAGATCATGCAGGGACTCTACGATGCCATGTGTCTGGGCAACCACGAATTTGACCTCGGGCTGGATGCCCTGCTGGGCGTTCTCAGCGGGCAGCTGGCGGGAGACTCGCCGATCACTCTGCCTGTCCTTTGTGCCAACATCGACCTGTCCGCCCATCCGGCCCTCCAGAATTTCGTCAAGCCCTTTATGGTGAAGCAGGTGGGGAGCTTGAAAATCGGCATTTTCGGCGTTGTCAACAAGGATCCCCAGAACTACTCACCCGATGTGGCCGGCCTCTTGCTCGACCCTTTTCAGGCTGCCGGTGAGACGGCCTATCGCTTGAAGAATGCCGAAGGCTGTGCGCTCGTGATTTGTCTATCGCATTTGGGAACCGCATCCGATATCCAAGGCCTGTCTCAGGTGCCGGGGATCGATGTCATCGTCGGCGGACATTCTCATGACGTTTTCGATCAGCCCCAGGTGCAGGGCGGGAAGATCATCGTCCAGGCGGGTGAATTCGGCCTGTATCTGGGCGAACTCAAGCTGAAGATCAACGGCGGCAAGGTGAAGCTCGAAAAATATACTCTTCACTCCATCAACGAAAAGATCAGAAGAGATCTGACCCTTCTTCCAAAGCTGGCCTTCCTGGGCGCCGGAATTATGCTGGACCCGCGCTTCGGGCCGGTTTATCTCAAGGGAGTAGCCTGGGCTACAAAAGACCTGGAGAAAAAATGGGCGCCCGGCAGCCCGAACCGCGACACGCCCCTGGGAAACCTCGTCGCGGATGCTTTGAAAAAAGGCGTCAAAGCGCGGGGATTCGCGGCTGATATCGCCATGGAGGCCAACGGTTACATGGCCTATAAAATCAACAAGGGCAGAGTCGTCGGCAACGATGTCATGCGCGTGGTTCCCTACGGTTATGATCCGGTCTCCGGCCTCGGCTTCAAGATTAAAAGCGTCCAACTGTACGGAGCTCAGATCCTAGCGGGATTGGAATATTCGGTCACATACGTCGAATACACCGATGAGCTATCGCTCCAGGTGTCCGGGCTTGAGTTCAAGTATGATTCCTCCAAGCCGCCTGCCGAGTCGATCGGCCAGATCAGCCGGCTCGATCCTTTCTCGGTCAAAGTCAACGGCCAGCCGATCATTCCGGACGGTCTGTACTGGGTCGCCCTGAACGAGCAGCTCCTCAATTTCCTGCAGGCCAACGGCCTGGTGCCCTCTGGGGCCATAGAGACCGGGCTCTTCGAGTACAACCTCGTCCGCGATTACATGGACAAGCTGAACATCCTGGATTATTCTTCCGAAGGGCGGATCGTGGATACCAGGGGACTGACTCAGAAGAAATATTGATGATCATGGGGACACACGATCCCCCTTTTCCAAAGGGGAGGGTGTGTCCCCCTCCCTTTATTTTTGCTTCTTTTCCCGGAAGCGCTTGAGGTAGTCCGCGGCGACCCTGTCGGGGTTCAAGAAAAGGCAGCCGGCCAGGCTTTTGACCTGGCCCTTGAGATATGTGGCTTCCGGAAGCGCGTCGAATTTCTCAGCCTCGATATTTTTGAGCAGCTCCACCCGCAGCTTGAGCTGCTTGGAGAGGTCGTCCAGCCTGATCCCCAGTCTCTCGCGGATCTCTCTGAGCACCGGGCCGCTGAAGGACGTGAACTCGACGGCCTTCTCTGAAGGAGGTTTTTCAGCCGGAGGCTCGTCCGTCATCATGGAACTGGTTTTTGGCGGCTCGTTTTTGAGGGCGGCTTGGAGCTTGGCGTAGGCGTCTTCGACCTGGCGGAGGACTTTTTTTCTTCTTTTCTCGGGAAACTCTTCGGCCAGCGCTTCCAGGACGATGGAGTCGCCTGAAAATAGATTTTTCAGCCGCACATAGGCGTTATAGACGTCTCGAAGAGTGGCCGAGGGGCTCAATTCCAGGATGTCGAAATATTTCTTCAGATCTTCCTGCGGCATCAGAATCCTCCGGTGATCTCCACCTCTTTCCCCTGGATCAGGTTGTCGGCAAGGACTTCTATGGCCTTGCCGCAGCTCGAAGAAAGATAGTTGAGCATGAACGGCTTCCGCTCCCGCACCGACTTCCAGACGGCATCATCATAGGCGATGAAGCCTGAGAACCGGACGGGAACGCCGAGGTATTTCATCAGGACGCTCTTGATGGAAGCGCCGAGGAGGATGTCTTGCTCGGCCCTGACCATATTGAGGATGAGAGTGATCTTGAAGCCGGCCAGCTCCTCGTCCAGGATCGTCCCCAGATAAGGAAAGCTCTCTTTCAGATAATCCATGAACTCCTTGAGGTTCTTGATCCCGTAGCTCTGGCGGCCGTCCCAGATGTGCTGGGCGATTTCCCGAAACCCGTATTCCTTGAGCGATTTTTTGACTTTCCGGAAGAGGGCATTCTTGACGAAATGGTACATGTTTTCGATGGCGATGATTTCGGGGACCAGGACCACGATCATTCTGTCGGCGATGAGAAAGGTGTCGAGCGTGTTGAGGTGGCTGCCGGCGCCCAGGTCGACGAGGATGTTCTGGGCGTTGAGCTTCACGAGCTGCCGGAAGAGCTTCATTTTTTGGGTGAATTTGATCGTGTCGGAGGTGATCGAATAGATGTCCCCGGTGATCAGAGCCATGTTCTCCACCTCGGTCCGCACGGCCAAGTCGGAGAGGGACACCCCGCTCTCAAAAAAATCCGTCAGCGACTTTTGCGGCCGGCTGATCCCGATGAAGGAATGGAGGTTGGCGCCTCCGATATCCATATCGACAAGGACGACTCGGCGGCCGCGTTTGGCCAGGCAGGTTCCCAAGCAGCTTGTGATGAAGGTCTTGCCCGTGCCGCCTTTGCCGCCGCCGAAGGCCCAGATCTCGCCCTCCTGGGCCTCGATGGGAGTCGTCTTTTCTTCCGGCAAAGCAATCCTAGTAGACACTAAATAGGGATTTCCCGTCAACTCTCATCTGTAAACCCGATAGAAATAGCCGACGGGACCTGTCGGATACTCTTGGAGGGAAACCCTTATTCAGGGTTTCCCTCCAACGATCGCTTCGCTCTCTGCCTCCTTTCCATGGAGCATCAGGCGATGAATTCATGGGAGGATGCTCCTTGGAGGGGTGGCAGGGCGGGCGGGCATTCCCGCCGCCCGTTGGAGGGGAACCCTTTGAAAGGGTTCTCCTCCAAGAGTGTCCGGGGGGCCCCCGAACCCCGCCACCCGTCGGGTTTCGTTTCTTCCGTTATTTGTCTTTGAGCAGTTTTTTCTTGTTCAGGACGGCCTGGAGGATGTCCGGAGCCAGCTTGTCCATCTCTTTTTCGCTATAGTCGGAGCTTTGAACCGTGATCCTGTCCGCGGCGACAATGCAGGAGATCGTCTTCATCTCCTTGGCATATTTGATTGTGCGATCCTGCTTGGTCCGCTCCATATAGGTCACCTGGATTCTCATTTTTTCGACGCCGCCGACGACCTGGATCAGGACGACTACATGCTGGTCCTTGTTCGTGTCGTCGTCGTCGGGCCCGCCGGCAAAGAATTCATGGAGGATGAAGCTCTCGCCGGGGTAGGGGCCCATCTCTTTCACCTCATCATAGATTTTTTTCAGAATCGCCAGAGTGTCTTTTTCCGGGTCGGATATCACGGCGCCGGCACAGGGAAAGGAATTAAAAATAGCGGCCCAGAGAAAGGAGGCGAGGGCGGCCCAAGATCGGATTGGCGATTTTGGACCGTTCGAGAAACGGCTCAGGGGTCTCTCCATGATCCTGTTCTGTCTCGGGCCAATAATGGTTTTAAAAAATGGACCTCGGCGGTCTTTGTTCGTTCGGATCGAAATATTTTCTGGGCAGCTTCTCGTTGCGCATCGCGGCGTTATAGACAAACGAGGCCATGATCGTCGCCGCCTGGATGAGATCGCCTTTCGAGATGTGATCGTAGACATCCATATTGGAATGATGGGTCCGCGTGTCGTAATCCAGCTCATCCTGAATAAATTGGAATCCCGGCAAACCGACGGCGTCAAAGGATAGATGGTCGGTGCCGCCGGTATTGCGGATGGTTACGGTCGCCGCTCCGAGATCATGAAAGGGCTTGAGCCACTCTTCAAAAATGGGGATCGCCGCGACGTTGCCCTGAGCGTAAATGCCGCGAATCTTCCCGCTGCCATTGTCAAAATTGAAATACGCCGCCAGCTTATCATATTCCGGCTTCTTTTCTTTTTTGGCCCGATCAAAAAAATGATTGGTCACGTACCCGCGGGAACCGATGAATCCCTGTTCCTCGGCATCCCACAGAGCGATGCGAATGGTCCGTTTGGGCTTGACTCCGAGGGTTTTTAAAATGCGAACGGCCTCCATGGCGATGGCACAGCCGGCCGCATTGTCCGTTGCGCCCGTTCCGCCGTGCCATGAATCGAAATGTCCGCCCAGCATGACGATTTCCTCTTTCAGTTTTTTGTCCGTTCCCGGAATTTCGGCCACAACGTTGGTGCCCGGAAAATCATTTTCGACAAAATTGGCCTGAATCTCTATTTCCATCGTGACCGGGATTTCCTTTTGAAGGATGCGGACCATCCGATTGTATTGCTCCAGGGCGACGACAACGGCCGGTAAAGTGATCGGTGCATTTTTGGCGAACGATCCGCCGCTGGCCACAAAGATGGTCCCGTCCTTGCCGCGGCTCGGTTCCAGCAGAACGGCCGCTCCCTCATCTTTGACGAATTTATTCACGGCCTGTTGAAGCTGTTGACGAGCCATGAGTTCCGCCATGCGATTGGCCATGGCCGGTTTTGCCCCGGGCTCGGGAGCCAGGGCCAATTTCTTGAGATCGTCTTCCGTTTCTCGTTTGGCGTCGGGATCAAATCCCAAGCCCAGCTCTTGTTCGCCTTGGGTCAGGACGATGGCCCCCTTGATCTTGTCTTTATATCGATTCAAGTCTTCCACTCTTCTGACATCCAGAAGGACCGCCTGGCTTTTGATGACGCCGTTGGTCCCAGACGTCCACGCTTTGGGATAGGCGATCAGCGGCATATATTGGGGAGCGGTCATCGCGCCATAGAATTTTTGAAGCTCCCAGCCTCGGCCGAAGGCCCCATAAGGTTCCATTTTTGCATTTTCTAGGCCGAGTTCCTTGAACGTCTTGACGGCCCATTCGCCCGCCTTCCTGTATTGTGGGGATTCCGAAAGACGAGGGCCGTAGACATCGCTGAGATAGCTCATGTATTCCATCACTTTGGAATACTCGAGCCCCTCTCTTCGAATCCGCTGAACCATTTGCAGATCGACGTTTTCTTGTCCTGAGGTTTGCAGGGTGAAAAGAAGAATGAGTATGCCGATTGAAGAGAACCGGATCAGCCGATGTTTTTTCAAAGCGTCCTCATTTTCTTCAGCCGATTGAAAATATTATCTAAAACGGAATGGATCTGGTGGGACAGAGAGCTTTGAAGCCAGAGAGCTTGGGGGCGAAAACCTTCTGAAAAGAAGAGATGGCATGTCCGGCAGCGGCACTGTGTCGATTCCCCCCATGACTTTCCTCATCTCGGCTTCGCTGACTTTCATGTCCCTCGGCAAATCCAGAATTTTAATCCTGGTCATGACCTCCTCCTGTTGTTATCGATTTGATTATATTAATTAACATAATCTCAAGCCAAAGTCAACCCCCTGAACGAGTTCGCCCCACGCTTTTCATCATGGAGCCGCCCTCCTTCCCAATCGAAGTGGCATGAATCCTTATTTTTTTACCAGTCGTCCGTCCGGAACGGAGAGGCGGGAAGGCCGGCGCTGTTGATCAGGTTTGGTTGGGCATCCCGGTGCCAGCCGAGGCGGACCGCCTCCGGGCCGGGAACCGCGTCGCTCCAGACAATGACCTTGTCGCCGTCAATGCGGGCCTGGGCCTTCTTAAAGATCCTATCCGGGCCGGCGATCTCCCACCAGCTCAAATCTCCTCCGCCGCTGACGATGAGTCCCTTTCCGGTGTGATCAAAGGAAATGACGGCCCGGCCGTCTTTGATTTCCATGGATTTATAAAGCGGGCCCGAGAAGACCAGGTCTTTGCGGCCGTAATCCTTGGCCAAAGCCCAGAGCGCCAGGCGGTTGCCGACATCCAGCTTGTTCCGGGGATGGATGTCCTTGAGATTGGCGATATCCGTCGTGACGGCCATGCCCGTGTTGGGAATGGACAGGCTGGCCCGCTGGGCATCCCATAGCTTGGGAAGGTCGTCTCCCTCATACGCCGCGGCCAGCGGAGCGATCTCGACAAAATAGAACGGAAAATCCCCCTCGCCCCAGGCTTTGCGCCAGCCCCCGATGAGGGCTTTCATCTTCTCATAATAAAGCATTCCGTCTTTGCTGATGGCATTCGCCTCGCCCTGATACCAGAGGGCGCCCCGGATCGGATAGGGGACGAGGGGATGGATCATCCCGTTATAGAGCGCGGTGGGTTTCTCCGGGAAACCTTCGCTATAGATCGGGTGCTTGGGCCATTCCGGGAGGAGAGGAATCGGGCGACCCTGTTTCAATGCTTTTCGCGTCGCGGCCGTCCAGTTTTCGATGTCGTCGAGCGCCGCCGGCAACAGGCGTCGAAAATCTTGATCGGCTTGTTGGATCTGTTGAATGGATTTCTCAAGACCAGCCCCCAATTCAAACCCGCCGGCCGGCGTCCAGCACTCGATGAGCGTGCCGCCCCAGGAGCTGTTGATCAGCCCGATCGGCACCTTGAGCTCGCCGTAAATTTTGCGGCCGAAATAATAGCCGACCGCCGAAAATCCTCCGGCCGTCTCCGGCGTGCAGGCCGCCCACGCCCCTTTGACATCAGGAAGAGGCTGGGGGCTGGCTCTTCTTTCGACGGTCAACAGGCGCATCTCCGGAACGTCGGCGGCGCGGATCGCGTCTTCCGCGTTGTCCGTGTTTTTGAGGATCCATTCCATGTTCGACTGGCCGGAGCAAAGCCAGACTTCACCGATTAGGATGTCCTCGATGACCAGGCGATTTTTCCCGGAAACCGTCATCTTTAGCGGCCCGCCCGATTTCATCGGCGGCAGGGCGACCTTCCATCGGCCTGCCGCATCGGCCGCCGTCTCCGCTTTTTGCCCGCCGAGGTCGACGGCCACTTTTTCTCCGGGATCAGCCCAGCCCCAGACAGCCAAGGGCATTTCGCGCTGGAGGACCATATGGTCGCCGAAGATGCGAGGCAGCCGGACCGCCGCCGAGCCCGGTGACGCTAAAACAACGAGAACGACAGAGGCCAGAATGAATGCGACTATCCGTGGCTTCGGAATGGTTCTCAAAAAACGATGGTTGCCGTATCTCATGCAGGACTCCTTCCACTTGACACGCCCCGAGGCGCAAGATTTTTCTCTTGACATCGTATTGGACCCCCTATCATATTTTTTAAAGGGGAAAAAAGATAGGATCAGGGGAGCTGGGAAGCAAGGATTCGAACCTTGATTTCATGATCCAGAGTCATGAGTCCTGCCGTTGGACGACTTCCCAACCGCGCGTGTATGATAATGGATTTTTCCCGATTTTTCAACCCTGTTCCGGAAATCGGGCCCTGGGTCCTCCCCTTTCCAAACCCGGAAGAAAATGATAATATGGACGGCTCAACATGAAGAAAACCTGGATTCGCCTGGCCGTCATTTTCCTGCTGACCGTTGTCTTCCTCTATTTCTTCATCCGCGGTGTCCAATGGAAGGAAGCCTTCCGCTATTCGACAAATGTCAACTGGCTCCTGTTCGCCCTGGTCATCCTTCTCACCCCCCTCCACCTTGTGACCCGGGGCTACCGCTGGAAATATCTCCTGATCCACGAAAAACGCGATGTGAAATTCTACAACCTCTTCGCCGGCAATGCCATCGGCTTTACGGTGACCTTCATCTTCCCGGGAAGGCTGGGCGAGCTGGTCAAGCCCCTCTATGTCGCCCGCAAGGAAAATATCCGGGCCGGCTTTGCCCTGGGCACGGTGGTGGTCGAGAGGACGTTTGACATTTTCACGATGTGCTTCCTGCTGGGCTTTTTTCTTCTCGCCCAGCCCCTCTATCCGACCGCTTTCAAGATCCAGGCCGGAGCTTTCAAGAACCTCTACCTGTGGGGAATCGTCGGCGTCTCTTTTGCCTCGGTCCTGCTTGTCCTGAGCCTCCTTTTTTACTTTTTCCGCGAGAAGGCCATCCGCGTGGCCAGCTTTTTCCTGAAGCCGCTCCCCCATAAGCTCAACCAAAAAATCCTGAACCTGTTGCATGAATTCATCGACGGCCTGAAATTCTTCCATTCCCTCGGCAACTTGTTAATATATACTCTGTTGTCCTTTGTTGTCTGGCTGGGGATCATATTTTTTTACTGGTTGTTTTTCCTGGCTTATCGTATCTCGATCCCCTATCTGTTCATGATCCCCTATATCTTTTTGACCGCCGTCGGCGCCTCCATACCGACGCCGGGCATGATCGGCGGCTTGGATGCCTTCAGCAAGCTGGGGCTGACTACTCTTTTCGGGATGGACCCCAACCAGGCTTTCGGCCTGACCATCGTCGTCCATGCCATCCAGCTGGTGATGACATGCCTTTGCGGATATGCTATATTGTGGAGAGAGGGGCTGACGATGTTGCAGCTTCGAAAACTCGGGGAGACGATCGAACAATGAAGTGTCCATTTTGCGGCCACCTGGAAAGCAAGGTCATTGATTCCAGAGAGAGTAAAAAGGGCGTTTCCATCCGGAGGCGCAGGGAGTGCTTGGCTTGCCGAAGGCGGTTCACGACCTACGAAAAAATCGAAGAAATTCCGTACATGATCGTCAAGAAAGACGGTTCCCGGCAGCTTTTCGACCGGCAGAAGCTTCTCCGGGGGATGCTGAAGGCGTGCGAAAAAAGGCCGATCGCCGTCGGAAAGCTGGAGGAGATCGTCGAGGAGGTCGAATCCAAGCTCCAGGAGAGGCCGGAGAAGGAGATGAAGGCTTCGGACATCGGTCAGCTGGTCATGGACAGGCTCAAAGACCTGGACAAGGTGGCCTATGTCCGGTTCGCCTCCGTCTACCGGGAATTCCGGGATGTCCATGAGTTTAAGCAGGAGCTGGAAGACCTGCTTAAAGAAAAGTAGTTCGGGGTCAAACCTCAACATTTGACATTGTTCCCTTGTCATCGCGAGTCCCAAGGGAGCGTGGCGATCCGACCGTGTCATTGCAAGGAGCCTTGTGACGAAGCAATCTCCGCTTATGTCTCTCGCAATAAAAGCGGGGATTCCTCGCTTCGCTCGGAATGACACGCTTATGAGATGGCCGCGATACAAGGCGCCTCGCCATGACAACTAAGGTTAGGGTTGACCCCGTCAACTAAAAAAATCGGAAGAAGAGCATGATCAGACGAATTAAGCCGACAACCAGGGTTATCAAGATCGAGGGGGAGATCCACCGCCTGATGAGCGAAGTCCTCTCCCAGCGCCGCGAATGGCCGGACCTCGAGGACGGCTGGGTCCCCTATGTCGATGTCTACGAAAAAGAAGACGATCTCATCGTCGAGGCCGAGGTTCCGGGTATGTCCCAGCGCGATCTCCATATTTCCCTCCATATGAGCCGGATTGAGCTCAAGGGCGCCAAGAAGGAAAGCCCGGTCTCCGAAAATATCCGGTACTTGCGCCTGGAACGGGAATATGGAAAATTCCGCCGGACGATCCCGCTTCCCTGCGCCGTGTCAACGGATAAGGCCAAGGCCATCCTGGAAAACGGCGTTCTGACCATCTGTCTGAAGAAAATGCGGGAAAACAGGGAAAAAGAAGTCCTGGTGAAAATCAAAAAAAGCGCGGAAAAATCGGGAGGCGACAATGGCTGAGAAAGACTCCAAAGCCAACGAACCGTTGGAGGACATCATCGAAGAAAAAGACCAGAAGCTGAACATCCCCCAGAAGCTCCCCATCCTCTTGCTCCGGGACATCGTCGTATTTCCCTATATGATCGTGCCCCTCTTCGTCGGCCGTGAAAAATCCAAGAATGCCATCGACCAGTCCCTGTCCTCGCACCGGATGATCCTCCTCCTCACCCAGAAAGACATGGAAACCGAGGACCCCAAGCGCGAAGAAGTCTATGACATGGGAACCGTCGCCCTGATCATGCGCATGCTCAAGCTCCCGGACGGCCGGATCCGGATCCTCGCCCAAGGATTGGCCCGGGCCAAGATCGAGAGTTTTGAAGAAGAGAACGGCTATCTGTCGGCCCAGGTCGAAGTGGTCCAAGAGCCCGAAGCGACCGATAAATCCCTGGAAAGTGAAGCCCTGGTGAGAAATGTCCGAAGCGGCCTGGAAAAAGCCACGTCCCTCGGGAGAAACATCCCGCCGGAGGTTTTGATCATTGCCACCAATGTCGAGGAGCCGGGCAGGCTGGCCGACCTGACGGCGGCGAACCTCGAGCTCAAGGTCAACGAGGCCCAGGCTATCCTTGAAATCACGGACCCCGTCCAGAGGCTGAAGAAAGTCTATGAACTCCTGGCCAAGGAGCTCGAAATCCTGGATGTTCAGTCGAGGATCAGCACGGAGGCCAAGGGCGAGATGGACAAGCTCCAGAGGCAGTATTTCCTCCGGCAGCAGATGAAGGCCATCCAGAAAGAGCTGGGAGAAGGCACCGAGCTCCAGGAGGAGATCAAGGCCTATCAGGATAAAATGAAGAAAATCAAGGTTTCCGAGGAGGTCCGGGAGGAGCTCGAAAAGCAGATCAGCCGTCTGGCCCAGATGCATCCGGAGTCGGCCGAAACAACGGTCGCCCGCAATTACCTGGATTGGATGTTCGCTCTTCCCTGGAGCAAAAGCACGATCGACAACCTCGATTTGAAACTGGCCAAGACCATTCTCGACGAGGACCATTACAGCCTGGAAAAAGTCAAGGAACGGATCCTGGAGTATCTGGCCGTGCGGTCGCTGTCGAGAAAGATCAAGGGCCCGATCATGTGCTTTGTCGGCCCTCCGGGGGTCGGGAAGACCTCGCTGGGCAAATCGATCGCCAGAGCCCTCAGCCGGAAATTCATCCGCATCT
>Ga0209253_10001538_pt1 | contig 20274 bp, 18 predicted proteins | sample FrelakmetBRP12BR_FD_187145 | JGI IMG/M metagenome (GOLD analysis project Ga0209253, IMG submission 187145) | Freshwater lake sediment microbial communities from the University of Notre Dame, USA, for methane emissions studies - BRP12 BR (SPAdes)... | ecosystem: Environmental > Aquatic >... | reverse complement strand
TTCTGGTGAGCACACGTGGGTCCGTTTCCGTGAGCGTCGAGGTCCTGCATGAGGACGCTTAGCGGAGACGGAATGCCTACGGTTCGCGGAATCCCGGGACCTTATCGCGTTTTCTTTTTCAGCTTCGACTGCAACGAACCACCGCATGTACATGTCTCGCGCGAACGAATGCTGTGCAAGTTCTGGCTGGAACCGTTAGCGCTTGCGCGTAACAACGGTTTCTCCGCGAAGGAACTGAATCGGATTCGCGCCTTGATCGCAGAGAATCACGTTCGCTTGGTGGAGGCTTGGAATGAGCACTGTGCTGATTGAGGATCCCCGCATCGTCAACGTACAGGTCACCGACGATGCGATCACTGCCCAGCTGCAAGACGGACGCATGATCTCAGTACCCCTAGTGTGGTCATGGCGCCTCTCCGAGGCCACGCCGGAGCAGCGCCAGAATTACGAGATTCTCGGTTCGGGGGAAGGCGTGCATTGGCCAGATGTCGACGAGGACATCAGCGCAGCTGGCATGCTACACGGCACTCCGGCGCGCCGAGCTAAGCAGCTTGCTTAGACCTGGCAAGTCAACCGTCGTAACCAAAACGCTTGCCTGAACGATCAGTGTGGCGTAAGTGGGTTTTCCGTTGGGAGGGGCGATTGGATTCGAACCATTCCGCAGCGGTTCCAGGGGATAGTACGATGCAATAGGATCACACGGTTACGTACCGCGTTACCCCAGGAATCCCCGAATTTGGGGCCGAACCATTCGTCGCAAGCGACTCGACTCGCATCAATGTCCGCCACCGGACACCGCTGCCCGAGACATATATCGAGTTGCGCCCGGCAAATGAATTGTCCGCTTTGGTACTGCCGAGCGGCGCTTGGCGGACCTCAAGCGGCCTGTTGCAATCGGTCTGTCATGAGCTGTCCCCGAGCATCGTAGTTATATAGCGAGCTTGCGGGGGATCATCAGATGCGGCCCCGCTACAGCGCGTCATTCCTCCAGAGGTGCAGTAGCGCGTACTCGTCCCAGGCGATGCTGATGATGTCGAGGTCGCCGTCGTGGTCGAGATCGACCACACGCGCGCCGAGGTGGCTCTCCTTGCCTGTGGAGACCACGTGCTCCACGAACGACGCGCCAGCGCCGACGTTCTCCCAGATGGCCACCTTCTTGGTGCCGCGGTGCTCCCCGGTGACAACGTCCGGGAGACCGTCGCCGTTCATGTCGGCGACGTCGAGGCTGTTGGTGGTGGCCTGGGTAACGATGAGGTGTCTCACCCAGGGCTGCTTGGCATCGAGGGGCTGCTCGAACCAGTAGACGCTGGCGCCATCGAGCGGTGTCTCCTCGGTAACGACGAGGTCGAGGCGCCCGTCGCGGTTGAGGTCGGCGGCGACTCGGCGGTCGGCGGGCTGAGTGGTGTGTCCGACAAGAGAGCGCTCCCAGCCCGGAGTGCCGTCGCCTGGGTTCCTCCACCAGTAAATCGAGGTGTCGGACGCGTCGGCGGACAGGACGTCGATGAGGCCGTCGCCATCGACGTCGCCCGTCGCAATCGCCTCCTCCGAGGTCGCGCCCGCGATTTGCACCTTTGGCCAGTTTCCCGACGCCGGGGTCGACGGCACCTCGAAGTAGAAGATCCCGTCGCCGCTGGAGAGCAGGATCTCGGCCTTGCCGCCCGGCACGATCTGCGCAACCGCGTAACCCTGACCGTTGACGTGGGCCGTCGGGGAGAGCGTCCCGATCTGGATGTGGGACCACGTGGAGCCGTCGGCATTCGGCTCGAGCCAATAGACGGCCGGCAGGCTCTCGCCGATCACGTCCGGGTTGGCGTCACCGTCGACGTCTGTTGCGAGCATGGCGTCGACGGTGATGGGCAGCGTCGCACGTGTCCACTGGCCCGTCATGGCGCCGCCCGGGTTTCGATAGACGTACCTACCCGAGATCACGTCCTCGAGGCCGTCGTGGTCTACGTCCGCCCAGGCGAGACCGAAGAAGCGGTTAGCGCTGTCGAACTTCGCGCGAGCGTTGTCGACGGTCGAGTAGTGCCATGCGTCGATCGGGAAGAGCGCGCCGAGCTCGAGGGTCTGGTTCATCCACAGCTCGACGCTCGGGCCACTCGGCGAGACGCTGCTGCCCCAGTTGGCGCCAAACAGCTCGATGTCACCGTCCCCGTCGAGATCGGCGACGCGGCAGCTGTGGGACGCGGTCGTGGCGATGACCCGCTTGGTCCAGGCGGCGCCGCTCCCCTTGTTGAGATAGACCTTGACCTCCTTCGACACCCCCTGCGCCATCTCCGCAGTGACCACGTCGACCGTGCCATCGAGGTTCATGTCGGCGGCCGCTACGAAGTGGTGCACAGACTCGACATCGGGATCGACGATGTGCTCGGACCAGGCGCTCGCGCGATCCTGCGGCGCCTCGAACCAGGAGATGTGGTAGCGCTGCCCGACCAGCTCGGACGGTGTGAGCACGATGTCAAGCCGTCCGTCACCGTTGAAGTCGCCCGTGTCGACGAAAGTCGACTGCGCGGTCCAGGTGGTCGAGTACGTGTACTGTGTCCAGCCTGAAGGGAGCGTCGCGTCGGCGCCGGGCGCGAGGCCGTTTTTCACCCACACCCGATTGACGATCAGGTCCACCTTGCCGTCGCCGTCGAGATCCCTCACCTTGAGCCCCTCGCCGTGTGGGATGGCGAGCGATCCGTGCCGCCAGCTGTCGGCGCTCGTGCGTTGGTAGAGGTGGATCGCGTTGCCCGCGAGATTGTCGAACTCGCTCTGGAAGCGCCCCACCAGGTCAAGCTGGCCGTCGCCGTCTAGGTCGGCCACCTCTATGTCGTGCATCTCACGGGTCGCGTCGATCACGTGGGGCGTCCACGACGGCCCCTCGAACCAGACGAGGTACTTGCCGGGCGTGTCCGTGGCAGCGACGACGTCCGCGTGCCCATCGCCATTCAAGTCGGCGACCTCGATGTCGGTCGAGATCCCGGCGTAGGTGCCCGGCGCGATCACGTGCTGCTGCCACGTCGGGTTCTCGTACCAGACCAAGCCATCGGTCGAGCCCGACCCCACGACGAGATCGAGCTTCCCATCGCCGTTGAGGTCGCCGATCGACTTGCCGTATCCGTCGTGAAACGCGGGGTCGACGACGACGTGCTTCATCGACAGCGCACCGGATCGCACCGAAAGCCCGGCCGCCGTCGACGTGGCCACTCCGGAGGCATTCGACACCACCACGCGATAGTCGCTGCCGTGGAGGCTGCGGCTGGCGGCCGGGATGACCAGGGTCGCCGCGTCGGCTCCCGCAAGCGGGCTGAAGGCGGAGGCGCCGGGTGGCTTGACCTCCCACTGGTACGTGAGCGGACCCGCGCCGGTCGCGGTGACCGTGAAAGTCAAGCGCGCTTTGGGGCCGACGCGCTGCGCCGTCGGCTGCGCGGTGATCTGCGGTGAGGTGACAGACCCGAGACAACCGGTGATCGCGAGCGCGACAGCGCCGCGGGACAGCTCAAACCAACAGCCTCGCATGAATCCTCCAATGGTCGGCATGGGGTCAGCGCACCGGGACGCTGTACTTCACAAGGAGGGCGGGCCTCAGCCACAAGATCTCGCGCGCCCGTGGTGCTCGGTCGCCGCTGATGACGTTGTCTCCCGCGACGAGCGCCTGCGCACGTCGAGCACGTCAAACGAGTAGAAGGGGTTCGCGCCGAACTGCGGCGTCGTTCAGCCGTTGACCTTCGTGTGTCTGGATCGCCGCTCGTTGACGCCGTTCCAGGTGCGGACGACCAGCTTCGTGCCTTGCGGCTTAGACCGCGTTGCTTTATGACGTATTCCACATACTCGATTGGGTCGGGGGTCCGGGATCGGGAAGTGCTTCGCCTCGTAATCTGCGATGAGCAGGGTCAGAACGTCGAGAGCGTCCACTTCGGCGCTGCCCGCAGGCGCGCCCCCCAGCCGCTCCGCATGTTCAAGCTCCGCCTGGCGGGCACGCTTCGTCCAAACCGGCTTCAGTTCCATCGCTAGACCGTCGTCGCATCGATTCGGTCGTAGTCAGCGTGCATGCCGACGAACCGGACAAACTTGATCTGGATATCGTAACGTACTGCAACCACCAGCCTATCGTCATTGCCTTTGATGTTGAAGACTAGGCGGTTGTTCGCGAGGAAGCTGGCATTGCGATGCGCGCCCTTGATGTCCTCGGGGCGCTGGCAACTCGCTCGCTTTGCCTACGCGCAGCATACCACGCTCAATAGGCAATTACACAGGCGCCAGCCTGACCCACCACCCCTGACCCACCACAGAGGTCACCAGAGCCGAACTCATCGATCTGTACGGCAAGCGCTGGTAGATCGAACTGGACTTTCGCGCGATCAAGACAGTCATGCAGATGGACGTTCTGCACTGAGCCCGGACATAGTACGCAAGGAGATCGCGGTGCATCTGCTGGGCAAGAACCTGGTGCGTACAGTCATAGGCAGGCCGCCACACTTGTGCATCTGCTGCCGCGGCAACTGAGCAGGGGCGCTCAAGACGAAATCCCCCCATTGACCACGGCTGACGGCGAAGAGACAATCCCGGAAGTGCCGTTGGAATTCGTGTTCTTGTTCCTTCCTTCTCTCTTGTCGGCCGCTGGCTACATCCTCCGCTCACTGAAACCCGACGAGGCGTCAGCAGACGGATGGAAGGTTTGAGGGCTACGAACGGCATGGAGCTTCGCTGGAGCGTCGCCACAGCTGGGTGCATTAGCACCGATCCGCAGTTTGCTGCCAAAGCGGCCGACGTGGTGGGCCTGTATTTGAACCCGCCGGAGCATGCGGTGGTGCTTAGTGTCGACGAGAAGCCGTCGATCCAAGCGCTGGAGCGAGCGCAAGGGTGCGTGCGCCTGCCCAATGGCCAAGCGATGACCGCCTTCTCCTGCTGCTACAAGCGCCATGGCACGATCACCTTGTTCGCCGCCATGGAGGTGGCCACCGGGTTGGTCAAGATCGGGCATTACAAGCGCCGACGGCGGCGCGATTTCCTCGACTTCATGAACGACGTGGTGGCGCAGTACCCGCAGCGAGAACTCCAGGTCGTGCTCGACAATCTCAACACTCACAAGCCCAAGCGTGACCTGTGGTTGGCGCGACATCCGAATGTCCAGCTGCACTTCATCCCCACCTACGCTTCCTGGCTGAATCAGGTGGAAATCTGGTTCAGCCTGCTGAGCCGCAACGCCTTGGCCGGAGCCAGCTTCACTCACCCCAGCCAAGTGCGTGAAGCGATCGACGCGTTCACTGCAGCGCACAATCAATCGGCCCCGCCATTTGAGTGGACCAAGACAGTGGTTTACGAAAAACGGCCAAACCAAGTTAGCGAATTACGCAACTAAGTACTAGAACAGACCTTAGAGAATCCGTCGATCGCAGTCGACGGAATTCGTGCCACAGCGGCCGTATTGTAGTTCTCCAAATGCAGCAAGAGATAAGTACAGCACAAGAGCGCACGTGGGACACTTGTTGAAACCCGCCCTCGTCAGCCGGCCTGGGCATGAAGTAGCGCCTCGCGCGGAGATCTCCGGCCCGAATCGTGCAAGCGACGCCGGGTCGCGCCCGTCACAGCCCGCGGGTGCATCGCGAATTCAATCAAACCCTTGGGAGAGCCTCACGCATGCAGTCCACGCTTCAAAGAGAGCCCGCCATGAGCAGCAACACGACCGCTTGGCGATCGGATTTCATTTGCAGATTTTGTCGTAGCGCCCTGCGCACCACGTTCGTGGACCTCGGGATGTCGCCGCTTTGCCAGACGCACATCACCCCCGAGCAGCTCTCTGACATGGAACCCTTCTATCCGTTGCACGCGTATGTATGCGATCGCTGCTTCCTGGTCCAGCTGCAGGAGTTCGTGCCGCCGGAGAGTATTTTCACCGAGTACGCGTACTTCTCGTCGTATTCCTCCAGCTGGGTGGAGCATGCAAAGCGCTACGTCGACCTGGTTGCGGACCGCTTCAAGCTCGGTAACCAGAGCAAGGTGATGGAAATTGCCAGCAACGACGGCTACTTGCTGCAGCATTTCGTGCGACGCGGTGTTCCTGTCCTGGGCATTGAGCCGGCGGTGAACGTCGCCCAAGCGGCGATCGCCAAGGGCATTCCGACGATTTCCTGCTTCTTCGGGCGCAAGACCGCGCTCGAAATCGCTGCTGAGCACGGCAAGCCGGACTTGCTGCTAGGTAACAACGTGCTCGCGCACGTCCCGGACCTCAACGACTTCGTCGCCGGCATGGGATCGCTGCTCGCTCCGGGCGGGGTGATCACCATGGAATTCCCGCATCTGCTTCGACTGATGGAATCGAATCAGTTCGATACAATTTACCACGAGCATTTCAGCTACTTCTCGTTCCTGACCGTAACCGAGGTGTTCGCGCACCACGGCTTGACGCTCTTCGACGTGGAGGAGTTGCCCACGCACGGTGGCTCGCTGCGCATCTACGGACGCCATACTCGCAACGAGTCGCTGCCGGTCACTGATCGCGCTCGCGCCCTGCGCGAGCGCGAACTCGCCGAAGGATTCCAAACGCTGGCGCGCTACGCAGGATTCGGCGCGAAAGTCGAGGCAACCAAGCGCAAGCTGCTGGCGTTTCTCATCGACGCCAAGAATCGCGGCAAGACTATCGTCGGTTACGGCGCGCCGGGTAAAGGCAACACGCTGCTCAACTACTGCGGCATTCGCACCGACTTTCTCGATTACACCACTGATGCGAATCCCTACAAGCAGAACAAGTTTACCCCCGGCACGCGCATTCCGATCGTCGCACCGGAGCGCATCCGGGAGACTCGACCGGACTACGTGCTCATTCTGCCGTGGAATCTGAAAGACGAGATCACCCAACAAGCCGCGTACATCCGCGACTGGGGCGGCCAGTTCGTGATCCCGATTCCGAAAGTGACCGTCTGCTAACGCAAGAAAGCGCAATTTGGTCACGGCAGTTCTTCGGACTGATCCGCTATATTGGCGTCATTCTTGCGACACCGTGACCGACTCCTCCGGCGCGGCAGCGCACCTCGCCACAAACCAACTCAAGAGCATGCATCAATGAATGTTTTGATTACGGGCACCGAGGGCTATATCGGCTCGCGCTTGGCCCCCTACCTCGCGGCGCGCGGGCACCACGTCACCGGCTTGGACAGCGGGTTTTACCGTGATGGGTGCCTCTACCTCGACCCGGTTCACATGACGACCCTGCCGCGCACGGTCTTCAAAGATCTGCGCAAGGTCGAGCCTGCCGATTTCTCCAACCAGGACAGTGTCATCCACCTGGCCGAGCTCTCCAACGATCCGCTCGGTCAGAACCGGCCAGAACTTACCTTTAAGATCAATCATGAAGGATCGGTGCGGATCGCCCAGCTCGCCAAAGCCGCAGGCGTGCGCCGCTTCATCTACGCTTCTTCGTGCAGTGTCTATGGCGTGGGCACCGGTGAGTTTCTCGACGAGACGGCGCCGACCAACCCGCAGACGGCCTATGCGCAATGCAAGGTCAACGTCGAGCGCGATGTGCGACCCATGGCCGACAAGGATTTCTGCGCTGTTTTCCTGCGCAACGCCACCGCATATGGGCCGTCGCCGCGCATGCGCTTCGACATCGTCATCAACGATCTGTGCGCGCTCGCCTGGACCCGCAAGAAAATCGCCATGACGAGCGACGGCAGCCCCTGGCGTCCGGTGGTGCACATCGAAGACATCTGCGAAGCGATGCGCTGCGCGCTGGAGGCGCCGGCCGATGCGATCAACGGCGAGATCTTCAACGTCGGGGACACACGCGAGAACTACCGGGTGCGCGAGCTGGCCGAGATCATCGCCAGCGTGTTCCCGGGGTGCGAGGTGACCACCGGCCCCGCCGGCGGCGACAACCGCAGCTATCGGGTCTCGTTCGACAAGATCCGCGCGAAGCTGCCCGGTTTCGCCGCGCGTTGGACCGCGAAGCGCGGCGCCGAGGAGCTCAAGGCGCTGTTCGAGCGCATTGAGATGACACCGGACACGTACGGATTTCGCGCGTTCACCCGGCTCAAGCAACTCAAGTATCTGGAGCGCACCCACCAGATCGATCAGGATCTGTTCTGGAGCGCTCGCTAGCCTGACGTAGTGTTTGCAGTGTTCCGCGTCGCTCGTTGGTCGCTCTGCCCGTGATGCACATCCGTCGGCGATGGCACGCGCTGTCGGCCAACACTTGTTTCGAGGGGAAATCATGAAGGTCGTGCTATTTTGCGGTGGGCTCGGCACGCGCCTGCGCGAGCACTCGGACACCATCCCGAAGCCGCTGGTCAACGTCGGCTACCGGCCTCTCATCTGGCACCTCATGCGCTACTACGCGCACTACGGGCACAACGATTTCGTGCTGGCGCTCGGCTACCGCGGCGATCTGATCCGCGATTTCTTCCTGAAGTACAAAGAGTGCATGTCGAACGACTTCGTGATGAGCGAAGGCGGCAAGAAGGTCGAGCTCGTCAGCAGCGACATCAGCGACTGGCGCATCACCTTCGTCGACACCGGCTTGCATTCGAATATCGGTCAGCGGCTGCTGCGCGTGCGCAAGTATGTGGAAGGCGAATCGATGTTTCTCGCCAATTACTCCGATGGCCTGAGCGACCTGCCGCTGGATCGGCACATCGATCAGTTCGTGAAGAGCAACGTCACCGCGAGCTTCGCCTCGGTGCGCACCCCGCACAGCTTTCACGCCGTGAAGTCCGATCGCGAGGGCTTCGTAACCGGCATGGGCGAGATGGGCAAATCCGAGTTTTGGATCAACGGCGGCTTTTTCTGCTTGAAGCGCGAAATCTTCGAGTACATCCAGGAAGGCGAAGAGCTGGTCGAGGCGCCCTTCAGCCGCCTGATCGCCAAGCGCCAGTTGACGACATGGCGATATCCCGGCTTCTGGCAGGCGATGGATACGTTCAAGGATAAGATCGCGTTCGATCGCATGGAAGCACGGGGTAATTGCCCCTGGATGGTCTGGAAGAAACCTTGATCCCAGGGCGTCCGGCAGAACGGTAATGCTTGCGGTCCAAGTACCGAAGGGGCGCACCCTCGAGCTGCTCTGCATCGGCGCCCATAGCGACGATCTGGAGATCGGCTGCGCGGGCACCATCCTGCAGTTGCTGCAACGACCGGGCGGCGTCGCCTTGACCTGGGTTGTGCTGAGCGCGGTTGGATCGCGTGCCACCGAAGCGCGTGCCAGCGTCAGAAGCCTCGGTGCTGCGGCGACGCGGCTCGACGTGCGGCTGGGCGAATTCCAGGACGGGTTCCTGCCAGCGCAATTCCGCGAAGCCAAGCAGTTCTTCGAGGAGCTCAAAGGCACGACCAAGCCGGACCTGATCCTGACCCACACGCGTGCCGATCGCCATCAGGATCACCGTCTGGCGAGCGAGCTCACCTGGAACACCTGGCGCGATCACCTCATCTTCGAGTACGAGATTCCGAAGTACGAAGGCGATCTCGGTCAGCCCAACTGTTATGTAGCGCTCGAGCGCCGCACCGTCGATCGCAAGCTGCGCCTGCTCAATCGCCATTTCGGCTCGCAGCGGTCCAAGGCCTGGTTCTCGGACGACACGTTTCTCGGCCTGATGCGGCTGCGCGGCATGGAATGCCGTGCGCCGAGCGGATTCGCCGAGGCCTTCCATGCGCCGAAGGTCGCATTCGATCCGAGCTGACCATGGCGGCGCAACTTTCCATCGATCAGAGCATCGCAGAGCAGGCGTCTGCGGTCGGCCACGAGATCTATGGTCTGATCGAGCGACTCTATCCGATCTGCCGCAGTATCACCGGGCCGGGCTTGCGCGCGAGCATCGCGATGCTGCGCGAGATCGTTCCGCTCGAAGTCGATGAAGTGCCAAGCAGCACGCAAGTCTTCGACTGGACGGTGCCGCCCGAGTGGCGTATCAGCGAGGCGTACGTTGAGGATCCGGGCGGCAAGCGGATCGTCGATTTCTCGCGCTCGAATCTTTCGGTCGTGAGCTACAGCACGCCGATCGACACGGTGATGTCGCTCGATGAGCTGCGCCCACACCTTCACTCGCTCCCCGAGCGTCCCGATTGGATTCCGTTTCGCACGTCTTACTACACCCCTAACTGGGGGTTCTGCCTGCCGGATCGCGTGCTGCAGAGTCTTTCGGCAGGCAAGTATCGTGTCGTCATCCGGTCTTCGCTCGCACCAGGATCGTTAACGCTTGCCGAGCATCTGCATCGCGGCGCGACGCCGGACGAAGTCTTGATCTTCGCGCACACGTGTCATCCCTCGCTTTGCAACGACAATCTATCGGGCGTCGCCGTAGCCACTTATCTCGCACGGTTCTTGAGCGAACGGCCAACGCGCTATAGCTATCGCTTCGTGTTCGCTCCGGCGACGATCGGCTCGATTGCGTGGCTTGCCCGTCACGAGGCGGAGCTTTCGCGTATCCGTTACGGGCTTGTCTTGTCACTGCTGGGGGATGCGGGCCCGTTCCACTACAAGCTCACGCGCAAAGGCGATCACGAGATCGACCGGGCATTGCGTCACGTTCTTCTCACTCAGCAGCGAGAGGCGAAAGTGCTGCCGTTCTCGCCGTGGGGCTACGACGAGCGCCAGTTCGCCTCGCCCGGCATCAATCTTCCGGTCGGGCGCCTGACTCGTACGCCGAATGGGGAGTTTGCGCAGTATCACACCTCTGCCGACGATCTCGGTTACGTCAGCCCCGAAGCGCTCGGCGAGTCGTGGCTCACCTGCTTGCGTGCGATGGAAGCGCTCGAGAACAACGTTCGCTATCTGAACCTGAGCCCCAAGGGCGAACCGCAGCTTGGCCGCCGTGGTCTCTATCGATCCACCGGCGGGTACCAGAACATTCCGGAGCGACAGTTCGCGCTGCTTTGGGTTCTCAACCAATCGGACGGGCAGACATCGTTGCTGGAAATTGCCGAGCGCTCGGGGTTGTCGATGCATTTGTTGGCGAGCGCTGCGAACGATCTCGAGCGAGCCGGCTTGCTCCAGGCGATTTCCGACAGGGCAACTGAACAAGGGGGTCAGGATGGGGATGGAGCCACAACCCCATCCTAGCCTGACTTAGCGGATTCGGATTGTTTTCGGATTCTCGCGCAGTGTAAGCGATTGGTTTTTTTGAGCGCGAGGGCTGCAAATCGCACCGGTGCCTGCAAACTTGTGATCCGTTGCCTGAATGCCTGCAGAGTTTGACCTTCAGACTCATCGCAAACTCCGCTGGGCAATCATGACGGACACCGTGTCGCTACCTCGCTACCTGAGCGCGTTCTGTCGCTTAACCGCGTGCTTCCATTTCAGAAGCCGCTCGTCCGCAGTGACAAGGGTAGCACTGTGAGTGATCGCACTCGCCACGATAAGTCGGTCAGCAGGATCTTTGTGCAACGGATCGAGCTCAGTGGCGAGAATGCTGACTCGGCCATCGACGGGCAGTTCCACCAAACCCGCCGCAAGCAGGTCACCGCGCCACGCGAGCGGAGACTTGGGTAGTATGATGCGCTGCCGGGCATGCAGCATGGCACATTCCCAAAAGCTCATGGAGCTGGTGGCAAGCTCGCCCGCTTCCCACGCCTGGGTGATGAGCCGGCGGGTCGATTTTCCGAGGGTTGGATCATCGATGTCTACCCATATCAGGACGTGAGTGTCGAGCAGGATCATTTCATCGCGTCCCACTCGACATCGAGTGGCGAAATAATGTCCCCCGTCACCTTGACCAGCCCCTTGTGGATGCCAAAGGGCGTGGAAACTCGCGTGCCTCTGTGCGGGTGCAACTCCGCAACCGGCTTACCGTTCTTGGTAACAAGAATCGCCTTGCCCGTCCTGGCGACCTCATCCATCAATGCCAGGCACTTCGCCTTGAACTCGGACGCTTTGACAGTGTGCATCAGAACTTCCAACATGTGACCATGGATACGACCATGGTCATGGTAACACATTCACCCCACTTGCCGTTCAGTTGCTCGTCCGTTGAGCACCGCGACCTTGATTGCTCGTAAGTCCCACGAATGCGTGGGTTTCGGTGGGCACATTTGAGCGTGAAGCCGAGGTGAGTTCCTCCTGCCATAAACGTGTGGACTTCCGATGAAGATCCTCGAGTACGTCGGCCTCGACACTTCTCGCACTAAGGCGAGCTATCGCAAGGTGGCCGATGCCATCGCTCGTCACGACTTCCGCGCCGCGCAGGTCAAGAAACTCGCCAATCTCAGCCATGGCAAGTTTTACCGGGCGAAGCTCGATGACGCGGATCGGCTGCTATTCACCTTGATCCGCCATGGGGACGAAGTCTGCGCGTTGATGCTAGAAGTGATCGCGAATCACGACTACGACAAGTCGCGCTTTCTCCGGGGTGCGGCCATCGATGAGGACAGGATCCCGGACGTCGATGTGGCCGAGGCGGTTCACGAGGCGCAGCCGGTGCGTTACCTGCACCCGGAACGCACCGCGATACATCTGCTCGACAAGCCGATTTCCTTCGATGACGCACAGGAGGCGGTCTACCGCCACCCACCGCCGCTGATTGTCGTCGGCAGCGCCGGAAGCGGTAAGACGGCGCTGACGCTCGAAAAGCTCAGGCACGCGGAGGGCGAGGTGCTCTACGTCACCCACTCGGCCTACCTCGCCCAGAGCGCCCGCGATCTCTACTACGCCAACGGCTTCGAGCATAGCGGGCAGGAAGCGGTGTTCTTGTCCTACCGGGAGTTCGTCGAATCCATCCGCGTACCGAAAGGGCGAGAGGCGGGCTGGCGTGATTTTGCTGCCTGGTTTGCCCGCATGCAGCAGTTGTTCAAGGGCTTGGACGCGCATCAGGTCTTCGAAGAGGTCCGCGGCGTCATCGCTGCCAGTGCCGGCGGCGTACTCAGTCGCAGCGACTACCTCGCGCTCGGCGTCCGCCAGTCCATCTTTCCCGAAGACCAGCGCGACAGGCTCTACGATCTCTTCGAGAAGTACCGTGCGTGGCTCGCCGAAGCGAACTTCTACGACCTGAATCTCGTCGCCCAGGCGTGGCAGGCTCTCGCGACCCCGCGCTACGACTTTGTCGTCATCGATGAAGTGCAGGACATCACGACGGTACAGCTCGCGCTGGTACTCAAGACCCTGAAGAAGCCTGGTCACTTCCTGCTCTGCGGCGATTCCAACCAGATCGTCCACCCCAACTTCTTCTCTTGGGGCCAGGTGAAGAGCCTGTTCTGGCGCGATCCGAAGCTCGCCGAAAGGCAGGAGCTGCAGGTGCTCACCGCCAACTTCCGGAACGGGATCGAAGCAACGCGTGTTGCCAACCAGCTGCTCAAGATCAAGCAGCGGCGCTTCGGCTCGATCGATCGGGAGAGCAACTTCCTCGTTCAGGCGGTCGGCGCCGACAAGGGGCTCGTGGCGCTCATGCCGGACAGGGACGCGACCAAACGCGAGCTCGACCAGAAATCTCGGCACTCGACGGAATTCGCCGTGCTGGTCATGCGCGACGAGGACAAGCCCGCGGCACGAAAGCACTTCACGACGCCGCTGCTCTTCTCGATCCACGAGGCCAAGGGGCTCGAGTACCCGAATATCATTCTTTACCGCTTCGTGTCCGATTACCGTGCCGAATTCGCCGACATCGCCGAAGGTGTTGCCAAGGCCGATCTCGCGGTCGACACGCTCGACTACCGGCGGGCCAAGGACAAGAGCGACAAGTCCCTGGAGGTCTACAAGTTCTTCGTCAATGCACTCTACGTCGCGCTTACCCGGGCCATGACGAACCTCTACATCATCGAGTCGGACACCGCGCATCCCCTGTTCGGTCTGCTCGATCTCAGCCCGGCTGCCCAGGTGAAGGTCGAGGCGAAACAATCGAGCCTCGAAGACTGGCAGAAGGAAGCGCGCAAGCTAGAACTGCAAGGCAAACAGGAACAGGCCGAAGCGATCCGTCGCACCATCCTCAAGCAAACGCCGGTCCCCTGGCCGGTCATGGACGAGGTACGGCTGAGGGAACTCTTGGTCAAGGTGTTTCGGGAACAGGCGCCGGGCGGCAAGATGCGGCAGCAACTCTACGAATACGCCACCTGCTTCGACGAGCCAGCGCTTGCCGCGTCGCTTGTGCAAGAGGCGAAGTTCGACGCGGCGAAGAACTTCCAGCAGCAGCGCATGACGCTGGGCCGCAAGACCTACGTCCAGTACTTCACCAACCGCTTCACCGACATCCTGCGCCAATGCGACCACCATGGCATCGAGCATCGGCTGCCCATGAACCAGACGCCGCTCATGGCTGCTGCCGCGGCGGGCAACGTGCCGCTGGTGGAAGCGTTGCTCAAGCGCGGTGCCGATCAGGAGGCAATCGACCATCATGGCGCCAATCCCCTGCACTGGGCACTGCGAGAAGCGTTCCGCAACCCGACCTTCGCCCGCGGCCCGCTTGCCGCCCTCTACGAATTGCTCGCCCCGTCGAGCATCGACGTCAATACTGGCGACAGGCTGGTGCGCATCGACCGGCATCTGTCCGAATACTTCCTGTTTCAGACTCTCTGGACCTTGTTCAGATCGCGCTTTACCCACCGGCAGCGCCGCCCTTATGCAGCCTTCGAGACGCAGGCGATTCTCGAAGCCTGGCAGCATCTTCCCGCCAACGTGGTACGCCCCGAGCGGAACAAACGTCAGCACCTGTCAAGTGTGCTCTCGCGCAACGAGGTCGAGCGTGACTATGCCTACAATCGGGCCCTCTTCATGCGCGTGGCCCAGGGCTGGTATCAGCTCAATCCGAAGCTCTCGGTGCGTCGGCGGCGGGGCGACGAGGAACTCTGGATGCCGATCTATGAGGCGCTCAATTTGCCGCTGGTGAACGAGTTTGCCTGGGACGATCGATGGGACGGTATCGGAGAACGCATTGCCGAGTACCTGGCTCTGGCGGGACTTCCGGAGCGCACGATTCCGGTCGCCGCTGAACGCGCCGTTGCGCGCAAGAAGGCCTTGGCCCGAGAAGAGGAAGAGCGTGCGAAGGAACAGCGCATCGCGCTCGAACGCCGGCGGAAGGAACACGCCGGAACTTGGCTACACGAGCAGCCGGAAAAACCGAAGTGGGGCACCCCGGAAGCCAAGCGCCAGGAGATCGAGCGTATCAGACGGGAAATGGAGGAACGCAAGAAGCGCTGAACGGGCGGGCTGGCCCAAATGGCTCGCCAGTGCAATCTCGAGCCCGGTTTCGACGCGAGAATGTGGGATGTGGCGCAGGTGTATGGCGTGCATTATGGTCAATCGTGCAGTCGAGGGAACGCGACGCGGCTGGGGTACGGCAAGCCGTCGGGGGGGCAGACAGGAGGATCGACCAATGAGTGCGGTGTTCACACCGACGCGGTACAAGCTGTCGGTCCGGCTGCGTGGAAATCCAGCGCACGACACTCTCAGTCGGAGCCGCTTTCATCAACTCCGATAGGACGTTGGTATCGAGCAGGATCACTTGCCCGGCTGCGGCGGTTCGCGCATGGGCTCCCGCACAGGCAATGGAAGGTCGATGCCATCGAGCGGCTGAAAGCGACTACGGATCGCATTGGCGAGATTGCGGGGTGTTCCTGCCTGTTCGGCGAGCGCGGCACGGAGGATATTCCGCGCCTCGTCCTCCATCGAGCGGTTGTGATGCGCCGCGCGCACACGTAGTCGGGCTTTCGTTTCTTCGTCCAGGTTGCGAATGGTGATGCTTGCCATCAGCGCATCCTTCAAGACCAATCAATGATTGCATTGTATGCATTGATGCTCGATCGGTCGATGTCATAGTCGTGGTTCCCGAGGCCGAGGTTTCGACCGCCTCTCAGGGGCGCCTACGTCGCCTCGTGAATGCCGTTAAGTCGCATTGGGACTTTCAAGAAGCGTGCAGAGCGATCACGTGCACGTCAGGCGGCGCGACAACCCTGGGCGGACAAGTCTTTCCTCGATCCCGCGTGGGGTCTATCTCAAGAAGCGCCAAGACCGTTGCTTCGCGCTTCGCAATGACGCGATGGTGGCGATCGGATTGTGGCGATCGGATGCGACAAGGTGCCCGCTTGGTAGTATGCTAGGCATAGGCTCGAGGCAAGGTTGGTATCGGTGACACCCCTTCCTACGACCAAGGCCAAAGAGTAGCCACCATGGATCTGATCGAACGACTCGCTGAACAGCACATTCAGGCGGCCATCGACCGCGGCGAGCTCAGCGGCCTGCCCGGCGAGGGTCGGCCTCTGCCGCGCGAGGACTTGTCAATGGTGCCCGAGCACCTGCGTGCCGGCTATCGGTTGCTCAAGAATGCGGGGTACCTGCCCCCGGAGCTCGAGGCTTGGCGTGAGATCAAGGACGCCGAGGCACTCTTGGCGCGGATCCGGGATCCGGACGCGCGTGACCGCCAGCTCAGACGCCTGCGCCTGCTGGAGCTGCATCTCCAGGAGACCCGCGGACACGGACTTGGCCACGTCGTCCAACAGCAGTACCAGGACCGACTCAACCGAGCCTTCGCGCCACACCTACACTCAACTCCGGCCTGATCGGCCGCGCCGCTCGTGCGGCGTACCATGGACGCGCTTCGATGAAACTACAGAAAATCCTCGCCTTTGTGATGGCCGGCGGTGGGGGCTCGAGGCTAGGCCCCCTTACACTGCACGACTCCAAGCCTTCGCTGCCGTTCGGCAGCCGATTCCGCATCGTCGATTTCGTGTTGAGCAATCTGCTCAACTCCGGGGTCAAGGCGATGTACATCCTGGTTCAGTACAAGTCGCAATCGCTGATCGAGCACGTTCGCAAGGCGTGGGTCGTATCGCCAATGCGCAACGACGAGTTCGTCACCGTCGTGCCACCGCAGATGCTGCGCGGCGGCGACTGGTTCCAGGGCACGGCCGATGCGGTCTACCAGAACATCAATCTCATCCAGCTCCATGCACCCGATCTGGTGCTGGTCTTCGGCGCCGATCACGTGTACCGGATGGACCTGCAGCAAATGCTCGATCTCCACCGCGAGCGCGACGCCGATGTGACGGTTGCCGCGCTGCCGGTGCCGCTTTCGGAAGCCCCTTCGTTTGGCGTGATCGTCACCGATGCGTCGGGGCGGGTGCTCGAATTTCAGGAAAAGCCCAAGAATCCGACGCCAATGCCGTCCGATCCCAGCCGTGCCTATGCGTCGATGGGCAACTACCTGTTCAATACCGATGTGCTGGTCAAGGCGCTCAAGGAGGCGCACGAGCGTGGCGAGCACGACTTCGGCGGTCACGTGCTGCCTCACCTCAAGGACACGCATCGCCTGTTCGCCTACGATTTCGCGACCAACGTGGTGCCGGGCACCAAGCCGTACGAAGAACCGGCTTACTGGCGCGACGTCGGCACGCTGGACGCCTATTTCGCGGCCCACCAGGACCTGCTTGGCGAGCACCCGCGGTTCGACATGTTCAATCCGCAATGGCGTGTGTTTTCGAGCAACTACCAGGGGCCGGTTGCTCGGCTGCTCGATGTGCACATGAAAAACAGCGTGGTCGCTGCCGGCTCGCTCGTGCGGCAGGCATCGATTACCAACTCGATCGTTCGCCGCGAGGTGATGATCGACGAGGATGTCGAGATCGAAGATTGCGTGATCCAGGACTACGTTCACATCAAACGCGGTGCGAGGCTTAGGCGGGCGGTCGTGGGAGGCTACAACGTCATCGAAGCCGGTGCCCGCATCGGCTACGATCGTGAGGCGGACAGCCGACGTTATCTCGTGACCGCGAACGGGATCACGGTGATCGGTTCGGGTGAAGTGACTACAGCGATGCGCGCGTACAGCGAATAGCGCGGTGCGCGCGGCACGGCCGCCGGCGGGGCGCTTGCCACACGGCGGGCACCGAGGCGACGAATCGCGGCTGCCCGCGTGCGTCGGCGTTCGGCCTCGTCGACCGCGCCGGCTATGAGCTCGGCGATCATCGCGCTGCATGCTGCGGCGTCTTGCATTGAACCGGTTGCGGGCGTCTCCTGTACCACCGCTTCGAGGCGGTGACATCATGAGCAGGAAGTATCGTTCGCGGACCAGGGCCAACAGCTGATCACCTGACGCCCCTTGCAGTGCCATGACGCCTGACTCGCCGCGCGTCTTCATCAGCTATGCCCAGGAATCCGACGCACACGCGGCGTGGGTGCTGGCTCTGGCCAGCAGGCTGCGCGGCGATGGTCTCGATGCCTGGATCGATCAGTACGACCAGTTTCCCCCCAACGGGTGGCGCCTCTGGATGACGGAGCAGATCGAGCGGGCCACATGGGTCCTGGTGGTCTGCACGCAGGAGTATCAGCGGCGCTTTGACGGCAACGCACCGCCCAATGTCGGGCGCGGCGTGCGTTGGGAATCCCAGCACATCACCCAGCAGCTTTATGACGCCAAGTTCGCAAACAAGCGTTACGTTCCGGTCTTGCCGCCGGGGGGCGACGAGCGATTCATTCCCCTGCCGCTGAAGGACTACCGCACGTTTCGGCTCGACGGCGAATATGAAGCCCTCTATCGCCTCCTGACCGATCAGCCTGCAACGCCCGCGCCCGCGCTCGGGCAGATCCGACGCCTGCCGCCGCTATCTATTCCCGAATCACCTGCCGCGCCGCCAGGGCCGCAACCCATCGCCAATCCCTACCCCGGTCTCGCCGCGTTCACGCCGGAGAATCACCGGTTCTTCTTCGGGCGTGACGAGGACACGGCACGGGTGGTCCGGAAACTGGCGCAGACACGGCTCATCAGCGTAGTCGGGCCCTCTGGCACCGGCAAGTCGTCCCTGGTCGCGGCCGGTGTGGTCCCGGCGCTTCGGCAAAGGGAGAGTACGCTCACCTATCTGCGCTTCAAGCCGCAGACGAATCCCTTTCAGCAGCTTGCCAAGGCGCTGGAGAGCACGTTGCCCGAGGAGCGCTTGGGTCTCGGCCCATCACGGGTCGAGCGCATCGAAACACTGTTGCAGGAGAATCCGCCCCAGGCCATCGGAGACTACGTGAGCCAGCTCGAGCACCCGGTCCTGCTGCTAGCCGACCAGTTCGAGGAACTCTTCACCCAAACCCCGCCCGAGACGGCCCGCCGATTCCGCAGCGTGCTCGGTCCACTTCTCGAGTTCGACTATCTTCATCTGGTGCTGACGCTCCGCAGCGAATTCGTGCCGCGGCTCATGAAATGGCTCGGCGGCGCGTTGTTCGATGCCTCCGTGGTCACGCTCGATCCCATCACGCAGGAAGACCGGCTGCGCGCCATCATCAGGCGTCCCGCCGAGGACAGCGGGGTGGTCGTGGAACACCCGCACTCGTCTCGACACTGCTCGCGGCGGCGGGCGCAACGAGGGGAGCGTTGCCTCTCATCGCGCTCACGCTGCAGAAGCTCTTTGAGCAGCGCGACCCGCAGCAGGGACTGACCCTCGACGCCTACAAGGCCATGGGCGGACTGGAGAGCGTTGTCGAGACTGCTGCCACCGAGATCGAGGCAGCCATTTGCGGCGAGCCGGAACTCGAACGTGCCTGCGAACGGCTCTTCACCGAACTCGCCACGGTCATCGACGAGGTGCCCACGCGCCGCACCGCCGAGGTTGGGCCACTGCGCGGCGACGCGAACGTCGGCAGGCTCATCGAAGCGCTCCGCGCCCAGGGGTTTCTCGCCGATCCCGACGAGGCGCACATCGAACTTGCTCACGAGACGCTGTTCAAGCGCTGGCCGCGCCTCAGCATCTGGTGCGACCGCTACAGCAACGAACTTTCCCTGCATCGCCAGGCGGTGCAGGCCGCCAAGGACTGGCAGAAGTCCGGCCATCGCGACGCGCTGCGCTGGAGCTGGGACCGGCAGAAGCCCGTGCTGGAAGCGTTGCTCGCTCTCGGTCACCTGTCAGCGCAGCCAGACCCCTGCTTCGCCGATACGGGCGTTCACGCCTGGTGTGCCCTCGACACCACGCTCGACGAACCCTTGCGCAGCTTCCTGCACCCTGAGCCCTTGCGCCTGCTGGCGGAGCTCGATTCGGACGCGACACCCCACCAGCGCCGCGAAGAGATCGGTCTGCGCCTCAGTCAGATGGGCGATCCGCGGCGCGGCGTCGGCCTCGATGCGAAAGGCATCCCGGACATTGCCTGGATCCAGATCCCGGCGGGCGAAGTTACGCTGGAAACCGGCGACACATTTCAAGTCGAGCCATTCCGCCTGGCCCGCTACCCGGTCACCTGGGCGCAATACCGTGCATTTATCGACGCGGAGGACGGCTACTGCGAGCCTGCGTGGTGGGAAGGGCGGCCGAGAGAAGACCAACCAGGTGCCTTGCGCTGGTCCTTCGGCAACTACCCAGCGGTCAACGTCTCGTGGTACGACGCGCTGGCGTACTGCCGGTGGC
>Ga0209253_10001537_pt1 | contig 20291 bp, 14 predicted proteins | sample FrelakmetBRP12BR_FD_187145 | JGI IMG/M metagenome (GOLD analysis project Ga0209253, IMG submission 187145) | Freshwater lake sediment microbial communities from the University of Notre Dame, USA, for methane emissions studies - BRP12 BR (SPAdes)... | ecosystem: Environmental > Aquatic >... | reverse complement strand
CCCTGTAGTCGAACTTCCTGCGTGGCGTGCCGCCCCCGGTGAGCAGTAGCGTCGCGAGACCGAGCCAGAGCGCGGCATCTCCAGGCGCGGCACCCGGCACATCGCGATGCTCGCTCCAGGCCGTGATCGGTGACTCGATCCCGGCGTCCAGGAGCGCGCCCGCAGCCTCACGCGCCACGGCCACGGCCTCCCGCAGGAGATCCCGCGGGAATTCGCGGACCAGTGCGGTGAGGTGCGCCCCGATGATGTCCGTACGCGTTGCCTCGAGCGCGGCGCGAAGCTCGTCATTCGCCACCTCGTCCTCGGTCACCGCGGGCAGGACCGGGCCCCAGGCGTCGCGGCGCGCGAGCATCTCGATCACCAGGTCGACGAAGCGGGGAACCCGGTTGTCCACGTGGCCGAGCAGCGTCGCCAGGGCCTCCGAGTGCAGCCTGTCATCGCTCGGCAAGTGCTCGAGCAGCCGTTCCGCCGCCTTGCGGTACAGCTCGCGGCCGTCCTCGTCGATGGCGAGGCCCGCGCCGAGCCCCGACAGCACAGGCAAGCGGCGCGCGAGCCCGGCATTCAGCGAGTCGATCGTCTGGATGCGGAGCCGTCCCGGATTTCCGGGGAGGTCCCAACCGAGCCTCGCGTCGACTGCAAGGACGGCGCCTGCGAGTTCCACGGTCCGTAGATGCGGCGGATCAGTGGTCGAGGATGGATCGGCGGCCGCGCGCAGCGCCTTGAGGATCCGGTCGCGCATCTCCGCCGCCGCCTTGCGCGTGAACGTGATCGCGAGTACTGACTCCGGCGACTGCACCGTCGCGAGCAGTGCCAGGAAGCGCCTGATCAGGAGTTCCGTCTTGCCCGAGCCCGCCGGAGCCTGCACGATGAAGCTGCGCGTCACGTCGAGCGCGGTCTCGCGTGCCCGCGCGTCCATGCGTCGCAGCTCACTCATCGCCCGGCCCCCCGATCGCGGCACCCAGCCTGGTTTCCCCGATGCGGCACAGCCCGGCGAGCTGGCAGTACGTGCAGGCGTGCGGCGGGTCCGGCGCAAGCCGCGCGTCGCCGGCCGCGTGCTCGGTCGCGAGCATCGTCAGTCGGCGGCGCCACGCCCGGATGAGTTCCTCCCAGGACGACATTTCTTTCGGCCAGCCCTTCGCACCGGGAATCGCGAGGCCGGGGAATGCCCCGGCGTCACGTGCGACTCCGCAGTAACCGCTGTCGCCGCTGCGGATTCGTCCGAACACCACGGCGGACACGCGGCCCGACCCGACCGCCTCCGCGTATAGCGGGAGCTGCGGAAGCCGTGGCCGCTCACCGAACCAGGCGTCCGGCTCGGCGTCGGCGCCCGTCTTGTAGTCGATGACGGCGCAGCTGCCGTCTTCCATCCGGTCGATCCGGTCGACGCGCAGCGACAGCGTGAGGCCGCCGATGTCGATCGCGTGGTCCTGCTCCACCGACTCGACGGTGAACGGTGGTCGCTCCCGGTCCATGGCCAGCAGCTCGGCCACTCGGGCCTCGAGCCAGCCCGCCTCGATCTCGAGCAGGCGCCGCATGAATCCCTGCGACGATTGCAGGACGGCGGAGATCTCCGCCTCGATCGCGCTGCGAATCGTCGCGCGCAGCTCGTCCGCCGACAGTTCGCGCAACGCCTGCTGTCCGACGAGCCCGCGCCAGATGCGCGCCAGCACCTCGTGCACGAGTTCGCCGCGATCCGAGGCCGCGACGCCCAGTTCCGGATCTTCGAGCGCGCGCGCCCCGAGCCTGAACTCGGCCTGCGCACGGAACGGGCACGCCGACTGGACTTCGAGCAACTTCGCACCCCCACCTGTCGCCTCCTCCGGCACGACTGCGGGCATCGAACCGTCCACGAGGCGCTCAAGCTCCGGCCGCCCTGCGAAGACGGCCGCCGCCGGGGCGGGTGCGCTCCATCTCTCCGGGAGCTCGCCGCGCGGGATGCCGGCGAGCAGCGCGCTCGGCAGGAGCGGCGCCTCCCCCGCGAACTGCGGAACGCTCAGGATCACTTCGTCCGCGCTGCGGCACAGTCGCGCAAGCAGCCGTCGTGCCCCGGTGGCCTCGATCTCAGCAGTCGCTCCAGGCAGGCCCTGTCGCTGCTGCCATTCGCGTGGAAGGAACGGGTCCGGCGAAGCCGGTGCCGGCCACCGCGCCGTGTCGAGTCCGCAGACCCAAAGTGCGTCGAAGCTCATGCCGGCGCAGGTGTCCGGGTCGATGATCGTGAGCGAGGCGCGCAGTTCCTGTGGTTCGAACAGCACGCCGTCGGCCTGGTCCCGCAGCAACGCCACGGCCTCCGTCGCCGTCAGCATCCCAGTGCAGTCGTCGTTCGCACCGAGTTCCGCCAGCAGCCTGTCCCAGCGCTGGCGTGCCTGGTGCTCGTCGCCGTCGAGTCCTTCGCCCGGCCAGCCCATGGCGACCAGCAACTGGAACCAGAGCTGCGACCAACGACTGGGCAGGGCTCGCCGCGGCCAGGCCCGAGCGGCCGCAAGGCCCGACCCCAGTGAGCGCTCGAGCCCGGGACATTGCTGTTTTCCGGCGAGTCGCTTGAGGCCCTCCAGGCCGAGATCGGGCCCTTCGTTCCGACGGACATAGGCGTCCATGCGTGCCCGGTCATCCTCCTCGCCGGCTGGAACCGCGAGAAACGGATTGCGCAGGAGACGGCTCACCGCCGGGAGATCCACCGCCCTGGCATGGGCGTCGATGAGCTCGAGCGCTGCGGCAACGAGCGGCTGAGCCGACAGCGCGCGGGCAGCCGCAAGCACGAAGCCCTGGGACTCGGGCGCAGGTCCGCGAGCCAGCATGGCCGTGGGAACGAGGACACGCTCGACGGAGCGTCGTACCTCGTCGCGCACGGTGAAGAGTTCCGGCACGACGATCGCCAGCTGCTGCTGCGGGTCGCGATCCAGTCGTGCGGCGGCCCAGCGCGCAGCCGCGTCGAATTCTGCCCCCTGGTCCTGGCACTCGACCCAGGCCACGGTTCCCCGACGTCCGTCCGGCGGTTGGTGGGTTACCACGGCGCCCGACTGCTCGAGCCGTGAGAGCAGCGAGCGCTGTGCAGGCGTGAGTTCGTCGAAACCCGCGAGATCAAGCTGGGATCCCGGGGCCGACCGGCCGAGGCGCCCGGTCGCGAGCGACTCATCCACCCAGCCGTTCGTTCGCAGCCAGCCGGCATATTCCCGCGCCCAGCGTGCGAACGCGACGGCTTCCGGGCGATCCTCGGTGTCGAGTGCGCGGTCCGGGATCTCGAAGGCGTGCATGAGCCGCCATGACTCGTGGGCCGCGCGACCGAGGAGGCCGGGTGCCACGAGCTGCGCGCTCTCGGGATCCCGCCGCACCATGCGCTCCCAGACCAGCCGGGCTGCGCTGTCCGGCAGCCAGCGGCCCGCCATGCGTCCTGTCTGCCGCTCCTCCGCAAACAGGCGTTGGACGAGACCGGACCACGTGACGATGTCCGGCGTGCGCCAGACGTCGAGCCCCTGCTGCAGGCAGCTGTCGTCGAACCGGATCCTGAGCCAGTGCGCGAGGCGCCGCGTCGGCGTGACGGTCGTCACTCCCGGACGCGGGCTCGAGTTCGCCACAATCGTTTGTTTATTAGTCAGCTACTTACGTGTCTTTCTTAATCTACTATCAACGCTTAGCCGCGGCGTCGACCACCCTGAGCGCAGGGTTCGGCCGGCTCGCCGGTTGCTCCCCCACGGCATAGTTGCCGAGCAACTCCTCCATGCGGCCAAAGACGTCCGCGATCATGTGCGGCTCGGGCAGGTTGGTCACCCGGAAGTGGTTGCAATAGGGGACGTTGAAGCTCGAGCCCGGCGCGACCAGCACGTGCTTGTGCTCGAGCAGGTCCAGCGCGAACTGCTGGTCGTCGAAATTCGGCAGGCCATCGGTCTGTACTCCCACGAACGCGTACATCGCGCCCATCGGCGGCGTCAGGTACAGGAAGCGGCTGCGCCCGACGGCATCGATGATCGCCTTACGCGACTCGTGCAGGCGCCCGCCCGGACCCACGAGTTCGTGGATGCTCTGGTAGCCGCCGAGCGCTGTCTGCACCGCCCACTGGCCGGGGACGTTGCTGCACAGTCTCAGCGAGGACAGGAGCTCGAGCGCCGAGAGGTACTCGCGCGAGTGCTCCACGTCGCCGGAGAACACCGCCCAGCCGACGCGGTAACCGCAGGCCCGGTATACCTTCGAGAGCCCGCTCAGCGTGCCGCAGAGCGTGTGCTGAACCAGGGTCGCCATTGGGACGAACTCGGCGCCGTCGTAGGTCATCTGGTCGTAGATCTCGTCGGCCAGTACCACGAGGTGGTGCTTCTCGGCGATGCGTGCGATGGCCTCGAGCACGGCCCGCGGATAGACCGCGCCGGTCGGGTTGTTCGGATTGATGACCACGATGGCGCGCGTGCGCTTGGTGATCAGCGACTCGACTTCCTCCGGGTCCGGGACGAAGCCCCGCTCGGGCCGGCAGGGGTAGTGCACGGCGCGGCCCCGGTTCAGGTTCACGGCCGCGGTCCACAGCGGGTAGTCGGGACTCGGGACCAGCACCTCCTCGTCAGCCGCGAGCAGCGCGCGCAGCGTGAGGTCGATCAACTCGCTCACGCCATTGCCGATGAACACGTCCTCGGCGGTGACGCCCCGCACGCCCCGCTCCTGCTGCTGCATGACCACGGCTTCCCGCGCCGGGAAGATGCCCTTCTGGTGGCAGTAGCCCTCGGCCAGGCGCAGGTTCTCGATCATGGCAAGGCGCATGGTCTCCGGTGTGCGGAAACCGAAGGCACCCGGATTACCGATGTTCAGCGAGACAATGTCGTAGCCCAGGCGCTCCATTTCCTGGGCGCGCCGGGCCAGCCGGCCACGGATCTCGTAGCGCACGTTGGCCAGGCCCGGACTCGGGCGGATGGTACGGAGCGGCATGGGCGAACCCTTGTGGTTGCAGTGCGTCAATTATGGCCCGGCGGGGCCACCCTGCACAGGACAGGCCTCACAGGAGGACGCCGCGCCCCCGGAGGTCCGCCAGGGCCCCCGCATCCAGTCCCAGGCGCCGGCCCAGGACCTCGTCCGTGTCGGCCCCGAGCGGCGGAGGCGCACGCTCGTACTCAATGGGTGTCCGCGAGAACAGGATGGGATTCCTGACCCCCGGGGCCGAGCCCGCCGTCGGGTGCGGCAGGTCGAGCCTGAGGCGGCGATGGCGCACCTGGGGCTCGGAGAAGACCTGGGCAAGGTCGTTGATCGAGCCGCAGGGCACCTGCGCCGCCTTGAGCACGGTGATCCACTCGACGCTCGTGCGGGCGCCGAGCAGGCGTTCGATCATCGGCACGAGTTCCTGGCGGTGCGCCACGCGGGCGCTGTTGGTCGCGTAGCGTGGATCGGTGGCCAGCGCCGGCTGGCCCGCTGCGGCGCAGAAGCGCGCGAACTGGGCATCGTTGCCGACCGCGAGCATGAAGTGGCCGTCCGCCGTCGCAAACGCCTGGTAGGGGACGATGTTCGGATGCGCCGTGCCGCGGCGCTGCGGCGGCGTGCCCGTCACGAGGTAGTTCAGGTTCTGGTTCGCCAGCCACGCGACCTGGGTGTCGAGCAGCGAGAGGTCGATGTACTGCCCCTGGCCCGACGCATGACGTTCGTTGAGCGCGGCGAGGATCCCGGCCACGGCATACATGCCGCACATCAGGTCCGCGACCGCGACACCGACCTTCTGCGGGCCCGCGCCCGGCTCGCCGTCCGGCACGCCGGTGATGCTCATGAGCCCGCCCTGGCCCTGGATCATCGCATCGTAGCCGGGCCCGGCGGCGTCCGGGCCGTCCTGCCCGAAGGCCGAGATCGACAGGTAGACGAGACGCGGGTTCAGCGCTGCGAGGTCCGCGTATGCCAGGCCGTAACGGGCCAGGCCGCCGACCTTGAAGTTCTCGACCAGCACGTCGGCCTGGGCGGCGAGCCGGCGTACCAGCGCCTGCCCTTCCGGCTGGGCCAGGTCGATGGCGACCGACTTCTTGCCGCGATTGGCAGCGAGGTAATAGGCCGACTCGCTCGTTTCCCGGCCTTCGGCGTCACGCAGGTACGGCGGGCCCCACGAGCGGGTGTCGTCGCCGCCGCGCGGGTGCTCGATCTTGATGACCTCGGCGCCGAAGTCGGCGAGTGCCTGGGTGGCCCAGGGGCCCGCCAGGATGCGGCTCAAGTCCAGTACGACGATGCCAGCGAGCGGCCCCGGCATTCAGAGGCCCAGGAGCACGATGCCCAGGCCACACAGGCAGAGCGCCGCCCCGGCAAGCGCGTGCGAGTAACGCTCCGCGGACGCGAGGGGCAGGCGCTCGAGTCCCTTGAGTGCCAGCGAGACGACGACCAGCATCGTGGCGATCGTCACGGCCCCGAATGCGAGGACCACGACCGCGAGCCCCCACGCACTGTGCTTCGATGCCGGGTACATGACCAGCGGAATCAACGGCTCGCAGGGTCCGAGCACGAAGATCACGAACAGCGCCCAGGGCGTGATGCTGTTCGCTCGCACTGGATCGACGTGCGGATGCAGGTGCCCGCCTTCGTGCCCGTGCTCGTGGTGATGCAGCGTACCGTCGGCGTGCGCGTGGTCGTGGGTGTGCGGCCTCGAGCGCCAGGCCTTCTTGAGGCCCCACGCCATGTACGCGAGACCGAACCCCGTCAGCAGCCAGGCGGCCACGTCGCCCCGGAAGCTTTCGAACCATTGCAGGCGCGTGAGCGAAATCCCGATCCCGATGCCCACGAGTCCGATGACGACCGAGCCCATCACGTGGCCCACACCGCAGAGTGCCGTGATCCACAGCGTCCGCCGCTCGGTCCAGCCCCGGGCAGCCGACATGGCCACGAACGGCAGGTAATGGTCCGGTCCCAGCAGCGTGTGGATGAAGCCGATGGATGCGGCCGTCAGGAACAGCAGTCCGATGTCGATGCCCATGAGCGCCCGCTATTTAGGCCAGTTCGGGTGGGCGAAGGTAAGCACAGGCACCCAGGCGCGGCAAGGCGGACAAAGACCTAGTCTCAATCAGACCGTCGCCAGTTCGCGCCATCGGTGGCAAGCCACCACGGTGCCGTCGCCGGCAGGCTCAATTTCCGGGCGCTGGCGTCGGCAGGTTTCGGTTGCGTGCGGGCAGCGAGGCGCGAAGGCGCAGGCCCCGGCCGCCGGCGAGAGGCCCGCACCCTCCTCCGCCAGCGCCACCGTCCCCAGACGCGATGCGACCCGCGGATCCGGGGCCGGCACGGCGGCGAGCAGCGCGCGCGTGTAGGGATGACGGGGCGTCGCGAACAGGGCCTCACGCGGCGCGCGTTCGACGAGTCGACCGAGATAGAGGACCGCCACCTCGTCGCAGAGGTGGCGGACCACGGCGAGGTTGTGACTGATGAAGAGCAGCCCGATGCCCTGCCGCCGCGAGAGGTCCGCCAGCAGGTTGACGATCTGCGCCTGGACGGACACGTCGAGCGCACTCACGGCCTCGTCGCAGATGAGGAGTCGCGGCCGCACGACCGTCGCCCGCGCGATCGCGACACGCTGGCACTGCCCGCCGGAGAGTTCGTGCGGATAACGGGACGCGAACCCGTCATCGAGGCCGACCGACCTGAACGCGCCGGCCACCCGCGACCGCACCGTCGCCGCGTCGGTCACGCCCTCGAGCGCATCCAGGGCTTCGGCGACGCTTGCTCCGGCCGTCATGCGGGGATCCAGGCTGCCGAAGGGATCCTGGAATACGACCTGCACTTCGCGCCGCATCTGCAGCATCCGCGCCCGGTCCGAGGTGTCGATGGTCCAGCCGCGCCAACTCACCTCGCCGGCAGTCGGGGTGACCAGGCCCAGCACGGCGCGGGCAAGCGTGGACTTGCCGCAGCCCGACTCCCCGACGATGCCGAGCGAACGGCCTTCGCCGAGTTCGACGTCGACGCCGCGCAGCGCGTGCACCGTGTGCCGCCGCGTACGCAGGAAACCGCTCCCCGCGTAGTCGACACGGAGCCCGCGGACTTCGAGCAGCGGCGTGCTCATGCGGCCCAGCCCCCGGGCAGCGGCGCGTGGCAGGCCGATGCACGCCCTGCGCCCCACTCCAGGCGAGGCTCCGACGCGCGACAGCGCTCGCGGGCGCCCGGGCAGCGCGGCGCGAACGGACAACCCTGCAGCCGCTCCTGTGGGCGCGGCGGTTGTCCCTCGATGCTGGCGAGCCTGGCGCCCGGCTTTGCGTCGAGCCGCGGAATGGACTCGAGCAGCGCGGCCGTATAGGGGTGCCGGGGGGACTCGAAGAGTTCGACGACGGACGCCACCTCGACGACGACGCCCGCGTACATCACCGCGACGCGGTCCGCGAGACCGGCCACCACACCGAGGTCGTGGGTGATCAGCACCGTGGTCAGCCCCTGCCCGCGCAGCTGCCGCAGCACGTCGAGCACCTGCGCCTGAACGGTCACGTCGAGCGCCGTGGTCGGTTCGTCCGCGACCAGCAGCGCCGGACCGGGCATGAACGCCATGGCGATCGCGACTCGCTGGCGCTGTCCGCCCGAGAGTTCGTGCGGGTATTGCTCGAAGCGCGCTTCCGGCTCCGCAATGCCGACCGAGCGCATGAGTTCCAGCGCCCGGGCGCGTGCCTCGGGTGTCTTCATGTGCCCGCGGTCCAGTACGAACTCCATGAGCTGCTCACCGATCTTCATGTGCGGCGTGAGCGCGTTCATCGGGTCCTGCGACACGAGGCCCACGCGCGCGCCGCGCAGGGCGGCGAGGCTGCGCTCCGTGGCCCCGACGAGTTCCACACCCTGGAGCCGCGCCGAGCCCAGGGTCTGGCCATTCGCAGAGAGCAGTCCCAGGCAGGCGAGGAAGAGCTGGCTCTTCCCGGATCCGGACTCGCCCACGACTGCCAGGCATTCCCCGGCCCGCACGTCGAGGGTCACGCCACGCACGGCCTGCACCGGCCCCTGCTCCGTGTCGAAGGTGACACGGAGGTCGTCGAGCGCGAGCAGGGCTTCGTCCGCCACGTCAGCGCTGCCTGGGGTCGAGCGCATCGCGCAACCCGTCGCCGAGGAAGTTGAGGCACAGCAGGATCAGCGCCAGGACGGCCGAGGGCGCGAGCAGCTGCCACGGCGCCGTCTCCATCTCGAGCGCACCTTCCGCGACCAGTCGGCCGAGACTGGTGAGCGGCTCCTGCACCCCCAGGCCGAGAAAGCTCAGGAAGCTCTCGAACAGGATGACCTGCGGCACCGTGAGCGTGGCGTAGACGACGACGGTGCCCACGACGTTGGGCACGATGTGACGCGCGATGATCCGGTGCGTGGGCAGGCCGAGCGTGATCGCCGCATCGACAAAGGCCAGTCGCCTGAGCGCGAGCGCCTGGCCGCGCACGATGCGCGCCATCGTGAGCCAGCCCACGGCGCCGATCGCGAGGAAGATCAGGAACAGGCTGCGCCCGAACACCACCGTGAGGATGATCACGAAGAACATGTAGGGCAGCGCGTAGAGCACGTCCACGACGCGCATCATCCAGCCGTCAACGCGCCCGCCGAGGTAGCCGGCCGTGGCACCCCAGGCCACGCCGATCACTAGGCTCACCGCGGTCGCGAGCAGCGCGACCAGCAGCGACACCTGCGTGCCCGCGCACACGCGCACGAACAGGTCGCGCCCGTTGCCGTCCGTGCCGAACCAGTGGCCGTTTGCAGTCCCGGGCGGCGACGCAAGCGGACTGAGCGACCAGTCGACGTGGTCGATCGAATACGCGCTGAACGCCGGGCCCGCGAGCGACACCACGACCAGCGCGGCGAGCGTGCACAGGGCTGCGACCGCCGCGCGGTTCCTGCGCAGGCGCCGCCAGGCCCCGGCGTAGATTCCGGCGCTCGCGTCAGTCATGGCGGATGCGCGGGTCCAGCCAGCCGTAGGCGAGGTCCACGAGGAGGTTCAGCACCAGGATCAGGGTTGCGTAGAAGACGACCATGCCCATGACCAGCGTGTAGTCGCGATTGACCGCGCCCTGCACGAAATACTTGCCCACGCCCGGCAGGCCGAACACCTGCTCCACGACCAGCGAGCCCGTGAGCAGCGCGGCCGCGGCCGGCCCGAGGAAGCTCAGGACCGGGAGCAGCGTGGGCTTCAGCGCGTGGCGCCGCAGGATCGCCGCACCGCCGATGCCCTTGGCCCGCGCCGTGAGTATGAACGGCGACTGCAGCACCTCGAGCAGGCTGCCCCGCGTCAGGCGAGCGATGTAGGCGACGAACGGCAGCGCGAGCGTCACGACGGGCAGGATCATGTAACGCGGGCTGCCCGGCTCCCAGCCCGCGACCGGCAGCCAGCCGAGTTCCACGCCGAACAGCAGTGCCAGCACGGGCGCAACCACGAAATTCGGCACCGCAATGCCGACCAGCGCCGCCGCCATCACCGTGTGGTCGATCCACCCGTTGTGCCGGCGCGCGGCGAGCAGTCCCAGGGGCACGCCGAGCAGCACCGCGAGTGCGAGCGCCGCCGTGCCGATGGCGAGCGTCACGGGCAGGCCGCTGCCGATCAGTTCCGCAACCGTATAGTCCTTCATGCGGAACGACGGACCGAGGTCCCCGCGCAGCAGGCCCGCCACGTATCGCCCGTACTGCACCAGCACCGGCTGGTCGAGGCCGTAGGCGGCCTGCAGGTTGGCCCGGATCTCGGGCGGCACCGTCTGCTCCTCGTCGAACGGGCCGCCCGGTGCGAGCCGCATGAGGAAGAACGCCGCCGTCACGATGACGAGCAGCGTCGGCACGATGCCGAGCAGCCGGGCGAGCGCGTAACGCAGGTACATCAGCGCGCGCCCCGGCCGATGAGGCGCAGAAATTCCGCCTCGTCGACGACGCGCACGCCGAGCTCGGCCGCCTTGCGCAGCTTCGACCCCGCGTCTGCGCCGCTCACCAGCAGCGTGGTCTTGCGCGAAACGGAGTCCGTCACCGTCGCGCCCGCTGCGCGGGCGGCCGCGCGCGCCTCGTCGCGCGTCATGGAGCCCAGCGTCCCCGTGATCACGACCACTTCGCCGTGCAATGGCCCCTCCGCGGTGGCCCGGATGCGCACGCCTTCGGGCCAGGTGACGCCCGCCGCGCGCAGCGCGCGAATCACCTGCCGGTTGTGCGGCTCGGCGAAAAAGTCGCGCGCGTGCAGGGCCACGACCGGGCCGACGTCACGCACCTGCTGGATCTCCTCCATGCCCGCCGACTGCAGGGCATCGAGGCTGCCGAAGTGCTCCGCAAGCGCGAGGGCCGTGGCCTCACCCACGTCCCGGATGCCGAGCGCATACAGGAATCGAGCCAGCGTGGTCGTCCTGCTGCGGGCGAGCGCAAGCACCAGGTTGGCCGCCGACTTCTCGCCCATGCGGTCGCGCCCGGCAAGTTCCTCGGCCGACAGCGTGTAGAGGTCGGCAGGCGTCTCGACGCGACCGGAGTCCACGAGCTGTTCGACGAGTTTCTCCCCGAGACCCTCGACGTCCATGGCGCGACGCGAGGCGAAGTGCAGCAGGGCTTCGCGCCGCTGCGCGCCGCAGACGAGTCCCCCGCTGCATCGCGCGACGGCCTCCCCCTCGGCGCGTGTCACGTGCGATCCGCAGACCGGGCAATGCTCCGGCAGCTTCACGCGGCGCGCGCCCCTGGGTCGCTGGTCCTCGACCACCCGCACCACCTCGGGTATGACGTCGCCTGCCCGCCGCACCACGACCGTGTCGCCGATGCGCACGTCCTTGCGCTCGAGTTCGTCCATGTTGTGCAGCGTCACGTTGCTCACCGTCACGCCGCCGACGAACACGGGCTCCAGTCGTGCCACCGGAGTGAGCGCGCCGGTCCGGCCGACCTGGAAGTCCACGTCGCGCACGGTCGTGGTCTCCTCCTGCGCCGGGAACTTGTGGGCGATCGCCCAGCGCGGCGCGCGCGCGACGAATCCGAGGTCCCGTTGCCAGTCGAGCCGGTCCACCTTGTAGACCACGCCGTCGATGTCGTATTCGAGGCGGTCACGCAGCTCACCGATCCTCGCGTGGTACGCGAGGCAACCCTCGACGCCCTTGACCGTCTCCGCCAGGGGGCAGGTGCGCAGTCCCAGGCTGCGCAGCGCCTCGAGCATCTCGCCGTGGCGCCGCGCCGAAGGCCAGCCCTCGGCGGCACCGACGCCATAGAAGAAGACATCCAGCGCTCGGCTCGCCGTGATGCGCGGGTCGAGCTGGCGCATGCTGCCGGCCGCCGCATTGCGCGGATTGGCGAAGGTCTTCTCGCCGGATGCCGCCGCGCGCTGGTTCAGCCGTTCGAACGAATGGCGCGTCATGAACACCTCGCCTCGGGCCTCGAGCACCTTCGGCGGGGAGCCCTGGAGCAGCAGCGGGAGCGAAGCGATCGTCCTCACGTTGGCCGTCACGTCCTCGCCCTTCGATCCGTCCCCGCGCGTGGCGGCCTGTACGAACCGCCCGTGCTCGTAGCGCACGCTGATCGCGAGCCCGTCGATCTTGGGCTCCGCCGAGTACTCGACTCCGTCGACGTCGAGCCGCTCGCGCACCCGCCGGTCGAACTCGAGGACGTCCTCCGCGGCGAACGCGTTGTCCAGCGACAGCATGGGCACGGAGTGCCGGATTTCGGCGAATCCGCGCGACGGCTCGCCGCCCACCCGCTGTGTCGGCGAGTCGGTCGTGACGAGCCCGGGATGCGCCGCCTCGAGCTCGCGCAGCTCGCGCATCAGCGCGTCGTAGCGCGCGTCGGAGATCTCCGGGTCGTCGAGTACGTAGTAGCGATGGTCGTGGCGCTGGATCTGCCGGCGCAGCTCGGCGACGCGGTTCGCGGCTTCGCGATCGGCCATCGCGCCGTCAGTGCCGGGCGGGACCGGCCCGGCCGCGGTCGAAGGCGAGCATTTCCTCGCGGAGGCGAACTACGCGCTGCGCGGTGAGGGGCACGCCGCGCTCGTCCTGCATGTGTCCGCCGAGACGACCGGCGAACGATCGAGCGGCGGCGAGCAGTTCCTCGAACGCCTGTTGCGCGTTGAGTGGTCCCGGCAGCACGGCGAAGATCGCGATCCCCGTATAGGCCGCGCCGGCCATGGTCGCCGGGTCGAAGGTGCCCGGCTCGCGCAGGCTCGCGAGGCTCAGCACGGGGCGCCCCAGGGCGTCGAGCCGGTGGAAGATCTCGTAGCGACCGAACTCGAAGCGCTCCGCCTGCACTGCTTCCTGCAGCAGCGAACCCTCGAAGCGCGACGGCAGCGGCGCCACGACACGGAGCGCGACGATGCGCTGGGCGCGGGCCTCGACCTGCGTCTGGGACTCGGTGTCCTCGTCGGGCGGCGGCCGGGCCGTCGAGGCGGGCTGGAACGTCTGGACGGGACGCGGCTGCGGCGCCGTCAACCGCTGGCCCAGGGTCGGCTCGCGCCGCCCGGCGTGCGAGGCGAGGTCATCGACTTCGATGGACGGCACGACCTCGTGCACCTCGGGAACGCGGTCGTCGAGCCGTACCTGCGGCTCGTAGCGCACGGGTTCCGCGTCTTCAGGCGGCGCGGCTGCCGCGGACGGCGGCTCGATCGGGACCGCTCGCCGGGCAACCGTCGCCGCGGACCGCAGCTTTGAGCGGATGCCCCACAGGTAGAGCCCCGCGATCAACGCGAGACCGGCCGTGAGCAGTATCCAGCGCAGTTCCGCCATCGTTTACCGTCAGATCGCAGCGAGCCGCACGGCTTCCTCGACGTCCACCGCGACCAGCCGCGACACGCCGGGCTCGTTCATGGTGACACCGAGCAGCTGGTTCGCAAGTTCCATCGTTGCCTTGTTGTGGGTGACGAACACGAACTGTACCCGGCTCGACATCTCACGGACGATGTCGCAGAAACGGCCGACGTTGTTCTCGTCGAGCGGCGCGTCGACTTCGTCCAGGAGGCAGAAGGGAGCCGGGTTCAGTTCGAAGATCGAGAACACCAGCGCCACGGCCGTGAGGGCCTTCTCACCGCCCGACAGCTGGCTGATGGAGCTGTTCCGCTTGCCCGGCGGCCGGGCCATGATCGCGACGCCCGACTCGAGCACGTCGTCGCCCACGAGTTCGAGATAGGCGTGTCCGCCGCCGAACAGGCGCGGGAATTTCTCCTTGAGCCCGGCGTTGACGCGATCGAAGGTGTCCTGGAAGCGCGTGCGCGTTTCCCGGTCGATCTTGCGCATCGCGTCCTCGAGTGTCGCAAGCGCGTCGTTCAGGTCCTTGAACTGCCGGTCCAGGTATTCCTTGCGCTCGGACTGCTCGCGGAACTCGTCGATCGCCGCGAGGTTCACCTGTCCGAGCCGCTCGATCTTCTCCCCCGCTTCCGCCAGACGCAGCTCCCAGGCTGCGACCTCGGCCTCCGGCACCAGGGCCGCGGCGACGTCGGCGAGTTCGAGGCGCGTGGCCGCGAACTGCTCGAGCAGGTTCTCGCGGCGGACCCGCAGTTCCTGTACCGAGAACTTTACGTTTTCGAGCAGCTCGCGCGCTTCCTGCACGGCCGCCTCGGTCCCGACGCGGCGCTCGTCCAGCTCGCGGAGGCCCGCGTCCACGGCGTCCATCGCGCGCCTCGCGGCGGCGAGTTCCTCCTCCACCGCGACCCTGCGCGACAGCGCCGAATCCAGCGCCTGCTTCAATTCCGCCTCACCCGCCTCGCCCGCGGCGAGCTGCGTCTCGAGTTCGGTCCTGCGCGCCGCGAACTGGCCGATCTGGCCCTCGAGGCGCGCGATGCCCGCGAGCAGCGACTCGTGGCTCGCGCGACGCGACTCGACGCGGATGGCGACCTCGCGCGCCACGTTCCGATGCTCCTCCGCCTGCCGCCGGGCGTCGGCGAGAGCCTGGCGCAACGCGTCGCGATCGCCCTCGAGCACCTTGCGCCGGTCCTCGAGCGCGGCCATCGCCTCGACCGCCTCGCCCAGTCGCGCGCGCGCGGAACGGTTGCCGGCGGTCGCGACCTCGAGTGCTCCCTCGAGTTCCGCGAGTTCCCCTGAGAGCTGCTGCATTCGCGCGCTGCGCTGCTCGGCTCGCGCGCGCAGCCCGTCGAGCTGGGAGCGCAGGCCCATGTGCTCGGCGCCGGTCTGCGACAGTCGCGCCTGGTCCGTGGCGAGCCGGTCCTCGGTGTCGCGGATTCCCGCGCGCTGCTGCTCCAGCTGGCCCTCGAGCTCGCGATGCCGGGCCGCCATGCGTTCGAGTTCTCCGCGCTGGCGGCGCAGGTCCTGCTCGCGTTCGATGACGCCCTCGTGCACGTCGCGATCGCGACTCACGCGCAGCCAGTCCGGGCCGATCCAGATGCCGTCACGCGTGATCACGGACTGGCCTGCCCGCAGGCGCAAGCGGGCGGCAAGTGCCTCGGCCAGCGTGTCCGCGGCCGCGATGCCTTCGAACAGGGCGTCGAGCCCGGCGGGTCCCTGCACGTGCGAGCGCAGCGTCCCGGAGCCGTGTCCCGTGCCGCCGGCCGCCTGGCCCGCGGCGAAGAAGGTCACCGTCCCGGAGGACAGGCTTTCGAGCATGCCCGCGACGTCGTCGATCGACTCGACGCAGACCGCCTCGAGGTACGAACCGAGCACGGTCTCGACCGCGCGCTCCCAGCCCGCGTCCACCGAAAGCTGCTGGGCGAGGCGCTGATTCGCGTTGAGTCCGCGCGAGGCGAGCCAGTCCACGACCTTGCCCTGCCCCTGGCCCAGTGCTGCGCGCTGCAGCGCCTCGAGCGACACCACCCGGCCTTCGACCTCCTGCGTCTGGCGGCGCGCCGCCTGCGACGCCTCGGCGAGCTCCCGTTCGCGTGCGCGCTCTGCCTGCAGTGTCTCCACGAGTCCTGCGATGCGCTTGCGCGCGGACTCGAGCCCGCTCAGCGCCTCGCCCTCCGCGCGCTCGAGTTCCTCGATCCTGGCGGCGACGTCGGCCGCCGACAAGGTCTCGTGCTCCTGCGCGGCGCGTTGCCGCTGCTCGGCAAGGCGCTGCAGCTGGATGTCCATCTGGCCCAGGCGCGCGCGCTCGGCTTCCGCCGCGGACGAGGACTCGCGCAGCGACTGGTTGAACGCTTCCCAGCGTTCCTGCCAGGCGTGCATCTGGGTCTCGCAATCGGCGAGCGTCGCAGCCGAGCCATCCTCGGCGGCTCGCGCAGCTTCGAGCCCGGGACCGAGTTCGGCGAGGGCCACCTCGAGTTCGGACGCGAGCTCGGCGTCGCGGCGCCGGTGCACGCCCGCCTCCTCGAGTCCCTGCGCCACCTGCGCGAGTTCCTGTCGCTGCTGGCCGCGGATCTGGCGCGCGTGCTCGATCGCCTGCTCGCTGCGCGAGATCTCGGCGCCGACCTGGTAGTAACGGCCCTGTACCTCGCCCAGGACCTCGCCCTGTGAATCGTGATCGCGCCGGGCTCGCTCGATGGCCGCCTCGACCGAGCGTTGCGCGGCCAGCGCTGACTGCAGGGCCAGGTCGCGCTCGCCCATGATCGCCTGTCGCGCCCCGGCCTCCGTCTCGACCTCGCGCAGCTTGAGAGCGAGCAGTTCCGCGTGCAGCTGCCGTTCCTCCTGCTTGAGCGCCTGGTAGCGACGTGCCGTCGCGGCCTGGCGCTGCAGGTGCCGGAGCTGCTTCTCGACCTCGTCACGCAGGTCGGAGAGACGCGCCAGGTTCTCGCGCGTGTGCCCGATACGGCTCTCGGTCTCGCGCCTGCGCTCCTTGTACTTCGAGATGCCGGCCGCCTCCTCGAGGAACGCGCGCATCTCGTCGGCCTTGGCCTCGATGACGCGCGAGATCATGTTCTGCTCGATGATTGCGTAGCTGCGCGAGCCCAATCCCGTGCCGAGGAAGAGCTGCGTGATGTCCTTGCGACGGCAGCGCGTGCCGTTCAGGAAGTACGACGACGTGCCGTCCCGGGATACCAGACGCCGCAGCGATACCTCGGCATAGCCGGCGTATTCGCCGCCGAGCTTGCCGTCCGAGTTGTCGAACACGAGCTCGACCGACGCGTTGCCAACCGCTTTGCGCGATGCCGAGCCATTGAAGATCACGTCGGCCATCGACTCGCCGCGCAGGTGCTTCGCGGAGATCTCGCCCATCACCCAGCGCACGGCGTCGATGATGTTCGACTTGCCGCAGCCGTTCGGCCCGACGACACCGACCAGGCTGCTCGGAAAGCTGACCGAAGTGGGATCGACGAACGACTTGAATCCGGCCAGCTTGATCTTGGTCAGGCGCATCGATCACCCAGGGGGGCAGGGAGTCACGGGAATGGACGCGAAGTGTAAAAGAAAGTGACCCGCGCCACAGCACTGGCAGCGGCTGGCGGCCGCGCGGTCCGGGGCGCCGCCGAAGGCGTTCAGGCAGGTGGACCAGCGGCGCACGGTCTGTATAATCCCGCGTCCTTCGTACCGTCCCCCGGAGTCCGTAGATGCCCGCCAAGAAACCGTCTGCCAAGCCGACCAAGGCCAAGAAGACTGTTTCGACCAGGCCAGCCGCCAAGGCTGCCTCCAGGACGCCCGTGAAGCCGGCGCCGAAGGTGAAGCGCGCTCCGGCCAAGGCCGTCCCTGCGAAGGCTGCGCGCGGGAAGGCGGCGCCCGCGAAAGGGGCTCCCGCAAAAGCCACGCCAGCAAAGACGACCGCAAAGGCTCCCGTCCGGGCGATTGCCACGAAGCCGGCCCCCAAGGCGCAACCCCCGGCTCCGGCCAGGCCGCCCACGGCTCCATCGCCCGTGTTGAGCGCAAGCCTGCTGTCCGGGCCGCGCAACGTCGAACCGTACGTTCCTCGCAAGGGCGAGGAGTACATGAGCAAGCAGCAGCTCGAGCACTTCCGCACCATCCTCTCCAGCTGGAAGCAGGACCTGATGCAGGAAGTCGACCGCACCATGCTGCACATGAAGGACGAGGCGGCCAACTTCCCCGACCCGAACGACCGTGCGACGCAGGAATCCGAGTTCAGCCTCGAGCTGCGGACGCGCGACCGCGAACGCAAGCTGATCCGGAAGATCGACGAGGCGCTGAAGCGCATCGAGGACGGCAGCTATGGTTTCTGTCTCGAGACCGGCGAGCCGATCGGGGTGAAGCGGCTCGAGGCCCGTCCGGTGGCGACGCTCAGCGTCGAGGCCCAGGAACGCCGTGAGCGGCGCGAAAAACAGTTCGGCGACCGCGACGACTGGTACCGTTGAGGTTTCGCGGGCCTACCGCGGGCGATTCGCGCCCACACCCAGCGGGGGCCTCCATTTCGGCTCGCTGGTGGCGGCCGTCGCAAGCTATCTCGACGCCAGGGCCGCGTCTGGACAGTGGCTGGTCCGCATCGAAGACCTCGACCCGCCCCGCGAACGACCCGGCGCGGCGGACGACATCCTCTCCACGCTCGACCGGCTCGGACTGCACTGGCACGGTCCGGTGCTGCGCCAGAGCGCTCGATCGGATGCCTACGCCGCGGCGCTCGAGCGGCTGGGCCGTGATGGGCAGCTGCGCGGGTGCCTGTGCACCCGTGCCGCCCTCGCCGCGCTGCCGGAGAACGCCCGGCGCGAGTCCGGCGACGACCTCTACCATCCCCCGGACTGCCTCGTCGCCCCGCCGGCCGACACGTTCCACTCGGCGCTACGGCTCAAGGTCCCGGACCAGCACACCGTGTTCACGGATCGCGCCCAGGGTGCCGTATGCACCAACGTGGCGCGGTGCCTCGGCGACTTCGTGCTCAGGCGCAAGGACGGCCTCTACGCCTACCAGCTGGCCGTGGTCGTGGACGACGAGGAACAGGGAATCACCGACGTGGTCCGCGGAGCCGACCTGCTCCAGAGCACGCCCAGGCAGATCCTGCTCCAGCAGGCCCTCGGAATGCGTGGCATGAGATACATGCATGTCCCTCTTGCCGTGGACGCTGGCGGCCTTAAGCTCTCCAAGTCGGCCGACGCGCCGCGGCTTGCCGGGGCCGCGCCGGCGGCGCAGCTCATGGCCGCGCTCGGGTTCCTGGGTCAGGCCCCCCCAGCAGAGCTCGAAGGCGCCACGGTTGCGGAGGTGCTCGACTGGGCCGCCGCCGGCTGGCGGCCGGAGCGGTTCGCGGGTGTAGGCTCGAAGAGGGCCCCGGAGCCGGCATGAGACGTCAGATACAGGTACAGGTAGAGACCGCATGACAACCAAGGCCAAGAGCAGACGGACACGGGCCCAGGCATCGCCGCAGGACGCAGGGCGGCCGGCGCCTCGCGTCATCCGCAAATACCCGAACCGCCGCCTGTACGACACGGTCGAGAGCCGCTACGTCACGCTCGCCGACGTCCGCCGCCTCGTCGTCGACCGCATCGACTTCGTCGTGCTGGACCGCAAGTCGCAGCAGGACATCACCCGCAGCATCCTGTTGCAGGTGATCGCCGAGCAGGAAGGCGCCGGCGAATCGCTGATGAGCCGGGATTTCCTGTCGCAGGTGATCCGCACTTACGGCAGCGGACTACAGGACTTCGTCGGCCGCTACCTCGATGAGAGCATCCAGCAGTTCGCGCGCGAGCAGCGTGAGCTGCGCGAACGATTCAAGAACGTGGTCGGGGTGGACCCGGTCGAGACGGTGACCGCGGTCGCGCAGAAGAACTACCAGCGCTGGAAGGCGCTGCAGGAAGAGGTGTTCAACCGCCTGCCGCGACCGTGGGCACGTGAGGACAAAGAATAGGGGGTAATGATCAGGGGGTAGGGGGTAGCGAAGAATGCCCCGAGGCGCCTCCGACCACTAACCCCTACCCCCTGATCATTACCCCCTTTCGGGCGCCGGCTCAGCCGTCGACGTTCCTCATCGACAGCCGCACGCGACCCTGGCGGTCGACCTCGAGCACCTTGACGCGCACCACGTCGCCTTCCTTGAGCTTGTCGCTCACGCGCTCGACGCGCTCTTCCGAGATCTGCGAGATGTGCACCAGGCCGTCCTTGCCCGGCAGGATCTGCACGAACGCGCCGAAGTCCATCAGCCTCACGACCTTGCCTTCGTAGATCGAGCCCACCTCGACCTCGGAGGTGATGAGCTCGATGCGGCGCTGCGCCTCGCGCCCGGCCGCGCCGTTCACCGAGGCGATCTTCACCGTGCCGTCGTTCTCGATGTCGATGTTGGTCCCGGTCTCTTCCGTGATCGCACGGATGACCGCGCCGCCCTTGCCGATGACCTCGCGGATCTTCTCCGGGTCGATCTTGATGGTGATGATCGTCGGCGCCCACTCGGACATCTGCGGGCGGTGCGTGGTGATGACCTTCGCCATCTCGCCCAGGATGTGCAGGCGCGCCTTGTTGGCGTGCTCGAGCGCGACCTTCATGATCTCGCGCGTGATGCCCTCGATCTTGATGTCCATCTGCAGCGCGGTGACGCCTTCGGCGGACCCGGCCACCTTGAAATCCATGTCGCCGAGGTGATCCTCGTCGCCGAGG
>Ga0209253_10001536_pt1 | contig 20302 bp, 11 predicted proteins | sample FrelakmetBRP12BR_FD_187145 | JGI IMG/M metagenome (GOLD analysis project Ga0209253, IMG submission 187145) | Freshwater lake sediment microbial communities from the University of Notre Dame, USA, for methane emissions studies - BRP12 BR (SPAdes)... | ecosystem: Environmental > Aquatic >... | reverse complement strand
ACGCACCGGATCGACGGACCGGACGGCTTCGCCTACGCCTACGTGACCTACACGCGCGCGCCGAGGGCGGCGAGCGCGTATTGATCGTCGCCGCGACGTCGCGCCGGCAGCTTCAACCGAGACGGGCGATGAGCTCGCGCCGGAGCAGCTTGCCGGTCACCGTGCGCGGCAGCGCGGCGAGCGCGACGCAGCGCACCGGTCGCTGGTGCGGCGGCAGAAGGGCGAGCGCCCGCTCGAGCGCCGCACGCGCCGCGGCGGCATCGCCGCCGTCCACGTAGGCGGCGGCGAGCGTCGTCAGGCCGTCGCCGTCGCGCACCGCGACGACGGCGATCTCGCGCAGCGCGGCGCCGGCGCAGGCCGCGATCTTCGCCTCGACGTCGGGCAGGCTCACCCAGCGGCCGCGCACCTTCAGCAGCGTGTCGGCGCGGCCCGCGTAGCGCCAGCCGTCTCCGTCGCGCGCGAAGCGGTCGCCGGGCGTGAAGCCCTGCGGGCCGAACGCGGCGCGCTCGTCGGCGGGCCGCTGCCAGTAGCCGAGCGCGACGGTCGGCGCCCGCAGCGTGAGGCGCGAGAGGCCCGCTTCGGCGGGGGCGGAAGTGAGCGCGACACCCGGCGCCGGCCGCAGCAGCGTCGCGTCGCCGTCCTCGGGCGTTCCCACGAGCATCAGCGAGAGTGTCTCGGACGTGCCGTACCCGTCGCGGATCGGCACGCCGGTCTCGGCGCGCCACTGTGCGGCGAGCGCCGGCGCGATCGCCTCGCCCGCCGACACGGCGAGCCGCACGCCGCGGGACAGCGCGCCTGCCCGCCCCGCGTGCAGCAGCGCGCGGTAGAACGCGGGGACGCTGAAGAACACCGTCGGACGGTCGCGGGCGGCCGTCGCCGCGACATTGTCGACGGTCGGCCACTCCCGCTGCAGGACGACGGTGGCGCCCTGCACGAGCCCCGTGAACAGGCTGTTCGCCAGCGGGTACGCGAAGAACAGCCGCGATGGCGCGAACAGGCGGTCGGACGCGCCGATGCCGAGCAGCTCGGCCCCGCAGCGCGCCGCGGCGGGCACCACCGAATGCGCGTGCACGACGGCCTTGGGGAGCCCCGTCGTCCCCGACGAATAGAGCCAGAACGCGGGCATCCCGGCCGCACCGGGCGCGGGAGGCGCCGGCGCGGCAAGCCCGGCGCGGACGCGCCACGCGGCGCGCGCAAGCACCGTCGGCACCCCGGCCGGCGCGAGCGCCGCGTCCTCGCCGAGCCACGCCGCGTAACCGCCCTCGGCGGCGAGCGCGTCGCGATCGGCCGGCGCGAACCTCGGATTGAGCGCGACCGCGACGGCGCCGGCCCGGATCGCGCCGAGAAACGCCGCGACCCAGTCGCCGTCGTCGGCGAGCGCGATCGCGACGCGCTCTCCGGGGGCGACACCGAGCTCGCGCCACAAGCCCGCTGCCTTCGCCACCGCGTCGCGCAGCTCGCCGTACGTCGTCGGCACGCCGTCGGCGACGAGCGCCACGGCGTCGTCGCGCCCGCGCTCGAGCAGCGAAACCGCCAGATTCATGGCCGCGCCGCCGCGCGCGGAATGCGACACCTTGGTGTGCCGCGGCCCGGGTGCGCGGAACCTCTCACCGCGGCGCCGTCACCCGAGCGTGCGCAGCTCGCGCAACGCGACCGAGAGCATCGCGCCGTCCGCGGCCGGCGCCGCGCGCAGCTCGCCCATCAATTGCTGCACGCGCTCGATCGCGCGGCGATTGCGCTCCTGCCAGACCTCGAGCAGCGCGTCCCGCGCGGCGACGTCGCCGCCTCCGGTCAGCACCTCGCTCGCGATCGTCCGCTGCAGGCCCGACAGGTCGTCGTGCATCGCAGCCTTCGCCAGCATCTGCCAGTGCTTGTCGCCGGGCAGCTTGCCGATCATCTCGCGCAGCCACGGCAGGCCGAGCCGCGTCGACAGCTCGAAATAGATCTCGGCGACGAGCTCGATCGGGCGCCGCGCCGCGCCCGCGATCTCGACGATGTCGAGCGTCGAGTACAGCGCGTCCAGCGTCACGATGCGCGCCGCGAGGTCCTCGGGGACACCCTTGGCCGCGTATTCGGCGACCGCCGCGCCGACCCGCGCGCGCCCGGCGGCGTCGAGCAGCGCCGGCAGCCGCGCGGCCAGCGCCTCGACCCTCGGCTCGAAATGCGCGATGGTCGCCGCCATGTCCTCGGACAGCCGCCGCGAGCGCAGGAACCACGTCGTGCCCCGTTCCAGCTCGCGGCTCACGTTGATGAGCATCGTCGCCTGGAGCCCGTCGTCGACCCGGTTGTCAAGCGCGTCGATCGCGTTCCACAGCGCGACGAAGCCGAAGATCTCGCGGGAGAGCAGATACGCGCGGACGATCTCGTGCGGCCCTGCGCCGGTGGTCTCCGCGAGCCGGTGCACGAACGTGCTGCCGACGCGGTTCAGCATGCTGTTGGTGACGTGCGTGGCGATGATCTCCCGCTTCAGCGGGTGGCGCTCCGTGTATCCCGCGTAGCGCTCGGCGACGGCGGCGGGGAAGTAGCGCGCGAGCACGCGCGCGACCCACGGATCGTCGGGCAGCTTCGACGCGACGAGCTCGTCGTACAGCCAGATCTTGCCGTAGGCGAGCAGCACGGCCCGCTCGGGGCTCGTGAGCCCCTGCCCGCGCGCGCGCCGCTCGGCGAACTCCTCGTCGGATGGCAGGTACTCGATCGCGCGATTGAGCCGCCCGGTCTTCTCGAGAAACTGGATGAACCGCTGCTGCGCGTCGACCAGCCGGGGCGCGATGCGCCCGGTCACCGACAGCACCTGCGTCTGGGCGTAGTTGTCGCGGAGCACCAGCGCCGCGACGTCGTCGGTCATCTCTGCGAGCAGCGTGTTGCGCTGCTTTTCCGTGAGCTCGCCGTCGGCGACCGCGAGCCCGAGCAGGATCTTGATGTTGACTTCGTGGTCCGAGGTGTCGACGCCGCCCGAGTTGTCGATCGCGTCGGTGTTGATCCGCCCGCCGGCCTGCGCGTACTCGATCCGCCCGAGCTGCGTGCAGCCGAGGTTCCCGCCTTCGGCGAACACCTTGCAGCGCAGCTCCCGGCCGTTGACGCGCAGCGCGTCGTTCGCGCGGTCGCCGACCTGCGCGTGCGTCTCTCCGGTCGCCTTGACGTAGGTGCCGATGCCGCCGTTGTAGACGAGGTCGACCGGCGCCTTCAGGATCGCGTTGACGAGCTCGGCGGGCGTGAGCGTGCCGGCGTCGATCGCCAGCGCCGCCTTGACTTCGGGCGTGAGGGCGATCGCCTTCGCGCTCCGCGGGTGGACGCCGCCGCCCGCGGAGATCAGCTTCGCGTCGTAGTCCGCCCACGACGAGCGCGGAAGCCTGAACAGCCGCTCGCGCTCGCGCATGCTCGCGGCCGGGTCGGGGGTCGGGTCGAGGAAGATGTGCCGGTGGTCGAACGCCGCCAGCAGCCTGATGTGCGGCGACAGCAGCATGCCGTTGCCGAACACGTCTCCCGACATGTCGCCGATGCCGACCACGGTGAAGTCGGTGGCCTGCGTGTCGATGCCCATCTCGCGGAAGTGGCGCTTCACCGCTTCCCACGCGCCGCGCGCGGTGATGCCCATCACCTTGTGGTCGTAGCCGGCGGATCCGCCGGACGCGAACGCGTCGTCGAGCCAGAAGGCGTACTCCCTGCTGATCGCGTTCGCGAAATCGGAGAACGTCGCCGTCCCCTTGTCCGCCGCGACGACGAGATAGGGGTCGTCCGGGTCGTGCCTGCGCACCTGCGGCGGCGGGACGATGCGGTCGCCGACGCGGTTGTCGGTGAGGTCGAGCAGCGCGCGGAGGTAGTCCTGATAGCAGGCGATCCCCTCCTTCAGGTACGCGTCGCGATCGGCGGGCGACGGCGCGCGCTTCAGCACGAAGCCGCCCTTCGAGCCGACCGGCACGATCACCGTGTTCTTCACCATCTGCGCCTTGACGAGCCCGAGGATCTCCGTGCGGAAATCCTCGGGCCGGTCCGACCACCGCAGGCCGCCGCGCGCGACCTTGCCGCCGCGCAGATGGACCCCCTCGAACCGCGTCGAGTACACGAAGATCTCGAACATCGGCTTCGGCTCGGGCAGGCCCGGCACCTTCGACGGGTCGAACTTGAACGACAGGAAGCTGCGGCGGCGCCCGGCACCGTCGGTGCGCCAGAAGTTCGTGCGCGTCGTCGCGAGAATCAGCATCAGGTACTGCCGGAGCACGCGGTCTTCCGACAGGTTGTCGACACGGTCGAGCGCGTCGTCGATCTGCTGGATCTTCGCGATCACCCGCAATTGCTCGGACTCCCCCGGCGCCGGGTCGAAGCGCAGTTTGAAGAGCTCGATCAGCATCCGGGCGATGCCGGGGTGCGCGGCGAGCGTCGCCTCGATGAACGCCTGCGACAGCGTGAAGCCGATCTGGCGCATGTACTTCGCGTAGGCCCGCAGCACGACGATCTCGGTCGCCGGCATCCCCGCGGCGAGCACCAGGCGGTTGAAGTCGTCGCTCTCCACCTCGCCGCGGAAGATGCGCCCGAACGCGTCCTCGAACACGGCGTGCAGCGCGTGGACGTCGACGTCGGCATCCGCGACCGGCGTCTGCATTCCGAAATCGTGCAGCCAGACGGGCGGCTCGCCCAGCGGCGAGACCCTGTGCGGCTGCTCGTCGATCACGCGGAGCCCCATCCGCTCCAGCATCGGCAGGCTGTCGGACAGCGTGACCGGCCGGCCCAGGTGGAACAGCTTGAAGCGAAGCATGCCGGGCTCGGCCTCCAGCGGCCGATAGAGGTTCATCCCGAGCGGACCGGCCGCGGAGAGCCGCGCCATCATCTCGATGTCGGGCACCGCGGCGCGCACGCCGAACTCCTCGCGGTAGCCGGCCGGCAGCGCGCCGCCGAAGCGCTGGAAGAGCTCGTTGCCACGCGCCTCGCCGCACGCCTCGATCAGCGCGTCCCTGAGGTCGTCGTCCCAGCGCCGCGCCGCGGCCGCGAGCCGGGCCTCGACCTCGCGCACGTCGAACGGCGGGATCCGGCCGGGCGTCGTGCGCACGGTGATCATCACGCGTGCCAGCACCGATTCGGACAGGTGCACGTTGAATTCCGAGCCCGTGCCGTTGAAGGCTGCGAGCAGGATCGCCTGCCAGCGCGCGCGCAGCTCGGTCGTGTAGGTCTCGCGCGGCGTGTAGATGAGGCAGGTGAGGAAACGCTCGAACGCGTCGCGGCGCACGAACAGCCGGAAGCGCTGCCGCTCGCCGAGCCGGAGGATGCCGAGCGCCGTGCGCAGCAGGTCGTCCTCCCTCGTCTGGAACAGCTCGTCGCGCGGATAGACGTCGAGGATGTTGACGAGCGACTTGTGCGCGTGGCTGCCGGGGGCGACGCCGGCCCGGGCGAGAACGTTCGCCGTCTTGCGGCGCAGCAGCGGGATGTCGGCCAGGTTGGCGCTGTAGGCCATCGACGTGTACAGGCCGAGGAAGCGGTGCTCGCCGCACACCTTGCCGTCAGCATCGAAACGCTTGATCCCGACGTAGTCGAGGTATCCCGGACGGTGCACGGTCGACCGCGCGTTCGCCTTGGTGACGATCAGGAGGTCCCGCTGGCGCGCGTACGCACGGACTTCCGGCGGGAGCTCAGCGAAGCTCGTCGCGACGTTCTTGCTCCGGTCGTCGCGCAGGATGCCGAGGCTCGAGCCGGGGACGATCCTGAGCGCGTCCTGGCCGTCGACGACGACCAGGTCGTGGCAGCGGTAGCCGAGGAACGTGAAGTGGTTCTCGGCAAGCCACGAAAGGAATGCGCGGTCTTCGGCCAGCTCGTCCGGCGGCAGCGGCGGCGGCTCCCGCTCGAGGTCCCCGACGATGTCGAGGATGCGGCCCTGCATGTTCTTCCAGTCGGCAACGGCGAGCCGCACGTCGGAGAGCACGCGCGCGACGTCGGCGGCGAGCGCGTCGCGCCGCTCCGGCTCGACGATCCGGTCGACCTCGACGTGGATGAACGATTCGCCCGGCGCGGCGCCTGCATCGTCCGCGGCGACGTCGGCCAGCGTGCCGTCCCCGCCGCGCAGCACCGGGATGATCGGGTGGGCGATGAGGTGCAGCGTCAGCCGGTGCCGGTTGGTCTCCATCGTCACCGAATCCACGAGGAACGGCATGTCGTCGTTGACGATCTCGACGATCGTGTGCGTCGACTGCCAGCCGTGCTCCTCGACCGTCGGGTTGAACACCCGCACGCGGGCGCGACCGGGTTCGCGCTTGCGGGCGAAGTTCCAGTGCGAGAGCGCGGCGCCGTAGAGATCCTCGGCGGCGCGCGCGTCCAGGTCCTCGGGGTCCACCTGCCCGAAATAGCGGGCGACGAACCGCGCGAGGGTGCCGCGCTGCGCGGCCGCGGTCCTCGCCTGCACCAGCGCAAGGACCTCGTCCATCCGCTGCGCTCTGCCCTCCGCATTCACCATCGTCGTGTCCTCCGGGTCGCGGCCCCGATTATTCCGAAAATCGCCGCCCGGGTCGAATGAGGAGCCGTCGGGCGCCGTGCGGCTCACCAGATGCCGATGTGGATGCCGTGCCCGCGATGGGCATCGGTGCGCCGCTCGACCTCGGCATCGGTGACGGTCGTGCGGCGCTTCAGCGTCGCGAGCCAGTCGAACAGGCGCTCGCGCATCCCTGCGCGAATGGCGTCGCAGCGGGGATCCGCGCCGAGATCAGCCTGCTCGCGCGGATCGCCGCCGAGGTCGAAGAGCTGCGGCCGGAAGCCTTCCCAGTGTACGTACTTCCACTCGCCGGTGCGCACCATCAGCGCGCGGCAGTCGCGGACGCCGCGCCCCAGCACGGTCCGCGCGCGGCGAAAGCCGTAGTCGAGCTCGGCGAACACCGCGTCGCGCCATTCGGTCGCCGGCACGCCCCGCGTCGCCGCCAGCAGCGAGCGGCCCTCTATGCGATGCGGGGCGCCCGCGATCCCGAGCGCGTCGAGGATCGTGGGCACGACGTCGATGCCCTCGACGAAGCGCGCGTCCGCGGTGCCGCGCGTCCCGTCGGCGCGGTGATCGGGGTCGCAGACGATGAACGGCACGCGCACGATCTCGTCGTAGGGGAGCTCCTTCTCGCCCAGGCCGCGGTCGCCGGAGAACTCGCCGTGGTCCGACGCGAACACGATCAGCGTGTCGGAGAGGCGGCCGGCCGCCGCCAGCGCATCGAGCAGCCGGCCGAGATGGTAGTCGAGCTGCGCGATCAGACCCATGTACGCGGGACGCACGTGGCGGGCGACCTCCTCGCTCGCGAAGCTCGCGCATTCGTCGTGCGCGCGGTACGCGCGGACCACCGGGTGCTCGTCGGCGGTGCCGTCCTGCGGGCCCCGCCGGATCGGCCCGACGCTTGCGTTGCGGAACATCGCGTGGAACGGCGCGGGCGCCACATACGGCCAGTGCGGCTTCACGTACGACAGGTGCAGCACCCACGGCGTGTCGCCCCGCGCGCGGATCCAGTCGAGCGCGCGATCGGTCAGGTAGGCCGTCTCCGAGTGGGGCTCCGCGACGCGCGCCGGCAGGTGCACGTTGCGCATCTGCCAGCCGGACGCGAAGCGGCCGCCGTCATCCACGCCGATCACGTAATCGCTCCACGGGTCGGCGCTCGCGTAGCCGCGATCGCGCAGCCACTGCGCATAGCCGGATTCCGGCCCGGGCGGCGTGTGCCCGTCGTAGCGATCGACGACGGTGAATCCGCCCTCGCGCAGCAGCGCGCCGCGTTCGGACTCGATCTCGATGCCGAAGCGGCCGAGCGCCCCGGTGTCCGGCAGCACGTGCGTCTTGCCCGCGAGCGCCGCCGTGCGCCCGGCTGCGCGGAGATAGTCGCCCAGCGTGTGCTCGGCGGCGGACAGCGGCACGCGGTTCCACGTCGCGCCGTGCGAGCTCACGTAGCGACCGGTGTAGTACGACATGCGCGAAGGTCCGCAGACGCCCGACTGGACGAACGCGTTGTCGAAGCGCAGGCCGAGCGCGGCCAGGCGCTCGAGGTTGGGCGTGGGCACCGGCGAGGGGCCGTAGCAGGAGACGAAATCGCGCCGCAGCTGGTCGCACATCACGAACAGCACGTTGCGAACGGCGCTCATCGGGGGCCTGCGGGACCGACAGCCAACTCCTCGGTGGTGCCTGAGGACGGACTCGAACCGTCATGCTATTGCTAGCGGCAGATTTTGAGTCTGCTGTGTCTACCAATTCCACCACTCAGGCATCGGCGCGCATTGTAGCAAGGATGCCCTTCGCGCCGCACTCGGCGGGAGCCCGTTCCGATCGGCGTGCGCGCGCCCCGCCGGGCCTGTGTCACGCCTGCGCTTCGATGTGCTCCGGCGGCAATCCCGCCCGGTGCCGCTCGAGCATTCCGGCGTACGCCGCCTCCAGATGCCGGGTGAAGCGCTGCATGTCGAACAGCGGCGCCGCAAGGCGATGGGCGGCGAGCTTCCGCCTGATTTCCCGCAGCCTGTCCGGGTCCGTCGCGAGCTCGATGGCAAGACGCTCGTACTGTTCCGGCGTTTCCGTCATGAGCTCGGGCAGGTGGATCGCACGGAGCAGGCTCGCTCCCATCCTGCCGGCGAACGTCTCCCCGAGGCAGGTCAGCACGGGCAGGCCCGCCCAGAGCGCGTCGCTGGCCGTAGCGCCGGCGTTGTACGGAGAGGTGTCCAGGAACAGGTCTGCCGCACGGTAGCGCGCGAGGTACTCTGCCATCGGCAGCCTCGCCCCGAAGACGAGCCGGCGCGGATCCACGCCGCGGGCGGCAGCCTCCTTTCCCAGATTGGGCCCGGCCCACTCGTTCTCCGCGTAGAGGAAGAGCACGCTGTTCTCGACGCTGCGCAGCATCGCCATCCAGCGGTCGAACGTGCCGGGCGTGATCTTGTAGCTGTTGTTGAAGCAGCAGAACACGAAGCCGGCCCGCGGCAGCCCCAGCTCTTCGCGCGTGAACACCCTGTCCGCGATGCGCCTCCGGGAATCGCTCGCCTGGTAGCTGGGGAGGTAGACGATCTTCTCCGCGTAGTGCCGCTGGTGTTCCGCGGGGACGATCGTGCGATCCGCGATGATGTAGTCGATGAATGCCGCGCCCATCGTGCCGGGGTAGCCCAGGTAGCTCACCTGCAGCGGCGCGGCCCGGTGCGCGAAGATCCCCGGCCGGCTGTGTCCGGTGAATCCGCCCAGGTCGACGGCGATGTCCACGTCGAGCTCGCGCGCGAGTGCCGCGATGCCCTCGTCGCTCAGCGCGCGCACCTCCAGGAACCGGTCGAACGCCGCCGCGAGCCGCTTGCGCACGTCGTCGTCGCCTGGCGGCCCGTACGAGAAGGCGATCACCTCGAATCGCGACTTGTCGTGCCTCTCGAAGAGCTCGGCGGTCAGGGAGGAAACCGCGTGAGCGCGGAAGTCGGCGGAGAAATAGCCGATGCGCATCCTCCCGTGCCCGGACGCTTTCCGGATCCGCGGGAGGGAATGCGCCGTCGGATAACGGTCCTGCACCCAGATCTGCGCCGCCTTCCTCTGCACGGCGGGAGAGCCCGACAGCGCGAGCACCGGAAAGGGCGAGGAAGCCCGTTCCGAGCGTTCGATCCTTTCGGTCAGCCGGCCGAGGTGCGCGGAAAAATCGCGCCAGTCGCAGACCTGCATCCGCGTGCGCAGCCAGATTCCGTACAGGAACGGGTAGTCCGGTTCGAGTCGCAGCGCCTGCTCGTAGCTCTCAAGCGCCTCCGCGTAGCGCTTGAGGTCCCCCAGCGCGACGCCGCGATTGTAGCGGGCGTCGACGTGGCCGGCGTCGAGGGCGATCGCGCGCGCGTAACTCTCCAGGGCCTCCGGGTGGCGCCCGAGGCCGCGCAGCGCGTTGCCGCGATTGCTCCAGGCATCCGCGTAGCCGGGCCTGAGCGCAAGCGCGCGCGCGTAGCTCTCGAGCGCCTCCGCGTGACGATTCAGATCCGCCAGCGCGTTGCCGCGGTTGTTCTGCGCTTCGGCGTAATCGGGCTTGAGCGCGAGCGCGCGTCCATAGCTCTCGAGCGCCTCCGGGTGGCGCTGCAGGCGACGCAGCACGTTGCCACGGTTGTTGTGCGCCTCGGCGTAATCGGGTCGGAGCGCGATCGCGCGCTCGTAACTCTCCAGCGCCCCGGCGTGCCGGCCCAGATCGCGCAGCGCGTTGCCGCGACTGATGCAGACGTCGGCATTGGCCGGGTCGACCGCCATCGCCCGCGATAGCAGGTCCACCGCCTCCGGCAGCCTCCCCGACCGCGCCGCGACGACGCCCAGCAGGTGCAGCGCGTCGAAGTGGTCCGTCCTGGCGTCGAGCGCCGCGCGGCACCAGCGCTCCGCTTCGGTCCAGTCGCCGCGTCGGTACGCGGCGATCGCGCGCTGGACGGCTTGCGCCGGCGCGAGTGTTGCCGCCTCGTCCACCGGACGGGCAGGCGGCTTGGTCGGTGGCTTGGGGTCGGAGGGATGCACGGCTCTGCCGGCCGCCGCGGAGGCGCCGGGATCGATCGGGAGCATTATCGGTTGTTCCGGCAAAACAGGAACGGTACCCTCGTGTGCTGGGGCGTCGCCGGCGGGGACCCGCGGGGATGCGGCTTCGCCTCGCGGCGCGAGCCCGCCGCGCGATCGCGGATCCGCCGCTCGCGACCGGTGCCCAAAAAAAACCCCCGACAGCTCGGGGGTGTGAAGTACTGCCAGAGGAGTTACATCTGTTGCCTACGTCGTCGTGCGAAGGATTCCCCGTTGCGAGCCCGGCAATCGGAGGCATCACCTCGGTTGCCGTCCGGGGACGAACGAAACGCTGTAACAAACGGGTGGATCGTCGTCACCGAAGCGGCTCGCGGCCGTTTCCTTCGCCCCTGCTGCGATGCACGACGCATGCCACGAACGTAACGGACATGGATATCAAGGGCTTAACGGCCGGACGCGCCACCGCCGCGGCAATCGCTGTAAACGAGCCCGACAGCTTTGCCTGCCGGTGACCCCCGATGCGGCAGCACTCGCTCTCCGATTTCGACTACGCGCTGCCCGCGGAGCTCGTCGCCCAGACGCCTTGCGCGGAGCGGACGGCCAGTCGGCTGCTGCACGTCGACGGGCAAGCGCTCGCCGATCTCGCCTTCGCGGACCTGCCGCGCCTGCTCGCGCCGGGCGATCTTGTCGTGTTCAACGACACCCGGGTGATCAAGGCGCGGCTCTTCGCGTCCCGCCCCACCGGGGGCCGCGTCGAATTGCTGCTCGAGCGCGCCCTCGGACCCGCCGAGGCGATCTTCCAGCTCCGCGCGAGCCACCCGCCGAAGCCGGGCGGCACGCTGCTCCTGCCGGGCGCCGCGCGCGCGACGGTCCTCGAGCGCGACGGCCGCTTCTTCCGCCTGCGGCTCGACGGAATCGGCTCGCTCTTCGACTACCTCGATCGCCACGGTGCGGTCCCGCTGCCGCCCTACATCGCGCGCGCCGCCGGCGCCGCCGACGCGTCGCGCTACCAGACCGTGTACGCCCGCCACCCGGGCGCGGCCGCGGCGCCCACGGCGGGGCTGCATTTCGACGAGGCGATGCTGCGCTCGCTCGCGGACGCGGGCATCGCGTCGGCGTACATCACGCTGCACGTCGGCGCGGGCACGTTCCAGCCCGTCGAGACCGAGAACCTCGCCGACCACCGCATGCACGCCGAGTGGTACCGGATTTCGCCGGAGGCGAGCGCGGCGGTGGCGGCGGCGCGGGCCCGCGGCAGTCGAATCGTCGCCGTCGGCACGACCAGCCTGCGCGCGCTCGAAGCGGCGGGGGACGACGCCGGCGGCGTGCGCGCCGGCGAGGCGGAAACGCGGCTCTTCGTCACTCCGGGGTATCGCTTCCGCGTCGTCGACCGGCTGCTCACCAATTTCCACCTGCCGCGATCGACGCTGCTGGTGCTGGTCGCCGCGTTCGGCGGCTACGAAAACATTCGCGCCGCGTACGCCCACGCCATCGCCGGCCGGTATCGCTTCTTCAGCTACGGCGACGCGATGCTGCTCGAGCGCGCGAAGGCCGGGGCCTGACGCCGGCGGTCGGCCAAGCGGGCGCTGCTACAATCATCTCGATGCAATTCACGCTGTTGGCGACGTCGGACCGCGCGCGCCGCGGGCGCCTCGAGCTCGCGCACGGCGCCGTCGAGACGCCGGTGTTCATGCCGGTCGGCACCTACGGCACCGTCAAGGCGATGGCGCCGAACGAGCTGGCGGAGCTCGGCGCGCAGATCGTGCTCGGCAACACGTTCCACCTGTGGCTGCGACCTGGCGTCGAGGTCTTCGCGGCGCACGGGGGGCTGCACCGCTTCATGGGCTGGGACCGGCCGATACTCACGGACTCCGGCGGCTTCCAGGTGTGGAGCCTCGGCCCGCTGCGCAAGGTGCGCGAGGATGGCGTCGCGTTCGCGTCGCCGGTCAACGGCGACCGCCTCCTGCTGACGCCGGAGATCTCGATGCAGATCCAGCGTGCGCTCGATGCCGACATCGCGATGGTGTTCGACGAGTGCACGCCCTACCCGGCGACGCGCGACGAGGCGGCGGCGTCGATGGCGCTGTCGCTGCGCTGGGCGCGCCGGTCGCGTGCCGAGTTCGACGCGCTGGGCAACCCCAACGCGCTCTTCGGCATCGTCCAGGGCGGGATGTTCGGGGACCTGCGCGACGAGTCGCTCGCAGGGCTCGTCGACATCGGCTTTGCGGGCTACGCGATCGGCGGCATGTCGGTCGGCGAGCCGAAGGACGAGATGCTCGCGGTGCTCGGCCATACGGCACCGCGCCTCCCGGCCGACCGGCCCCGCTACCTGATGGGCGTCGGCACGCCCGAGGACATCGTCGCCGGCGTGGCCGCGGGCGTCGACATGTTCGACTGCGTGCTGCCGACGCGCAACGCGCGCAACGGCTTCCTCTTCACCCGCTACGGCGACGTCAAGATCCGCAACGCGAAGCACCGGCTCGACACGCGCCCGCTGGACGCGAGCTGCGGCTGCTACACCTGCCGGAACTTCACCCGCGCCTACCTGCACCATCTGCAGCGCGTGAACGAGATCCTGGGCGCCCGGCTCAACACGATCCACAACCTCCACTACTACCTCGGGCTCGCCGCCGCGATGCGCGACGCGATCGCCGCCGGCCGCCTCGACGAATGGACGGCCGCGTTCCGGGGCGACCGGGCCCGAGGGGCCTAGGCCCGGGCGTGGCCGGCCCACGCCCGCGTGGTAGAATCCAAGGCTGATCATTCCCGCATCCCCGGCCCGGCGGCGCCGCACCGCGCCCCGTTGCGCGAGCCCCATTCTCGGAGGACCAGAACGTGCTGATCGACCTGTTGATCACCCCGGCGTACGCGCAGGCGGCGCCCTCCGGCCTTTTCGGCGGCGACCTGATGGCGTTCCTGCCGATGATCGCCATCTTCGTCGTCTTCTACTTCCTGCTCATCCGGCCGCAGCAGAAGAAGGCGAAGGAGGCGAAGGCGATGCTCGACGCGCTGCAGAAGGGCGACGAGGTCGTCACCGCCGGCGGCATCCTCGGGCGCATCTCGAAGCTGGGCGAGCAGTACGTGACCGTCGAGATCGCGGCGAACACCGAGATCACCGTGCAGCGCGGCGCCGTCTCCCAGCTTCTGCCCAAGGGCACGCTCAAGGCGCTGTGACGTCCGCCGGGACATCCCGCGTCCCGCGCGCGCTCCCGGCCGTCGCGCACGACCGTGAACGTGCCTGACTCCGGCCGCCGTCCCCCGGCGCCCACCCTCCTGCCTCCGACCGCGCCATGAATCGCTACCCACTCTGGAAATATCTGGTCATCGTCGCCGCGCTCGCGGTCGGCATCGTCTACACGGTGCCGAACTTCTTCCCGGAAGTCCCCGCGGTGCAGGTGTCCTCGTCGAAGGCGACGGTGAAGGTCGACACCGCGCTCCTGGCCACGGTCGAGGACGCGCTGAAGGCCGCGGCCATTCCGTACCGCGGTGCCGCGCTCGACGCGACCGGCATCAAGGTGCGCTTCTCCGACCCCGACACGCAGATCAAGGCCAAGGACGTCCTGCAGGCGAAGCTCGGCGACAACTACATCGTCGCGCTCAACCTGCTGTCGGCGACCCCGCGATGGCTGATGTCGATCGGCGCGCTGCCGATGTACCTCGGCCTCGACCTGCGGGGCGGCGTCCATTTCCTGCTCCAGGTCGACATGAAGGCGGCGCTCGACAAGGCCGCCGACCGGTACACGACCGACATCCGGTCGCTGATGCGCGAGAAGAAGCTCCTGTACGCGGGCGTCGCCCGCGAAGGCCCGAACGCCGTCGTCCGCTTCCGCGACGGTGCCGAGCGCGCCAAGGCGCGCGTCGAGATCGAGAAGGCCTTTCCGGACCTCGTGCTGCGCGAAGCCGACGCCGCGGGCGAGCTGCGCCTCATCGCGTCGCTGAAGCCCGAGGCGCAGAAGCGCATCCAGGACGGCGCCGTGCAGCAGAACATCACGATCCTGCGCAACCGGGTCAACGAGCTGGGCGTCGCCGAGCCGATCGTCCAGCAGCAGGGAGGCGACCGCGTCGTCGTGCAGCTCCCCGGCGTGCAGGACACCGCCCGCGCGAAGGACATCCTCGGCCGCACCGCGTCGCTCGAGATCAGGATGGTCAACGACGAGCCGGGCGCGCTCGAAGCGGCGATCGCGGGCCAGCCCCCGTTCGGCAGCGACGTCTTCACCGAGCGCGGCGGCGCGCCGCTGCTCGTGCGGCGTCAGGTCGTGCTGACCGGCGACCGGATCAACGACGCGCAGCCCGGTTTCGACCAGCGCAACAACGAGCCCGCGGTGCACGTCAATCTCGATGGCACCGGCGCGCGGATCTTCAAGGAGATCACGCGCGAGAACGTCGGCAAGCGGATGGCGATCGTGCTGGTCGAGAAGGGCAAGGCCGAGGTCGTCACGGCGCCGGTCATCCGCGAGGAGATCGGCGGCGGCCGCGTGCAGATCAGCGGCCGGATGACCACCCGCGAGGCGAACGACATCGCGCTCCTGATGCGCGCCGGCGCGCTGGCGGCGCCGATGGAGATCGTCGAGGAGCGCACCGTCGGGCCCTCGCTCGGCAAGGAGAACATCGACAAGGGCTTCAACTCGGTCTTCTACGGCTTCATGGTGCTGGCCGCCTTCATGTGCGCCTACTACCTGCTGATGGGGCTCATCTCGACGATCGCGCTGTCGGTCAACCTCCTGCTGCTGGTCGCGCTGCTGTCGATGCTGCAGGCCACGCTGACGCTGCCGGGCATCGCGGCGATCGCGCTGACGCTCGGCATGGCGATCGACTCCAACGTGCTGATCAACGAGCGCATCCGCGAGGAGCTGCGCTGGGGCGCGACGCCGCACGCGGCGCTCACGGCGGGCTACGAGCGCGCGTTCGGCACGATCCTCGACTCCAACGTGACGACGCTGATCGCCGGCATCGCGCTGCTGATCTTCGGCAGCGGGCCCGTGCGCGGCTTCGCGGTCGTCCACTGCCTCGGCATCATGACGTCGATGTTCTCGGCGGTGTTCGTCTCGCGCGGGATCGTCAACCTGATCTACGGCGGGCGCAAGCACCTCACCAAGATCTCGATCGGGCAGGTCTGGCGGCCGACCCCCGCGCCCGGCGCGCCGGCCAAGTGAGGGCAGGCCCGAGCCCGCACGCGACCCCAGGCCACGCGTTCGTCGCAGACACCCCCCGTTGAGCGGCGCCACGGCGCGACAACGGCAACAGCCACCCACGAGACCCAGCCATGGAATTCTTCCGGATCCAGCGCGACATACCGTTCATGCGGTACGCGCTCACGTTCAACGTGATCTCGCTCGCCACGTTCGTCCTGGCCGTGTTCTTCCTCGCGACGCGGGGCCTGAACCTCGGCGTCGATTTCCGGGGCGGCACCGTGATCGAGGTGACCTACGGCCACGCGGTGGACTTCAACCGCGTCCGCAGCGCCATCGACAAGCTCAGCCTCGGCGAGTACGCGGCGCAGAGCTTCGGCGGCTCCGACACCGCGCTGATCCGGCTCCCGCTCAAGGAAGGCGTCTCGAGCGCGCAGCTCTCCGAGCAGGTGATGGGGGCGCTGCGGGCCGACGACCCGTCGGCGCAGCAGCAGCGCGTGGAGTTCGTCGGGCCGCAGGTCGGCAAGGAGCTCTACGAGAACGGCGCGCTCGCCCTGCTCCTCGTCTCGCTCGGCATCGTCGGCTATCTGGCGATGCGCTTCGAGTGGCGCTTCGCCGTCGCGGCGATCATCGCCAACCTGCACGACGTGATCATCATCCTCGGCTTCTTCGCGCTGTTCCACTGGGAGTTCTCGCTGCCGGTGCTGGCGGCGATTCTCGCGGTGCTGGGCTACTCGGTGAACGAATCGGTGGTGATCGCCGACCGGATCCGCGAGAACTTCCGCAAGATGCGCAAGGCGTCCGTGACGCACGTCATCGACAACGCGATCACCAGCACGATCTCGCGCACGATCATCACCCACGGCAGCACGCTGATGATGGTGCTGTCGATCCTGTTCTTCGGCGGCGAGACGCTGCACTACTTCGCGCTCGCGCTGACCATCGGCATCTGCTTCGGCATCTACTCGTCGGTGCTCGTGATGGCGCCGCTCGTGATGTGGATGGGGGTCTCGCGCGAGGATCTCGTGAAGCCGGAGCGCAAGCACGGCGGTCCGGAGGGCGAGAAGATCCTCCCGTAGCGAACAGTGCGAGCGGACCCGACTTTCCGCTTCGCGCCGGCCCCGGTCGATCCCGCACCGGACGCACCGCGCCCGATCCCGCGTTTTCCCTTCCGATGCTGACGACGCTCATCTACTCGCTGCTCACGCTGGACGAGACGGTCACGCAGCTCGCCGCGCAGCACGGGCACTGGATCTACGTGCTGCTGTTCCTCATCATCTTCGCGGAGACGGGGCTCGTCGTGTTCCCGTTCCTGCCCGGCGACTCGATCCTGTTCATCGCCGGGACCGTCGTCGCGACGGCCGACCTGAACGTCCACCTGCTGGTCGTCGTGCTGATCGTCGCGGCGATCCTCGGCGACACCGTCAACTACTCGGTGGGCCACTACATCGGCCCGCGTGCGTTCGACAAACCCGATTCCCGCTGGTTCAAGCAGGAGCACCTGCGCCGCACGCAGGCGTTCTACGACCGCTACGGCGGCGTCACGATCATCATCGGCCGCTTCGTGCCGATCGTCCGCACGTTCGCTCCCTTCCTCGCGGGCGTCGCCGGGATGACGTACCGGCGCTTCCTGTCCTACAACGTCGTCGGCGCCGTCGCGTGGATCGGCTCGCTCGTCTACGCGGGCTACGTGTTCGGCAACATCCCGTGGGTCAAGCAGAACCTGACGCTGATCGTGCTGGCGATCGTCGCGGTCTCGCTGATGCCGGCGATCGGGACCTTCTTCAGCGAGCGCCGCGAGCAGAAGCGCCAGAAGAAGGAGTGACGCGGAAGGCGCGCGTCGTTGCGGCGATCGCATCGCGACGAGTCGCAGGCCGCGAAGGGCGTCGCCGCTCCGGCGAAGCGCGCGCCGCTCAGATCCGTTGCGCGAGCTGGGCGGCCTTGCCGATGTAGGTCGCGGGCGTCAGCGCCTTGAGCCTCGCCTTGGCGTCCGCGGGAATCGCCAGGCCGTCGATGAACGCGTGCAGCGTCTCGCGGGTCATCCCCGTCACGCCGCGCGTCAGCGCCTTCAGCTGCTCGTAGGGATTGGGCACGCCATAGCGGCGCATCACGGTCTGGATCGGCTCCGCCAGCACCTCCCAGTTGGCGTCGAGGTCCGCGGCGAGGCGTGCCTCGTCGATCGCGAGCCGCGCAAGGCCCTGCGCCAGCGACGTCCAGCCGAGAAGCGCGTAGCCGAGCGCGACACCCATGTTGCGCAGCACCGTCGAGTCGGTGAGGTCGCGCTGCCAGCGCGAGACCGGCAGCTTCTCGGCCAGATGCCGGAGCATGGCGTTGGCGAGCCCGAGGTTGCCCTCCGAGTTCTCGAAGTCGATCGGATTCACCTTGTGCGGCATCGTCGACGACCCGACCTCGCCCTCCTTCACCTTCTGCCGGAAGTAGCCGAGCGAGATGTAGCCCCAGACGTCGCGGTCCAGGTCGATCAGCACGGTGTTCGCGCGCGCGATCGCGTCGAAGAGCTCCGCCATGTAGTCGTGCGGCTCGATCTGCGTCGTGTACGGATTGAATTCGAGGCCGAGTCCGTTGACCACGCCGGCGGCGAGCCGCTCCCAGTCGACGTCCGGGTACGCGACGACATGCGCGTTGTAATTGCCGACGGCGCCGTTCGCCTTGCCCTTGAGCGGCACGCGCTCGATCGAGGCGACCTGGCGCTCGAGGCGCGCGTAGACGTTGGCCATTTCCTTGCCGACGGTCGTCGGTGTCGCGGGCTGCCCGTGCGTGCGCGCGAGCATCGGCACCGCGGCCGTCGCGTGCGCCATCGCGTGGAGCGCCGCCGCGATGTCGCGCAGCGCGGGGAGCAGGATCGTCCGCCGCGCCTCGGCGAGCGCGAGGCCGTGCGCGAGGTTGTTGATGTCCTCGGACGTGCAGGCGAAGTGGATGAACTCGCCGATGCGCGCAATCTCCGCGACGCCCGCGAAGCGCTCCTTCAGCCAGTATTCGACCGCCTTGACGTCGTGGTTCGTCGTGCGCTCGATCGCCTTGATCCGCTCGGCGTCGGCCGGCGAGAAGTCCGCGCACGCGGCGTCGAGCGCGGCGCGGGCCGCCGGCCCGAACGGGGCGACCTCGGCGATGCCCGGCTCATCGGACAACGCGACGATCCAGGCGATCTCGACCCGCACGCGGGCGCGGAACAGGCCGTACTCGCTGAAATGCGCGGCGAGCGGGGCGACCTTCGCGGCATAGCGGCCGTCGAGCGGCGACAGCGCCGTAAGAGCGGGCGGGAAATCGGGCATCGCGGTTCCGTCGGGCCCGCAGGCGGGTGGCCGGGAGGGCCAGCGGAGTCTAGCACGGCGAAGGCCGTAGAATGCGCGGCAGGCAAGTCTTCCCCTTGACGGCGATCAGGGTTCCTCGCCCCGACACGACACAGAATCCGGAAAAGCCACAGAAAGGTCCCGTCTTGCCGCCGCTGCCAACCCCCGCGCCGTCGGTCATCGCCGGCCTCAAGCAGGCGCTGAAGCCGCACGCGCCGTTCGCGGCGATGAGCGAGGGCGACCTCGACCGGATCGTTCGCGCGTCGAAACTCCGGTATTTCGCGCCCGGCGAGACGATCCTCGCGCCGGCCGCCGAGCGATCCGCGCACTGCTACGTGATCCGGCAGGGGACCGTCCGCGGCGAGCGGCCGGGCGGCACCGGCGCCTCCGCCGCGCTGTGGGAGCTTTCGGCGGGGGAGATGTTCCCGCTCGGCGCGCTGCTCGGGCGCCGTGGCGTCACCAGCGTCTACCGTGCGACCCGGGACACCTTCTGCCTGGTGTTCCCGGTCGCGGTGTTCGATGCGCTGATCGGCGCCTCGCCGGTCTTCCAGGACTTCTGCACGCGGCGGCTCGCGCACCTGCTCGACCTGTCGCGGATGCGCCTGCAGTCCGAATATGCGGCCACCGCGACCGAGCAGCGCGGTCTCGCGACGCCGCTCGCGAGCGTGCTGCGGCAGGCGCCGATCGTGCGCGGGCCCGATGCGGGGCTGGGCGAGACGCTGACGACGATGGAGAACGCGCGGATCGGGTCGATGCCGATCGTCGATACCGACGCGAAGCCGCTCGGCATCTTCACGCGACAGGACGTGATCGCGCGGGTCGTGCTGCCGCAGCGGCCGCTCACCGCGCCGATGCGCGACGTGATGAGCGCGCCGGCCATAACGCTGCCGGCCGGGGCCACCGCCGGCGACGCGGCGCTGCTCATGGTGCAGCGTGGCATCCGCCACGTGGTCGTGGTCGACGGCGACGGCAGGGTCGCGGGGGTCGTGTCCGAGCGCGACCTCTTCAGCCTGCAGCGGCTGTCGGTGCGCGAGCTGGCCTCGGCCATTCGCCGTGCGGCGGACATCGCAGCGCTGGTCCAGTGCGCGGCGGATGTGCGCGCGCTGTCGTATTCGCTGGTCGCGCAGGGCGTGGCCGCGGGGCATCTGACGCGAATGATCTCGAGCCTGAACGACCAGATAGCGGTCCGGATCCTCGAGCTCACCGCGCCGAAGCACGATTTCTCGGGGCTGGCCGTGTGCTGGCTGGGGATGGGATCCGAAGGCCGCGGCGAGCAGACGATCGCGACCGACCAGGACAACGGCCTCATCTTCGTCACCAACGACGAGGGCATCGCGCCGGACGCCGTCCGCGAGCGGCTGCTGCCGTTCGCGCGCGCCGCCAACGAGGCGATGGACCGCTGCGGCTATCCGCTGTGCAAGGGT
>Ga0209253_10001535_pt1 | contig 20305 bp, 15 predicted proteins | sample FrelakmetBRP12BR_FD_187145 | JGI IMG/M metagenome (GOLD analysis project Ga0209253, IMG submission 187145) | Freshwater lake sediment microbial communities from the University of Notre Dame, USA, for methane emissions studies - BRP12 BR (SPAdes)... | ecosystem: Environmental > Aquatic >... | reverse complement strand
GACAGCGTGGGTGACCGCGGTGGAGTAGCCGTTCTTCGCCCCGGTCTGCGTCCGCGCGTTGAGCGCGTCCGACACGGTCGACCAGGCGCGCCCGTAGTAGGGGATGCCCAGGATCACGCGCGACGCCGGCACCCGGGCGACATAGGCCCGGACGGTCTCGGCCAGGTCGTAGGCGGGCCCGGCGAGCGGGGCGATCGAGCCGGCGTAGGTCGAGCCGGCGGTCCGGTAGTCGTAGCCCATGACGAAGACGGCGTCGGCGCCGCCCGCCGCGAGGGCCCGCTCGAGCGGGTAGTTGCCCGGCCGGCCGAGCGTGTCGAACGAGAGGTGGTAGCCGCGGGCGACGCGATCGAGCTCGGCGCGCATCGTCCGGACCAGGGCGACGAACTCGTCCTCGTAGCCCGCGACCAGCGGCTCGAAGTCGAGGTTGATCCCGTCGGCGCCGCGGTCGCGGACGGCGGCCACGGCCTGCCGGGCGAGGTTGCGGCGGGCGGCCGGGCTGCCGAGGAGCGCCTTCTGGATGGCCGCCTGGTTCGACGTCCAGGCGAAGACGGTGAGGGTGAGGGTGACCCGGCTGCGCTGGCGGTGGGCGGTGTTGATGATCGAGGTCATCCGCGAGCTGGTCCAGCCGGCCCACCCGGTCGTGAGCGAGCCGTCACCGTTCCGCTTCAGCAGGTTTCCCTTCGCGTCGGCCCCGACCGAGAAGTAGGCGACGTGGGTCAGGATCCGGAAGTCGAGCCTCGTGTCGGGATCCGCGACCTGCCAGTAGGGCAGGAACCCGTACACCTCGCGCCGCATGCCGACGGCCGACGGGGCCAGGGCCCCCCGGTCGACGGGCGCCACGAGGGAGGCACCCTCGGCCGGGATCGGCGTCGGATCGGGCACGGCCGGCACGGCATCGGGGGCGGGCGACGGGAGGTCCGGCGCGGGTGACGGCCTGGACGCCTCCGGGACGGCGGCCTCCTCGGCCATCTCGGCACCGCTCTCCAGGCCCGCCGTGAGGGGCTGCGGCAAGACCCCGCCGACCGGCCAGCTGTCGTCGGCGCGCGGCTGGAACCCGACGGTGACGCGGCCGCCGGGGTCGAAGTCGAAGGTGCGCCCCTCGTTGGCGACCGCGTCGAGATACATCTGGCTGGGGGTGTCACCCGGCGTGACGCGGTACGCCCGCAGGTCGGGGGCGCCGGACGTGTCGCCGGGCGACGCGGGGTCGACAGCCGGGGCCGGCGGGGCCGACTCGACGGGCGCGGAGGATGGCGTCGCGGCCGGGGCGGGCGTCGGGGCGGGGGCGTCGCGCTCGGGGTCTCCAGCCGCGACGCCCACCGGCAGGCCGGCAAGGATGACGACCGAGAGGGCGGCGACGAGGACGCGACGAGCGCGCCCGGGAGCGCCTCCTCTTCGGCTGAACATGGGACGGCCACCGTACCCCCGGCCCCGGGATGCGTCACCCGCCCGATGGTCCTGTCGTGTGCCGGTACGGATCGGTCAGGTGCGGTCCAGTGAGGTTCGGTGCGGCGTTCCGACAGGCGTGGCAGGCGCGGGGGGGCGGGCGAGCAGCGCGGGCTTCGGAGGCCGTCAGCCGGCGCGCAGGCGTGCGACGAGGTCGGCGAGCGAAGGGTTCGAGCGGTCCCGGTCCGACAGGATCGGGCGCCCGTCCGGCGTCCCGGGCACCCGCGGCCAGGGGACGGCGGCCGCGGGATCGTCCCACGCGAAGCCGAGCTCGTCGGTGCCGTCGAACTCGCCGGTCACCAGGTAGACGAGCTCGAGCGGCTCGAGGGCCAGGAACCCGTGGGCCACGCCGGCCGGGATGGTCACCGTCGCGTCGAGCGCCGCCTCGCGGAGCTCGACGAGCGGGCTGTCCGCCGTCCCCGCGAGCAACGGCCGGACGTCCACGAGGGCGACGAGCGCTCGCCCGGCGACCACGACCCAGTGGTCCAGCTGCCGGCGATGGAGGTGGAGGCCGCGCAGGACGCCGGGGGCGGAGGTCGAGAGGTTCGCCTGCACGAAGGCGGCGCCGGGCCGGCCCGCGACGGACGGGTCGAGGCGACCGAAGACGCTGGCCCGCCACAGCTCCCGGAAGCTCCCCCGGGCGTCGTCGTGCCTGGCCACCGAGCCCCAGGCGACGCCGGGGATCGGCGACGGCCCACCGCCCGCGCCGCCACCAGACCCGCCGCCCGGCCGGTCGCTCACCGGCGCGATCCGGCCGCTCGATCGCGGAGGAGGTCCGGCAGGTAGTCGGCGAACGCGGCCTGCCAGGGGCGGAGCGGCTCCCCGGAGGGCAGCGGGGTCGGGGCGAGCACGGCCCAGGCGGGGACCGCCGATGGCCGGACCCATGCCGCGAGCGGGACCTCCTCGACGGGGACCTCCACCCGCGCCGCCTCGAGGACCGCCCGGGCCCAGCCGGCCCGCGAGACCGCGCCGCCGTTCACGATGTGGTGGATGCCGGCGCATGCGCCCGCCGCCAGGAGCTCGACGATCGCCTCGGCGAGGTCGGGAGCGTAGGTGGGCGAGCCGACCTCGTCGCCCACGACGCGCAGCGGCTCGGCGGCGGCCCGGGCTCGTTCGGCGGCTGCGAGGATCCGGGCCGGGAAGTCGTTGCCCGGCGGCCCGAAGAGCCACGCCGTGCGCACGATCGCGAGCTGGGGCCCGCCGGGCGGGGCGCCGCCCGGCTCCGTCGCCAGGAAGCCTTCCCGGCGCAGGAAGGCGGCCTGCGCCGCGGTCTCGCCGGCGAGCTTGCTGGCCCCGTAGGGGTTGCCGGGGCCCGGCCGATCGTCGGCGGCATAGCCGCGGCCGTCCGTGCGACGTCCGTCGAAGACCTCGTTCGTCGAGACGACCACGAGGTCCGCGCCGGTGGTGACGCAGGCGTCGGCGAGCTCGGCGACGGCCATGGCGTTGCGGCGCATCGCCAGCTCGGGCTCGCGGGCACAGCCGTCGACGTCGGTCCAGGCCGCCGCGTGGACGACGACCTCGGGCGCGTCGCGCCGGACGAGGCGGGCAGCCGCGGCGGCGTCGTCGAGGTCGTAGTCGGGGCGGCTCCAGGCGAGCGGTCCGAACGGTCCCGTGAACGGCGCCTCCTCGAGGGCGGCGACGAGGGACCGGCCCAGGCGACCGCCGGCCCCGGTGATGGCGACGCGCATCAGCGGACCCCCGGCGGCCCGTCGGCGGTCGTGGAGGCGGCCAGCCGCTCCCCGTATTGCCGCTCGTAGTAGGCATCCCAGTCGTCGCCGCGGGCGGCACGCCACCACCCCGGGTGGTCGCGGTACCAGGCCACCGTCTCGGCGAGGCCCCCGTCGAAGTCGACGTGGTTGACCCAGCCGAGGGCGCGGAGACGCGAACCATCCAGAGCGTAGCGCCGGTCGTGGCCCGGCCGGTCGGCGACGGAGCGGACAAGCGACCAGGGCCGGTCCAGCAGCCGCAGGACCCGGCCGGCCACGTCCCGGTTCGTCAGCTCCGCGGAGCCCGGCACGTTGTAGACGCCGCCGGGACGCCCGGCCACCAGGACGTGCGCGATCGCGCCCGCGTGGTCGCCGACGTACAGCCAATCGCGGCGCTGGAGGCCGTCACCGTAGAGCGGCAGCGGGCGATCCTCGAGGGCATTCGTGACGAAGAGCGGGATCAGCTTCTCCGGGTGCTGGTGGGGGCCGTACGTGTTCGCGCCGCGGGTGATCACGACGTCGATCCCGAACGTGGCGTGGTAGGCCCCGACGAGGAGGTCGCCCGCGGCTTTCGCCGCCGCGTACGGCGATCGCGGTGCCAGCGGATCCCCTTCCCGCGAAGCCCCGGCCTCCACCGAGCCGTAGACCTCGTCGGTCGAGACCTGGAGCAGGCGCGGAGCGGCGGCCCGCTCGCCCTTCGCGGCGCGCTCCGTCTCCCGGCGCACCGCCTCGAGGAGGACGTGCACGCCGTCGACGCCCGTCCGCAGGAAGGCGCCCGGCTCCATGATCGAGCGGTCGACGTGGCTCTCCGCCGCGAAGTTGACGACGGCATCCGCGCCCGCCGCGAGCGGGGCCACCGCCGCCGGATCGGCGATGTCGCCGCGGACGAACACGAGGCGATCGGCCACCTCGCGGTCCGTCTCGACAGGCGCGAGGTTGGCCCGGTTCCCGGCGTAGGTGAGCTTGTCGAGGACGGTGATCCGCGTCCCGTCGCGGCGGGCGAGCGCCTCGACCACGAAGCGGCTGCCGATGAAGCCCGCGCCCCCCGCCACCAGGAGGTGGGCGCCCGGCCCGGGCGCGGTCACGTCGTCGGCCGCGGGGGCGGCGGGGCCAGCAGCCCCTCGGCATCGGCTGCGGCGGCGAGCTGCGCGGCGCGGAGCAGGGATGGGACCGTCCCGGCATCCGTCCAGTGGCCATCGTAGCGGGGCGCGTAGAGGCCCCCGCCGAGGCCCCCGCGGGCGACGTAGTGGTTCAGGACGTCGGTGATCTCGAGCTCCCCGCGCCCCGAGGGCGACAGCGCATCGATGACGTCGAAGGCGTCGGGGCGGAGGAAGTAGACACCGATCGGGATGAGGTTGCTCTTCGGCCGGGCGGGCTTCTCCTCGAAGGCCACGACAGTGCCGGCTGCGTCGAGCTCGGCCACCCCGAAGCGCCGGGGGTCGGCGACCTCGTAGAGGAGGGTCCCGGCGCCCCACGGACCCTCCTCGAAGGCCCGGGCGACGGGCGCCAGGGCCGGCCCCCGGAGGACGTTGTCGCCCAGGACGACGCACACGGAATCCGCGCCCACGAAGTCGCGGGCGAGCCCGATCGCATGGGCGATCCCCAGCGCCCCGTGCTGGTAGCGGTAGGTGAGGCTGAGCCCGAAATGCTCGCCGTCGCCGAGGAGCTCCACGACGTCGCCGACGCTCTTGCCGCCGACGACGACCATGACCTCCCGGATCCCCATGCCGGCCAGCGTCTCGAGCGGGTAGTAGATCATCGGCCGGTCGTAGATCGGCAGGAGGTGCTTGTTGGTGACGATCGTGAGCGGGAAGAGCCGCGTCGCGGTCCCTCCGGCCAGGATCAGGCCTTTCATCGCCCGGCGATCGTAACAGCGCCGCGGCCGCGGGCCGCGAGCCGGGTCACGGGCGGGGCGTGGGGCGCGGCGTCGGCGCCAGGGTCGCGAAGGGGCGCTCAGAATCCGGCAGCGTGCCGTCGGGATTGAGGTCGTCCGTGGGCAGCCGGTCCGAGCCCGGGATCCCGCCGTCGTAGTCGGTGATGACGAGGACCACCTCGAGCCGTCCCAGGTCGACGGCAGCCTCGATGAAGGCGGTCTGGATGACCGCGTTCGGGTCCCGGGCCACGTCGACGATGCGGCCGATGATGAGGCCCTTCGGGTACGGCGAGCGGACCGCCTCGCCGAGGCTGATCCCGGCCGTCACGACCTCGTTCCCGAGGGTTATCTGCTGGGTGGCGTCGATCTTGTCCATGACGAGGGCGCCGCCCAGGTCGCCGACCACCTCGCCGGTGGCCCGGTTCCCGACGATCTCGCCGATGACCGTGGAGGCCGGGTCGTTGATGAGCGTCACCCGGGCTGCGGATGCGCCGATCTCGGTCACGCGTCCGACGAGCGCCCCGCCGGCGCCGATGACGACGTCGCCGATCCGGAGGCCGTCGTCGCTCCCGGTGTCGATCATCACGACGCGGTTCACGTCCACCAGCTCGCGGGCGATCACCCGTGCGGCGACGGTCGAGTACTCGAGGGAGTTGCGGATGGCGAGGAGCGCGGTGAGCTGCTCGTTCTCCACGGCCAGGGCCTCGACGGTCCGGTTGCGCTCCACCAGGCGGTCGTTCTCGGTCTGCAGCATGGCGTTCTCGCGGCGCAGCTGGTCGATCTCGGCGGCCGCGTCGACGACGGATCGGACGTCGCGCCCGATCCCGTTTACGGCCTCGGCGAACGGCGACAGGGCGAAGGCGAGGCCGCGCTGCAGCTCGGCCACGGGGGCGGTCGCGCTGGCGAGCATGAGGATGGCCGAGGTCCCGAGGAGGATCGCGAAGATGATCCCCCGGCGACGCGCGATGCGTGGGGCGCGGTGTCCGTAGCCGGTGAGCCGTGCCGTCATCGGATCCCTAGCGCAGCGGCCGCGAGTACGTGTCGGCGACCAGGACGCGGTTCATCCGGTCGAGCTCCTGCAGGACGACGCCGGTGCCGCGGGCGACGCACGTGAGCGGCTCGTCGGCGATGTGAACAGGCATCTGGGTCGCCTCGGCGACGCGGCGGTCGAGGCCCAGGAGGAGAGCGCCGCCGCCGGCCAGCACGATCCCCTGGTCCATGATGTCGGCGACGAGCTCGGGGGGCGTCTCCTCGATGGTGTCCTTGATCGTGTCGACGATCTGCTGGACCGACGGCTCGATCGCCTCGCGGATCTGGTCGGCACCCACCTCGACGCTGCGGGGGAGGCCGGTCAGGAGATCGCGCCCGCGGAGGTTGACCCGCTGGGCGTCCCAGTCGCCGGGGTAGCCCGAGCCGATCGCGATCTTGATGTCCTCGGCCGTGCGCTCGCCGAGGAGGAGGTTGTACTCGCGGCGGGCGAAGGCCACGATGTCCTGGTCCATCTCGTCCCCGCCGATCCGGATGCTCCGCGAGACGACGATGCCGCCGAGGCTGATGACCGCGACCTCGGTGGTCCCGCCCCCGATGTCGACGATGAGGCTGCCGGTCGGCTCGCTGACCGGCAGGCCGGCGCCGATCGCGGCGGCCATCGGCTCCTCGATGAGGCGGGCCCAGCGGGCGCCCGCGTTGAGGGCCGCGTCGCGGACCGCGCGCTTCTCCACCTCGGTGACGCCGGAGGGGATCCCCAGCACCATCCGGGGCCGCGGGATGAGCCCGATCCGGTCGTGGACCCGATGCACGAAGTACTTGATCATCTGCTCGGTGACGTCGAAGTCGCTGATGACGCCGTCGCGAAGGGGACGTATCGCGATGATGTTCGCGGGCGTCCTCCCCACCATCCGCTTGGCCTCGGCGCCGATCGCGAGGACCTTCTTCGTCTTGGCGTCGATCGCCACGACGCTGGGCTCGCTGATCACGATGCCGCGGTCGCGGACGTGGACCAGCGTGTTGGCGGTCCCGAGGTCGATCCCGATGTCGCGGGAGAAGATGCCGAGGATGGCGTCGAACATGGTGCGGGGCGGGGGTCCTCTGGTGGATCGCTCGCGGGGCCGCCCGCGGCGGGCGCCCCAGGTTGCGGGCGCGCGGCGGCGCGTGCGGCCGTTCCGGGCCGCGGCGGGAGTATACCCCGGGGCCGGGCGGCGGCCCCGCAGGGCGGCAGTCGGGGCGTACCGGCCGTGCGCGCGGGCGGCTGGGCACGGCTGCCGGGCCGGGGGCGGCGCGCACGGCGCGAAGGCCCCGGGAAGCGCCCCACGGCGCGAAGCACGGCGGCCCTGGTCGCCGGCGGGGCGACGGCAGGCTCCGGGCGGCCGGCGGCCTCACTCTGCGGCGGTCGCCCGCCCCCGCAGTCCCGGGCCCACCCGGTCGAAGCTGACGCCGCGGTCCCGGAGCGAGACGAAGGCGTCGTGGCCGATCACCACGTGGTCGAGGAGCTCGATGTCCAGCAGCCGCCCGGCGGCCAGTGCCTCGGCGGTCAGGTGGAGGTCGTCCGGCGAGGGGGTGGGGTCCCCCGACGGGTGGTTGTGGACGAGGATGGCGCCCGCCGCGTTGATCCGGACGGCGTCGCGGAACAGCTCGCCGACGCGCACGAGCGAGGCGGAGACGTTGCCCTGGTAGACCGTCACCACCTTGAGGACGGCGTTCTTCGCGTTGAGCAGGACGACCCGCAGCTCCTCGCGCTCGAGATGGCCCATCTGGGGGACGAGCCGATCGGCCACATCGCGCGGCGCCCGGATGGTCCACCGGCCGGCGGGCCAGTCGGCCAGCAGGCGGCGGCCGAGCTCGAAGGCAGCGGTGAGCTGGGCGGCCTTCGCTGTGCCCACGCCCGGCAGGTCGATCAGCTCGAGCTCGCTGGCGCGGGCGAGGCCGGCGAGGCCGTCGTGGCGGCCCAGGGCCTCCTCCGCGAGGTCGACCGCCCCGAGGCCGCGCGCGCCGGAGCCCCAGACGAGGGCGATCAGCTCCGCGGTCGTCAGGCCGGCGACGCCGCGCGCGGCAAGACGCTCGCGCGGCCGCTCCTCGAGGGGGATCTCGCAGACCCGGCGAGCGGGGCTGCGGACGGGTCGGGCGGGATGCGCCACGTCCGCATCCGGGCGCGGCGCCCCGGGGCGCGGGCGTCTTCCGACGACGCCAGCAGGAGCGGGGAGATGGGCGTCGAGCAGGGCGCCGGGATCGGCCACGGGAGCAGCACCTCCGGGGATCACGGCGGAGCGATGGGTCCCCGGGCCCGGACGACGGAGCCCGCCGATTCCCCCGCCATCCGAACCCGAGGACACCCCGCATCCTAGGCGGGGGCGCTCACCGGGGGATCACCCGCGACTTCGCCTGGACTGCACCGGCCGGCAGCGGCGACCGACGGGCGACGGTCCCCCGGCGACGGGCCCCCGGCCACGGGCGACGGGCGGCGGGTCGTGGGAGCTGCGCCGGCCGGTCGCCGGCGCGCCCGACGGCTGGCCGACGGGTCCTTCAGCTCGGGACGGCGCCGGCCCCAAGGGCAACCAGGACCACGGGGATCGCGTTGTACGTGGCGTGCAGGGCGATCGGGGCCACGAGCGTCCGTCGCCGGAGGAAGACCCATCCGAGGACCAGGGCCACGGGCAGCCGCACGACGAAGGCGATGAGGGCAACCCGCATGGCGGTCCCGAAGTCGCTCCCCGCGAGGGTGACGACGTGGATCAGGGCGAAGAAGACCGCGCCCCGGACGATGGCGGCGCGGAAGCCCGCGGTGCGCGCCCATGCCGTCGTCGTGAAGCCCCGGAAGAACGTCTCCTCCCAGAACGGGGCGATGACGGCGGCGGCGAGCAGGCTCAGCGCCAGCGCACCGGGATCCCGGGCGGGCGGGATCGTCGGCTCTGGGGTGACGCCCAGGATCGCGATGAGGACGGCGGCGAGGAGCCCCCCGGCGAAGAGGGCGGGCACGGCAAGAGCCATCCCCCAGGCCACGTCGCGGGCGACCGAGCCCTCGCCGGGCGCGGGCAGCCGGAACCCCATCTCCCGCCACGAGAGGGCCCCGGGGGAGACGACCACGAGGGCGACCAGCCCGACGGAGATCGCGGCGGAGATCAGCACCGAGAGGACGACCGCGACCGATCCCTCGGGGACCACGTCCAGCGCGCCGACGGCGAGCCCGGCCACGAGCGTCAGGGCAAACGCGGCACCGAAGACGAGGACGGGCGAGGGCCCGCCGTACGCGGCGCCGTCCGCCGTCCGCTGGAGCGCCTGCGCGCCGGCCCCGGCCGTCAGCCCGAGGGCGATCCCGGCGAGCCCGACGCCGAAGGCGATCCCGGCGCCGGCCCCGCCGCTCCCGACGAGGGAGATGAAGAGAGCCGCGCAGCCGGCGACGGCCAGCGCCCAGGCGACGAGATAGAGCCCGGGCGCGGCGCGGCCCTCGACCTCGAAGATGCTCCGGCGCGGGCGGGGCGGGACGTCCTCCGGCGCGCCGGTGTCGAGGTCCGTCGCTCAGCCCCGGGTGGTGGGACGCGGCGCGGCCGGGGCGGCGGAGGTCGAGCGGGCGGCGCGCGGCGCGCGGGTCGCCGCCACCGCGGCGGGCGCGGCTGGCTCCGGCGGGGCGGCGCGCGGCGTCGCAGGGGGTGCCACCGGGGCCGTCGCCGGGGGCGCCGCCATGGGCTCCGGCAACGGCTCGCGGACCGGCCGGACCGGCACGGAGCCCACGGCCGCGACGGCCTCGCGGCGCTCGAAGTCGCGGCCGCACCAGGCGCACAGGGACCAGTCCAGGCCGACGAGCTTCGAGCAGTTCGGGCAGACGCGCTTGAGGCGCGTCCGGCACGTGGGACAGATGATCCAGCCCGCGTCGACCTTGCGGCCGCACGTGGCGCAGTGCTCGATCTGCTCGATCTCGGCGATGAGCGCCTCCTCCGCGAGCCCGCGCTCGTACGCCTCGCCGAGGCGCTCCTGCGGCCGGATGATCCTGTACACGAGGACCCCGAGGAGGAAGAAGGCCGGCGTGAAGCCGACCACGAGGGCCGCGGCGAGATAGGGCAGAACCGGGTTCGCCGTCCGGCCCTGCATGTCGCGGAACGCCCAGTAGGCCGAGGCGAGCCAGATGACCACGATGTACACGCCGATCGCCTGGAGGCCGGCCTGCACGAGGGGGCTTTCGAAGAAGGCGGCGATCGCGTCGCCGATCCCCGAGAGGAAGTCCAGGTTCATGCGGCGGGGTCACCCACCTCCGTTCGAGGGGCTGCGTCGTGCCGCGCCGGATCGTCGCCGGTCGCGCACGCGGCGCAGTGTAGCAGGGCATCGGAGCCGTTCCGCCGGCCGGTGATCAACGGACGCGCGGCCCGCTCGCAGCGTGACGGGCGCCTCACCCCGCAGCCCGGGGCTACGGCGGCCCGTGGCCCGAAGCCGGACGCGGGAGACGCCGCAGGAGCTCCGCCGTCAGGAGCGTGGCTCGCCAGGCCGCGGCGATCCCGGCGACGACCAGCGCGGCGAGCCACGCGGCCGCCAGGAGCAGGGTCGTCGCGAGGGCCGCGGCGGCGCCCGCGTCGTCGACGAGCGCGCGGCGCGCGGCATCCCACGCGGCGGCCACCGCCCACGTCGCCGGGACGAGGACGAGCAGGCTGACGACAAGCGCCGCTGTCACCGTCAGGATCGTGCCGAGGGGGAATCGCAGCGGGTCGACCACCCCCGCGCCCAGGGCCCGGGGGACCGGCGCGTCGAGGAGCACGGCGCGACGGGCGGCGAACCCGCCGACGACCTCTCCGGCGAGCCACGCGGCCGCGACCAGGATGCTTGCTGCCGGGGCGCCCTCCAGGACGCGGACCGGCAGGGGAATCGCCACGTTGCTCGGCAGCGTCAGCTCGCGGTAGGCGACCGCGACCCACGCCGGGACCGCGACGGCGGCCGCGGCGGCCACGGGCACGAGAACGACGAGGCGAAGCGCCACGACGCGGGCCGTCCCGCTCCGGAGGCTCGCGACCGCGCCGGAGACGCAGAGGACGTCGTCGCGCCCCCCGCGTCCGGCCCGCCCCGCGCTCCCGCCCGGGCTGCTCTCGACCGTCGCGCGGTGGAGGGCCGTCTCCGCGGCCGCGGCCACGACCGTGCCGGCGATCACCAGCGCGGTGGTCGCGGCGACGCCGGCCACGATGATCGCGACCAGGCGCGGCCCGGGGCCCGCCGCGCTGACGGAGGCGGGACCCACGAGGTTGGCCAGCCCCACGAAGGTGGGCAGGACGACGATGGGGAACGCCAGCAGGGCCAGCCCGCCGCGGGCGAGGAACGCCACGAGCGCGTACGCCCAGAGGCGCGGGCGGGCGGCCGTTGCCGTTGCCGCCGCGGCGGTGGCGCGGGCCCAGGACACGGCCGCCCGGCGCGGCGGCCGGGTGGCCGTCACGATCGGGGTGCCGTCGATCTCCTCGAGGGCGCCCTCGGGCGGGGTTCCGGCAGTCGTGACGCCGCCCGCGGGGCCGCCGGACGGGGGATCCCCGGGCGGGGCGCCGACATCGATCACGGGGCCGGGGTCGGACTCCCCGCGGCGAGGATCTCGAGCTGCTGGAGCGCCCGCTCGACCTCTGCGATGTGAACGCCGTAGGCGGCGAAATCGCCGCGGCGGAGCGCCTCCTGGGCTGCCTCGAACTGCTGGTTGGCGTAGCGGATCAGGGCCTGCGCGTCGCCGGGCGCCGCCGTCGCGCCGGGGCTGGCCGTGGGGGCCGGCGAGCCGCCCGGGGACGGGCTCGGCCCGGGCGTCGGTGTCGGGGTCGGCTCGGGGCCACCCGCGAGGAGCAGCGCCAGCGCCTCCTCGAGCGTGTCGCCCCAGACGATCTTCGTCGGGCTGGCCACCACGATCTTGGTGAACTCGGGGATCGCCGAGCCGGTCGACTGCAGGTAGATCGGCTCGAGGTAGATGATCGAGTCCTGGACCGGGATCACGATGAGGTTGCCCCGGATGACCTCGCTCCCGGCCTGGCTCCACAGCGAGATCTGGGCGCTGATCTGGGGGTCCTGGTCGATGCGGGCCTCGATCTGGACGGGGCCGAAGACCGACGTGTCGCGCGGGAAGCGGTAGACGCGGACGTTGCCGTACTGGTCGCCGTCGTTCCGCGCCGCGACCCAGGCGATCATGTTGGGCCGCTTCTGGGGAACCATGGGCTGGAGGAGGAGGAACTCCGGCTCGCTCTCGCCGGGCATCCGCATGTAGACGTAGTACGCCTCCTGCGGGAGCTGGTTGGTGCCGCTTCCGGGCTGGATCTGGGGCACCGTCCAGAGGTCGTCGCCCTGGAAGAAGACCAGCGGATCCGTCACGTGGTAGTTGGCGAACATGAGGGTCTGGACGTTGAAGAGCTCCTCCGGGACCCGCAGGTGGGAGCGCAGCCCCTCGGGCAGCTCGGCGAGCGGCCGGAAGAGGGTCGGGAAGACGCCCTGCCAGGCCCGGATCAGGGGGTCTGACGGGTCGGCGACGTAGAACGTCATCGTCCCGTCGTAGGCGTCCATGACCACCTTGACGCTGTTGCGGATGTAGTTGAAGGTCGTGCCCCCGAGGCCGCTCTCCGCGCCCAGGCTGGACCCGTCGAATGCCTGCGCGTTGGGGAAGCGATTGGTCACGGTGTAGGCATCCTGGATGTACACGAGCCGGCCCTCGTCGTTGACGACCACGTAGGGATCCTTGTCGTACGCGAGGAAGGGCGCGATGCGTGTCAGGCGGTCTCCCAGGCTGCGGTGCATCAGGAGCTGGCTGGACGAGGTCACCTGGTCGGAGATGAGCAGGTTGAGGTCGCGGAACCGGGCGGCGAAGAGGAGCTGCGACAGGATGCTGTCGAGGCGGATCCCCGTGGTGCCGGTCCAGGTGAACGTCTCCTGGCTCTCGCCCTCGGTGCCGTCCCCGGTCCCGATCGGGAAGTCGAACTCCGCCTGCCGGGCGCCCACGACCACCCAGTCGTTCGGGCGCTCGCCGAAGTAGATACGGGGCTCGGTCACGTCGGGCGCGCCGGCGCTTGCCACCGGTGGCAGGTCGCGGATGATCAGGCGTGGCAGGCCCTGCGAATCGACCTCGTTGACCGGGACCATGGTGATCCCGAAGCCGTGGGTGAAGACGATCCGCTGGTTGACCCATGACCCGGCCTGCGGGTTCCGCTCCGGCGCCAGCTCCCGGGCCGAGAGCATCACCTGGCGGATCTCGCCGCCGATCTCGTAGCGATCGACGTCGACATCGACGAAGTCGTAGTACTGGCGCACCGTCTGGATCTGGTCGAGCGTCGTCTGGAGCGGGCGGTAGTCCCACAGGCGGGCGTTCTGGAAGGTGGCGGCCTCCTCGATGATGTCGTCCGCCGTGAGCGGCGTATCACCCCGGTAGCTCCGGTCCTCCCAGTCCGCCAGCTCGTACGACAGCCGGGTCATCGCGATGTTGTTGGCGATGTAGGGCTGCTCCTGCGCGTACTGGTTCGGGTCGACCGTGAAGCGCTGGATCACCTCCGGGTAGACGTTGCCGAGCAGGATCGAGAGGCCGAACCAGACGGCGATCCCCGCGCCGAGCGGCCAGATCCAGCGGGTGAACGCCCCGCCGACGAGGAGCGCGGCCACGAGCCCGGCGACGATCGTGAGGGCGTCGAAGGCGAAGAACTGGGCCGCCTGGTCGGTGTAGCTCACGCCCGTGGCGACGCCGCGGGTGCTGTACACGAGCTCCAGCTTGCCGAGCTGGTAGCCCGCGGCCACGGTCAGCAGGTAGAGGCCACCGAGGATGCCGAGGTGGACCCGGACCGGCGTCGGGAAGCCGCCGCCGCGCGCCGCGGCGAGGAGGTAGCGCCCGCCGGCGACGACGAGCGCGGCGACCAGGAGGCCGCCGACCAATGCCTGGACGAGGCGCAGGAAGGGCAGCTCGAAGAAGTAGTAGGAGACATCCCGTCCGAAGACCGGATCCACGACCGCGCTCGCGGTGGACGGGTCGAAGGGCACCCGGTTCTGCCAGAGCAGGATCGTGTCCCAGCTCCCGGCGAGTGCCCCGGCGGTCCCCAGGGCGGCCAGCACCGCGATGACGACGAGCCCGCCGATCGCCAGCGGAGACAGGTCGGGGATGTCCTCGGCCTCGAACGCGATCGTCGGGCGGGCGGGGGGCGCGTCGCCGCCGGGCCGGCTGCCGGGCCCGCGCCGGGGCCCGCCGAACGGGTCGGTCCGGCCCCAGGAGCCCTCGGTGGAAGTGCGAGCCGCCGCGCCGAGGCGCCCGACGATGCCGCGGACGCGCTCTCCCGCCTGCGCATCGGGCGGCGGCGCGAGGCGGCCGGCCAGCCACAGGTTGGCCAGCAGGAAGACGAGGGCGACGACGAGGCCGACGACGAACAGGGCGACCTGCACGCCCAGGCGGGTCCAGAAGACGGCGTCGTAGCCGACGCTCTGGTACCAGATCGCGTCGGTGGCGATGTCGAGACCGATCCCGATGACGAACACGGCCGCGAAGAGCACCAGGCCGACGACCACGAGGAGCACCTGCGGGCCGAGGGCGCCGAGGCGATCCCGCCACGAGCCGCCGTCGTCGGGACCGCCGACGGGTCGCCGGGGCGGCCGCCCGCCACCGCGGCCGCCTCGTCCGCCGCCGCGCGCCGGCGGGATGACGGTCGGCTCCTGGAGGTCGGGTGTCTCCGGCTCCTCGCCGGCAGATCCGGCCTCAGCGAGGTCCTCGGCGTCGGTCGTCTCCGCGTCGAGTCCTCCCGAGCCGGGGGTCTCCGTGTCGGACGTCTCGAGGTCCGGGCGGTCCCCGGGCCCGGGCGCGTCGCCCCCGGGGGACCCGTCGTCGTCCCGGGGCTCGTCGTCCCGGGGCTCGTCGTCCCCGGGCTTGGGGCGCTGCGGCCCCCTGCCCTGGGCCTGGGCCTGGCGCTCGTTGAGCTCGCGGAGGAAGTCGTCGAAGAGGTCACGCATCGAGGGGAGTCTACGCGGGACCCGAGCGGGGCGTCGGCGCGGAGCCCGTGCCATCGGCGCCATGGGGCGCCGGGGCGTCGCCGGCGGCGCGACGGGCCGGCGCGCGGGCGACGGGTGCGTCAGGGGCGGTGGACGGCCTCGACCGCCCGCCGGAAGGCGGCAAGGGCGATGTCGGCGAGCTTGGCCGGCGTCACCGTGGCGGCGCGCGCCGGCTCCCAGCGGACCGCGAGCTGGACCACCAGCGGCGCGCTCCAGGGGCGGCCGGCGTCGTCCGGCGGGAGGGGGAGGCGGAGGCGCAGCTGCTGGCGGCCCCCGTCCTCGAGAAGGAGCCCGGAAAGGCCGCCGGAGAGGGCGGGGCCCAGGCGAGCGTGCGGCGGGTCCGGCGGCGGCCCGGCCGCCGGCGCCATGGCCCGGCAGGACACGATCCCTTCGTCGTCGGCAACCCAGAGGACCGCGAGCCACCAGCCCTCGATCTCGGTGGGGCGGTCCATGCCCGCCCGGAGGGACCGTCCGTCGAGGACGACCTCATGCTCGCGGACGAAGGAGGCGGCGGGCGGCTGGTGGCGGGGCATGGAGGGGATCCTAGCCCTCCGCCGAACCTCCCGGCTCCGGTGGTGGCGGCTCGGCGTCGGCCCGCTCCTCCGACTCGATCGCCTGCACCTCTGCCCGCAACACGGTCAGCCGGGCCTCGAGCTCGAGCCGGAGCATCTCCCGGCGCACGTCGAGGTCGGGAGGCGCGAGGGCCGGCATCTCCGCCTCGGACGGCGGGAGGATCTCGTTGTCGTCACCGACCAGGAGCGAGCCGAACGTGCGCTTCACCTTGCGTGGCGCGGCCGCGGCGGCGAGGAGGCCCGGGTCGACCGCGGTCACGCCGGGGATGTCGACGCCCTCGTCCTCGATCAGGCGGGCCCCGCAGCTGGGGCATTCCGTCGCGTCGACGCCCGGGAGCGGCGCCGAGCACCACGGGCACCCGGGGGCCGGGGGTGCCGCCCCGGCGTTCGCGGTGGGTCCGGCGTCGTCGACCATGTGCGCATCCTACCCGTGCGGACCTTGCAGATCACCTCTCCCGCGCGCGTCCGCGTTGCCTCCGGGCACGACCCACGCCCGTGCGGCGATGCGGCGCAGGGGGTTGCCCGGCCAGCGTCAGCCCTCCTCGTCGACCGTCTCGCCGCGGAAGGTCCCGGTCACCCTGCGATTCCCGTCGCCGTCGCGAGCATACGTCAGCGTCCCCTCGGGAACCTCGATCTCCAGCGTCATGCCGCCCGTCTCGTCGTCGATGGCGCCCGAGCCGGTCACCGGCAGGCCCTCCGTCCATTCGCAGGCGGCGAAGGTGAGGCCGGTCCCGGCGTCGGTTGGCGTGTAGGTGATGGTCCCCCCACCGTCGCACCCGACAGCGAGCGCCTCGTCCTCGAGGCGGTAGTTGTAGTCGTCGCTCCCGACCACCTGGTCGTCGACGCTCGAGGCCAGGTCGAGCCCGCCGGCGTAGTCGGCCGACGTGTCCTTCGCGACCGGGACGTAGTCGTCGACGACCGCGCCCTCGCAGACCGTCACCGTTGCCGGCGGGAGGGTGCCCTCGAGCAGGTAGGCGCCCATCGCCTCGTCGGGGCACGACTCGCCCCAGCCGAAGGTGATGTGGGGGCCGCCGGTCGTGACGAACTGGTGGACGTCGGTCAGGCGATTCGCCAGGCGGGTGACGTTCGCCAGGGGCGTGATCGGGTCGCCGGTGGCACCCAGGATGATCGTTGGGTACGGAGGATCCACGATGGGGGCCGGGCGCGCGTCGAAGGCCGGGTCGTTCGGCCAGTAGATGCAGGGAAGGTCGCCGTAGTAGATCGCGCCGAACCGGAGCCGGTCGACGCCGAGGACGCGGCCGGTCTCCAGGAACGCCTCGAGACGCGCATCGCCGTCGGGCACCCCGCCGTTGTAGACGTAGTCCTGGCACTCCACGGCGTAGTAGAGGGCGTCGGAGTACGTCGGGTCCGGGACAGCCTCGAGGGTGTCGGGATCGACGGCGATCCCTTCATAGGCCAGCCTGGCGAGCGGCACGTAGTTCTCGTCGACGGCCGACGCCAGCGCCCGCTGCAGGAGCCAGCGGTCGAACGGCGAGTAGAGGTACGAGACGACAGCGTTCTCGAGATCGGTGAGCGTGAGACTCCTGGCCTCGACCGTCCCGTCGGACATCGGGTAGTCGAATGGGATCGGGGCCGCCGCCAGCCGTGTGGCGAGCGCGTCGTAGGTCGCCAGCGGCGTCGACCCCTCGTGGTCGGCGAGGCAGGCTTCGTCGGTCGTACAGGCGTTGAGGGTGGCGACCAGGACGTCGTCGAAGGCCCGGGCGGCCTCGGCGTAGTAGGTCGCCCCGTCGAGCGTCAGGTCGACCGGCCCGTCGAGATACAGCGTCGCGATCCGGTCGGGATGGGCCGTCGCGTAGGCCTGGACGTACTGGGTCCCGTAGCTCTCGCCGTACAGGTGCAGCAGGTCGACCCCCAGGTGCTCGCGGACGGCCTCCAGGTCCTCCACGGCCTGGCGGGTGGCGTAGAAGGGCAAGTCCGCGGGATCGACCTTCGCCTCGGCCAGGCAGTCGGTCACGAACGTGGAGGCCGCGGCGCCGACCGCCGGGGCCTGGGCCGGGTCCTGGGGGCGGGCGGGCGACGCGTAGTAGGTAGCCGTCGCCTCGGGACACTGGACTGCGCCGGACAGCCCGATCCCCCGCTGGTCGAGGAAGACGACGTCGTACCGCTCCTCGACGCCCTCCGGATAGGCGTCGGTGTACCCGTCGGCGACGGAGATGCCACTGGTGCCGGGACCGCCGGTGATCGTGACAAACGTGCCACGGCGCTCTCCCGTGGCCCGGTGGATCGCGTACGTCACATCCCATGTCGGGCCGCCGGCGGTGAAGTGATCCCTCGGGACGGCCAGGGTCACGCAGGTGAAGCGGCTCTCGTCGGGGCAGGGCCCTGTCCGAACCTCCGTCCAGCCGCCGGGGATCGCGCTCGCGAGCGGCGTGGGCGACGGCGCCGGGCTCGCGCTCGCGGCCGGGCTCTCGCTCGCGGCCGGGCTCTCGCTCGCGGCCGGGCTCGCGGGCGACGCGAAGGTCCAGGAGGGAGCCGGCGCGGGCCCGCAGGCCGCGACGGCCAGGACGATCACCGTGACGGCAGCGACGACGGCACGACGCGACGTGGCGCTCATGGATCCCTCCCGGGTGACGTCCTACTCCCACTCGATCGTGGCGGGGGGCTTGCTGCTGATGTCGTAGACGACCCGGTTGACCCCCGGGACCTCGTTGACGATCCGGGACGAGATCGTTCCCAGCACGTCGTAGGGGAGCTTGGCCCAGTCGGCGGTCATCCCGTCCTCCGAGGTGACGGCGCGGATCGCGACGACGTTGGCGTAGGTCCGGCCGTCGCCCATGACGCCGACGCTGCGGACCGGCGTCAGGATCGCGAACGACTGCCAGAGGCTCCGATAGAGGCCGGCGGCCTTGATCTCGTCGATGACGATCCAGTCCGCGTCCCGGAGCGTGTCCAGCCGTTCGGCGGTGACCTCGCCGATGATCCGGATCGCCAGGCCGGGGCCCGGGAACGGCTGGCGAAAGACCATCGCCTCGGGGAGCCCCAGCTCCAGTCCCACGAGGCGCACCTCGTCCTTGAAGAGGTACCGCAACGGCTCGATCAGGCTGAAGCGGAGGTCCTCGGGCAGGCCGCCGACGTTGTGGTGGGTCTTGATCTTCTGGGCGGCCTTCGTCTCGGGGGTGGTCGATTCGATGACGTCGGGGTAGAGCGTGCCCTGGGTCAGGAAGTCGATCCGGCCGATCTTCGCCGCCTCCTCCTCGAAGACCCGGATGAACTCGTCGCCGATGATCCGCCGCTTCTGCTCGGGGTCGGAGACACCGGCCAGCCGGGCGAGGAAGCGCTGGCGGGCGTCGACCATCACCAGGTTCATCCCGAGGTTCTGCTCGAAGGTGGCCCGCAGCAGCTCGGATTCCTTCTTGCGCATCAGGCCGTGGTCGACGTAGATGCAGGTCAGCCGGTCCCCGACCGCCCGGTGGACGAGCGCCGCGGCCACGGCCGAATCCACCCCGCCGGAGAGCGCGCAGATGACCTTCCCGTCGCCGCCCGTCTCGTGCGCGTGCGCGTCCACGCGCGAGCGGATCTCGCTGACCGTCGACTCGATGAAGTTGGCCGGCGTCCAGGTGGGCCGCGCGCCGGCGATCCCCACCACGAAGTTGCGGAGCACGTCGCGGCCGCGCGGGGTGTGGACGACCTCGGGGTGGAACTGGATGCCGTAGAGGGCGCGGTCGGGGTCCGCTATCGCCGCGAACGGGGTGGAGGCTGTCTGGGCGGTCGCCCGGAAGCCGGCGGGCGGGCTCACGATCGAGTCGCCGTGGCTCATCCAGACCGGCTGGTCGCGCTCCAGGCCGGCGAAGAGCGGGCCGTCCTCGGTGAGGGTGATGGTCGCCGGGCCGTACTCCCGCTTCGTGGTCGGAACGACCTCACCGCCGAGCTCGCGCGCCATCAGCTGGAGCCCGTAGCAGATGCCGAGGACCGGGACCCCGCCCGTCCAGAGGCCGGGATCGGGCCGCGGCGCGCCCTCCTCGTAGACGGATGCCGGGCCGCCGGAGAGGATGATCGCGCGCGGGCGACGGCGCTCGATCTCGCTCCAGGGCGTGTCGAAGGGCAGGAGCTCGGAGTAGACGTGGAGCTCGCGCACGCGACGCGCGATCAGCTGGGCGTACTGGCTGCCGAAATCGAGGACGACGACCGTGTCCGGCTCCGACGCGCTCCCTTCGCCACGGGGGACGGCGCCGCCCGGGACGTCCACGTCGGGGCGCTCCGGCGGGGGTGCGTTGAGGGCCGTCTCGAGGTACGCCTCGACCTCGGCGTCGTCGGGGGCGAGGACGCGGTGGCCGGCGTTGGCCGGCTCGCCGTGGACGGTCTTGCCGCGTTGCCGGGTGGGCCGCTCGTGATCGTCGGCCGGGCCGGCGGGGACCCCGGCGCCCGGCTGCTGCTCCTCCGCGTCGCTCAACCGCGCCTCCTCCACGCGCTCGGCGCCTGTCGCCACCAGGGCCGTCACCTGAAGTGTACGGGGGCGCCGAGGCCGGGTGCGGATGCTTGCCGCGGTCTGCGATAGACTCCGGCCGCTGGCGAATCTGTGCGCACACCGCTGCGAACGGGCACCCGGACGAGGGATACCGATGAACGCGAGCACCGCCAAGCGACAGCGTCATGCCGCACGTCGCAATGCTGGCGCCCTCTGTGCCATGCTGGTGCTGCTCACCGCCACGGCCCCGGGGGTCTATGCAGACTCGCCGCCCGACCAGACGATCAGCTTCGCCGCGGCGCCGACGGGTGTCGTCGTCGGGGGCACC
>Ga0209253_10001534_pt1 | contig 20310 bp, 20 predicted proteins | sample FrelakmetBRP12BR_FD_187145 | JGI IMG/M metagenome (GOLD analysis project Ga0209253, IMG submission 187145) | Freshwater lake sediment microbial communities from the University of Notre Dame, USA, for methane emissions studies - BRP12 BR (SPAdes)... | ecosystem: Environmental > Aquatic >... | reverse complement strand
AGGAGCCGGGACGCGCCGCCGAGAACCTCGCGAGGGTGCGGGAGGGGTTACGCGCGGCGCGTGCCCGGCGTGTGCCGCCAGCCACCGACGACAAGCGGCTCGCGGGTTGGAACGGCATGGCGCTCTGGTCGCTCGCCTGGCTCGGGGCGGCGCTCCCGGAGCCCCGCTACCAGGAGGCCGCTCGCCGGCTGGCTTCGTTCCTGCTCGACCACACCCAGCCTGATGGGCGTCTGGTGCGCTCCTGGCGCGACGGCTCCGCCTCCGGGACCGAGACACTCGAGGACCTCGCGTGGGTGAGCGCCGGCCTCTTGCAGCTCTACGAGGCCGACGGGGACATCGGCTGCCTTTCCGCCGCGAGGGACCTCATCGGCCGCCGCCTGCCGCGCTACCAGGGCGCCTCGGGGGTGCTCTTCGACACTCCGGATGACGGTCCCGAGCTGATCATGCGCCCCCGCAACCCCACCGACGGCGCAACGCCGTCCGCCGCGGGGATGCTCGTCGCCACGCTGCTGCGGCTCTGGGCCCTGACCGAGGACGCCGAGGCACGTGCCGCCGCCGAGCGTGCGCTTCGCGCCGAAGCGGCGGTCGTGGCGCGCATTCCCGCGACGACCACCACGCTGGTGCAGGCAGCCGAGATCGCGCGCAGGCCCGCAACGACTCTGGTGGTGGTCGGCGACTCACGGTGGGAGTCCACCAGGGACCTGCTCGCCGTGGCTCGGAGGGAGAAGCCGGCCGGCTGCGCGCTCGCGTTCTCCCCCTCTGTGCCGGTCCCGGAAGCGCTCGTCCGCGAGGTGCCGCTTTTCTCCGGCCGCGAGAGTGCCGAGGAGGGCTGCGCCCGGGCCTACCTGTGCGAGGGCGGGGTGTGCCGCCTGCCCGTGGAGGACCCGGAAGCGCTCTCCCAGGCCCTCTCTGCAATACCCGGCTGAGAAACCGGGAAGAGGCCCCGCGAGGCCGGCATTGCCGATGATCTGCTACACTCCACCCGAGGTTTCGAGACCAACAAGGAGGAGGGTGCGATGCGTCAACTTGCCATCGTGCTGATCGTGGTTGCCGCCCTGATCTTTCTCGCTGGGGTGTACACATCGTTGTTCACCGCAACGGTGTTCGGAAAGGCCGGGGTGACACTCTGGCGCGGGGCCATCGCGTTCGTGCTCTTCGCCATCGCGGTCCTGCAGCTGCACGCGGCCCCCAAGACCTAGGCCCGCCGCGGGCGGCTGCGCAGGAACTGGTAGAGCGCGAAGACGGCGAGGGCGAACGGGGCGAAACCCAGGAAGCCCAGGACCGGCATCTCGTAGAGCTTCACCTCGCCCATGAAGGGCACGGTGTAGCGCCAGCGGGCGCTGGCGAGCCAGTTCCAGGCCTCCCAGAGCACGCCGCAGGCCAGCCCGCTGCCGAGCAACGCCAGTACGCGCGCGCGGCGACCCGCCTCGAGATCCCCCAGCAGCGACGGCCTGCCGAGCCTGTGATTGATCGGATCCAGCAGCAGCGGCCAGGCGAGCCAGATGTCGGCTGCGAAATACTCCGACGGCCAGAGCAGCGGGATGCCGGCAAGAATCGTCCCAAGACAGATGAGGGCAACCTCCAGCTCCCGCGGCACGCGTCCGCCCGCCCCACGGCCGGCGAGCTTCTCGGCAGCAGGCTCGAACAGCGCGGCCAGAAGCAGGATTGCCGGCGTGATGGTCGCGAACGACCACGCGTAGCCGATGCCCCGCCAGGGCCACGGGGGCAGACCGAAGTAGTGCCACCAGAGTTCGGGTCCGGAGGAGGACCAGAAGCGCGGCCGATCGTAGAACTCGAAAAGGAGCCACGAAGGGATCGAGATCGCCGCCATCAGCAGCAGCTCCCTCGGGGAGTTCCGAAGCCAGGACCTGCCCGATCGCGCCAGCAGGCCATCCACCGCGAGGATGAAGCCTGTCCAGCACAGCGGCGTGAGGTTCTGCGCCGCCACCTCCACCTGAACCACGGCCAGAACCATGCTCAGTGCGATGACCCCCAGGCCCAGCCATAGCCACCACGCGGGACGCGCCACGAGGTGATTCTACACAGCCGAAAAGTGTGCTAGCCTCCAGCCGAGCTTCCATGCATACACTCATCCTCCTCCTAGTGCTCGCCGGGGGGGCCTCGCCCGCCGAGTTCGGGCTGAGCCTCCTCGTCACGGAGGGCGGGGCCAACCCCGGGGAGGAGCGATTCGAGCTTTCCGCGAACGGCGACGTGGTCCACCACACCTGGCGGCTCGAGAGCCGGCAGCCGGCGGAGCAGCGGTGGAACATCGGGGCCGAGGGCGTGGAGAGGATCCGCAAGGTGCTCGCCGGGTGCCGCTTTCTCGAACTTCCCGACACCCTCAACCAGGGGCAGGGCGCGGACGCCGCGTACACGGTGCGGCTGGAGGTGGTGGATGGCGAGCGAAGGCATGCCGTGCTCGCGTACAGCCTCGGCTCGCCACCGCCCCCCGACCGCTTCCTCAAGCTTGTCGCGCGAATCCGCGCTATCCTTACCGGCGGCGGCCGCTACCCGCCCCCGCACTGATCGTCGCGAGGGTTGTCAACCCGAGGCCGAGTTGAGCGTCATCTGAGATGCGGCCTCTGGCCGCAGGCGGGCCCCGGTGCACCAAGGAGGAGGAGTTCGTGGGCAAGAGGACCAAGATCGTCGTCACGGGCGTCGTCGTGGTGGCCGTTGCGGGTGCCGCCTGGGCGCTCTTGAGCAGGGGCGACAAGAGAACGTCGGGGTTCCTGACCGCGTTCGTGGACCGCGGCACGGTCATCCAGAGCGTTGCCACGACCGGCACGCTGACCGCGGTCACAACCGTCAAGGTCGGGTCGCAGGTTTCGGGGATCATCGCCACGCTTCACGCCGACTTCAACAACCAGGTGAAGAAGGGACAGCTCCTGGCGACCCTCGACCCGACGCCCTTCCAGGCCACCGTGAACGAAACCAAGGCGCAGCTCGAGCGCGCCCGCGTGGCGGCCCTGGATGCCGAGATCAAGTGGAAGAGGCAAAGGGCGCTCTTCGAGGCCAAGCTGGTTTCCGAGGACGAGCTTCAGTCAGCCCAGGCCCTCCACGACCAGGCGGTGGCCCAGGTGAGCCAACTGCAGGCGACACTCGCCAAGGCTGAGAACAACCTGCGGTACTCGGTCATCACGGCGCCCATCGACGGCGTCGTGGTCTCGCGCGACTACGACGTGGGCCAGACGGTGGCGGCGTCGTTCCAGGCGCCCACCCTCTTCACGATTGCCGAGGACCTGGCGCGGATGCAGTTGACCTGCCAGGTCGACGAGGCCGACATCGGCCAGGTCCAGGAAGGGCAGACGGTGCGCTTCTCCGTCGATGCCTACCCGGAACGGGAGTTCATGGGCAAGGTTGCGCAGATTCGCCTCTCGCCCCAGATCACGAACAACGTCGTGACCTACCCCGTCATCGTGGAGGTCGAGAACAAGGACCTGAAGCTGCTGCCGGGCATGACGGCCGACGTGCGAGTTCAGGTGGCCATGGCCGAGGGGGCGCTGCGCGTTCCCGCCTCGGCCCTGCGCTTCCGACCCGAGCTGCTGGGCATGAATAGCGAGCAGGAGCGGCCGCAGGGTGGACCCGGTGGTGCACGCCCTTCCGGACAGCGACCGGGTGGTGAGAGGTCGGCGGAAAAGGGCCGAATGGCTCGCGTTTACCTGCCTCCCCCGAAGGCGGGCGGGACGCTCAAGGCGGTGGACTTCGTGCCGGGTCTGACGGACGGCCAGTACGTCGAGGTCCGGAAGGGCAACCTCACGGACGGCGAGAAGATCGTGATCGGTCTCGCGACCTCACAGGGTCAGGACATGGGTGGGCTCGCCGGCATGGCGCGCGGTGGCCGGCACTAGGGAGCGGGCATGTTCAACGTCTTCGAGATCTACAGGGTCGCTCTCGTGGCGCTACGGCGCAACCCGATGAGGACCGTTCTCACGATGCTGGGCGTGATCATCGGCGTGGGTTGCGTGGTCGCGATGGTCGCCATCGGGCAGGGCGCCTCCGCCGCAATCCAGAGCCAGATCGGTGCGCTGGGCACTAACTTCCTCCTCATCCACTCCGGTTCGCACTCCCGGGGCGGGGTTCACGGAGGTGCCGGGTCTGTGCAGAACCTCACCGCGGACGATGCGGTGACCATCGCCCGCGAGTGCCCGTCGGTCGCGGTCGCAGACCCCGGGGTCCGGACCGGCGCCCAGGTCGTCTACGGCGACCAGAATTGGGCGACCTCGGTTCAGGGGACGGGTCCCAACTACCCGACGATTCGCGCGTGGGCGGTTGCCAAGGGGTCGTTCTTCACCGAGGAGGACGTCAAGGCTGCCACCAAGGTCGCCGTGCTCGGCCAAACCGTCGTGGAAAACCTCTTCGGCGACGCCAACCCCATCGGGCAGATCATCCGCATGAAGGGCGTCCCGTTTCGCGTCCTGGGGGTCCTGGACAAGAAGGGCGGCAGCGCGATGGGGCAGGACCAGGACGACCTCGTCTGCGTCCCCTACACCACTGCACAGAAACGCCTGATGGGCGTCACCTACATCGGGAACATCATCGTGTCGGCGGTCTCGCCGCAGGCCATCAGCCGGGCGACCGACGAGATCAAAGCCCTGCTGCGCCAGCGCCACCGCCTCGGCCGCGACCAGGATGACGACTTCGAGGTCCGCTCGCAGCAGGACATCGCCAACACCGCGACCCAGATGAGCGGCGTCCTCACCGTGCTGCTCGGGGCGATCGCCTCGGTCTCGTTGCTGGTCGGCGGGATCGGCATCATGAACATCATGCTCGTGTCGGTCACCGAGCGGACGCGCGAGATCGGGGTGCGCAGGGCGATGGGCGCTCGCCGCTCCGACATCCGCACCCAGTTCCTGATCGAGTCCTCCCTCATCTCGGGCCTGGGAGGCGCGGTGGGGATCGCGGTGGGGATCTTCGTGGCGCGCTTCATCGCCCGCTTCGGGGGCTGGCCTACGCTCGTCCAGCCGCAGGTCGTGGTGGTGGCGTTCCTGTTCGCCGGCGCAATCGGCGTGTTCTTCGGTCTTTACCCTGCCGCCAAGGCCGCCCGTTTGGACCCTATCGACGCGTTGAGGTACGAATAGAGCGCAGTCACCTCGCTCTCCTTCTCCCTGCGGGAGAGAGGCGGGGTGAGCGTCTCCAAGCCTGGGCCGAGACCTCAACACCCTCGGGCAAAACGCGCGATCCGGTGGGCTGTGCGGCCGGGTCGTGCGCGCCTAGTTGATCGGCGGCTCCGGCACGCGCACGGGTGCGAACGGGGTCGTGCACGGTGGCCCGGGAGCGAAGAGGTATCGCCCGACCCTGCCGGCGCGCAGGGTGAGGATCGTCGAGCAGACTGTGCCGTAGCCCTCACCGTGGCGGCAGAGCGGGTCGGCCCCTTCGTGGTCGGCCAGCAGCTCCTGCAGCGAGCGCGCGAGCTCCCCCTCCGGAAGCCCAGCCAGAAACCGGGCGCGTTCGGCCGCGGCAATGACCCTCTCGCCTGACTCCGTGAGGGGTTCGTTGCCGATCGCCACCACGATCCCCTCCCCGGCGTCGATGCGCGCGGTGGGCGTGTTGGTCGCGAGCCAGGAGTCGCGCGCGTCCGCGAGCAGCAGGTTGAACTTTCCATAGCGGGAAAACTCCAGCTCCGACAACAGCGCGACCGCGTCGGCCAGGGTGCGTTCGGCGGCCAGGTCGACGACCAGGCGGCCCCTCGAGCGCTGGGCCGGCGGCGCGCCGGGCCGCGCGTTCGTGACTCCCACCACGAACCCGGCGGGCAGGTTGACCACGAGCCAGCTCCCGCCGCCAACCAGGTCCCGGCCTCCGAACACCGGCGGGTCGTGGACCAGCAGCCGCGGTGCTTCCCAGGGACGGCTCAGGCGCTCATCGCGGTTGGCCGCCACCCACAACTCGCCCCCGTCGCCGGGGCGCCTGATGCCGAGCAGGATGCACACTGGAGATCCCTAGCTGATCTGGCCGAGCGCCTTGACCAGGCGCAGCGATGCCGTCTTTCCGCCAGCCGTTTCCTCGACGAAGCCTAGCCGCCTCAAGAGCGAGAGCGCCTCGGGCATCTCGCCCGGCACGGCGCACTCGAGCCGCAGCGCTCCAGACTGCCGCAACGTGCGGACGGCCTGCTCCGCCAGCGCCCGCCCCAGGCCGAAGCCCCGCCACTCGGGGGCCAGGTAAAGGGCGTGGAGCTGCCAGGTCTCGCCTTCGCCTTCGCGGACGCCGCAGCACCCGACGATCTCGCCCCGCCCGGCCTCCACGACCCAGAGCAGCTCCGCGGCTCTCGAGGAACCGGGCTGCTCCTGAGCGCGCACCGCGAGGTGGAACTCACGCCGCACACGGCGGGCGAGCTCTCGCACCGCCTTGAGGTCCGCAGGTCTGGCCGGCCGCACCATGTAGGTCGTCATGCCTTCGCAGCCACCTCCTCGAGCAGCGCCAGCAGCAGCCGGACCCCGAAGCCGGTCGCGCCCGGGGGAAGCCCGTTGTGGTTCTTGGGAACGTCGGCGACCCCGGCGATGTCGAGGTGCGCCCAGCGGACCTTCTCCGGCACGAACCTGGAGAGGAACGACGCCGATGCCGGAAGCGAGCCCCACCGGCCCCCGAGGTTCTTGATGTCGGCCCACTCGCTCCGCAGCAGGTCGCGGTACTCCGGCAGCAGCGGCAGGCGCCATACGCGGTCGCCGGTGCGGCGGCCGAGGCGTTCCAGTTGCCGCGCCAGCTCGTCGTCGTTGGCGAACAGCCCGGCCAACTCGGAGCCCAGCGCGACCTTGCAGGAGGCAGTGAGGGTGGCAAGGTCGACCATGATGTCAGGGTGAAAACGTCCCGCGTAGGCCATCGTATCGGCAAGGAGAATCCGCCCTTCGGCATCGGTGTTTTCGACCTCGACGGTGGTGCCGTTGGCCATCTTGAGGATGTCGCCCGGCTTGAGGGCGCTCCCCGACGGGAGGTTTTCCACCAGTGGCACCAGGCCCGCGACCTTGAGCGGCGGCTCGTCCTCGGCCACCGCCCGCATCGCGGCGACGACGGCGGCCGCACCTGCCATGTCGTGCTTCATTTCGGCCATGTCCGCGGCAGGCTTCAGCGAGATGCCGCCCGCGTCGAACGTCACGCCCTTGCCGATCAGCGCGATCGCGGCGCGCGGCTTCTTCGCCCGATACTCCAGCCGCACCAACCGGGGCTCCTGCACCGAACCCTGGCCGACCGCCAGGATGCCGCGCAGCCCGTCCTTTTCCAGCTCCTTGCGCCCCATGACCGTGACCCGCACTGGCGAGCGGGCAAACATCGTGCTCACCTCGTTCGCGAACGTCTCCGGCGTGAGGTCGTTGCCCGGCCTGTTCCCGAAGTCGCGGGCGAGACGGACCAGGGAGTCGACCCGGCGGGCGTGCTCGAGCAACGCGTCGAGCCCCTGCTCGTTCTCGCCCTTGAGCGGCACGACGCGCACGCCATCCACCTTGGTGGACTCGTCGGGCCGGGAACGGAACCGGTCGAAGCGATAGTCGGCCAGCGCCAGCTCGACCAGCGCCACGGTGCGGGCCTCGTTGGAGTCGAGGTCGCGCGGCGAAACCGGCAGCGCCACTGCGATCTGGTATTCCCTGTTGCGGCCGGCCTGCTCGAGGACACGGCGCAGCATCCTGCGCAGCGAGTGGACTGTGAACTCCTCGGCCTTGCCGATCCCGAAACACGCGATGCGCCGGAAGTCCCGGCTCGGGCTCGCGGTCACGAGGACCTCGCCCTCGACACCGCGGACGCCCAGCTCACCCACGACGCGGCCGATCGTCTTGTGGTTGGTGCCCGGCAGGACCAGCCCTTCCAGCGGCTGCCTGCCCTCCGCCGTGACGAGGTAGAGACAGTCGAGCGGCTCTTCCGGGGCGCTCCAGAACGGTACCAGATCTGCCATGAGAACCCCCGCGCGAAATGGCGCCCGGAAGGGCGCCCGGGGGATCGTATCACAATTTGTTGAGGGCAACCACGAAGTGCGAAGCCGTCTCGTCGTCGATGCTCACCAACCTGACGTTGGTCAGCGACCCCGCCGGCATCCGCAGGCGTCGCGCCACCTCCTCGACGATAGCCCGGCAACCCTCCGCCTTGGGGTACCCGAAAATGCCGGTAGAGATCGCGGGCAGGGCGAGCGACGCGAGGCCCAGATCCTCGGCTCGGGCCAGCGCGCTCCCGACTGCCCTTCGGAGCTTGGCCTCCTCGTCTCCCTCCCCCCACACCGGGCCGACCGCGTGGATCACAAAGCGGCACGGCAGCGTGCCCGCCGTGGTCACCACCGCGCCTCCGACCGGGACGGGACCCTTCTCGAGCGACTCCCGCTGGATCTCCTCGCCGCCCTTCCGGACGATGGCGCCTGCGACGCCGCCCCCGTGCGCCAGCGCGCTGTTGGCCGCGTTGACGATGGCGTCTGTCCCCTCCTCCGTGAGGTCCCCGAGCACCACCGAGATCTCGCCCCGCCCGAACGCCCTGGTCGCCAGGGTCCTCGCCATGCGCGCCTCCGAGTGAACGCGAGCCTAGCACCGCTGGCCAAAGCCGGTGAGGGACCGTAGAATCCTGGCGTGCTGTCCGTGATCCTGCCCGCGGTCGCCGCGACCTGCTTTGCACACCCCGCCTCGCTCGACCGCGAGGTGGGGCGGCGCGCCCTGCCGTGGCTCCCACCCGATCTTGCACGCCAGGTGGTGCGCCACGAGCGTGAGTTCGAGTCGGGGGCGGCAGCTGCCACCCGGTGGCCGCGCTCCTTCCACCAGCCCGGTGGCCGGTCCGGGCTCGAGGCGGCGATCCAGACCCAGTGCGAGCGCCTGGCGGCGGCGATCCGCGATCGCGCCCCGTTCGCCGAGGTGGTGGCGGGGCTGGGGTCGCTCGCTCACCTGACCGCGGACCTCAACGCGCCGTTTCTCACGGCCCGCTCCAACGACCGCTACGCGCAGGCGTTCGCGCTCTACGTGCCCACCGCCGCGCCGCGCATACCGCTTGTCTTCTACGGGCTCGAGCGCCCCGTGGTCTCGGGGGTGGCCAGCGGCATTCCCGCGATGCTCGCGGCGAGTCGGCGTAACGCGGGGGATCTCGCCGACTTCGTCCGCGAGGACCTGGACAGGCTCGGAGGGCCGTCGTCGTGGCGTCGGCTGGACGACCGCTCGTCGAGCTTCGGCACGACCTCACTGTTTCTCAACCACTCCGCCACCGACTTCGCCAACCTCGTGTCATGGATCTGGCTCCACGCCGGCGGCCTGGTGCCGGATATCCCCGCGCAACCGGAAACGATCCTCATCTGGAAGGGAGAACCTCAGCCCCGTGAAGCCCCGTTCACTCGTCTCCGTCTCCGATAAGCGTGGCCTCGATGGTTTCGCCCGCGGCCTCGTCGAGCTCGGCTTCGAGATCGTCTCCACCGGCGGCACGGCGCAGGCACTGAGGGAGTTGGCCGTCCCGGTGGTCGAGGTGAGCGAGCTGACGGGCACGCCCGAGGTGCTCGGCGGCCGGGTCAAGACGCTGCACCCGCATGTGTTCGCGTCAATCCTCGCCGACCTCGACGACGCCACCCATCGTGCGGTGCTGGACGAGTGGGGGCTGGGTCCGATCGCGCTGGTCGCGGTCAACCTCTACCCGTTCGTGGCCACCGCGTCCAGACCCTCGGTGCAGCCGGACGAGGTGATCGAGAACATTGACATCGGAGGCCCCTCCCTGCTGCGGGCCGCGGCGAAGAACCACCGCCACGTCACTGTGGTCGTCGATCCCGACGACTATGGCAGCGTGCTGGAAGCGCTGCGCGCCGGTGGACCCGGCGAGCAGCTCCGGCGCCAGCTCGCCATCAAGGCGTTCCGCCACACCGCCGCCTACGACGCCGCCATCGCGCAGATGCTGCCCCGCCACCTGGGCCTCGAGCCCAGCCTTCTCCTCGAAGGCGTCGCGCCCTGGCTCGAGGCCGACGAGGTTTCGCTGCGCTACGGCGAGAACCCGCACCAGCGCGCCGTGTTCGCCCGCCCGCGCATGGCGCGCGGCCTTGCGGGTTTCCGGCAACTCCAGGGCAAGGAGCTCTCGTTCAACAACCTGATGGACGCGGACGCCGCGTGGCGCCTTGTGCACGACCTGCCCTCGCCCGGTGTGGCCATCATCAAGCACGGCGGGCCGTGCGGCGCCGGCCTCGGGGAGGAGGCCGCCACAGCCTACGTGCGGGCTCTGGCGTGCGACCCCGTGTCGGCGTTCGGCGGGGTGATCGCCTCCTCGCTCGCCCTGGAGGAGGAGGCCGCGATGCGCATCACCGAGCTGTTCGCCGAGGTGGTCGTGGCTCCCGGGATCGGCGACGGCGCACGGGAGGTGTTCGCCGCGAAGAAAAACCTGCGTGTGCTCGTTGCCCCGCCTCCGGTTGGGGCGCAGCCACGCCTGCGCGTGGTGGACGGCGGGCTGCTCGTGCAGACCCCCGACGAGGGGTGGGAGGAGGAGTGGCGGCCGGTCACGGAGCGCGCGCCGACCGAGGATGAGTCGGCGGCGATGCGGCTCGCATGGCGGGTGGCCAAGCACGCCCCTTCCAACGCCGTGGTCGCGGCGAGCGCCACCGCGACCGTGGGTATCGGTGCCGGCCAGCCCAGCCGCGTGGACTCGTGCCGCATCGCGGTGGAGAAGGCGCGCGCGGCCGGACTCTCGCTCGCCGGCACGGCGGCGGGCAGCGACGCCTTCTTTCCTTTCCCGGATGGCGTGGAGGCGCTGGCCGCAGCGGGCGTGACCGCCATCGCGCAGCCCGGGGGTTCGGTGCGCGACGACGACGTGATCGCGGCCGCGAACCGCCTCCGGCTCGCCATGGTCTTCACGGGACGCCGTCACTTCCGGCACTGAGCCTCCCATGACGACCCTTCTGCTTGCCATCGCACTCGCCGCCGCCCCCGAGCACGACGGGCTCGACCGACTCGCCGCGGCGCTCCGCACGGCCAAGGCATGGGAGGCCGAGTTCGTGCAGCTCTATACGCCGGAGGGGTTCGCGGAGGGCACAAGCGACACGGGAACGCTCACCGTCGCACCTCCGGCGCGGCTTCGCTTCGACTACACCTCCGGAAGCCCTCGCGTGTTCGCCACCGACGGCAGAGTCGGCAGGCTGGTGGACCCGGTCGCCGGCTCGTGCGACGCGTTACGCCTCGACGTCGGGGCCTGGGGCCGCCTGCCCCTCGCCGCGGTCCTGGACCCACCGGCCGCGAGACACGCCTTCACCGTCGAGCAAGCCGGGCGGACTCTCCGCCTCATCCCTCGGGAGCCGAGCCCGGAGCTCACCGAGATCTCCGTGACACTCGACGCCAAGGACATGCCACAGAAGGTGACGGTGCGCGACGCCAGCGGCAGCACCAACCAGTTCAGCTTCAGCCGGTGGAGGGCGGCTGGCGAGCCCCAGGCCGTTTTCTTCCAACCCTCGCTCCCCGGCTCCCTACCCTGCCCGCCGGGCGAGTGGTGACAGCTGGGGCGGTTGCGGTTAGGATGAGCACCGCCGCCCCGAGCGGCAGGAGGCAGGAACCCTGAGAGCGTTCGAACCCGTCCTGGGCCCGCAGGCCGCACCCCTCGGTGCGAGCTTCGAGGCCATCCGCCCGCGCCTCGAGCTCGTCGAGCGGTTCATAGCCGACCAGATCGCGGAGGGCCCCAAGCCCGTGCGCGAAGCTGGCAGCTACGTCCTGGAGGCGGGCGGCAAGCGCCTGCGCCCCGCGATCCTTCTGGTCGTCTCCAGGCTGCTCGGCTACCGGGGCGACCACGACGTCCGCTACGGCGCGATCGTGGAGATGATCCACACCGCCACCCTCGTGCACGACGACATCATCGACAGCGCCGCCGTGCGCCGGGGACGGGTCACCGCCAACCACCGCTGGGGAAACCAGCTCACCGTGCTTCTGGGCGACTGGCTCTACATCCGCGCGATCGAGTTGGCCCTCGAGGTGGCCGAGGTTCCGGCGATGCAGGCGCTCTCGCACGCGACCTCACAGATGACCGAGGGCGAGATCCTGGGGCTCGATTTCCAGGGCCAGATCCGTGTGACTCGCGAGCAGTACCTCGAGATCACCCGGAGGAAGACCGCCGAGCTGTTCTCGGTAGCGTCCTCCTTGCCCACCTACTTCTCTCCCGAGTACGAGCGCTACCGCCCCGCGCTCGAGGAGTACGGGCGGAACATCGGGATGTGCTTTCAGATCGTGGACGACATCCTCGACATCACCGGCTCCCAGAAGAGCCTCGGCAAGCCGGTTTTCTCCGACCTCCGCGAGGGCAAGCTGACGCTGCCCTTCATTGCGCTCCTGCCGCATCTGGATGCCAGCGAGCGCAAGACGCTGGAGGAGATTCTGACGACCGGCCAGTTCCGGGAAACGTCGCCGGACCAGCTGAGGGACCTGCTAGAGCGCCACCGTGCCGTAGAGGAGTCCCGGGAGGCCGCGAACGAGTTCGCACGCCTTGCCGTGGCCGCGCTCGACGACCTGCCCAAGGGACCCGAGCTCGACGCTTTGACAGCCGCGCCGCGGTTCGTCATCGACCGGGACTACTGAGCGACACCCCAGACTGCGAACTGGTTTCACTCTTGACCGGCGCGGGGTGGCCCCTCCGCTCGGCGCCAGGCCTCATTCCGAGGTCCCAACCCAGGGTACAATCCGGTGGGACCGGTCCAGGGCGAGCATCCGCACGGGGCGAACCCTTGCCCCGACTGGCAACGTTCGGGTACCGTGCCCCCCTCGTCCTCTTGCCAATTGACATTCCGGGTGTTAAATTGGTAATTGAACATGGTGGCCGCGATCTTGCGTCAGGTGGTTGGCTGGGAAGATCAAGCGCAGAAGCACAATGCGCTCGTCCCGGCCTTCCGTTCCCAGATCCTGCGCGCGCTCGAAGAGAGGCGCTGGCGCTTCGCGGACCACTTCTGCGACAAGCTGCTCGCCGAGGACCCGCGCAACCTCGAAGCCTGGCTGCTCAAGGGCCACCTTGCCTGGCGCCAGTTCCGGGACGACCAGGCCGCCCTTAACTGCTTCCGGCACGTCCTGATTCTGGGTGGGTTCGAGTCGTCCAACGAGTACGTGGCACGGGCCCGAAGCTCCCTGGCACAACTCCTGGAGCAGCTGAGCTGAACTCCTCGGCGACCGGCCAGAGCTCCACGGCGGCTGGCGGCCGCAGCCCGAAAACGTAGACCCTCGATACCTGCCTCGGCTCCGGGTCGAGCCACCGGCGCTGGCCTTTCACGCGCACGACCGGGGACGCCTCCGCGCGCCAAACCTCGGCGTCGCCGGGCTCGTTTGCGTTCGCGGTGGCCACGAACGCCATCCCATCCCCGCCGAACTCCACCCACAGGTACCCGTGAACCGGCCGGGGCAGAACGAACTCCCAGCCCCCGCCCGGCAGCGGGCGGGCCTCGGAGCCGTCCACACGCACCGGGTCCTCGGTGACCGCCTCGTCGAGCGTGCGCGGGTGCGGCAGCGGACGAGGGTAGCCCCAGGGGAAGCGCGGCGGCATCCCCCAGCTCACCGGCACCGGCCTGTCGCTGGGGTCTCTGGCGGAGAGAGCGAAGCGTGAGCGCGCCTCGAACGCGCGTCCGCTCGTCAGCACGTTGCGTCCCACACCGTCCACATCGAGGGCCAGGAGCAGGGCCCCGACCGGCGTCGGGGAGCGTACCTCGACCGCGATCACGTTGTCGCCTTGTTTGAGCAGATGGCCCACGTCGAACAGGTCGAGACGGAAGCCCGGTCGGCTCCAGCCGCAGGCCGCCGGGGTGCCGTTGACGTAGACGACGTACTCCCGGTCACCGCAGACCTTCAGGAGCGCGGCCGGCGGCGGCGCGTCCAAGCGAAGGGATGCCACGAACAGCGCACTCTGAGCGTGAATCGGATCCAGGACGTCGGTGACCCAGATCCACTCGGCCCGCCCGGTGAGGTGAGACAGCTCCCTCTTCCAAAAACCGTGCACGGCGAACGCGGCGAGCATGACCCCGGCCCCGAGGGCGAGGAGCGCGAGCCGCTGCCGGCGGGCCCTGTCCTGCACGACCGCAGTGTAGCAACGCTGCGAGGCCGGTGTTTGACACCTTCCCGCCGCTCGCGTAAAGTGCCGCTACAGGATGGAAAGGAACCGCGTCCTTGCCGTGATCCCGGCACGCTATTCCTCCACCCGCTTCCCCGGCAAAGCCCTGGCGCTCCTGGCGGGCAAGCCCATGGTGGTGCACGTCGTGGAGAGGGCGAGGGAAGCCGGGTGCTTCGACGACGTGATCGTCGCGACCGACGACGAGCGCATCGCACGGGCCGCGGCCGATGCGGGCGCCCGACCGGTCCTCACCGGCACGTGCCGCAGCGGCACCGACCGCGTGGCGGAGGCGGTGCGGAACCTTCCGGCCGACGTGGTCTTGAACGTGCAGGGGGACGAGCCGGCGTTGCCGCCAGAGAACCTCAGGCTGCTGGCGGCGTTCCTCCGCAGCCGCCCCGACGTGCCGATGGCGACTCTCGTGCTGCCGGGCACACCCGCAGATCTCGACAACCCGAACGTGGTGAAGGTCGTCTGTGATCTCCAAGGGCGCGCTCTCTACTTCTCACGCGCCGCAATCCCCTATCCCCGCAATCCCGGCGCGGACATCGTCCTTCGCCACGTCGGGCTGTACGGCTTCCAGAAGGAGGCCCTGCTGGCCTTCGCGTCCTGGCCGGAAACGGAGCTCGAGCGGACCGAAGGGCTCGAGCAGCTGCGCGCCCTCGCTCACGGCATGGCGCTGCACGTGCTGACCGCCGTCGCGGACTCGATCGCGGTGGACACTCCCGAGGACATCGGACCCGCCGAGCAGGCGCTGGCAAGGTTGAAAGGTGGTGGTTGATGGCGACGAAGTACGTGTTCGTGACCGGCGGCGTCGTCTCCTCCCTGGGCAAGGGGATCACGGCCGCGTCCATTGGGGCGCTGTTCGAGGCTCACGGCCTCAAGGTCACGCTCATGAAGTGCGACCCCTATATCAACGTGGACCCAGGGACCATGTCGCCGTTCCAGCACGGCGAGGTCTACGTCACCGACGACGGAGCCGAAACCGACCTCGACCTCGGCCACTACGAGCGCTTCACCAACGTGGTGACATCGCGCAAGAACAACCTCACCACCGGCCGCGTCTACCAGTCGGTGATCGAAAAGGAGCGCCGGGGCGACTTCCTGGGCTCGACCGTTCAGGTCATCCCCCACATCACGGACGAGATCAAGGCCGCCATCCGGGACGTGGCCGATGATTGCGACGTCGTGATCGTCGAGATCGGCGGAACCGTCGGCGACATCGAGTCGCTGCCGTTCCTCGAGGCGCTCCGCCAGTTCCGCCAGGACGCCGGCCGCGGCAACACCATCAACGTGCACGTCACCCTGGTGCCCTACCTGAAAGCCACCGACGAGCTCAAGACCAAGCCCACGCAGCACTCGGTCAAGGAGCTGCTCTCCATCGGAATCCAGCCCGATGTGCTGGTTTGCCGCGTCGACCGCCACCTGCCCGAGGAGATGCGGCGCAAGATCGCGCTCTTCTGCAACGTCGAGGAGCGCGCGGTGATCCCTGCCCGCACCGTCGACACCATCTACGAGGTCCCGCTGCGCCTCGCGGCGGAGGACCTGGACGGGATCCTGCTCGAGCTGTTAAACCTTCCGCGCGGGCAGCGGGATCTCGCAAAGTGGCAGACGGTCGTGGACCGTCTCCACAACCCGGGAAAGCACGTCCGCATCGGCATCGTCGGCAAGTACGTGAACCTCGTCGACAGCTACAAGTCATTGAACGAGGCGCTCCTGCACGGCGGCGTCGCCAACGATGCGAAGGTCGAGCTCGTGTTCATCGACTCGGAGAAGCTGGAGGAGGAGGCCTACATCGAGGAGCTCTTCCAGGCAGACGGGATCCTGGTACCAGGCGGCTTCGGCAAGCGCGGCATCGAGGGGATGATCCGCGCCATCGAGTTCGCCCGCGGGCACAAGATTCCCTACTTCGGCATCTGCCTCGGGCTGCAGGCCGCGGTGATCGAGTTCGCCCGCAACGTCTGCAACCTCGAGAAAGCCAACTCCTCCGAGTTCGCCCAGGACCCGCCTTACAAGGTGATCTACAAGATGCGCGAGCTGGTCGGGGTCGACGCAATGGGGGGCACCATGCGGCTGGGCAAGTACCCCTGCCAGCTCAAGCCCGGGTCCCGTTCGTGGGAGGCCTACCGGGCGGATACGGTCTGGGACCGCCACCGGCACCGCTACGAGGTCAACCCGGATTACATACCCCTCCTGGAGCAGCACGGCCTCGCGGTCACCGGCCGCTCGCCCGACCGTATGTTCGTTGAGATGATCGAGGTCCCCGACCACCCATGGTTCGTCGCTTGCCAGTTCCACCCCGAGCTGAAGTCCAAGCCGTTCGCGCCCCACCCCCTGTTCGTGGCTTTCATCAAGGCCTCGCTCGAGCATCAGGCTCGGCGGGCGACCGAAGGGAGAACAGAGACGGACAGGCCGGCGACCGCGGTTGCCACGCAGTCCGGAGGGCACGCCGGTGAGTGAGAGACCCTCGACCGTGACTCTGGCCCGGGGTCTGGCCGTGGGCCGCGGCCAGCGCCTCGCCTTTATCGCAGGGCCGTGCGTGATCGAGTCGCCGGAACACGCGCTGCGAGTGGCCACGCTGCTCAAAGGCATCGCGGGCGAGCTCGGCTTCCCGCTGCTCTTCAAGGCCTCCTTCGACAAGGCCAACCGCTCGTCGCTTTCGAGCTACCGCGGGCCTGGGCTCGCGGACGGGCTCGCGGCCCTCGCGGAGATCCGGCGGGCCACCGGGCTGCCGGTGCTCACCGATGTCCACGAGCCAGCCCAGGCGGAGGCAGCCGCCGAGGTGGTGGATGTCCTGCAGGTGCCGGCGTTCCTCTGCCGGCAGACCGACCTGCTGCTCGCCTGCGGACGCACCGGCAAGCCGGTCAACGTCAAAAAGGGCCAGTTCATGGCCCCCCACGACATGGGCAACGTCGTCGAAAAGGTCCACTCGACCGGCAACCGCAAGGTGACCGTCACCGAGCGTGGCAGCTCCTTCGGCTACAACAATCTCGTAGTGGACCTGCGCTCGATCGCGATCATGCGCGGCTTCGCCCCGGTCGTGTTCGACGTCACCCACTCCCTGCAACTGCCTGGGGGCCTCGGGCACGCCACCGGCGGCGCCAAGGAGTTCCACCTGGAGCTGGCGAGGGGCGCGGTCGCTGCGGGCTGCGACGCTGTGTTCGTCGAGGTGCACGACGACCCGCCCAAAGCGCTCTCCGACGCCCCCACGCAGCTCTCGCCTGAGGAGTTCCGCACCCTGGTCGTCCAGACGCTCGCCGTCCGCGCCGCCCTGGACGCGACAGTGCATCGGAAGACGTAGGGGCGGGGCTTGCCCAAGCCCGCCTTCCCGAACTGCAGCCGACCTTGAAGAATGGCGGCCGCGAGGCCCGCCCCTACCCGTTCACGTTTCTCCTCCCAGTGCTGCGGTGTGCTAGCCTTGACCATCGACGGAGACGCCATGGACCTCACGCCGAAGGACCTGCTCGAAGGTTTCGCTCCCGAGAAGAAAAGCTACACCACGCCCCAGTCCATCGCCGGCGTCGAGACGCTTGCCCTCACCCGTCTGATCGACGACCGGGGGCTGTTCCTGGAGATCTTCCGCAGCACGACAACCCACCCGGGCACCGAGAAGCTCGTCCAGTTCTTCAAGGATGTCGAGGTCGCCCAGCTCAACTACTCGGTTGTCACCACCCAGGACCACGTCAAGGGGCTCCACTACCACCTCAGGCAGAGCGACGTCTGGTTTTGCCCGCCCCCTTTCAAGCTCAAGGCGGTCATGCTCGACTTGCGCCACGGTTCACCGACCGCGGGAGCCGCACAGGTCGTCGTGCTGGGTGAAGGGTACGACGCCTGGCTGAAGATCCCGCCGGGCGTGGCGCACGGGTATCGGCCCCTCACAATCCCCTGCGGCCTGTTCTACATGGTCACACGCTGCTTCGACCGCTCGGACCCCGACGAGTACAGAGTCCCCTGGGACAACCCCGCGGTCAGGGACCTCTGGGCAGTGAGAAACGAGTAGCTGACGGCCGTGAGCTGTCTCTACTCGGGCTTCCAGTCGTCCAGCGCGACGGCCTTGCCCCAGCCGGAGCCCGAACGGGGGGCCACCCCGAGGTCCCAGTCGAGCGCGCCCGGTGTGAAACGGGGCACCCGGAAGAACAGGAGACCTCCGTCCTTCGCCGGCACGGCCTCCAGCAGCGGTCGCCGCTGGGTGCCCGGAAGCCGGACCTCCTGCACGACGCCTCCGGAGAACAGCAGCTGCCGGTCGGCGCGGCAGAAGTAGAGCGCGGTGTTCGGCCCGACCCGCGGGGCCCACTCCGGGCCCATCGTGTTGATGCGCGGCTCCAGCATCTGCCCCGGCCCCCCCTCGGTGGACAGCCAGAGATCACTGCCGTTCATGTCGTACACGGTCCAGACGAGGGCCTTCAGCTGCTTGCCGAAGCGCTGGCCGTCACCGATGCTCGGGCCGCCGGGCAGCTCAAGCCTCTCGAGCTTGCCCCACGGCGCGTTTGCGCTGCCGCGCTGACCGGCGAGGAGCTGCCTGTCACCTTCTGCCAGCGTCACCTCAACGAGGCAGGACGTCTCCTCGTCGTTGATCCACGTCAGGCGGGCCCTGGCATCGGGCGCGAGGTCGGGCAGCTCCACCGACTGCGGCTGCTCCCAGCCACCCTTGCCCCAGGCGACCCGGTACGGCCTGAACCCCCCCACGGCCCAGGGCGCCAGGGCTCCGGAGCGATCGCGCATGTCCGGTCGGACCGCCCCCACCGGCTGAGGCTCCTTGCCACCTACCGGAACGCCCGGCAGGAGCCCAGCCGCAAAGTACACGACCTTGCCGCCCTGCAGCGGCAGCGGTGTCATCTCCAGCCCCGCCGAGTTGATCCGCCCTGGGTCGCTTGGCGCTACCACCTCCTCCGGCAGCGAATCCAGCGAGCGCGGGAGGAAACGCAGCCGATACGCGGAGAACAGGTAAAGCTCTGCGGCGTCTGCGGTGATGAGCTTGCTCCCCGTCATGGCGGTGGTTCCGGGCAACGGGTTCACCGCCACCTCCTGGCCGACCCGGAAGTCGTCCAGGTCGCCCGGTCGAAAGCCCGCCACGCACACGGTGTCGCCGGTAACCCGGACCCGCACCGTGACGTCCTTGTCCAGCGCCGGCAACGGCCGGCCCTCACGGCGCATGGCGCTCTGCATCTGCTCAGGCAGCCCCTCCCTGATCTCGACCTCCCACACGCCGGGCTCGCCGGCAGCCTCCCGGATCACCGAGATCCTGCCCAGGATCAGGCTGTCCGGCTGGGGCACAGGGGCGTTGGTGTCCTGCATGCCACAGCTCACGACGAGAGCAACCAGCGCCAGCACGAGAACCGGACCTCGCATTTCGGACACCCCTTTCACAAGAGCACGCCGGCGATGCAGGCGTTGACGAAGTTGGTCAGAGCGCCGGCGACCAGCGCCCTGACGCCCAGGCGCGCCAGATCGTGCTGGCGGCTGGGGGCGAGTCCCCCGATGCCGCCGATCTGGATGCCGATCGACCCGATGTTGGCAAACCCCGACAGCGCGTACGTCGCCAGCACGACGGCACGCTCGGAGAGCACCGGAACCGAGCCGGCGACCTTGGCTCCGCTGGCGACGAGCTTCGCGTTCTCGAGCAGCGTTCTCATGTCCAAATACGCAATGAACTCGTTGAGCACGGTTTTCTTGCCGAGAAGCACACCTACCGTTCCGCACTCGCTCCACGGGATGCCGATCAGCCACGCGACCGGGGCGAGGATTCTCGCGAAGAGCCACTCCAGAGAAAGCTGCGGCATCCCGGCGAGCCCACCGGCCCAGCCGAGGAGGGCGTTGACGAGCGCCAGCAACGCGAGGAACGCGATCAGCATCGCGCCGACGTTGAGGCACAGCTTCATGCCGTCCGAGGCGCCGGAGGCCGCCGCGTCAACCCCGTTGACCCATGGTCTCTCGACGTGGGCACGAACCGTGCCGCGCGTCTCCGGCTCGCCGTCTTCGGGAAAGAGTAGCTTCGAGATAGCGAGGGCCCCAGGCGCCGCCATCACCGAGGCGGCGATCAGGTGCACGGCCGGGACGCCGAACGAAATATAGACGACGAGCACGCCCGCGGCCATGTGCGCGAAACCGCCCACCATGATCGCCTGCAGCTCCGACTGCGTCAGGGTCGCGAGGTAGGGTCGGATCATGAGCGGGGCTTCGGTCTGCCCTACGAAGACGTTGGCGTCGCACAGCGACTCTGCGCCCGAGGTACCCATGGTCTTCATCATCAGCCAGGCGATCCCCTGCACCACCCGCTGCAGCACGCCGTAGTAGTAGAGGATCGTCGTCGCGGCCGAC
>Ga0209253_10001533_pt1 | contig 20310 bp, 22 predicted proteins | sample FrelakmetBRP12BR_FD_187145 | JGI IMG/M metagenome (GOLD analysis project Ga0209253, IMG submission 187145) | Freshwater lake sediment microbial communities from the University of Notre Dame, USA, for methane emissions studies - BRP12 BR (SPAdes)... | ecosystem: Environmental > Aquatic >... | reverse complement strand
GCAGTTATGAATCCATCCAAAGACCACATCTCCTTACACTATGATATGAGCTATGACCCTGATGACTATCTAAGCGCAGTTGCTGATAGATCAATACTCGAGACTTTGTATGGAAATCAATTTCTTTACCAAAATACGACTAGAGTGATAGGCACTTGTGGCGGAAAATGCTCAGGATACAACAAACCTGCAGATAAACTCATGGACTATACGTACAAAGATGTTGGTGGCTGGAAAAATAGTCTTACAGACAGCAAAAATGCCCTCATCTACGAATTGGAGTTCTTTAAGGATACAATTGAGAGAGGAGGACGAGTTTGGATCAAGGAAGGAGGAGAAAGTGATTTTACAAAGAAGGTTGTCACAGAGCTTGAAAAATGGAAGAAAGGTTCTGGCAAATGTGTCTACGTAATTCAACACTCAAGTACGAATGAAAAGAATGCAGGTGCGGGTGTTCTTGCCTATGTAAAGGCTAATACAATGTACTCCAAAATCAGTGATGGAAATCCTCCATATCAGAAGAAGAACTGGAAGATGAACGGTAAGTCATTTGATTATTATGGTTTACAAAGTAGATGGAGTTGTGCTTGGAAATACGCTTTTGATGAATTCAAGAAGAAGAAAAGTTATTGTGCAGGTAAGCCTCAGCCAGTTCAGAAGTGTGTTGATTTCAGTGATACTCATGAGTTACTTTACATTACAGGAGACGATCGCTCAAAGCCTATTGGAATGAACTCTTACGTAAGTACTTATTTGAAGTCGTCTTTGGATAAGCTCGTTTGTTAGATTTAAAATGAACCTGTATTACACCTTGAAGTAAAATAGTCTTTTCGTCTTTCTTCTTTTTTTTTTCTATCGATTCTGTTATCTACTGTTACAAATGATGATTGACATACAAGATTGTGTATTGTAATTACTATACTCTTCTATTTCTTATATGTTCAATATTAAAAAGACTAAAAGACTAAAAGACTATTAAGGTGTAATACAGGTTCAATCTATAATATCACTTAGTCATTTCGTCTTTCTCTAAATTACAAAGAAAGCATGCCTATAAAAGGACCTCTATGAGGAAGTCTATTCTTAGGACATATGTTTTGTCATTCAAATATAAAATTGATTTGTAAAATGAAAATCTTGTAATTAATAAAAATGCCATTCGATCAAAAAATAAAAGACTATTTTACTTCTGATAGCATTACCTTCACTGAGACTATTGACTTAGGAATTTTGAAATCCATAGTTGAGAACTTCAATGAAGTCTATCCTCTAATTGGGAAGCTCAAGGATAAGAAAACTCACAAGCAGATAACAGACCAAAAGACAGCTCTAACGATTTTGAAAACGAGATTGAAAAAACATAAGACAAATGAATTCGTTTATAAAAGTAAACACAATGAGCGTCTTCAGCCTGATGGTTACAGCCTCTGTAGTATGAACAAAATCCTAAGGCATACGTTAGCTGGAGAAACTCATTATGACATTGACATTGTAAACGCACATCCATCATTTCTTTTATGGGTTGCTCGGAACTCAAATTGGCCTTGTAAGTACCTTGCTGAGTATGTGGAAAAACGCGAAGAATTTCTTGGAAAAATTCAAAGTGAATTCAGTCTTGATCGAGACACATCTAAGGATCTTGTATTGTCTCTTTTGTTTGATCAGAATAAGGTAATTGAACCTAAATGCACCTTGTATGATTTGTATCAAGAAATTAAGAAAATCCAAGATAACATCAAGGAGCAGAACAAGGACATCTACGCTCGTTCAAGAACTGACCGCAACAATCGCAAAGGCTCTTGTATGTCCAAGTATCTCCAGATTATCGAGAACAAGATCTGTCAGGTGATGTTTAACTTTTGTGCAAAGAATGGTATTCACGTATCTGCTCCTTGCTACGATGGTATTCTCATCAGTAAAGCAGATTGTGACAACTTTGAAGGTGGACTTGAGTCACTATTAAAAAAAATTGAAATTGAAGTAGAAACAACTTTGGATATTCGTATAACTCTAAAAGAAAAAGAAATGACTTTAGGAATAAACAAACAACTACAAGAGATAATAGCGCTGAAGACTCCGGTCAAAGGGGACTACATAGATCCTGCTCTTTTCAGCGACCAGACTATCGGAACTTATGTTATAAATAAAATGATTGATGATGAGATGCTTTACTATGATGACAAGCTTGATGATCTCTATTACTTCGATGAGACGACAGCTCTCTTTGTCAAACAGAAAAAGAACTTCCTCATGACAAAGATTAGTCAGTACGTAAATCCTTACATCGATAATCTCATCTGTGGTGAGGAGCTATCTGCTGAGACAGGAATCATGATAAACAAAATTAGAAATAAAATTATGACAACCAAAGACCAGAAGAACATCTTCACACAGATGGAATTACGTCTCCCAAAGAACAGTGAATTCATTTCTAGTAAGTTCAACCGAACTCCGTACTTGTTCCCAATCAGAGATAATAAGATAATTGATTTCAGAACAGATACGATTAGAGACAGAACCAAGACTGACTATTTCACTTTCTTTGTAGACGTAGAGTATGATCAGGATGTCGATGAGGAAGAAGTAATTACATGGCTCAAGGATTATCTCATTCCATCAGACAAGGAGGATTTAGATGAAGATGATTTGAAGCACATTAACTGCTTTCTAGATTTCAATGGATACCTTGCTACAGGTGAGAACAATCTCAAGGTCATTGGTATTTACAAAGGAATTAAGGATACAGGTAAGTCAACTGTCTCTGCTAAGTTCAACGAGGTATTTGGTCTTGAGAAATTCGTAAGCATGGTTCACAAGAAGGTTATTTGTGAAAGCAGGTCATCGTCTGTCCATGAGAGCGAGTTATTCAATCTAAGATTTTCACGTGTAGGATTTCTAAGTGAGCTCAAGGATACAGATAAAGCCAATGAGGATTTCATTAAACGAGTCAGTGGTAATGACAAGTTCATTCCAGCTCGTAAGTGTGGAGCAAAAGAACAAGAACTCCTCACACTTGATTTCAAGATGGTTATTCCTACGAACAACATGTGGGAGAGTAGTGATCCTGCTTTACAGTCTCGTTTGAAGTTTTTTGAATTCATGAATTACTTTGATAAGGATGCTCCCAACAAAGACGAAATTGAGAATTACATTAAGAACCTAGATGTGGCCTCCGTCGTCTTTAAGAGAGCTAACAAGTTCTATTCATGTGGTAAGACTATCTCTTGGAGTAAGCAGGTTAATCAGAATTCCATCAAGGAGATTAATCAACTGGATCCTATCAAGCAGTTCATGGAAGACTTTATTGTTGAGACTGAGGATGACAAAGATAGACTTGCAATGGCAGATGTGTTTGCTTTGTATTCCAAGGAGAATCCTCATGATGAACTATCAAGACATAAAAACAAATTCTATAAAAGATTTGAAGAGAATCTTCCTCCTGGAAATAATCGTTACAACAAATTATTTTGGAAAGGACTTGCTTTCAAGCCTCAAACTATGAGAACACAAAGATTGTTATAAATATCAAAATAAAATAAAATTGATTTTCTTAAAAAAAAATTTAAGAAATTTTAGAATTATGAAAGACGAAATGACGAAAGATGAAATACAAGAGGCTATGTGGCTTGAACATGACTTAAGACGATTTGATGATGTCTTTGAAGTTTCAGAAGATAATGTTTACAAAAGAATTTCAAAAACAAAAAGTAAAAAGTATCAAATTGAGTTCAACGATGCCTTGAATTATTTAAATGAGAATATCGAATACGATTATGATGAAATTGAAAATTGGAAATGCTGTGATAGAAAACTCCAAGGAGAGGATTCCGAAGATTGTATAGAGATGTGTATCTGTGGAAAAGAAATCAGATATTTATACTTTATAGAATCAAATACAGCTATCGTTCAGGTTGGCTCTTGTTGTGTCAAGAGAGCCTCTAGAGATCTTTATGATCATCTAACAAAATCCCATTGTGAGCTTTGTGGTGGGATTATTGAGAGCATGAGGCCCCAATACGCAAAAGATGGATTTTGTAGTAAACTCTGTTTACAAGCTAATAGATGTAAGTATTGGAAATGTTATCTATATGATACTACTTATGGAGAACTTAACATTGGGCAAGCTAAGGCATATTTAAGTAGAATGGGTTACAGTATAAATCCTCTCTTGAAAATCTACTTATCTCATAGATCTAAATAGGACTAGTCGTATCCAAAGATGAGCCTGAGTCATTAGAACTTTCAGGAGTATTCTTCTTGGAATTAAATCTCGACACAACAGCTGAGTTACTAACTACATGAACTAAGCCTTGAGTCAAGCCTCTAACAGCTTTCTTCCTAAACGATAGTATCTCACTCAACACAAGCAGGATAGAAAGGATTATGTTTAGAGTTTGTTGGATATTACAATCTAAGGATGATTGCACCTTGTAAACCTCACTTGGAGGATTATTCATTTATTATAGGCGAAGTAAAAAACGCAAACTTTCATTTTTTATTCTTAGCGAATAATAAATGTCAGAACCTGAACTAACTGGCCCCACGGGCTATACTGGATACACAGGCTATACAGGCTACACTGGTTACACTGGTGAGACTGGGCCAACTGGAGATACTGGATACACAGGGTATACAGGCTACACTGGATACACAGGCTATACAGGCTACACTGGTTACACTGGTGAGACTGGGCCAACTGGAGATACTGGATACACAGGGTATACAGGCTACACTGGTTATACCGGCGAGACTGGACCAACTGGACCCACAATCATTCATGATGACGAAGATAACTACATGTGTCCTCAACATACCTACACAAGAAAAATCATTACCTTACGTGAGGATACGAAACCTATAAAAACAGTCTGGTATCTTGCAACAATTCTTGTTAATGGAGAAGCCTTATACAATCCAATCCCAATACCCATAGATAATAACTTTGGTAACGTGATAGAATTTAGTTTACTGAATATTACTGATGATGAACTTACAAGCTAGGTTCCTCCTCAACTTCTGCTTCGCTACGCGCGCCTTTGGCGTTAACCTTTTTAGCACGAGGCTTGCGAGGTTTCTTCACTTTCTCAACCACAGGCTCCGCAACAGGTTCAACCACAGGCTCCGCAACTACAGGCTCTTTTTTAGCCTTCTTTGCGCGGACTTTCTTGACTGGGGCAACTGAGACATCTAACGAGCTCACATCTGTAGTGTCTGGTGTATGGCTAAGTTTCAAATCCTTAAAGATGATGCAGACTTCATCATATTCACTTGTTCCTTTCTTGGGAACTAATCTCTTTCCTTCACGTCCTTCGTTCCAGATCTTTAGTGCGTCAAAGTAAGTGGGTTTCTTATTCTCTTGAGTTGTCATTTTATTGATAGACGAGAAAATAAAAAAGCGAAAAAAATCATATTGGTATTGATAAATGAATTCTACCACAAAACGAAAAGTCAAAGGTGGTTCTCTGCTTAAAAGGACAGCAGGTAAGAATCCCCCTAAAACCCGTTCAAGCCTATCCTCATTTGGCTCTGAGAAAGTAACATCTTTTAAGCTCATGAGAACCCCACTACCTTATAGAACAATCATCAATGCTCTTACAGGTAACAAGCTTGAGTCTGCCTTGAAGAATGCTAAAGTAGATGAGGTCTTCCACTTATACGCTATTGTGAATGGCAAGTACACTGTTGAGAAAAATAATACTGTGAAACTCTTTAAAGGCATTCCAAGCACAACTCCTCAGACTGAGAGTCTCGATGTTCCAGTGACAAAAGATTTCACTATTCAGGAGATGATGGATAATACCTTGAAGAAGATGGGTCCTGAGGCTTATTCCTCATACGATCTCCGTACGAACAACTGCTCTGTATTCCTATCTAATCTCCTTATCGCAAATGGAATAAGCAACGCTCAGGCACAGGCTTTTGTGAAGCAACCAGCAGGTCAGATTCTAAATGACATCCCTTCTGTCTTTGAGAAAATCGCCAAGGCGTATACAGAGGCAGAGCACATAGCGTCTAAGCTCGTAGAAGGAGATGGCAACGCGCCGAGGCGCGCGCGCAGCGAGAAAAAAAGCAAAAGAAAACCTTGTGTATAATAAAATGTCAATGATACAAGAATGCGATTGTGGGTATTACACCATGCTCAATCTTCCACCTCCTGGCACTCCAGGTCCGACGGGAGCTACAGGTCCTATAGGTCCGCCAGGTGCTACAGGCGCTACAGGTGCTACAGGCGCTACAGGTCCAACAGGTCCTATAGGTCCTCCAGGAGTCGTTTTAGGGGCTTCAGTTTATGGAGAACTCAAAACATCGACAACAGTAACTTCAAAGACTTTCACAGTTTTAGGGCAGTTTGAACCTTTCTTTTCAATGGTTGCTGGATTAAGTGCTGGTGTAGGTATAAACATTAACGCCCCACCTGTCGGGTCAAGTTTCACATTATTAGAAGCAGGCATCTACAACGGGCAATTTGATTTAACTGTTGAGAAAACAGCTGGCGGAGGAACACCTGAGTTTCAAGTTGTAACTTTTGTCAATGGCATAAGTTCTGGGACAGGACAGACTTTCACAGTTACAAATGATTTTGTTCCACTAACTCTCACAACACTAGGAGCAGGAACAGTTGGAATGATTGTAGATATTCGTATAGCTCAACTTTCAGGTACATTAGCAACACTTTCAATTTTGAGAAACAATCAACTTATCCTACTAACAACACCAGTTCAAGGTCCAACAGGTCCAAGAGGTCCAACAGGACCAGCAGGTACAACTCTTGCTAATGGTGCGGCGTATAGTGATTATCTTTATTGGGAACCAACTACGACTGCATGGACTCCTGGATTAGACACTTCCAATTTCCATCTTGGTTATAATGCTGGGTTAGGACATAAAGGAGCAGCAGGAGGAATCTTCAATACTTTTATAGGTCCACAAGCTGGAGTAGTAGGACCTGGAGCTCCTGGACGATTTGAAATTACAGCAGTTGGTTATCAAGCTGTTAATAGTTTGAATTTCAATGGTGGAAATAACACCGCAGTAGGAGCTAACGCACTACAAACTCTCCCATTAGCAGATGCTATTGCTGTGGGAAATTATGCTGGACGTTTGAATGCTGGTATAGGTTCGATTTCTATTGGAACATTCTTGGGAGCAGCTGGACAACAGAACTTGGGAAATTACTCAATAACAATTGGAAGAAGAACAGGTGAAACAAGTTTTCCTACTCGTTGTATAGCTCTCAACGCATCAGGAACTCCCTTTAATGGAATCGCAGCTCAAACAGATAGTTTCTATGTTAATCCTATTCGTCAGGTATCAAGCAATCTCCCAGATGGGCAGATGTGGTATAATACAACAACCAAAGAGATTAACTGGGTTAAAAATCCATTCTTACACTTGATTAACAACTCGATTGCTGTCACGACAGTACTTGATGCTGTAGCTGGTCTTCCTTGTAACTCAACACAGGTTGTTATAAACGGAATTGGGCTTACAGTGACAGACATCACTCTAGGAGGAGTTGCGACTGTTTACTTCTCAGGATTTCAAATAGGACAGACTTACATGATATCTACTATGCACGGTATTGTTCATACGACAGCCAATCAGAATCGTGTCTGTCGCTTAGGACAACGCTTTACAAGTGCGGCACTTCCTACAATCACAGATGTTCTTCAGGATAGTGTGATAACAACAGTGTTTGGACAAGCTGCAGCCCTATTTGGAAATGTCTCTTGGAGCAATCAACTCAATTACTCAGTATTTACTTGTGCCTCAGCGACAGACAAGGTATGGATATCTACAACAGTAACAGTAGGAACACTTGCTCTCGGGGGTTACACAAATAACCCAGCGACAATCACAATTGTCAAAATGTAATTATCTTGACTATAAGTAAATGAGCACGATTGACATAATCCCCATAGATGTAACTCACACCATTACACAGGTTCAAATTTCCCAGATGACAGTAGACCTATTTTCAGGTACAATCATACTTGAAGTTCTCCTTAAAAGTGAATCAGGAGAAGTCATAGAAACAAAGAGCATAAGTCCTTCACAAAGTGATTTTGAGAGTTATGTAGATGTTGCACTTCTAGACTCTTTCGTTCTAACCCAACTAGGATTCAGTCCCCAGACGTAGTAACGGAGTTAGTAATATCAATAGAATAGGCAATTTAGACCCTATAAACCACCTTTAAAGGATATTAAAAATTTTTAATATGGTTGTAGGTGAGGTTTAATCACTTAAATTGCCTATTATAATGATATTAATCCGTTTAAACACGTCTTTTATTACATTAATAAGTAATATCATGGACCACATACACTATCTACAACACTATCGTCATAGAAAATTAATGGGAGAATTAAAAATACCTTACGTATTATTAAAACGAATGAGTTTAAGTGATATTATTACTAAGAACAAACCAAAGATTAATCCAAGGACAGCAAAGGGCTATCTTGATTCAGTCTCTATAGTCGCACGAGCTTTAAAACTTGACCTATCAACTTTACCAGCTGTATTAAAACACGCAGATAAGATTTTTGATTACATTAAAAAGACCTATAAACCAAACTCACGTAAGACAAGACTTGCTGCCTTCGTAGTTCTAATAGACGATAAGACAAACACTCATAAGGCCATCTTAGATAAGTTCCGCAAGGAAGTCTTTGACTGTGCTGGTGTTGTAATGAAGAGGGAAGAAGAACAGAAACTGAATGAATCTCAAGAGAAAGCTTTTATGCCTTGGGAGGATGTAATGAAAGTTTACCAAAGATTGAAAGGTGAGACTGCTCCTCTTTGGAGAAGTAATGTTTCAAATGTTAATAAGACAAGAATACGAGACTTCGTTCTCTTGAGCATGTACGTTCTTATTCCGCCTAGACGATCAGCAGACTATTACAATTTCAAAATACGAGACATTGACAGAAAGAAAGATAACTATGTTGTTGATGATCAACTCGTCTTCAACTCATACAAGAACTCCGCCAAAATAGGACAGCAAGAAGTTAAGGCACCAAAAGAACTTATCGATCTAATTCATAAGTGGACAAAGATTAATAAGTCAGAGTGGCTTATACCTTCAAATTCTGGGACACAAATGAGTCAGACTGGTTTGACTGGTATTCTTAATAGAGTTTTTGGACGTAAGATTTCAAGTTCAATGTTACGACACATCTATCTAACTAAAAGATACGGAGATGTTGATTTACAAGATCTAAATGAAACGACCCGTAAGATGGGCTCAAATGTTATTGAGAGAACTCTCAAGTACGTCCGCAAGGAAAAATAAGGAGAAAAAATAATAATGTTACAGATAGATAAATGATGAGACTATCACAAATACGTCCACCAAATCCCCATACCTTAGGTGCGGGTTGTTCGGTGAGTGGAGGAGCTAGAGACTTCGGTCCTGCTACTCCTTACTGTGGAAAAAAAGCACAAATGCCAAGAGGCTCTTTCCGTGCTCCACCAAACGTTTGTTTTCAACAAGGATTTAGAACTGGATTTGCAGTAGCAAAAAGACAAGGCAGAGCTCAACCAGGTCAACCAGCTCCTCCTGCGCCAGCTCCAGCTCCTGCTGCTCCTAGAGCTCCTGCGGCCGATCCACATGCTAGCGTAAGACATCTACTTAATAAGGCACGATTGACCTTAGCTGAGAAAAAGACAATTCTAAGACACATTAAGTCATACTTCAATTTGACTAACGACGATATTCCACCGAGATTTATGAATGGCCCACAAAGCACTCTTGCAAACATCAATCCCATATTCAATAGAGAGATTGGTAGAATACCTGTCGCCCAAGGAGGCGGATTCGTTGAGACTGTTGATAAGTTTCTTAAGAAGCACAAAGTCCTTTCAAGAACTGCTGAAGCTATTTTACCCCTTATAACTCCTTACATTACAGACAAGTACACAACTCCCAAAGGAGATGCCAGTGCTGGTTACATGGGTAGAACTGCTGTTAAATCTCTTAAGAGTATGGGCTACGGAGTACCTGGACGTGGTGCTTCCACTCATAACTCATTTGATAGTCAAAGTGCTGCTACTTCACTTTCAGGAGCAATACCATTTGAAGCCCCAAATCACACATTCTCAGGAGCTGGAGCATCTAGCTTACTTCAAGGCTCAAACATGAAAGGATTACCTTCAAGAAAAGTAGAACCTGTGATTTTCAGCACGACATGGGCACCAGATCAACCTGCAATGAATGGTGTGGCATTAAGATACTACGTTGGATGGGATGGATCAAACCCTGTAGTTTAAGTTATTGATTTTTAAAGGCTTTTACACCTTTAAAAATTTTAATTAATTACTTTTTCTTGTGAGCATCGCTTCGCGCGGCTTTGCCGTACGCAAAAGTGCAGACCTTACAAGTTTTCTTATGTAACCTTGATTTTATCTCCAATGCTTTTGCTGACGCATGAATAGTCTTACCACAAGGCATAGTCTGATAGGCCGCACAACTCTCGATAGTAATATGCTGTTCTAGTATCTTAGGCATCCCGATTTTTGTCTTGGAACTTGTTTAAAAAATTCAATTTTATTTTAGGATTGGCCTAGAAAGGGGTTTGGATTCTAGTAGGCGCAACAGAGTTGAATTCAGTCATATTGCCTCTACCTCTGATTTTGCCTTTACCACTAATAAGCGCTGCATTACTTAGCTGGTATTCTCCATTTTGAGATACGACCCAAGGTCCAGACTCACGGACTGATACTTGTCCTCCGATCTGAGGATACTGGTTAAATCCAAAGGCCATGGGAATTGCTTCAGGGACATAGTTGGAGTTTGATATTGTGCCTTGAATTCCAGGTTGAGCCATTGTTCCTCTAATAGCTCCTGTTCCAAGCATGAGAGGTGCTGTTGATAAACCTCTACCTTTTACGAGCTTCCGTCCTACAGTTCTAACTCTTCCATATCCTAGTGATTCAGCAATCTCCGAGCCTACTTCTGCTACAGGAGAAAATTCAGCTAAACCTATAGCTGGGAGAACCCATTTTGCGAGACCTGCAGTCCTAGACAAAACTTTGTTTTTTTTAAGAAAGTCATTCACGTCAACTCCTGCCTTAGTGAAGTATGATCCGACTTTACCCCAAAAACCTTCGCCAGAGCCTTTCATTGCTCCTGCACCTTTGGTTACGTACTTCTTGTGTAATTTTTGAAGCTGTTTCATCCCGCCTACCTTGAGGAGCTTCTTCTTATGATCCGTACTTAGTTTCATTTACTGACAGACAAGACAAAAAAAAACAAATCTAATTTTTCCATCTATAGATACTTGTTGTACTTCTTGATTTTCCTTTTGATATCGCTCTCACCATCCAAGGAATCATCTGGCTTGTGTTTTACCATGAAATCATCATAACCTGTAACTTCAGACCATGGAAGACCACTCATACGATCCTCAAGAAATCCTACTGCATGGAAACCACACGTTGAAGTTGTATCTGCTTGCCTCTTGAGATTATTCACTTTAAATAAGAAGGTGCTTTCAGGATTGATTTTCTGCGCTATGTGTTTGAGCTTGTTTACAAGGCAAGGGGGCGGTTTACTAACAAGAGGGTCATAAAACTCAATACTAGGATAGTCATCTTCATTATTGATAAAGACAGATTGCCAGTGACCGGATGGTAAAGGCGCCCCAGAACCAGCCTTTGGAATTGAAGCTGTATTGATAACGAATCCAAAGCGTTTCATTTTCGGACGAACGAACTGATCCAAATGTCCGAGCTCATTCTTAGCAATGACAGGAACGAAATCTTTGACTTTCTTTTTAAGGATGGTTTCAAGCTCGGTATTGTAAAGACCTTCTTGTTCGTTATACCGACCTGAACCCTCAGAACTTTTAAAAACTGCTTTATCAAGAAAGCCATCGATGTTGTATTCAGCAAGAGTCTTCCCACCAGTTGTCATAACTTGACTTCCATTACTCTTAATCCATTCTGCGTATGATTCTCTATTCTGTGGAAGTCCACTTGTTTCAAACATAGTAAAAGCTGCTTTAACAATGTTCTTATTTGGATTTGTAAGTCTAACTGCTGGGACTTCTTCTTCTTCCTTACTCTCTCTTTCAGGTCCTTCATGTGTCTTTGATTCTTCACGACGAGCTTCACTCGCGGGCACAGCCCGAGTAGGAGCACGACTAACATTGAAATCTTCTGCCTTCATTTCAGTCTGTTCTCTTGCACGATTAAAAGCTCTCTTCTTTGCTAGTTCCATTGCTACACGAGTCCTCTCTGCACTCAAAGCTTCAGTTTCCTCTGTTTTTCTTTTTCTCATAAGATCAGCAAAGGCTTCTTCTGGGCTTGGTCTTTTGGCAGTATCAATAGCTGGTATTTTAGGAGCTACTTTTGGAGCAACCTTAGCTACTGATGTAGATGATTCAGGTTTCTTATCTTCAATCTCCTTCTTACCTTTCTTCAAGTACTCAAGTAGGAGACTCTCAAGGCGATCTGTATTTGGTGGTTTATTCTCTATAGCTGTGATAGTCTTGGGAGCTGTGTAGCCTGACTCAGGAACTCCTTCTTTCTCTCGTATAGTTGGAACTCGTTTCTGATGTTGAAAAAAATAGAAGGGGATTGTGCCTTGACTTTTCTCCATTTCAGGAACGATTTTCTTTTCGTATTTAACAGGGACTCGTTTCTTACGTCTCTTGAGCTTGCGAAACTGATCTCCTATAATGTTCTTGATATTGATTTTTATCAATTGTTTCTGAGAAATCCCTTTTGGAACTTTTAAGTATTTCTTTTTTCCATTGATAAGGTAGAATAGCCTTCCTTTTTTAGTTTTGTAAAGGCGATTTGGTCTTGCTGTTGGCATTTTATTTACAGCGAGAAAAAAATAAAATCTTTGTGTTAATAAAAATGATTGTAACAAAACTCGTATCAATACCGTTGAATACAACTTCAGCTGTTAATGAGGCTTACCTTAATATCCCTTGGAAAGTAACTGAAATTAGAACTCGCCAGATGACTTTCACAGGAGCTACTGCTACACCTAACGCTTTGATCGTTTTCAGTAATCTTATTGGCAATGAGAGTCACGGCTTAGTTTGGAATAAGAGCGATCAGCAATTCAGCCAACCTGGAACTACCTATCGATTTAGGGCTCCTATTGACATTCAGGGTAACTATCTATTCCAATTGAATAATACAGATAGAACTCCCTACATTGCAACGGCAGGTGAAATCCTCACGATTGTTCTTGAATTTGATGAATGCACCGATGTGAATTTTCCATGCAAGGGTCACATGGGACTACCATAACAGGGTTGCGCCCCTGTGAGACGCATCATTGCGTGATTTAGTTTTTAAAGGTGTAATTATCTTTAAAAATTTAAGGGGGAGGGGTCGTAGGGGACGCCAGTCCCTTACCTTATGCCATTGATGAACCCATGCTAGAGAGCGTGAGAACTTTCTGGGCGACAATAGCCGTAATCCATACATAGGCCGTGGCAGCGGACAAGTTAGCCTGGATAGACCATGTGCTAGATTGAGAGACAGTATCAAGACCATCAATCATAGTCTGATCCCAAGCCCAGATAGGACGCTCACCTACGAAGCTATCACAGTGGAACCATTCACCAATAGAGTATTCTCCCAAAGTCTGGAGAGCAGATCCAATCATGTACTCTTTGTTGGCCAAAGTATAATCCGTACTCTTAGTACAGTCAAAACCCTGATTCGCCTTAATTGGCACGTTATTCAAAAACGTGTTGTAGGTAGTCAAGTTACCTCTATCGTGCACGTTTCTAAAATTAACCCCTGCAGCAGCTGAAAACGGAGCACTTATGAGAGAAAGAATTCGCTGGCCGTATCCGCGGCTAAGATTTAATTGATATGAATGGGCAGCGGATGATGCGATAGACTGACGGGTCACAGTAGGATATGCCACATTCAAACTGAGTCCCTGTTTCATGACTTTGTCGATGACGCCAGAAATTATTTGTAAGTTGGCTTCGTTGGCCAAAGCGATGTTGATGTTGCTGATAGTAATAGGGGTGACCAAGGAAGCAGTAGCAGTTGTAGGGTTAGCAGCTGTGGCCGTAAAAGCGTAGTTATCGTTGGCCGACCAGAACAATTGAACTACGGTATTCGCAGGATTATAAATTACCTGTGGAAGGGACATACAGGTCAATTTAAAGGCATCGAAAGGAATGCTGACATCAATGGCAATGTTGGTAGCAGCAGTTGAGTAGTAGAACTGGCGTCTTGCTAGGAGCTGATTCTGTGCGGCTGTATCCTGGTTAGAACCAGTAACGTTGGGCACAGCAGCTGCTCCAAGTACGTTACACTTAGAAATATCCTCAACAGTGACAAGCTGAGCTGCAGTAATAGCAAGAGCAGCAGAGGCAGCAGAAGCAGGTGTCCCACTAGAATAGGACTTTGTGAGGAACTTGTCAAGCTGGGTTCCAGGAGAACTAATTAAGGATGCGTATTTCTCAAAGTTAGATACGTCGGCCCAGACAGCGTTCGTGGCAGAGTCGTAAATGACCACACGAGAAAGTGCAGTGAGTAAGTTAGCATTGATGTAAGTGGAGTTGGCAGCAAGTCCAGGTACGTTCAAAGTGAAGTTAAGTCTTGAGTTAGCGAAGTTGAAACAAGATGCAGGGATAATCAAATCGGTACTTCCTACTGAAGAGGTCACACTTGTGGTGACACTACCAGGAGCCTGAGGCGTGATAGTTCTGTAGATAGTGGTAGAGTGATTGTTCACTTTGGTCTCGTACATGAGTTCGGGTTGATAAACGTCAGTCATTTATACTTCGCAAACATAATTATTTTTTTCTATTTTTTTTCCTGCTAGTGGGCTACGGAGCGATAAGAACTTCCTCACGAGTGATTCCCTGACTAGAACCTGTTAGTGTCACATGACTTGTAGGCTCCTCTGTCACGATCTCTGTATTTGGGACTGATGGACTGATAGCATTTGGTTGAGCCATTCCTAGTTGAAGTCCATGTTGTATGATTGTTGTAGTTTTCGCCTGAGAAGCTTTCGTAGTTGAATCTTTATCTGCTTTGTCTAGTAGATCTGCTCTCTTCTTTTCAATCTCATAAAGACGTTCCTCATTCTGTATCATCAAGGCTGTCTTTTGTACTTCGTGAGTATCGGCTCTTGCATAGAAAGCGACAGTAAAAGACCAGCTCACATTGTTCGTATCGATCTCCTGATCAAAGCCATCAACAAGTGTGAAATTCCAGCTGTTACGAGACTGGTCATTATAGTTCCTACTTGTGAGATCACAGGCCATCTGTTCAAAGTAACAGTAGGTATAAGGAGAACAATTAGTAGCGAAGTTAAGAATCTCCTGAAGAATGCCTCTATCTGTATTCTGACAAAGATCACTCTTGATGAACGCACGTGACGAATATGCAAAGTTGACTGCTGTTGTGCTTACAAGCGTATTAGCAACAAAGGTGTTAGTAGTCGCTACTAGAAATCCTAATACTCGAAACATTCCACTTCCAAAGACAAATACTGGCTGAACTCCTCCGTTTCCTGATACCGTAAATGTGTATCTAAAATTTTGAGGTTGATCTAGAGGTGTGAAAGACATTGTATAAATCCAACCATTAGGCGAAGCTGCATTTAAAGCTGCTACTAATACTGGTATGATATTGAAGACATTATAAGATGCTGGTGGAATAGTTATCAAAGCCACTTGAGCTCCCTCTTGTAAAATAAAACTATTATAGTTTAATGGCACGTTATACAGAGTGCGAGGAATACTTGCCTGAATTACGCATACGTCGGTATAATGCTGACTTTGGGACAGATTGATAGGACGACTTTGGAAGTTAGAATTTGTCCCTGAAATCCTATCTTTTGAATTGAAGGTGAAGATATGGGGATTTACATAACTTGAATCATGAATACTCATTTTGTTAAAAGGCAAGTTTTTTTTTATCTTTCTATAAATAAAACAATGACATACACAAGAGATAAAGAAGGCTACATGCTAAAAGATGGCGTGCGAGACATGCGATTCAAACCCCTACAAGTTATTATACCTGTTAAACAGCCCGAACCTGAAGTAGAAACTCTTTGGGAGGCTGATACAGAAGATGAGGAAGATGAGGATGAATCGTATGAGGTTATTGAGAAACCTAAACCAAAACAGAAGAAACCTAGACAACCCCGTCAGAAGAAAGAGAAGCCTACCAAAGTGGTTGAAGTACCTCAACTTCCTTCTCCAGAACCGGAGCAATCTAGAATTGAACTTCCACCTGCTTTTCCTAGTGAGACATTCAAGATGAAATCTAGGGGATCTGGGACTGAGAAAAGGAGTTCTATAGAGGAATTGAGTCACATGATCCGCCAGAGAACAATGAAACTGAAATTTTAAATCTCTGCTTATAATAAATGATTAAAGAGGAAATTTTAAATAGGATCAAGGTAAAACCCCTACTTGATGGCGGTTCAACTCTTGACGAGAAAATGATTCGCGGAGGTAAATTCTTTGCTACTCCTTATAACTGCACTTTCTTATGCGCTAAAAGACAGTCTGGAAAGACCTCTGTTTTAGGGGAGATTATCTTTAAGACAAGTAATAAGAAAACGAAGTTTCACGTATTTTGTCCTACAACACAAGTTGATAATACGTGGAAATTGATTTTAGAAAAACTTGAGAGAAATGGGAACGTTGTTGATGTTTATTCAAGTATCATAGATGGCAAGGGCAAGAACGCCGTTGATAATCTCAAGAGCATTGTTGCGAGTCTTAGCAAGGAAGATGAAGATGAAGAACCTGCTACTGTTGGAACTGGAGTTATAATAGAAGCAGCTCTTCCTAGACAGCCTAAACCAACAACCAAGTTATTCTTTGGAGGATGTGATGAATGTAAGGATGATGTCAAGGCTGTATGTGATTTGAAGAAGGAGGAGATAGTTGCTCCTGAGAAGCAGAAAAAAGGCAAGACGAAAATTGCCCCTGAACATGTCTTCATTTTTGATGACATAAGTGAGGAGTTAAAATCTCCAAGTCTGGTGAGTTTGTTGAAGAAAAGTCGTCATTTCAAGGCTGCTTGCTACATAAGCTCTCAGTGGCCACTTGACTTACTCCCTCAGCAACTCAAACAGCTAGATTACTGCTTGGTCTTTAAAGGCATCAATGAGGAGAAGTTAGGTCACGTTCACAAGATGCTTGATTTGAGTATGGACTTTGAGAAGTTCCATGAGTTGTATAATTGGGCGACAAGTACGGGTCGTTGGGATTTCCTCTACATTGATTCTCGCAGACAGAAGTACAGGAAGAATTTCAATATCCAATTGAGTATCTAAAGCTTCATAAAACAATTTTCATTTTATTATCTTGATTAATAATAAAATGTCATTCATTTCCCATAAAAATACAAGAGGTCAAATTCTCATGTTGGATTACATTTGGCAGGAACACCAAGCAGTCTCCAACGAATACTTAGCATTTAAGCTCCACACCGAGCTTGAAAGAATCATCTCTGCATCTCCTCTAAAGATAGTTCATAAGAACGTTTGTCTTCTCCCAATCAAAGGACATGACAGCGAAATAGGAAGTACGGGTTATTTCAGCTTAGATTCCTCGCACTGCGCATTTCACGTTTACTACGATAGTAAGCTCCTTGCTCTTGATCTCTTCGGATGTGGTGAAGCTAATCTCGGTGAGATTGCTAACGAAATCGATGATGCTCTCAAGCTCATAAATCCTACGTTCATGAAAGTCTGGTTGGGCTCTCAAAGACGCTTTCATTATCCAGTAGATGCTATTGCAGACTGTTAAATTCGATCCCAGTAGTTCACAAGGGTCTCATCAAACTTTAGGTAGAAGATTCTCTTGAGCCTACAAATCTCCGTATCGAACATCTGATCAAGTAAAGAGAATTCTCGTAAAGTGAATTTCTCACCACGATTTCTCTTTGACTTTAAGTCTTTCAAAATCTGAGAATTGACCTTGAATTCAAGGAGAAAATCTAACATGTCATATGGGTTTCTCATACTTTTATAATATGAGAAAACAATTACTTAAACCGATCCATTAATCTTCTTGAGGCTCCTCATCACTCTCAGAATCCTCGTCATAGAAATCCTCTTCAATCTCCATTTTATCCGGATGCTTGAAATCAGGCTCAGCCTCAAACTTCGTTCGAAATTCTTTCACGTCATCATCACCTACATACTGGACATATAAGATTCCACCTCGAATCCAATACTCCTCCACAACTGTTGTATCGTCTAAGTTTGTACCTGCTGGTAACTTAAAATACAATGATGTTGTATAGTCAGCTCTATAGTAGGTTGAATTATTAGCCATGCTTATTTTCTAATAACTTTATTAAAAAATTCAATTTTATTTTCTTAGAACCCAAAGAGCTGATCCAAGAAATGCTGATATTCGTACTTGCCCTTAAAGCACGGATCATAAGGCATCTTAATCCCTTTCATGTAATAAAGAATGTCCCTTGTAAACTCCCTACACATCGTATCGAATGATCCAAAGTAGACTGGTGAGTTCATCACGCATCTCATAGCTACGAGAACCTCAGCCTGAGTCAATCCTGACTCTGTGAAGAAGTCGTAGAAACCATTCTCCGGATCGTAGTAGTACCATACGTAGTTGAAATCCGTAACTGAGATAGTTTGAGGCATGCGTGATAGCTCCTCAGCTCGTGATTGGATTTCTTCATCTATCTCTTTTTTCAGGCGAATACTCTCAGCTATTTCAGCCTCGATCTCAGCCCTAATTTTATCTTTCTGTTCGTCTGTCATCTTGTATTTTATAATAAGTCAAGACATTAAATTCATTTTTATTTATGCAGTATGTAAATCCTTCTCCGTGATTTTGATTCCCTCAGTCACATTGACGACTTTATTATTCTTACCTTTGTTTACGACAGCTGGTAGCGTAGGACTCCAAAAGACAGTATCTACCAAGATGTCCTGTGCTGGCACATACGATGATCCAGACTTATTATCTAATAGAATGTTAGCCTTGTTTACAACTTGATTTTTGATGATCTGATGCTTTGACCCATACACTCTCATAGCATTCCCATCAAAATAGTTATTTGTGATTGTATCGTTATGACTATGCCTCAATACGAGCTTGCCTCTGTTGTTTTTGAAGATGCAGTTGGAGATGGTATTCTTGGAGCACTTTACAGATACAACCTCAGGGTCGCCATCACATTTCTCAAAGTAGCAATGGTCTATAAGGCAATTAGCCTCTTGTCTCTCAAAGTTAGATGTTGCCATACGAATCATTTCACCGCCATTTCCAGCTGATGTCTGTTTGAAGTTCAAGAACATACACTGCTTGATAATATGATGATTTGGAAAATCAAGACGCAAGAAGACTCCATTCACTGACTTCCCATCAAGAATACTATTATGAAGTTCAAAGTTCTTAGCAGACTGATTGATACGGATGTAATCTTTGTCCTTGTCTTTCACCTTAAAATCTTTGATTGTGAAATTAATTATCTTGATACTTGGACCTGCTACTTCAACAATGTAGCCTGGAAAGGTTTTAGACGAATCTCCGCCCAAAAGTGACAAGTTACTCACAGCAAAGTTTGAGCCAGTTAGTTTGACTGAACTAGCACCTGTCATTGTCAAATTCAAAATCAAGTACAAAGGAGCTGTGAGATTGATTGATAGGACATGATTGTTTACACTTTGTGGAACTGTATTTAGGAGGATTGTAGGAGCAGTGATTGTCTTGCTCGCTGTAAGTAAGGCCTCATATGAGGTGAAGGTCAAAACAGGTAACTCAGGAACTGGAAACTCATAGTTCTTGTACAGCGCTGAGACTGGATTTGAAGGTGGACTTAGAGTTTGAATTGGAGTCATTTATTAGTACTAAGTTTTTAAATTCTTGTGTTAAATAAAAATGTTCTCAAGACTTTTATTCTACATTACCGTATGTCTACCAGCTGTGCTCGGCTGTTACAATCATACCAATTTGAACCTGGATCCATCCTTATTCATCTTCAAAAACAACGTCTACAATCTTACAAACTTCAATCACCCTGGAGGTCCTAGATACGTTGAAATGCTTAGAGGTAGAAATGCTAGTGATTTCTGGGACCTAAAGAAATACCAATTTCATCAAGGACGGGACAAGGAGGAAGTTGATGTTCTTCTTAAAACAATGTTCGTAGCTCCGATTTGTGAATCGAATACAACTTCATATTTACTATCTGCTCCTGAGATTATTTGTGGTGTTAAAGATGCAGTTATGAATCCATCCAAAGACCACATCTCCTTACACTATGATATGAGCTATGACCCTGATGACTATCTAAGCGCAGTTGCTGATAGATCAATACTC
>Ga0209253_10001532_pt1 | contig 20310 bp, 14 predicted proteins | sample FrelakmetBRP12BR_FD_187145 | JGI IMG/M metagenome (GOLD analysis project Ga0209253, IMG submission 187145) | Freshwater lake sediment microbial communities from the University of Notre Dame, USA, for methane emissions studies - BRP12 BR (SPAdes)... | ecosystem: Environmental > Aquatic >... | reverse complement strand
AGTGCGAGCAGGCGGGGGCAGGCTGCCTAGAGCAGGGTTTTGGATTTGCTCAAACTATGCGTCGTACTCTCCGGCTTGCTCCTCCACGCTTGTAACCGGTTCCTCCTCCGGCTTGCGGTCGAGCATCTGCATCGACAGGGCCACCACCTTGGTGTAATACCTGGTCTCGCCGCTCTTGTCATCGAACTTATCGGTCTTCAAGCGGCCCTCGAGAAAGACCAGGCTGCCTTTGTGCAGGTACTGCTGGCAGATCTCGCCCAGCCGGCCCCAGACTTCAATGTTGACCCATTCGGTGGCTTCCCGGGCCTCCCCTTCGGCAGATTTCCAACGGTTGCTGACCGCCAGGCTGAAATGGGCCACTTTCTTCCCGGTGGGAGTGGAACGGCTTTCGGGATCCTTGCCGAGATGGCCGATCAATTGGACACGATTAAGTGATGGCATGCTTTCCTCCTTCTTGCTAAAGAATCGATGATTTGGGAATCACCTTTCACGGAAATCCCCAAAGATCCAAAGAATGGATTAATATTAGTGTAGCGAATAAATAAGAAAAGTCAATAGGGAATCCATATGCAAACTGTAACAACTCTGAATGAATTGCGCGCGGCGCGGCAAGCCCTGCCGGGACCGGTGGGATTGGTGCCCAGCATGGGCTTTCTGCACGCCGGGCACATTTCCCTGGTCCAACGCGCCCGGGCGGAGTGTGGAGGCGTGGTTGTCAGCATCTTCGTCAACCCGACGCAGTTTGGCCCGAATGAAGACCTGGCGAAATACCCGCGCGACCTGCCGCGTGACCTGGCCTTGCTCGAATCGGCCGGTGCGGAACTGGTCTGGACACCCACTGCGGAGAGCATGTATCCGCCCGGATTTCAGACCTGGGTGGAGGTGGAGGGGCTGACCAGGAGCCTGGAGGGTGAAGTCCGCCCGGGGCATTTCCGCGGCGTGACCACCATTGTCACAAAGCTTTTCAACGCGGTCAGGCCGGACAAAGCCTATTTTGGTCAGAAGGATGCCCAGCAGGCGGCCGTCATCCGGCGCATGGTGTGCGACCTGAATTTCCCGGTGGAGATCGTGGTCTGTCCGACGGTACGTGAAGCGGACGGCCTGGCCATGTCAAGCCGGAATGTGTATCTTAATGCGGCGGAGCGCATAGCCGCCACGGTGCTGTTTCGGGCCCTGAGCTCGGCTAAAGCCGCCTATGATTCCGGCGAACGTGAGGCAGAGAGGCTGCGCCAGGCCATGCGTGAGACCGTCCAGGCTGAGCCGTTGGCCAGGCTCCAGTACATTTCCTGTGCGGATTATGACACGCTGGAGGAATTGGAGCGGGTCACAGGGAAGAGCCTGCTCTCGATGGCGGTTACTTTGGGGAAGACGAGATTGATCGATAATTTTGTGCTGGATTAAAGAAGTGCCACGCACTTTGGAAGTGCGTGGCACTTTTATGGGGGATTTATTATCCCAACAGGGCGGAAAGCAGGATCCCCGGCAGATGACGGTAGCGTGGGTCGAGAGTGATGCGGGCCACGCCCCGGGTGGTGGTGTGGGCGGTCTTGTTGGTAATGAACCAGGGCGGCTTGGGCAGGAAGGTCGGGTCACCATGCAGCCAGGAACGCGGGAATGGATAGAAGGAACCGTGTACCACTGTCCGCTCGGGTTTCCCGAACAGGAAGGAATTGCCAACAAAGCCGAATCCGCTCTGGATATCAGCCGTCGTGTGACCGGGAAAGGCTCCCCAGGTGGCCTGAACCAGCAGGAAGGCCGCGGCGTTCCAGATGTTTACTCCAATCGAGCCGTAGTGCAGATCCGTCAGGGCTGTCTCGAAATCCCGCCCGAGTTTTTGCATCGTTGCGGGATGGATTAGGATGGTAGCGCCAAGCGTGCCATACAGTTTCTCGTTGCAGAATTGAACCGCGTTGTGAAGAAATTCGGCGGCATCCCTGCCCGGCAGACTGGTTTGGGCGAGGACCGGGCTAAATAATTCCTTTTGAAAACAAAATTCATTCCCGGTATCCGGATCCAGGCCGGCAATCAAGGTTCGGGGCACTTCGCCACCCAACAGCTCGGCCTCGGGATGGGCCGCCACGGCTTGCTGCTGCCGCTCTGCCGCGCCGGGATAATAGGATTTACGTGCAGGCAGTTCACGCATCAGCGTGCGAATGGCATCCAGGAACTCTGCGCGCTGCTCCCATTTCTCCGGGAGGACCAGCACCTGGGTGGAGACACAATTGAAACCAGCATTATACAATTTCATCGTCACCACGTTCTCGGCATGGAAACGGAGGTCGGCCTTGGACCATTTGCCTGGGACAATGATGGTGGGAGTGACGCCGCCCAGTTCACCGGTGAAGGGTTTGTTGAGGAGAGGCCGGTCCTGGCGTTGGCGCTCCGCCCCTTCAGAACCATTGCCAAAAAGGATGGTCTGGTAAGTACGGCTACTGCCGGTCATGTGGATTTCCTCCACTCCGGCGTGGTGGACCAGGTAATCCCCCACATCCGCGTTTCCGTAGGCGAAGCGCAGATAGCCAGCCTGGAGGAAAGGCGCAAAGATGTCTTCGAAGATCGGGCCGAGGTAATCGTTGACCGGGCTCATTTTCAATATAACCACGTGCCCCAGGCCATACAACTGGTACAGGATATCCCGAGGCGGGATCCCGGCAATGTTGCCAGCCCCGAGCACCAGGGCAACTTTTCCTGGCGGGTTGTTCTGCCGATAGAATGCGACCATGGTATCTTCCAGGTTCGCCTTGGTTATGCCGGGCTGCATCCAGACTTCGGCGGTGACACCATTCAACAATATTTTGTCGAGCAAGCTATTCGGAAAGATGTGAGCGGCCAGCTGGCCGTTGTAGCGGGTATGGATTTTCTTCGGCATCAGGATGTGCCCCTGGGCGAGGGCACTCAGGGTATCCTTGTAGCCATTGATGGCCTGTGCAAATGTCCAAGGTCCGCCCGTCCACTCCTCGCCTTCCTCTGGAGAGTGCGGTCTCATCTGTTTCCCTTGAACAGAAGCCTCCACCCAGGCTGCGCCCCTGGCTGCCAGCCGCTGGTGAACTTTATCGAGCAGGGCCAGCTTTTCACGAATAGGCAGGCGGGCCCATTCGTTCTTATGGTCTTGCAGTACCTTTAAGGATTGATCCAATTCTACAGTATCCATTAAATCCTTCTTCTGCGAGTTTAAATAACACCATCAGATCAGTGAGAGATGTACGCGCATTCGCTGGTTAAAACCATGAAAGTCCCGGATAGTTCCAGGGCTTTCATGGCAGCTACGAAAAAAACTACGCAGGTCTAGTACACCTGCCAGTGCAGGACGCTCTCGAGCGGACGCTTCTCGATGGTTGGCCATTGCTCCGGCACACCGATCGGAATGAGGGCCAGCAGCCGTTTCCCCTTGGGGACGAACAGGAGGGCCTTGAACTGCTCCTCAAGCGGCAAGGCATCCCCCTCCACCCAGCAGGAGCCATAGCCCAAGGCGGTGCTGGCGATCAGCATGTTCTCGATGGCGGCGGAACCATCCTCCAGCCACCAGCGTGAGTACGGATCGAGCACCACGGCGATGATCGCCCCGGCCTGCCTCATCCACTTTCCAACCACGCTGAGCTTGTCAATCATTTCCCGGTCTGTGACGACGATAAACTCCCAGGGTTGCTGATTGCTGCCGGTGGCAGCCAGCCGGCCGGCATCCACGATCTTTTCAAGGTCTTCGCGAGGAACTATCGCACCAGTGAATTTTCGAACACTCCTGCGTTTTTGGATGGCTTCGAAGGCTTCCATAATGAATGAATTCTCCTACTGCTTCTTGCATAAAGAAACGAATTTTCCTGTACCGAAGTTCTCGAAAATAACAGAATTTTGGTTCGGTTTTTTACGCAGTACTCTGTAATATTGAGTCACAAGCGCCTCGAAGGTTGGAGAAAAAAGGCGCGTGCCTTAAAGAACCTTAGAACGGTCTTAGCGCTCAGATCTGTTCGAAGCGGTCCACAGGAATTACGAAGATGGTGGCGCGTTTTTCACCTGGGACGCTAGCCTTGCAGTTCTCGCGCAGGACCTGGATGGCGGCATCCACTTGATCATCCTCGAGGCCGATCAGCAGGGTCGTCATACCCCGCCGCAATAGGCCTCCGGTGGAAGCAACACGTGTGACCCGGAAACTGGCAGATGTCAGACACTGGGTGATCGAATCAGAGTCGGAATCATGGACGATCGCAATGATCAGTTTCATGGCTAAATCTCCTCATAGCGTTCCACCGGCAGGGTAAAGACCTTGGCGCCTCCCACGGTGACCGGCACCGGGGTAGGAAGCGGCAGGGGTGCACCCTCCATCGGGATGGCCATATATTCCACCCGCTGGCGGCAGGATTTTCGCAATGCTGCCAGCGCTTTTTCCTCCAGCCCCTCCGGCAGGCCGATGAACAGCGTGGCATTACGCCGGCCCAGGAAGCCGCCGGTACTTGCCAGTCGAAAAACCGGCGCCTCCAGCAGGGCCAGGGCCCGCTCGGCGACATCCACGTCCTGTTCCTGGACGATGGCTGTCATCAGATAGCGAATAGGGGAATGTTCCATCGCGCCTCCTTTCATTCGGCGGACACGACTGCATCGGTTGGATCCGGCGAGGTGAACGTCTGTCCATTTGGAAAGACAATCACCGTCTGTTCTGCCTGGCGTGTTACCGTCAAGTCTCTATATTTTACCGTAACTGGCCATGGAAATGGGTTCTTCCCGGACAGGGTAACCCGCTTGGGGGATTGAATCTCAACTCCCAGCACGTCCAGGAACAATCCGAGCGGTGCGAGACCCTGGACCGCATTGCGTTCCCCAATGCCAGCGCCCGTGCTGGCATCATAGGAGCGGTAAAAGGCATGCTGTCGCTTGAGATTTTGAATGACAGCAGCCATCAGTTGCGTTGTCAACCGGGCAGCTTGCTCCCGCAATCCGTAGGCCAGCAAGCCTTCACCGATGAGAGCATTCCAAGGGAGATGAACTGCCTGGCGGGCGGAGGCTGTGGCCAGATCGCTCTCTTTTTGCCTTTTTGAAGATCCTGCTGATGGACTGGCCGGGATGCCAAATGGCCTGCCAAACCGGTCTGGGGCGAAGAGTGTCCGGTCGAGGATGGTCCGGACACGCTGCAAGGAAGGGATTCCCGCCCAGAGAGGCAGGAAGAAAGAAATATCTTCGCAGGAGAAATCCATAACTTGCACGGATACCTTGTCGCGGCTCTGTGCGCCGAAGACTTCGACTTCATCCAGCCTGGTATACAACATTTGGCTGGTGGCGACCGCCAGGCCTGCGCCCCATTGGAAGTCAATCCGCTCCAGGCGCTCGGAACGGGGGCTAGCGCCATCCATTCCATTCAGAATGATCTCCGTGAGGCGGGTGGTCTGCCCCTTGAAGTCAATCCTGACGATCAGACGGACGGATTGTGGAAAAGATTGGTTCAGCACAATTTTCCCGGCACCAGGCTGCCTGGCAAGGATTTTCCCTGCCGGGCTGTGGTGGGTGGTACGGTCGCGGTTGTGATAGAGGATGGCAGAGGCATCCCAGCACTGCTCTGTCAGGAGGCGCAATTCCTCGGATTTCAATTCCAAATTATTAAACCCCTGCGGCTGGTCAAGGGCCCCGGCAATGAGCGCCTGGGAATGGATTTCATGGCATAACATAGCCGAGAGGGCAGGACTTTCAATGGAGGTAATATCCGCCCCCTGCCCGCCGGCCTGCCAGACGGTGAAGGCCGGATTATCTTCAAGACCTGTCTGTAGGGGATGATCCCACTCTGGGAAGCCATCCAGGTCACGGTCGTGTTGCCTGGTGAACCAGCATCCGACCAAGGCATTCAATCCCGGTTGAATTTCATGTAGAAAATCTTTGTCGAGGGTAAGCCGGTAAGTCTGCCAGGCCAGACTGGCGAGAAGCGGGGCAGCCAGCCAGCGCCCGTGCTGACCGGCCAGGCCGGGTTTCCAATCCACAGCGCCCTCTTTGGTCTGTACAGCCAGGAAGTTCCGCACCAGACCGGCTGCCAGTTGCGGTGCGCCGGGCAGGAGACTGGCGATATAAACGGCCTCGAGAGGAGATTGACCGCCCCAGAGGTGGGAATAATCAACCCCATCCTGGCGGGGTGAATAGCCGTGGTCGGGCTGACGGGCGATAACAAAGCTTGGATGGGGAAGATATTTACCGGGACTGAGGAAGAGGCTGAACGCGATCTTCTGGCTGAGAGCAAGAGCGGCATCCCAATCCGGATCACCGGTGTGGATCTCGAGGGTGTGGGAGTTGTTGATCAATTCAATCCTGGCCCGTTCCGCCAGCCAGGGCCGGGCCGCAGTCCGGCGGGCCAGTTCGAAGGATTCCGATGGGTTTGGCAGGGCGGCATGGGCCCAGGTGAGGCTGTGCGAACTTCCGGCAGCAAGGGTCAGGCTGGTGACCAGGGATGGGTAGGGACCAAGTCCAGGCTGAGGTCCGCCCGTCAGGAAGATGACCGGGGCGAGGTTCGAAGTGCGTCCGGCCAGGATGTTCACCGTTTGCGTGGTGCGCGGTGCGAGACTTTGTCCTTCCAGCGGGGTGAGTTGGCCGCATATTTCCAGCAGGAGCGAGTGCGCCTGGCCGGTGTTGTTGGTGACCGTAAAGCGCCCAGCCGTGGTGTGCGAATCGGGAACCCAGTACTCGGCAATTACGTCCATATTGGGAAAAGGTGAGAAATCGAGATGCAGGAAGTTGGGATAGAAATGTCGCAGGCGCGGCGGCACGGGAAAGGTAGCCGGGTTGGAAACCACCCGGTCATCCAGGGTAAAGCGCGGAAAGATGCGCATGGCGCGGGCGCGCAGGCCGTAAGTGGTGCACAAGGCCAGGGCAGGCGGGTCACCGCCGGTTTCGAGTTCCCAGATCTGATCGTTGACGTAATCGGTGGTGCACAGGCGGAAATCCGCAGTCAGAGAGAGAACCAGGGGGTCGCCGGGGCCGAGGGTCCATGTGCGCATGAATACAGTATACGGGGGTTTGGGTCGAAGGTCAAAGGTTTTGTGCTAGAATTTGTTTACGAGGAATTATGACCACTCCCGAAGATCCCGGAAAAAAATTACGCCGCCTGATGGACTCCGAAGCGGATACGCAGGCTGATATCCCAGTTGAACCGGCTGGCACAGAAAGTAACCCTGCGGCTATCCGACACCCGGCAATAGATGAGAACGGTCTGCCTTTGCCAAAGCGCGTGGAGGAATTGGATATGGACGCCACGCGCGTTATGCCGTCCGCGTTCGAGTATACCCCTGCAAAAAAACCGCGCCGCCCAATCTCAACCCCGCCTCGCCCGGCCACGAGCCGGCGAGTACCGGCATCCCGCCAAGGTTCCTTCAACTTGTTTAAAGCAGGAGGTTGTTTCATGCGCGGATTGATATTGCTTATTTTCATCGTGGTCACGGTGGGATTGATCCTGACAGCGGCTGGAATTTACGAATATTACAGCATCAGTTCCGGCCTGCCCAGTGTGAGCGATCTGCAACAGCGCGCTTCCCAGTTCGAGACGACCCGCATCCTCGATCGTAACGGAAGTGTCCTGTATGAAATTCTTGATCCACAGGCCGGGCGTCGAACTTATATTCCTTTGAATGAAATCTCTCCATACCTGGTGGCGGCAACGATCTCCACCGAAGACAAGGATTTCTATTCGCACGTAGGGTTCGATCCGATGGCGATCGTGCGGGCCTTTTGGCAGAATATTACCAGCGGCGAGACCATCTCCGGCGCTTCGACCATTACCCAACAAGTAGCACGCAGCGTGCTGCTTTCGCCCGAGGAACGCAGCCAGCAGACTTATTTGCGCAAAGTGCGCGAGGCCATCCTGGCGACCGAAATTGAACGACGTTACAGCAAGGATGAGATCCTTGAACTCTACCTGAACGAAATCTATTACGGCAACCTGGCTTATGGGGTCGAGGCCGCCGCAGAGACGTATTTCAACAAGAGCGCCAGTCAATTGACCCTCAGTGAGGCAGCCTTCCTGGCTGGTCTGCCACAGGCGCCCTCCGTGTATGATATCTACACCAGCCGGGATGTCACCCTGGTGCGCTATCAGACTGTGGTGATGGGAATGCTGGCCTTGAGCATGGAACGCAACTGCATTTACGTCAGCAACAGCTCCCAGCCAGTATGCGTGAATGGGGCCGATGCGGCCAATGCCATCCAGGAGATCCAGGCGCGCACTTTCAACCCGCCGCTGGTCAATATGCGTTACCCCCACTGGGTTCAGTATATCCGTGCCCAACTTGAAGAGCGCTTCGACCCACAGACGATCTATCGAAATGGCTTTACCGTCTATACGACGCTTGATCCGGATATGCAGGATGCCGCCCAACAATCCGTCACTGCCCAAGTTAGTGCGCTGGCTGATTTGCATGTTACAGATGGAGCGCTGGTGGCAATTAAGCCGTCCACCGGTGAAATCCTGGCGATGGTGGGCTCCCCGGATTTCTATAACGATGCCAATGCCGGGCAGATCAACATGGCGGTCAGCCCGACGCGTCAGCCGGGAAGCTCCATCAAGCCCTTCACCTACCTGGCTGCATTCGAGAAAGGCTGGACTCCCGCCACCCTGGTCTGGGATGTGCGCTCAGAATTCCCGCCTTCCGGCCTGGAAAATGACCCGAACCCGAAGTATATACCGGACAATTTCAGCCACAATTTTCGCGGTCCGCTGACCGTTCGCATGGCTTTGGCGAACTCGTTAAATATCCCGGCGGTCAAGACACTGCAATTCGTGGGGGTGTATGGGGACACCGGCTTGATCGCCATGACCAAGCGCCTGGGACTTACCAGCCTGACCAGGGACGACTATGGCCTGAGCCTCACGCTGGGGGGCGGTGAAGTGAGCCTGCTGGAGATGACGGGCGGGTATGCCGTCATCGCCAATGGTGGTGTCAGGGTCCCGCCTGTGGCGATTTTGAAGATCGTGGATTACACGGGGAAGATGGTCTTTGAGTACCAGCCGCCGAGTGGTGAGCGGGTGTTGCGTCCCGAGCATGCCTTCCTGATGACATCCATTCTTTCGGATAATGCGGCGCGTACGCCCACCTTTGGGGCAAATTCGGTCCTGAACCTGCCGTTCCAGGTGGCAGTCAAGACCGGCACTTCGAACGATGCGCGCGACAACTGGACGATCGGCTTTACTCCGGACCTGACAGTTGGCGTGTGGGTGGGGAATGCTGACTATACTGCAATGGAAAATACCACCGGTGTCACCGGCGCCGGGCCCATCTGGGCGGAATTTATGGTCTTTGGCGTCAACCGGTTAACCGGCGGCAACCCAACACCTTTCGCCATATCGAGCGGGATCGAGCAGCACACCATCTGTACCGTCTCAGGCAGCCAACCTTCCAAGTGGTGTCCCAGCCAGCGGGAGGAATTATTCGCCGCCGACCAGCCGCCATTGCCTCCGGAAGATGATCTATGGCGCCAGATCGAGTATGACACCTGGACGGGCTGGCTGGCCTCCCCCGAGTGTTCCAACGATTTTGTTGATGACCGCCTGGCGGTCAATGTCACTGATGAATGGGCGCGCAAGTGGATCCGCGAGGATGCAAACGGCCAACAATGGGCGCGCGAGATGGGATTCGATGAGGTCTTTTTTGTTCCGGAAAGGAAATGCAATGCCAGTGACGCGCGCCCGCAAATCCAATTTGTGGGCTTACAGGATGGGCAGACCATCTCGCAAACACCCCTGGATATCAGCATCGTGGCCAATGCCACGGCCGGATTCCGTTCCTGGAGGTTGGAATGGAGTACAAACAAGGAGCCTGAGAACAGGATCATCTTGTTTGGCTCAGACACACCGGTGCTGACGCCTACAAAAGTCTATACCTGGGACCTGAGCGGAATGACCGATGATCAGATCGTCCTGCGCCTGTATTTACAGGGTGAGGGGGAGGCTTTTGCTGACAAGAATATCCGCCTCAATCTTGTTTTACCGACGCCCACCCCAACAGCAACCAGGACTCCCACACCGACCTCGACGCCGACGCCGACGGATACTCCAACGAAGAGACCAGATCGAACGAGAACGCCTACAGAGACTCCAACGGAGACAGAAACACCGACTGCGACTCCCACAGATATACTCATTCCAACCGAGACACCAACGGCGACTCCTTTGGATACGCTTGTTCCAACAGAGACACTCGCCCCCCCGGTCATCCTGGCTAAAGGGGTTATCTACAGCAAGCCAGAATATCCCGGGTCCCGGTTGGAGATGTTATACAGTTCCGTGCAGCGTTTATTTGGTTTATGGTGAGCCAACAGGACGCCAGGCTGGATCGAAGTCCATTGATCCGGACATGCCACCAGGCAGGTCGATGGGCGGGTTGCCTTTTTCATTCTTCAAAATGACGATGTGAAAATTATTAGTATCCATACTGGCAATATTGATGTTTTCATAAGCCACCCAAGCCCCATCCGGGGAATAACTACCATGATCTCCAAATAAGCCCATGCGGAGATGAACCACTTCGGTGTTTTGGCGATTCGCGTAATCGAGAACCATCAACCAGCCAAGTGCTTGCGGACCTTTGGTTTCGCTAAACAGGATCGTCCTGCCATCTGGCGACCATTTTGGCTGAGAATTCCAATATGCGGGATCCCGGTTAAGCAACAACGTCTGTTCCTGACCCAGGTCACTCATGGCCCAGATTTGCAGGGCATTGGTCAGGCGGTTGTGACCCGTGTAGGCTATCTGTTTCCCATCTGGCGACCAGGCAGGTTGGCGTGCCCAATCCGGCAGGCGAAGATCGCTGGATTCTGTAGTAAGCGGCGTCACCACATAATTGTCAAGGTTGATCACATAAATTTGGGCGAGGTTATTCTGCGCGGATGTGAAAGCAATACGGTTCCCATCTGGCGACCAGGCCGGGTCAAAACCGCCGCTTTCCAGTGATGGCAATTCAGTGAGACCGCCACCATCAATATTAATAACGTACAACTTTGCACCCGGGTGATCGTTCTGCCGCGCCAGACAGGGTGAAATGAAGACCATGTGCAAACCGTCTGGTGACCAATCCGGCTGGCAGGCTCCACCGATCATTTTGGTTATCTGTAGCAGGTTGCCGCCATTCGCATCCATAACAAAGATTTGGGGCAGCCCGGTTCGATAGGATGCGAAAGCAATTTGACCGTATCCGCCGCCCAGCGGAGTTGATGTTGGTCCCGGAGTTTGCGTGGGCGTGGAGGTTATGGATGGCAGGAAGGTCGGCACGAGTGTATTGGTCGGCAATAAGGCATCCACGGATTTCGGAGTGGCTGTCTTTTTATTTGCAGCCGGTATTGGGCCTTTTTCCGCAACCGTCGCGTCAGCCAATAATGGAACAGACGTTGGGGTGGCTTTTGAAGTTAAAAATCCATGCGAAAGCGACGACCAGAAGATAATGATCGAGAGCAGGGCAGCTAGTATCATCAACGAGAAAAGGGAAAAAATCACCCAAAAACGAGTGCCCCGATCCTTCCTTTTACGTGGTCTTGAGGAAGGAGGCAAAGAAGGAAGAACATCTCCGGCAGGAGACATTTCTTGAGCCAGTCTTTCGTTTTCATCAATTTCATATCCCTGCGGAGGTTCGATGGTGATCTCCCCCTCCAAGCGCTGTGTTTTGATATTGGAAGTAGCCAATGCCTTTTTAAATTCCTCCGCCGATTGGAAACGTTCATCGGGGCGGACAGCCATAGCCTTATCAATGGCATTGGCCAGCTTGCGTGGAATATCCGGGTTACGCTTGCGTAGTGGTGTTAATTCGACATTATCCATGGCTCGCGCCAATCCATCTTCAGGAATAATGCCGGTGAGTGCAGCGTAAAGGGTGGCGCCGAGGGAATAGACATCCGTCCGTGCATCCGTGCGCGCCGTGCCATACTGCTCAGGCGGGGAATAGCCGGGGGTCATGGCGCGTGCCCCGGTGGTGGTTGCCTGAGTACCTTTGACCAGCTTTGCCAGGCCAAAATCAACCAGGTAAATGTGACCATCCGGTGTTATTCGAACATTCCCGGGTTTTACATCGCGGTGAATTATTGAAGGTTTGCGCGTATGCAGGTATTGCAGGGCATCGCACATTGCCGCACCAATCAGAATGGCCTCTTTTTCAGAGACGCAACCACTGCGTTCCATCCGCTGGCGCAGGTCTTCCCCCTCGATGTAATCCATGATCAGATACTGGCCCTGGTCACCAATTACGAAGTGATCGGTAACACGGGGCAGGTTTGGATGGCGTAAATTGGCCAGGATGACGGCTTCCAAGCGGAACTGACGGGCATATTCCTGGCTGGTATAGAGGTTTTCTTTAACCGCCACATCCATACCCAGGTTCTCATCCACGGCGCGATAAACCGATCCCATACCCCCCTGCCCAAGGATTTCTACAATGCGGTAGCGCTTATGTAATAATGCACCAGGTTCGAGAGCCGCGCCCATGTAAATTCGATTATATCAGAGGCGAAATTTAACTTCCCTGAAGCACGGAGATGCTCTGGCAACTACGGATGGGGAGGTACGTGATGAGAGCTTCTCTCTCCCGGCATGAAAATCTGCAGCGAGCTGTTTTGAAGCTGTCAGACGATCAAATCAGCTTTTCGGACAGCTTCAGACGGATAAAAGCCCAAGGTGCACCCGCAGCCACCCAGAAACCGATCAGGGCATAGCGCAGGTAGCGCAGGAAATATGCCAGAACCGTTTCGCCTTCAGGAAAAATGAATTTCAGCCCGTATCTGATGATAAGGGCACCGGCAATCCCCAATAGAAAGCGCAAGACAAGTTTCCACCAGACCCCTTTGGTCTGGAACCCACCCCGATGGGCGAGCCAGGCCAGACCAGCCAGCAGCCCAAAGATTATCCCGGCAGAGGAGATCACCCCTTCAAGTGAAAAGGCCTGCGAGGCGTAGATTGCCCAAGACTGCGGTGGCTGCCAATTTGTAACCTTCAGCCAGATATAGGGAATCAGGGGGAGCAGGATGAACACGAGCGATGTCAGAAAGGCAGCCAGGATCTGCCAGCCAGTGCTATGCTTTTTTACCCAGGCAGTAATTGGATCCCAGAAACGGAAAGTCAGCCATAGAATCAAGCCACCAATCAGCCAGCCAAGCAGTACATCATGTGGAAAGTGTACACCCAGATACAGGCGCGAGAGACCGATCAAAAAAGCAAGCAAGGCCGCCACCAGCCAGCCCCACCATTTTTTCAAAGCCGAGGCCAATATACTCCATACGACGACGGCACTTTGGGCATGATTGGATGGATTTCCGAAGGATGTCTCGGTGGCAAAGCCCCGCACACTGGTACTATACCAGTACGGGCGCGGGCCATGAAAGGCTAATTTCAGGGCTGCATTAAGATTGGTGCTGAGCATCAAGATGACAGTCACACGGATGCCCAACATGCTATCCACGCACCAGTAGAGTAAGGGCAATGCCAGCAAGAAGAAATCTTCTGTTCCTAGAAAGGAGAAAAAATTCATTGGCGAAGTCAACCACTCTCCAAGCCCTTGAAACGCGACCACTATTCGAACACCAATATCCAGAATGGTTTGCATGGTTCCTCCTCAACGATTGATTTTCCGGGTAACCCTGTGGACAGGCGACAAGCAACTACAGTACGCTTTCCACCTGCCCTGGCTTCAAAGAGACCATAAAAAAAGCCGGGAATTGACGGTTGTGTTATATTTATTGTACACTTAAAGTATGAATCGCACTTCTGCCCGGTTGAAGGATTTCCCGTCTGTAGCATTCCTGGTGCTGGCTTTATATACAGCCAGCCAGCGCCTGTATAACACGCATTGGGCCGAAGGTCTGGGAAGTGCGATCATGCTTGCATTTCTCGGTGTCATTCTGGGCTATGCAATTGGTTTCAGTAAATTCAAGCTTGGGGGTGTTTTCTGGCTGACAATAGGATATGGCAATCCAATTGTAATTCTGACATTGGGTTGGATCTTGTATGATGGGATCTCCTGGTCGGAACGGGTTGCCAATCTGAGTGATCGCCTGGCAGCCAGCCTGGGGCTATTTTTCACACGCCAGCCGGTAGAAGATACCGTCCTGTTCGTTGTTTTTATGGCGCTTGTATTCTGGATCATCAGTATGCTGGCGGGTTATGCGCTGGCGCGCTTTGGAAATTTCATCGGGGCGGTCCTGCCGGCCGGGGTGGCATTGGTGATCATCCAGTTATACGATTCCGGCAAAGGGAACAGTGATGCCCTTCTGGCAGTCTATATATTCTTTTGCCTGCTTCTTCTTGGACGCCTGACGTATGTTCGGAGACAGTTATTCTGGAAGGAACATCAGGTCTCCGTGTTGACTGAATCAAGATCAGACTTGAACGTCCTGTTGGCCACGGTAGCCTTGGCGACCGTGGTGCTGGTCTGGTTGGCGCCCACGTCGGTTAAATCGTTATCCAATGTAAAAGCCGCATGGGAAAACTTCACCCGCCCACTACGGGATGTGGAGAGGGACCTGGGCCATGCGGTCGCCGGTCTCAATGCCAGCGGCAATGTACAAACAGTGGAATTCTTCGGAGACGCGTTGCCGCTTGGCAGCCAGGCTGCGGCGGGCGAGACCATCTATTTGCGCATACGAATCCCATCCAATAACAGTTCAGTCCGGTATTATTGGCGCGCACGTTCCTATAATGTTTTTCTAAACAATCAATGGCATTCAGAGAATGTTTCCAGCAAGCCTTTTGACCCGGATCAGGATCCCATCGCTCTGGCGGACCCTGCAGGGCAGACGGATGATTTTACGTTCACGGTTGTGTCGTTGGACCTACTGGACCTGGTTACTCCGGCGCGTCCGGTGTGGGTCAGTTACCCGTCGGAGTTGTTTTTCCTGCCAGTTCCACAGGGGAAAATGGAGCCCATCCAATTCAGGTCCACTCCACAAGTTTTGGCCGGGGAGCGATACTCCGTACGCGCCAATGTATACGAGCCGACCATCCTACAGCTCCGCAACGCCGGGGATGTCTATCCTGACTGGGTCACCAGCCACTACCTGAAAATCCCCGATGACATCTCTTCAGAAATTGTCGATCTGGCCAAGCGGATCACAAAGGATGCCAAGACACCATATGACAAGGCTGTAGCCATCACCAATTACCTGCGCAGCAATATTACCTATTCAAACACGGTCGAGGATCCCCCGACTGGCCGGGAAGCATTGGATTGGTTTCTCTTCGATTCCAAGAAAGGCTTCTGCAATTATTATGCCACTGCAGAAGTGATATTGTTGCGGAGTGCAGGAATTCCAGCCAGGATGGTGGTTGGGTTTGCACAGGGTGAATTTGTTTCCCCGAACCTTTACCTGGTTCGTCAGATGGATACACACGCCTGGCCAGAGGTATATTTCCCTGGTAATGGCTGGGTTGAATTCGAGCCGACCGTCAGCCAGTCGCCGCTACCACACCAGTTGGTAGAGGGTCTTTCCCCCGGGCAGGTTGGCGCTGAAACACCTGCTGAGGCTTCAGAAGAGGGAGGGAAAAGTTCCAGGAATCCGCCTGAGGACGTTGAAGTTGGAATAGACCTTGGATCCCCAGCTTTTTTGATCCGGCTTGTGCGTTTTCTTCTTGTGTTTGCGATCATTGTTGCCCTTGTGCGGGTAAACCCCTTTGGCGTGTTCACCTACCTCATGGATGCGGATCAGCGAGCCGAGCCGCAACCATTGCCGATCCTGCTAAAACGCTTCCTGGAGAAGCGCGGGCTGACTCCGCCGGGCTGGCTGTTGCGTTGGGGATACCTGGCTGAATTAACCCCGCTTGAGCGTTCTTTTACCACTATTTATCGAAGCCTGCGTTGGTTGGGAGAGAAGCCATCGGCGGCGCGAACCCCGGCAGAGGCGGCTGCCACACTGGCAGAACGCCTTCCGAATGTCTCAACAGAGATATATGCCCTGCTGTACGAATACCAGCGCCACCTTTACAGCCAGATACATGGATACCGACCTTTTGCCCGGCGCGTTTTAAAAGCCATCCGGCAGGAGACACTGCGTGTCGCTCTTCAGCAACGCTGGAGGCGATTTAGGGGTATATTAAAGCCTGGCCCTCAATGAAAATAAACATTCTGATAAACCTGGATTCCTCGTTCTCCTTTCGATCTATTTGGATATGATGATGGCGAACGATTCCGGTGAGCCTCTCGATGCACAAATCCTGGCTGCCAGTGTCTTGACAGGCCAGTTGCGCAGTTCCCTGCAGGCTGCGCAGGCTACCCTGCCACCGGATACGCTGGAGAGGTTATCCAACCTGGAAAGCAAGCTACTCCAGGTCAGCCAGCGGGTAAGCGCAGTTGAGGAAGAGCGCAGTAAATTGCTGGCCCTGGCCGGCACTGCCCAGGCGGTTAACTCGTCGCTCGAACTCGACGAGGTGTTGCAGTTGGTCATGGACACCATTGTCCGGCTGACGGAGGCTGAACGCGGCTTCCTGATGCTGCGTGAAGCACAGGGTGAGCTGGTCATGCGCATTGCCCGTAATTGGGAACAGGAATCCATCAATCCCAGTGAATTCGCCATCAGCCGCACCATTATCCAGCGTGTTATTGAGTCTGGTGAAGCGGTGTTGACCACCAATGCCAAGGAGGATCCCCGCTTTGGGGGCCAGGATAGTATCGTCGGATATAACCTGCGTTCGATCCTGTGCGTGCCGCTGACTGCCAAGGCCGAACTGATCGGGGTCATCTACGCTGATAACCGCATCCGTACGGGCATTTTCAAAGAGGCCGAAAAGGATTTGCTGACTATCTTTGCCAACCAGGCCGCGATCGCCATCGAAAATGCCCGCTTGTTCGCATCTGTCCGGAGCACGTTGGCCGAAGTAACTGAACTTAAGAATCTGATGGATAATGTTTTTTCATCCATCGCCAGCGGTGTGCTAACCACGGATGTTCAGGACCAGATCAGCCTGTGCAACCGTGCAGCCGAATCCATCCTCGGGCAAAGCACCGCCAGGCTGGTTGGACAGCGTGTGGAAGAGGTCATGCCAGCGGAGATCCAGGCATATCTGGACTCCGTCCGCAATACGGACAAGACGGTGGTGGGTCTTGAAATCAGTCACAGTCATCCACAACGCGGCACTCTGGATTTGCGACTTAATTTATCGCCGCTGAAGGATGCTGACCAGACCACCCGGGGAGTGGCGATCGTAATCGACGATATGACCGAACACAGGAAGCTGGAAGCGCATCGCCGCCTGCTGGAACGGGTGATTTCCCCGGCAGTACTCGACCTGATCAACCCGGATGCCCTTCAGGTCGATGGCCAGCAGTGCGATATCACAGTGATGTTCGCCGATATCCGCGGCTTCACCAGCTTCAGCGAGAGACATTCTCCGTCGGAGCTAATGGCCGTGTTGAACCGTTACCTGGCAGCCGGGGCGGAGGCTGTACTGGCCCAGGAAGGTACGGTGGACAAATTCCTGGGCGACGCAATCATGGCCTGGTTTAACGCTCCCTTGCCCCAGCCGGATCACACAGTGCGGGCTGTGCGGGCAGCGTTAGGCTTGAAAGCGGCGGTTGAAAAACTGCATGCCGAGCTCCCGCCCGAAGCACAGCTTTCCTTTGGGGTGGGCATCCATTATGGCGAAGCGCTGCTGGGCTGGGTCGGTACTGAGAAGCGCCTGGAATACACCGCCATAGGCGATAGTGTCAACACTGCCAAACGCATCCAGGAAAACGCGGCCAGCAACCAGATCCTGATCAGCCAGGCAGCCTATGAACGCGTCAGAGACCAGGTAGAGGTAAATCCATGCACGTCGCTGCACGTCAAGGGGAAAAGCGAGGCGGTGGATGTGTACGAGGTGATTGGAATCAAACAGGCGGCCAGCGGTTAACAGTGGTCGATCAGCACAAAGAGTATGGAGGAAATGATGGCTGGAAATGAGCATCCCCTGATCGAGGCGCGTGCCGAAAGGACGCGCTGGTTCCTGCAGGATCGCTTTGGCATGTTCATCCATTGGGGGCTGTATGCCCTGCTTGCCAGGGGCGAATGGGTACGCAGCGTGGAACGCATCAGCAATGAGGATTATCAAAAGTATTTTGAAGAATTCAACCCCGATCATTATGACCCGAAGACTTGGGCGAAGCTGGCCAGGCAGGCCGGGATGCGCTATGCCGTACTTACCGCCAAGCATCATGACGGTTTCTGTCTGTTCGACAGCCAGTTGACTGGCTACAAGTCCACCAATACCCCATGCAGCCGGGACCTGGTGCGGGAATATGTGGAGGCTTTCCGGGCGGAAGGGCTGAAAGTCGGCCTGTATTATTCCCTGCTGGATTGGCATCACCCGGATTATCCTGCCTACGGCGACCGGCATCACCCAATGCGGGAGAGTGAGGATTATAAGAACCGGCCGCAGGACTTTTCCAGGTATATCGAAACCCTGCACGGACAGGTCAGGGAACTGCTGAGCGATTACGGCAAGATCGACATCATCTGGTTTGACTTCTCCTATGACAGGATGAGCGGCGAGACCTGGAAAGCCTCTGAGTTGGTGAAAATGGCGCGGTCCTTGCAGCCGGGCATCCTGATCGACAACCGCCTGGCCGGATCCGGAGAGAGCAACCAAGTTTTTGCCGCCAAAGACCCACCGATCTATTCCGGGGATTTTGCCTGCCCGGAGCAGATCATTCCACCCGAGGGGCTGGTGGATGAGCACGGCCGATCCGTACCATGGGAAGCCTGTATGACCTTGAACAGGAACTGGGGTTACGCTGCCAGTGACAAAGATTTCAAGATCCCGCAGCAGGTGGTGCGGGCGCTGGTGGAGTGTGTCAGCAAGAATGGCAACATGCTGCTGAATGTCGGGCCGGATGCCAGGGGAGAGATCCCGGCGGAATGCGTGGAGATCCTGGGCGGGGTGGGTGTGTGGATAAACAAGAACAGCGCCAGTATATACGGGTGCGGCCAGTCGGAATTTTCCAAGCCCGATTGGGGCCGCTATACCCAGAAAGGCAAATTGCTGTATGCCCACATCTACGAGAGGGGCATTGGACCGGTGAACTTGCGGGGACTGGCAGGCAAGATCAAAAAAGCCCGTCTCCTACTGGACGGTTCTGAGATCAAATTGGAGCAGCCCTGGATGGTGCATGAGTATGTCGAGGATGCTTTCATAGATTTCCCCAGCTCCCGGCTCCCGGACGAATGGGGTACTGTGGTGGAACTGGAATTAATTTGACCCGGAGTGGAAATCGAATTCCTGCTCATTCTGCAGGATGGGAGCAGCCACGAGAAGAGCAATCCCGCCAACAGAGACAGCGCAGCGCCGGAAATTTAATCCTTTTTCCCAAGCACATTGAAGGCGATCAGGACCGCCGCGACCACGGCAATTGCCAGGGCGTAGAAGAGAGTCTCCGAGGCGTTCTTCCACTCGGCCAATTTCTCCAGGAACTTGACTGACATCACCAGGACCAGAATGCCCCCCAGCCTGGTTTCGAGATCGTGCAGGTTATGGATCTGGATCCATTCCGGCAGTTTTAGTTCGCTGATGAACAGCTCGTATAACCCATAGGCAAAAATCAGCAGGGCGGTCGCCAGCAGGAAGGCATCTGCCACCTCGATCAAGGCCACCGTGATAGCAGCATCGCTGGCTGGATTGAGCACTTGCATCACGGCGTTCACCGTGCGGACAACCCCCCATCCGAAGGCTGCCAGGGAGGTGACTAGGAGAGAGATTACGCCAATGAGTACCAGGAAACGTGTACCAGCCAGAAACTTGCCCATACCAACCTCCAAAGACCAATGAGCGTCAACGGCGGGATGTTCCCATCCTAACAAACTATATCACGGAAACGGGCGCAGGATATTCCGCCATGCTATTTCAACCTTGGAATCCAGCGCGGCACTTTGCGGCAATACTCTTCATACGCAGCCCCGAAGGTTTTACGTAAGTGTGGTTCTTCATAAAATATAATAAACAGGTGCGAGCTGACTGCCACGATGAGCGGCATCCACAGGATGGCACGCGCGGGGTGCCACAAGACATGCCCCAGCAGGAACATGACCACGCCCAGGTAGATCGGGTTGCGGACGTAGCGATACAGCCCGCTGACGACCAGTTCTTTGGGGGGATCGGTAGGAGAGGGGGTGCCACGGCCGCGCACGGTGAAGGCCCAGGCACACCAGATCGTCCCTGCGGCACCGATCATCCAGCAGGGGATCGTCAGCCAGCGGAAGAGGCTGAAGGAGAACAGGGCAGTGTCGGTTGCCATCAGCCAGGCCGGGAGGGCCACCAGCAGCAGGCCGGGAACGAGCAGCAGGAAGAGGATGGTTTTGAGTGCGGTCATGGGATTTTGGATTGTTGATTGTAGATCGTAGATT
>Ga0209253_10001531_pt1 | contig 20326 bp, 19 predicted proteins | sample FrelakmetBRP12BR_FD_187145 | JGI IMG/M metagenome (GOLD analysis project Ga0209253, IMG submission 187145) | Freshwater lake sediment microbial communities from the University of Notre Dame, USA, for methane emissions studies - BRP12 BR (SPAdes)... | ecosystem: Environmental > Aquatic >... | reverse complement strand
CGAACTCCTCAGCCAATGGGTCGGGCTCTCGCGGGAAGAGGCTCCCGCGACCCGACCGTGACTTCAGTATAGGATCGGAGCAGCCCAATGTCAACTATAACTCATTGTTTTTTAATCGAAAGGTTCCGTTTCTTTGGACGTTGCGGCGCAATAGCATGCCAAGCCTCCGTTGCCTTGGCCATCGTGACAAAGGATGGGGTAGACGGCCTATTTTTTCGGGCTACGACGGGACGAAGCGGAGCTATGACCGCACGACTGGGCCAACGAGATCGGGCCCGACGGCTAGGTCGATGAGACGCTCGAGCGAGGTCCTGAGGGCGCCATCGACGCTTGCCCGACCTACCAAAGAAGCTCTTCTATTCGATGCAGTCAGCGCCCGCGCCATTCCGGGGCGCGCTTTTGCATGAAGGCGTCAATGCCTTCCGCCGCGTCTTCGGTCATCATGTTGCCGGCCATGACCTCGCTGGCGTGTTGATAGGCCACCTCCAGGCCCAGTTCCAACTGGTGGTAAAACATACCCTTGCCGGTCGAGACGGCTACCGGCGATTTGGCCAGGATCGAGGCGGCCAACTCCGCTACTGCCGCGTCCAATTGCTCCGCCGGGACAACCCGATTGACCAGGCCGCGCTGGAGGGCGGTTGGGGCGTCAATGAAATCGCCGGTGAAAAGCAGCTCAAACGCCTGCTTGCGCGGCATGTTGCGACTGACGGCCACCCCTGGCGTGGCGCAGAACAGGCCAACGTTGATGCCGGAGGCGGCAAAGCGGGCAGTGTCGGCAGCTACGGCCAGGTCGCACATGGCGACAAGTTGGCAGCCGGCGGCGGTGGCAGTGCCGTGAACCCTGGCGATAACCGGCTGCGGCAGACGGGTGAGGCTCTGCATAATGTGGCCGCAGCGGTTGAACAGGTCGGTGTAATAGCCCTGGTCGGGCCGGGCGCGCATCTCCTTGAGATCATGCCCGGCGCAGAAGGCTTTGCCATTGGCGGCAACCACCACCACGCGCGCCGAGGAATCGGCGGCCAGTTGGTCCAACTCCCTTTGCAGGGCGGCCAGCATGGCTTCGGACAGGGTGTTGTACTGTTTGGGCCGGTTCAGCGTCAGCGTCGCGACGCCGCCGCGATCTTCCCGCAAGAGGACAGGTTATGCGGCGGTGAGGGGAGGAGCTGCGGTCAATTCAGGAAGTACACTCATAAACTTATTCCTCCACAATTGATGAATTCTGTACTCAAATCCGGCCCATTCCTTCTCGCGCACACGGTGCTTCTGGAGTGGGCGATGTGGCTGCGGCAGAAGGTGATGAGCTCTTCTTCGCTGGCCGGTGCATTCGGTTTGAGGGTGACGAAGGCTTTAGGCACTTCGCCCCATTTTTCGTGAGGGATGGCGACGACGGCCACTTCCAACACGCCGGCACAAGCACACTGCCCTCATAGAAGGAGATCCAACGCGACTTCCGCAAGGTATTCCGCACCTGACCGCAGCGTGAGCAGTCGTGATTCGGGAACTGCATGCCGCCAATGCCTGAAAACCACGCCAGAATTGCATCGAGGAGAAGCCCCCGGGCCACCTGGCGACTCTCACCCGAGGACATGGCGCGCCTGCCGCGGGGTACTGCCTATTCTTCCTCGCGCACGCTCGCCTCATACACGCGTCCGCGCTGGGCATCGACAAGGTCGAGCTGGCAGCCTCTACCGCGAGCTCGACTACCCCGACGATCACGCCGCGGCCCAACGCGTAGCGAGTGACCTCGTGGCTGCTCTGAGCTCGCCGCTGCATGAATTCGGCCGCGAGCTTCTCGATGTCGCGTTCTGCCCGGCTCTTCAACTGATAGCTACCACGCGGCTTCGGGATCATCGGCTCCCCTTCCGCAACATCCCAGTCACGTCCACGCGGCGAAGCGCGTCGAGCTCTTCTGCGCTCGGCTCAGGCACAGGAGCAAGCTCAGGCGCCGCCTTCAGCTCCCAGCCGGTTTGGCCACGAATCGCCTCGATGTCGGTGAAGGGGTAATAGCCGTAGAGCACGAACTCGCGCGTGCGCGCATCGGGCCGCAGGATGCCCAGCGTGGTGACGATCGCGCTCGGACCGCCGCCAGCGAACGGGTAACGCCAACGAGCCTTGCCGCCCTCGAGAAAGCCGGGCGAGGAGACATAGTCCACGCGCGCGGCGAAGCGCTTGCGCTCGTGGGCGAGCATGACGATCACGCGCTTGGCGCCGCTGGCGATGTCATTGGCGCCGCCGCTGCCGGTGAGCCGCACGTCCGGTACGACATAGTGCTGATCGAGGCCCGCTCGCCAGATGCCGGTGGTGTTGACGTTCCCATAGCGGTCTACCTGTGCCGCGCCGATGATGCCGACATCCCAGCGGCCGGAGCCGACCAGGCAGCCGAGCGCGTCGAGTGCGCCGGTGAAGCTCACGGCGTTGGCCGAGATGCGGTTGCACTCGATGCCCCAGGGCAGGCCTCCGATGGGCGTGGAGCCGTACACGCCGCCCTCGGTCATGGCGCGGGCGCGCGGCGCGTGGTGAGCGAGCGCGAAGAAACCCGCCAGCATCGGCAGTCCGACGCCAAAGATCGCCAGCTCGCCGTCGCGGATCTCACGCCCGGCGGCGATCGCCATCATCTCTTGAGACGTGTATTCCATCACGCTGCCTGCGTGAGCTCGGCGATGGCGTCGCGGCCAAGCAGCCAGCGCCGGAAGGGGTCGAGCAGGAAGCGCGTGGGACCGTGCTCCAGGCGCTCCCGTGTTTCGGCGCCGATGAGGTCCAGATAGTCGTCGATATCGCGGTAGCCCAGCACATAGCGTTCGACGTACGCGTGCGTGCCGGCCTCGGAGGCGAGTGCCTCGTTCATCTCGCGCATATGCTTCTCGTCGAGGTCGTAGGCGCCGGGCGAGCCCTGCGGCCAGGCGGCGAACGGCCAGTGCACGACCGCGTCCACGATCAGGCCCGGTATGCGCACCAGATTGGGAAACTGCTGCATGCAGTCGGTATGGACGATATGGTCCGCCACCAGCACCACCTGCTGCGCCGCCCGCGAGAGCTCCCAGCGGCTCCACTCGGTGCCGAGCATGATCGCGTTGCCCTGGCTGTCGGCCAGGGTGACGTGGATCGCCGCCAGCTCGGGCTTGAACGGCGGCAGCGCGCCGACAGGTTTGCCGCCGAAGGGATCGGTCACCTCCGGAATCTTGCGACGGGCCGGGTATTCATCGGGGGCGAAGGCGCTGCGATGCTGGAGGTCGGACCCCACGTTGGTCGTCGCCGGCACGAACGGCCAGCCGAGCGCGCCGCCAAGATAGCGCAACGACATGGAGAGGTTCGACCAGTCCTCGAGCAGCATCTGGCCGCTTTCCACCGCGCGGCGAAGCCCTTTGGCGAAACCGAAACCCTCCAGCGCGCTGAAGCCGCACTCCACGCGCTGCGCCGCGCCTGTGGCCGCGAGCAGGTTTAGCTGCTGCGAGCAGCAATGCGACACCAAGTGGAGGTCGCGGCGGCGCTGCCGCACCAGCTCGCGGCCGAAGACGATGGAATCCGACCCGATGGGCAGGGCCGCGCCGCTCGCGTAGAGCATGCCATCGCGGGTGTGGCGCCGAACGGCTTCAGGCAGCGGGAGGAGCTTGGACTCCACGGCGCTCGCTCCTTCGGGCTGACGCCGTCAGCGGCGCTGCGAGACGCGCGACAGGTAGCGCGCGAACGGCTCGTTCTCGTAGGCCCCCTCCTTCGCGTAGCGGGCGAGTGCAGCGACTTCCGCCGACCCTTGGGGCATGCCGGCAAGGCGCGCGACCGGAATCCCCTGCAGGTCGTAAATCACGATGGTCGGGGTTCCAACCACCCGGCTCGCCTGCGCGAACTCGGGCGCCGTGGTTATTCGCCCCTGAAAATCTTTGATCCCCTCGAAGCTGTCCAGGCCGAGGACGAAAGTCGAGAAGTTCGGGCCGTAGGCCCGCCGTACCCTGGGCGCAGGCAGCGCGGTGCGCTTCAGCTCGACGCAAGAGCTGCAGTCCTGCAGCTCGAAGAGCAACGCCACTCCGCTCTTTCCCTGCGCGTTCGCCTGCTCGAGCGCCGCCCGCAGATCGGCCGGCGCGGGACCGAAGTAGGTCCCGCCGGCCGATGCTGCCCCGGCCAGGAGGCTGAGAACGGCCAGGAGGAGGAGAAGGAGCAGGCGAGCTGCATTTCGCATCAGCGTACCCAGAACAGCAGCCGGCGCTTGAGCGCATCCAGCGCGCTCATCGCCAGGTACGTGACCAGCCCGGTATAGAGGATGCCGGCGACCATGCGCGGATAGTCGGCGAAGTCGGCATAGTATTGAACGAAGCGCCCCAGGCCCGCATTGGCACCGAAAAGCTCGCCGACGGTGAGCAGAACGAACGACAGTGCGAGCCCCACCGCCATCCCGGAAAAGATGTGCGGCAGCGATGCCGGCAACACGATGCGCCATCGAAACTCGCCGCCTTCGATGCCCAGGATGCGCGCATTGTCGCGATGACGCCCGTCCAGACTGTGAGCTCCGGCGATGCTGCTCACGAAGATCGGCCAGAACGCTCCGATGAAGACGACAAAGATGGCGGACAGCTGGAAGGTCGGCAGCACCGCGATTGCATAAGGGATGTAGACTGTCGGAGGTACCGGCGCGACGACACGGGCGAACGGCACGAAGGCGCGTCCGAGCCAGCCCACGGTGCCCACCAACAGGCCGCCCGCCACGCCGAGGATGGCTGCAGCGAGGTAGCCGGGCACGAGAATCAGGAACGACGACCAGGTACCCCGCAGCAGCTCCGGCAGCGACTCCTTTAGTGCGATGAGCACGCGCTCGGGCGAAGGGAGCAGGGAGTTCGGCGCGAGCGGCAGCAGCGCGGTCACCAGATACCAGGCCCCGAGCAGCAGCAGGAACAGAATCGGCGCCTCGGCGCCGGTCAGGCGGGTCCACAGCGGTGCAGGGGGGCGGCGGGCGAAGTTCTCCGCCCTCGGCTCGAGCTTGGCACTGCCAACGGTTGCGTTGTCGCTCATGGGTTTCGGTCGGCGGCATGCCGATCAGGTTGCAGCCTCGATGACGGCGAGCGTCTCTGCCGACATTGCTCCGGCGATCTGCTCGCGCAAGGCGATGAAGCGTTGGTCCGAAAACAGCTCCGCACGCGGTCTGGGACGCTCGAAGGCAATGCGCCGGTCGGCGATGACATGACCGGGTGCGGCCCCGAGCACGATGATCCTGTCACCGAGGTAGAGCGCCTCGTCGATGTCATGGGTGACGAATAGAAACGTCTTGCGCGGGCTGGCAGACTGCCAGACATCGAGCAGCAGGTCCTGCAGCCGGGCGCGGTTGAGGGGGTCGAGCGCGCCGAACGGCTCGTCTAGCAGCAGCACCTGCGCGCCGGTGGCGAGCGAGCGCGCCAGCGCGCCGCGTTGGCGCATGCCGCCGGAAAGCTCGAAGGGATACTTGCGCGCTGCCTCGGCGAGACCGACCCGGCTCAGCAACTCGCTTGCCCGCTCACGCGCTTCGCTCCTTTTCAGCGCCGGCTCGGCTTTGCGCGCCGCGAGCGCCACGTTATCCCGAATGTCGAGCCAGGGGAACAGCGCGTAGTCCTGGAATACGACGCTGCGCTCGATGCTCGGTCCCTCGATCGGCAGGCCATGCCATTCGACTGATCCCGTAAGCGGCTGCTCCAGCCCCGCGATCAATCGCAAGAGCGTCGACTTGCCGCACCCGCTCGGGCCGAGCAGGGTGGCGAACTCCCCTTCGGCGAGACGGAAGCGAACGTTCTGCAGCACGCCGGCGCCCCCGTAGTCGAAGCATACTCCTTCGACTCTCAGCCCCGGCGCTGAGCTCACAGCACGTTCCTCTTGCCGAACTCCTTCTGCAGCTTCGCCCAATAAGCGTCCTGCGGGTTCTCCCGCGCCAGGCTGTCGAGCGCGCGCTGGTAGAGCTTGACGTTAATGTAAGGTGAGATCTCGCCCCTGGAATCAATGAAGGCGGAGGACTGCATGACGGACCAGAATTTCTTGGTGCCGGTCACATTGGGGTCGCTGGTCTGATCGAGATGGCCCTCGTAGTAGGCCTTGGCGAGCAGTGCGCGGTCCAGCTTGACGTATTTCTGGATGGCGTCGATGGCTTCTCTGCGGTTCTCCGCGGCGAACTTCTCGGCGCGTAGCACCGCCCGCAACAGCTTCTCCCAGGTCGCCTCCTCGCTGACGCGTTGTGCGGTGACGACGATACGGCAGCAGGGATGCCCGGGCTGAATTTCGCCGCTGCGGATCACCACCTTCAGTCCCTGCTCTTCGGCGCGCAGATCGTGCGGGCCCCACACGACGCCGGCATCGACCTGCCCCGACTTGACCGCTTCGATCACCGCCGGCGGATTCTTCAGCTCGAAGATCTGCACATCGGTCTTCCAGTTCAGGCCCGCGTCCTTGAGCCCGCCGCGCAGCACGGCGTCACCGGATGCCATGCGCACGGTGGCGATCTTGCGTTGCTTGAGATCGGCGAGCGATTTGATCGCGGCTGCCTTCTCGGCGGTGGTGATCAGCGCGGCATCCTCACCCATGATGCCGCCGATGATGCGCAGGTCGGTTCCCTTCGCGATATGCGCCAGCGGCGCCGTGGTGCCGAAGGCGCCCACGTCGAGCTTGCCGGCGACGATGGCGTTGATGCCGTCCGCGGAGTTCTGGAACTCGATCAGCTCGACGTCCAAGCCTTCCTTGGCGAAGAAGCCCTGCTCCTTCGCCACGAACCATTTCGCATGGCCCGTGACCGGAAGATAGCCGACCTTCAGGGACTGCGCGCCGGCTGTGCTCGCGATGCCGGCCAGGATGACGAAGGCAGCGGACCGCGCGCTGCGTTTGAGCTGACTGATCCTCATGCAAGGCTCCTAGAGTTCTTCAGGCTTGACTCGCGGTGAATTCCGCCGCGCGAACAGATCAACTCTAGCAATCTGAACTCAGCTCGCGAACCGATCTTTTCTTCTTAGCTTATGCGCCGCGCTCGCGTGGGGCACTGACCAGAGATCGCTTCGCGCGACAATGCCCCCTGCACAATGTCATTGCGAGGAAGCGCCATTGCAGCTGCACTTCATGGCGGACCCAGTCCGGCTTCTTCTAGCAGTGATGCAGCCTGAAGTACTGGTAGAAGCCCAGCGGCATCGTGCGCAGATGCGCCTGCTGATCGCGTCGGCGCCAGTGCCTGTGCCCGACCAACCACTCATGGACGCGACTCAGTAACTTGCGACAGCTCTTGGTACTGGGCAGGCTGATCACGGCGAACCGTCCGCCGCGATCCACTCCGCAGACGTGCTTCAAGCCGAGAAACTCGAAGCTCCACGGCCTCTGACCGAACTGCGCTCGCCGCTGCGCGGCAAAGCGCCCAAAGAGCCGCAGCCGAGTCTTGTCCTCGGCCAGTACCAGGTTGATTCGTGCGAAGCGCTCTCGCAACCGGTTCTGGCGTCTTCAGGCGGCGATGAGGTTCTTCCCTGCATATTCTCGGGAAATCCTTATAAGCGTCTGGTTATAACGGGCGCATTTCTTGTTCGCTATGATCCGAAAGAACGGGTAACATAATAAGAGCTTCCGAAACCAATCCTCGTGCGCGTGAGAAGTTCGCCCCAGTCGCGCGTCGCATCGGACGCGCGCCTCGACGGGCTCTCGCCCGGACGCTCTCCTTCTGCCATGGCTCCCAACGATCGCCCCGCAGTGCTCGACCTGATCGGCAACACACCGCTGGTGCAGGTCACGCAGATGGACACCGGTTGCTGCACGCTGCTGCTCAAGCTCGAATCACAGAACCCGGGCGGTTCGATCAAGGACCGCATTGGGCGCTCGATGATCGAGGCCGCCGAGCGCGACGGGCGGCTGCAGCCGGGAGGCACGGTGATCGAGGCCACTGCCGGCAACACCGGGCTCGGCCTGGCGCTCGTGGCCCGCGCGAAGGGCTACCGCGTGGTCCTGGTGGTGCCCGACAAGATGTCCAACGAGAAAGTGCTGCACCTGAAGGCCCTCGGCGCTGAGGTTCACACGACGCGCAGCGACGTCGGCAAGGGCCATCCCGCTTACTACCAGGACTATGCGGCGCGCCTGGCGCACGAAATTGCCGGCGGATTCTTCGTCGACCAGTTCAACAACCCTGCCAATCCGCTCGCGCACGAGACCTCCACCGGCCCCGAGATCTGGGCACAGTGCGGTCACGATCTCGATGCCATCGTGGTCGGCGTCGGCTCAGGTGGCACCGTGACCGGCCTCACGCGTTTTTTCAATCGCGTGCGGCCGCAGATCGAGTTCGTGCTAGCCGACCCGGTAGGATCCATCCTGCGCGACCAGATCCTCACCGGCACCCACGGGCCGGCTGGCTCATGGGCCGTCGAAGGCATCGGCGAGGACTTCGTGCCGCCGATCGCGGATTTCTCCTCGGTCAAGCGTGCATACTCGATTTCGGATGAAGAGAGCTTCGCCACCGCGCGCGAGCTCCTTAAGGTCGAGGGTATCATGGGCGGATCGTCCACCGGCGCTCTGGTAGCGGCGGCCCTGCGTCTGTGCCGCGAACAGACGACTCCCAAGCGCGTGGTCACCTTCGTCTGCGACACCGGCACGCGCTACCTCAGCAAACTCTACAATGACGCGTGGATGATCGACGAGGGTTTACTCCAGCAGCGCCGGTATGGCGATCTCCGCGACTTGATCGCGCGCCGCGCCGAGGACGGCAGCGTGGTCAGCGTCAGCCCGCACGACACGCTGCTCACCGCCTTCCAGCGCATGCGCCTGGCCGATGTGCAACAACTGGCGGTGCTCGACCAGGACCGTCTTGTCGGCGTGATCGACGAGTCGGACCTGCTCCTGCACGTCGAGCAGGATGCGGCGCGTTACGGCGCCGCGGTAGCCACTGCGATGAGCACCGCCTTGCAGACCCTGGCGCCCACCGCTGACCTCGTGGCGCTTCGGCGGGTGCTCGAGAGCGGCCTCGTCGCCATCGTGGCCGATGCGTCCGGCTTTCACGGGCTGATCACCCGTTTCGATCTGCTCAATCATTTGCGAAAGGCGCGACGATGAAGCGCGATGATCCTCCCTCGAAGACGGCGGGACACCGCTTCGCCACCCGAGTGATCCACGCCGGTCAGGCCCCCGACCCGAGCACCGGCGCCATCATGCCGCCGATCTACGCCACGTCCACCTATGTGCAGAGCAGCCCGGGCGTGCACCAGGGATTCGACTACGGTCGCTCTCAAAACCCGACGCGGTTCGCGTTCGAACGCTGCGTGGCCGACCTGGAGGGCGGCGCCCAGGGATACGCCTTCGCCTCCGGCCTGGCCGCCATTTCCACGGTGCTCGAACTGGTCGACGCGGGCGCGCACGTGGTGGCGAGCGATGACCTTTACGGCGGCACCTACCGCCTTTTCGAGCAGGTGCGTCGCCGCAGCGCCGGGAACCGATTCAGCTTCGTCGACCTGGCCGACCTCGACGCAGCGCGGGCCGCGATTCGGTCCGATACGAAGCTGCTGTGGGTCGAAACACCGACCAACCCGCTCCTCAAGCTGGCCGATCTGGCGGCCCTGGCGGAGCTCGCACGCGAGCGGAACCTCATCGCGGTAGCCGACAACACTCTTGCCAGCCCCTTCGTGCAGCGGCCGCTCGAATTGGGATTCGACATCGTCGTGCACTCTACCACCAAGTACTTGAACGGTCACTCGGACGTCATAGGCGGGGTCGCCATCGTCGGTGGCGAACCGCGCCAGGCCGAGTGGCGTGAGCGGTTGGGCTTCTTGCAGAACGCGGTTGGCGCGATCGCCGGGCCGTTCGACAGCTATCTCGCGCTGCGTGGCGTGAAAACTCTCGCGCTGCGTATGGAGCGCCACAACAGCAACGCCCTGGCGCTGGCGAAGTGGCTGGAAAGCCAGCCGCAAGTTGCGAGGGTGCGCTACCCTGGCCTGGACTCGCACCCGCAGCATGGTCTGGCGCTGCGGCAGATGAACGGCTTCGGCGGAATGATCGCGCTCGACCTGAAAACCGACCTCGCCGGCGCCTGCCGCTTTCTGGAATCGGTGCGCGTCTTCACGCTCGCCGAAAGCCTGGGTGGCGTCGAGAGCCTCATCGAGCATCCGGCGATCATGACTCACGCCAGCCTGCCGGCCGCGACCCGCGCAGCACTCGGCATCGGCGATGCGCTGGTTCGCCTGTCAATCGGCGTCGAGGACGTCCTCGACCTCCGAGAAGACCTGGCTCAGGCACTCGCTGCGATCGGATGACCCATGAGACCGGGCAGATTGGCTACAGCTCGGAACTCTCACTCGACGAAGGGATGCCAACCGGCGTCCTTTGCCGCGAAAACCGGGCACGACACTTCGACAGGTGCCTCGTCCATTGCATTTCAGCTCTGTACCCAGGGCAACCTGTGAAAGCGCCAGCCGCCGACAGTGCCTCGGTGTTGCTCGTCGTCGAGAGCCCCTTCGAATCCCTCGGAGATGTTGTACGCATGATCGTACCCGGCAGCCGTAGCGGCGGCCGCGGCCGCGGCCGAGCGTTGACCGCTGCGGCACAGGAATAGCAGCGGCATCGCCTTGTCGGCAACCTCGTCCTCCAGGTCCCTGAGGAACTCCGGATTCGGTCTCATGCCGGGCCATGTCGTCCACGGGACGTGAATCGCTTGCGGGATGCGCCCGACGAAGGCAAGTTCCTCCTCGGTGCGCACATCGACCAACACAGCTTCACCTGCGTCGAAGAGCTTCCAGGCCTCGACCGGATCCAGGGTTCCCGCGAAGCGGTCCGATACGGTCTTGCCGCGCGCTTGAGCACGCTTGAGCACAGCCTCAACGTCCGACTTGCGGACGGCGTTTGGTACGACTGACATGTCTGTTACCTCCGCTGTAGTTCGATTCGGCGGCACCTTGCCCGCAGCGCGGCCGAAACTTTGGTCAATGCGGGAGATGTCCCGTCTTGATGCTGCGCACCGCGGCGACCAGCGCGTCGATCTCCTCGCAGGTGTTGTAGAACGCCAGCGAAGGCCGGACCGTGGTCTCCACGCCGAAGCGCCGTAGAATGGGTTGCGCACAATGATGGCCGGCACGCACGGCAATGCCCTCGCGGTTCAGTGCGGCGCCGACGTCCTCGCTCCTAAATCCGTCGAGCACGAAGGAAATCACGGCGGCCTTCTCGCGCGCTGTGCCGATGAGGCGCAGCCCCGGAATGCTGGAGAGCCCGCGGGTGGCGTAGACGAGCAGATCATGCTCGTAGCGGCTCACGTTCTCGATGCCCACCCGCTCCAGATAGTCGAGGGCTGCACCGAGGCCTACCGCATCGGCGATGTTGCCGGTCCCGGCCTCGAAGCGTGCCGGCGCCGGCTGATACACGGTTCTCTCGAAGGTCACGTCCTGAATCATGTTGCCGCCACCCTGCCACGGCGGAGTACTGTTGAGCAGGTCGCCCTTGCCGTACAGGGCGCCGATCCCGGTCGGCCCGAAGATCTTGTGGCCGGAGAACACGAACCAGTCGCAGTCGAGCGCCTGCAGGTCGACGCGCAGGTGCGAGACGGACTGTGCGCCGTCGACGAGAACGCGCGCACCGTAACGATGGGCGATCTCGACCATCTCGCGGGCCGGCGTGATGGTGCCGAGCGCATTGGAGACCTGCGAGAACGCCGCGAGCTTGGTGCGCGGTCCGAGCAGCGTTTCGTACTCATCGAGCCGCACCTGGCCGTCGTCGTCGACCGGTGCGACGCGCAGCCGCGCGCCCTTCTCGGCGCAGAGCTGCTGCCACGGCACGATGTTGGCGTGATGCTCGAGCCAGGTGATGACGATCTCGTCGCCGGGGCCGATGTGTCTGCGCCCCCACGACTGCGCCACCAGGTTGATGGCTTCCGTGGTGCCGCGCACGAAGACGATCTCGTCGCTGGAGGCGGCGTGGAGAAAGCGGGCGACCTTGTCGCGTGCCGCTTCGTACGCATCGGTTGCGCGCGCGGCGACCTCGTGCGCAGCGCGGTGGATGTTCGAGTTCTCGTGCTCGTAGAAATATGAGAGCCGGTCGATGACGGCCCGGGGCTTCTGGGTGGTCGCCGCGTTGTCGAGCCAGATCAGCGGACGACCATGCACCTTTTCGGAGAGAATCGGAAAATCGCGCCGAACTGCGTTCACATCGAAGCCCGGATGGGCCGAAGCGAGCGCAGGCGAGCGCTCGGGGGCAGCACGTGCGGTGTGCTCAGCGGGCGCACGCGGCACCTCACCCGCAGAGCGTGCTTCGTTGATCACGTACAGCGTAGCCGCCGAGGCCTCGCCCGCTGACGTGGCGGGCGCGCCGCCGGTGACGTCCGCCGGAGGCGTCGCCGTCTTCGGCAACCCGGGAGCGGCCGCTGCCTGCGCGGGAAGCAATCCGCTGCTCTCCTCGATCTGGCGGAAGCCGGGAGCTCCAGATCCTGAACGGGTTCGAGATTGACGTCCCGCGGCCGCAGCTGCAGCGGCGTCGCGCTGCGCGGCGGCGTCGGCTGGACACCTTCGAGGAAATAGAACGACGCGCTCGACGGGGTCAGTTCCGGCGAGCCCTGTTGCGGCGTGCTGCTCGGCGCACCGGCCAGCGCGGCGGGCAGCGCGCGCAGCGCCGCTTCGTCCGGCAGCTCGAAGGCCGATGCGGGCGGTGTGGCACCAGCCGCCGGGAGGGCGCCGACCTCGATGCCAGGTGTTGCCGGCGCCGTCGAACCCAGCCGCACGCCCGGCGGTGCCGACAGGTTTGCCACCGACCGCGGGTCGAGGGCCGTAGCGCTCGCCGGGGGCGAGATTCCAAATCCCGGGTCGAGCCCCGGCGGCCCAAGATCCAGCGCGGGCACCGCGCGCGGGCTGGTTGGCTGGCCGCTCTGAAGAAAGTAAAAGGCAGCCTCCGCATCCGCTGGCGCGGGAGGTGTCACGAGGCTTTGCGGGCTGCGCCCGGCAAGCCCTCCGACCGCTGCCGGGACGAGCTGGTATGCGGGCTCAGCAGCCACAGTCGGCGCAACCCTGCCCGGAACCCCATGGGGGGGGATCCCGTCACGGGGGTCGGAACTGCGCCTGACGCTGCGGGAGCGTCCGTCGCACCGGGCAGCGCCGTGAAGAACGCGTTCGCGAGCCGGGTGAGGGTCGCCACGTCGGCCAGCCCCGGCGTCTCGGCGGACACGCCCTCGAGTCCCGGCGTCAGGCTGATGCCGGTCACCCCCACCGCGTCCGGCCTACTTCTGGTAGTACTCATGCTTGTAATCGTGATACTTGCCGACTTCGACGCCCTCGAGCACGCCGAGCGCGTCTTCCGTCAAAACGGCGAGCGAGCAGTACAGCGAGATCAGATAGGAAGCGATCGCCTTGCGGCTGATGCCCATGAACTTCACCGACAGTCCCAGGCCCTGCTCCCCCGGCAGTCCGGGCTGGTAGAGCCCGACCACGCCCTGCCGGCTTTCGCCGGTGCGAAGCAGGAGAATGCTGGTCTTCCCGTGTTCGATTGAGAGCTTATTGGTGGGCACGAGCGGCACGCCGCGCCACGTCAAGAACGGCGAACCGAACAAGGTGACGGTGGGAGGCGGCACCCCGCGCCGCGTACACTCGCGGCCGAAGGCGGCAATGGCTGCGGGAGGCGCGAGAAAGAACGCCGGTTCCTTCCACACCCGAGTCAGCAGCTCGTCGAGATCGTCGGGTGTGGGTGCGCCGGTAAGTGGCTTGATGCGCTGCTCTGGGGCGACGTTGTGCAGCAGACCGTATTCTCTGTTGTTGATGAGCTCGTCTTCCTGCCGCTCCTTGATGGTCTCGATCGCGAGGCGCAACTGCTGCTGGATCTGATCGTGGGGGCTGCTGTAGAGATCGGAGACTCGCGTGTGCACGTCCACCACCGTGGTCACGGCACTCAGGAAGTATTCGCGCGGATTCTCTTCGTAGTCGACAAAGGTCTCCGGCAAGTCGCGCTCGTCGCGTTGCGAGCATGCGGTCAGCACGCGGGAGGCGTCCTTCACCTTGTTCAGCCGATAGATACCCGCCTCGAGCCCGACCCAAGGGAGCAGGTGCACGAGCCACCGGGGCGAAATGGTGACAAGCTGCGGGACGGTCTTGGTGGCATTGGCGAGCTGCCGTGCCGCCGCATCGCCGAGTGCGAGGTGAACCTGTGCTTCTGCCATTAGTTACTCCCCTGGAATGTGGATTGGTTTGTGGAGCTGGAAGGCTGCCGGATCATCGACCATGGCGGGTTGCATCAGATGCCTCCACCGCCTTCGAATGATTCGCTGCGCGCCTGTGCCTGCGTGACGTTGCTGTCCGGCGGGACGCTGCGAGTAAGCCAGACGTTCCCCCCGATGGTCGATCCGCGGCCGATCGTGACGCGGCCGAGAATGGTGGCGCCGGCATAAATGACGACGTCGTCCTCCACGATCGGGTGACGAGCAGCACCCTTGACGAGCGTGCCGTCCGCGCCGACTTCGAAACGCTTGGCGCCAAGAGTCACCGCCTGATACAGGCGGACACGCTGCCCGATCACGGTGGTCTCGCCGATCACGACACCGGTGCCGTGGTCGATGAAGAAGCTCTCGCCGATCCTGGCGCCCGGGTGGATGTCAATGCCGGTGGCAGAATGCGCGATCTCCGCGACCATGCGCGCGATCAGTGGGACGCCGAGGCAGCTGAGCTCGTGGGCGAGGCGGTGATGCGTCATAGCGGTGATGCCCGGGTAGCACACCAGCACCTCATCGGCGCTGCGTGCCGCCGGGTCGCCCTCGTAGGCCGCGATGATGTCGGTGTCGAGCAGCGCACGGACGGCGGGGAGTTTCGCCGCGAACGCGCGGGTGATTTCGACCGCGCGCTCGCGATCGGCATTCATGACGCGCTCTTCTTCCGATGCGAACTGCAGCTCGCGACTCACTTGCTCATGCAGTTCGCGCAGCGCGACGTCGAGCGTGTGGCCGACATAGTAGTCGACAAGGCCTTCGTCACCGAGGCCCGGCAGCCCGAGGCGGTTCGGGAACATCGCAGCGGCGAGTCCCTCGACGATGCCCACCAGCACCTTGCGCGACGGCAGCTTGGGCGGACGGTCCCGCCGCTGCCGGCTCTCCAGCGACCGTACCCGCAGATCGCGCAGATCGGAGACGATCCCCTCGATGTTCCAGCGCGTGGTTTGCGGTGCGCTCACGGCGACCTTGTCGCGGTCGGCGGTCACGGAGCCACCCCGAGGCCGGTAGCGTCGAACACGCCCTCGAAGAGTACCGAGCTCAGGTAGCGCTCGCCGGAGTCGGGCAGGATGACAACGATGGTCTTGCCCGCGTTTTCGGGACGGTGCGCCACGTGCACCGCAGCCGCCACGGCGGCGCCGCAGGAGATGCCGGAGAGGATGCCCTCCTCACGCGCGAGGCGTCGAGCGTAGTCGATCGCTTCTTCATTGGTGACCTGCTGCACCTCGTCGACCAGCGACAGGTCGAGAACGTCGGGGACGAAGCCCGCACCGATGCCCTGGATCTTGTGGGGCGCCGGTCTGAGGGGCTCACCCCCGCGCCGCTGCGTGAGCACCGGACTCGCCGCCGGCTCGACTGCGACGGACAGGATAGGCTTGCCACGGGTCAACTTGATGTAGCGCGAAACGCCTGTGATGGTGCCACCGGTGCCCACACCCGAGACGAAGATGTCGATGGCGCCGTCCGTGTCGTCCCAGATCTCGGGGCCCGTCGTACTCTCGTGGATCGCCGGGTTGGCCGGATTCTTGAACTGCTGCAGCAGCACGTAACGGTCGGGGTCCGAGGCTGCGATCTCCTCGGCGCGCGCCACCGCGCCGCTCATGCCGCGGGAGCCCTCCGTGAGCACCACCTGCGCGCCATATGCGATCAGCAACTTCCGCCGTTCGAGGCTCATGGTCTCGGGCATCGTCAACGTGAGCGGCGTGCCGCGCGCCGCGGCGACGAACGCGAGCGCGATGCCGGTGTTGCCGCTGGTCGGTTCCACAATCTCCTTGCCCGGGCCGAGCAATCCGCGACGCTCGGCGTCCCAGATCATGGCGGCACCAATACGGCACTTGACGGAGTAGGCGGGATTGCGTCCCTCGATCTTGGCGAGAACTGTCGCCGGAGCGCCGTCGGTGACCCGGTTGAGTCGGACGAGAGGCGTGTGCCCGATGGACTGCGAATTGTCTTCGTACCAGCTCGTCATGATGTTCTCCCATGAAAGACGCGAAGCGATGCGGATGGGGCCGTTTCCGCCCAGTGCGATGCCGGTCGCACGAACGGCGCGCGCCGCTCGAGCTCGATGTCGATTGCTCGCGAGAAATCGCGAATGTAGCATCCCGAAAATACCTCCAACGAATGAAATGGAATTTCTAGAATGCTGGAGGTAATAAAAGCCCGTGTGCGCCGCAGCCGGGCACTCGGCTGGGTCTGCCAATCACGCAGCCCGCTGTTACCGAGACCGGGTACGATGAGTACTGAGACGGATCAGAACCAATACTTAAGGTCGCCCGGAGCGCGTCTGATCAGACGAGAGTGCTGCCTGCCCTGCCTTGGTCCGCGCGCGGTGCGTCTGCCATCAGTAAGGATGTGTGACATCGTTGTCGTCGTGTGAGCGGTGCGGGCGTGCCCAGCACAAAGCCCTGCGCGAGGTCTGCCCCCGCTTCGATGATGCCCTTCAGCAGATCCGCAGATTCGACCCTGCCAACGAGCAGGGGAACGCCGTTCTCGCCGAGTGCCACCCCGAATGCGGACAGCTGGTCTGGATTGAACCCCTGGGCGACATCGACCTTGACCAGGTCAATCTCAGCGTCCGCGACCAGCCTGAGGAAGTCGTCACCCCAGCTGGTGCCCGGAACGAGCAGCCGGTAGCCCCTGGCTCGATAGTTTCGCGCTGCCTTCCGGAGCAAGACGGGGTCGCCCGTGACAGAGCGGGGAAACACGATGACGACGCGCCTCGGGCTCAAGTCGAACCTTGCGAGGATGCCCTCGAACACCTTGCCGTGATCCCGAGGAACGCTCGCGAGCAATCGCTGCTCGACGTTCAGGAACAGGGACTGGCTCTTGTCGACGTCCGCAAAGTAATTCAGCGTGTGCAAGGTCCGGCACAGACGGTCGAGGTGCTGGAGCATTGCATCGCTCGCAGCAAGCGCGAAAAGATTCCACGGCGCAAGGGGCGAATCGCCTGACGCGTCCACCCGCAGCAAGCCCTGGTGCCCGACAACGACTTGCCGCGACAGATCAAAGATCGGCTGAAAAACGCTCGAAACGCGCGCATTGAGAAAACGTCCAGCTACCCGACCGTCGTCCGTTCTATGAAGGGGGGGGCCGATATCGATCCTGTCCGGCAACGTCGCAACGTACTTCGCTATAAGCCCTTCCGGATTCAACGCCATGACCCTGCCCACGCCTCACTCAGCGAAGTCTGCGAAGATCACTTGGCCTGATAGATCTGGTCGAACACCGCACCGTCGACGAAGAACTTCTTCTGCGCCTTCGCCCAGCCACCGAATACCTCGTCGATCGTGAAGAGATTGACTTTCGGAAACGTGCTGGCATACTTCGCCGCCACCTTGGCGTCGCGCGGGCGGTAGAAGTTCTTGCCGGCAATATCCTGCCCTTCCTCGGAGTACAGATGCTGGAGATAGGCCTCGGCCACCTTGCGCGTACCGCGCTTGTCGACCACCTTGTCGACGAGCGCCACCGGCGGCTCCGCGAGGATGCCCACCGAAGGCACGATGATCTCGAACTTTTCCGGCCCGAGCTCCTTCACGGCCAGGAAGGCCTCGTTCTCCCACGAAATGAAGACGTCGCCGATGCCGCGCTCGGTAAAGGTCGTCGTCGAACCTCGCGCGCCCGAGTCGAGCACGGGCACGTTCTTGTAGAGAGCGGCAACGAACTCCTTCGCCTTGTCCTCGCTACCATACTTCTTGAGTGCATAACCCCAGGCAGCAAGAAAATTCCAGCGCGCACCCCCCGAGGTCTTCGGATTGGGCGTGATCACCGCAACGCCAGGCTTCACGAGGTCGTCCCAATCGTGGATGTGCTTGGGATTGCCCTTGCGCACGAGGAGCACGATGGTGGACGTGTAAGGGGAACTGTTGTAGGGCAACCGCTTCTGCCAGTCCTCCGGCAACAGCTTTCCTTTCGCTGCGATCTCGTCGATGTCGTAAGCAAGTGCAAGCGTGACGACGTCGGCTTCGAGGCCATCGATCACGGCGCGTGCCTGCTTCCCGGAGCCGCCGTGCGATGCCTTGATGGTCAATTGCTCGCCGGTCTTGGCCTTCCAATGCTTGGCAAAGGCAGCGTTGAAGTCCTGATACAGCTCGCGCGTCGGATCGTACGACACGTTGAGGATGCTGGTAGCGGCAAGCGCCACCGGCGATAGCGCGAGCGCACTCACGAGCAGCAGCATGTTCTTGAGTTTCATGCGTTCTCCGTTTGACTGATCAGAGGGCGTCCGGGGCACAAGCGACCGTTGCCGGCCACCCCCCGACGCCCGACACTATAGCCGCGCGATGACAGCACTCTAACGAATATAAATCTATTTCTTTATGCGCTGTCGAACGCGCGCCGGGAGAAAAGTGAGAGGCTTGCGCCGCCTTCAGCCGAGGCGGGCGCGGCACCAACTCGCTCGGCGAAGCTTCTATGGCCCTGTCCGATCTGCACATGAGCGAGCGAGGCAGCGCTCGGCCTCGATCATCCCTGCGGCCACGGTGTTGTTGCTGGTCTCGTCGATGAGAATGAAGCTGCCGGTTGCCCGGTTCGTCTTGTAATCATCGACGAAGAGCGGTTGCAGCGTCCGGATCGAGACGCGGGCGATCTCGTTGAAACGAAGACGGTTGGCGGGATGCCGCTCGAGGGTGTTCACGTCGACCTGATAGTCGATCGCTTTGACGAGCGCCTTTACCGTGCGGGTCGTATGCTTGATCAGGTACTTGCGCGCGAGGTCGAGGGGCTGCGCATCGAACCAGCAGATGCTAGCTGAGAACTCACGCGTGGTGCGCGGCAGGTCGTCCGACTTCACGATCATGTCCCCGCGCGAGACATCGAGCGAATCGTCGAGGATCAGCTGCACGGACTGCGGTGCCGCCGCGCGGGCGAGCTCGCCGTCCAGCGTGACAATCTGCGCGACGGTGCTGCCGAGACCGCAGGGCAGCACCGTGACTGCGTCCCCCACTTGAATCGAGCCGGACTCGATGCGCCCGGCGTAACCGCGGAAATCATGGAAGGCGTCTTCCTGCGGCCGGCAGACCCACTGCACCGGAAAGCGGAAGTCGCGCTCGTTGAGGTCGTGCGCGATCTCGACGCTCTCCAGATACTCCATGAGTGCGGGGCCTCGATACCAGTCGAGATTGTCGCCGCGCTCCACGACCATGTCGCCGTGCAGCGCGGAGAGCGGGATGAAGGTGATGTCGCGCAGCCCCAATCCCTCGGCGAACGCGGAGAACTCGGCGCGGATGCGCTCGAATACCTCCCTCGACCAGCCGACCAGGTCCATCTTGTTCACTGCCACGACGAGGTGGGGGATACCCACCAGGCTCGCGAGGAAGGCATGGCGCCTGGACTGCGTCAGCACGCCCTTGCGCGCATCGATGAGAATGACGGCGAGATTGGCGGTGGAAGCGCCGGTCACCATGTTGCGAGTGTACTGCTCGTGACCCGGCGTGTCGGCGATGATGAACTTGCGCTTCGGCGTCGCGAAATAGCGATAGGCGACGTCGATGGTGATGCCCTGCTCGCGCTCGGCCTGCAGGCCGTCGGTGAGCAGCGCAAGGTCGAGACCGCTCGCACCGCGCCGCTGCGTGGTCTTCCGCAGCGCATGGAGCTGGTCCTCGAAGATCGCCTTCGAGTCGTGCAGCAGCCGACCGATCAGGGTGCTCTTGCCATCGTCGACGCTGCCCGCAGTGATGAAGCGCAGGAGCTCGCTCGCGCGAAACGAAACGAACCCTATCGCGGACATCAGAAGTAGCCTTCCTTCTTGCGGAGCTCCATGGAAGCTTCGGACGTCTGGTCGTCCATGCGCGTGGCGCCGCGCTCGGTGATGCGCGTCGCGGCGGTCTCCGCGATGATGTCGAGCAGCGTCGTCGCCGTCGACTCGACCGGGCAGGTACACGTCATGTCGCCCACCGTGCGGAAGCGTACCGATAGGGTCTCGACGGTCTCGCCGGCCCGCGGCGGCGCGATTGGCGTCACCGGCGCGAGCTGGCCGCCCCGCCGGACCACCTCCCGTCGATGCGCGCAGTAGATGTTCGGGATCGCGAGCCCCTCGCGCGCGATGTACTGCCACACGTCGAGCTCGGTCCAGTTGCTGATGGGAAACACGCGCATGTTCTCGCCCGGATGGACGCGCGTGTTATACAGGCTCCAAAGCTCCGGGCGCTGGTTCTTCGGATCCCACTGCCCGAATTCGTCGCGAAAGGAAAAGATGCG
>Ga0209253_10001530_pt1 | contig 20328 bp, 19 predicted proteins | sample FrelakmetBRP12BR_FD_187145 | JGI IMG/M metagenome (GOLD analysis project Ga0209253, IMG submission 187145) | Freshwater lake sediment microbial communities from the University of Notre Dame, USA, for methane emissions studies - BRP12 BR (SPAdes)... | ecosystem: Environmental > Aquatic >... | reverse complement strand
TGGCCGGTTGGTGGCTCGAGGGGCGGGCGGGCGGCCGCGCTGCGATGGAGTTCGATCGGAGCCCGCGCTTCGGGGGCCCGGTGCGGAGGAGTGCCGGAATGGATGTCACGGTGATGGCGGTGACCGACGCGCGGTACCTGGACCGCAGCCGCTGGGACGACGTGAACACCGCCGAGCTGAGGGCGTGGACGACCCGCTCGCGGGACCGCGAGGCGGGGGCTTCGTCGTCGCGGGTCGAAGTGGCGGCCGGGCAGTCGTTCGCGCCCGCGGTGCCGGAGCGCTACTGGCATCAGACGTGCTACATGTTTCCGCCCCAGCCGTGCCCGCCGAACAACATGGATGTCTTTGGCGGGCGGCGCCTGCGCGGCTCGGCCTACGGTCGCGGCCTCCTCGACGTCCGGCGGGACCTGCGGGCGGGCGGCCTCGACGGGCGCATCCGCCTCGTCGCCGCGGGCACGCTCGGCGGCACACGGGTGCCGCTCCAACGGCGCATCTTCCTCGGCGGAGCGGACCCGTACGCCACCTTTGCGAACCCCTTTCTCCGGAGCCGCGGGGCGCTCCTCGCCCGCGACGGCACACACTATACGGCGCCGGGTGGTGCGGGCTTGCGCGGGTACGCTGCCGACGCGTCGGCGACCTGGGTGGTGGCGCTCAACGCCGAGGCCGGCCTGCGGCTTCTCGAGCGGCCGAGGCGGCGGCTCTTCAGCGCCATCACGCTAGCCGCGTTCGCCGACGTGGCCCTGCTCGAGCGGGCGGCACTCGGTGGCCCCGGGGCGGCGGATGCTGGCTTGGGCATCCGCGCGGCCCACCGCATCGGCCCGACGCGATTCGTGACCCGGGTGGATCTCCCGGTCCTCGTCTCCCGGCCGGCGGCGGCGGTGGCTGGCGCGGCGGGGGACGGCGCGTTCAAGTTCCGGTGGGTCTGGAGTCTCGAGGAGGCGTTCTGACCGGCTTCGACGAGGCGGTCAACCGCCGGGGGTTCCTGTCGGAGGCGCTGAAGCTCATCGCCAGGGAGGCGGGCGGCCTGCTCTCAGAGAGGGTCGCGCCCCGGCGCCACTTCCGGCCGCCCGGCGTGTTGCCGGAGCCCGCTTTCCTCGCCGCGTGCACTCGCTGCGGCTACTGCATCGAGGCTTGCCCGGTGCACGCCGTCATCTCGGCGCCCCCCTCGGCGGGCCTCGCGGCCGCGACGCCGGTGATCCTCCCCGAGGCGGAGCCGTGCGTCGCGTGCGACGGGATGTTCTGCGCGCGGGTCTGCCCGACGGGCGCGCTGGTGCCGCCGGCGGACGGCTGGGCGCGGGAGAAGCTGGGCGACCTGGCGCTCGACACCGAGCGCTGCATCGCCTTCCAGGGCATCGAGTGCGGTGTGTGCGCCCGGGTCTGCCCGGTCGGCGCCGCCGCGCTGGATCTGGACGAGCAGGGCCGCCCGGTGATCGGCGCGGCCTGCGTCGGTTGCGGGGTATGCGTGCGCGCCTGCGTCACGTCGCCCTCGTCGTTCATCCTCACACTCAGCGAGCGCTGATGCAAGAGCATCCGCATACCTTCGCGCCGGTCCGGGTCGAGAAACCGTGGGGCTACGAGCTCCTCTGGGCCTCGACCGACCGGTACGTCGGCAAGATCCTCCACATCAACGCGGGCCACCTGCTGAGCCTGCAGTACCACAACGTGAAGCACGAGTCCATCTACGTGCTCCGCGGCCGGATGGTCTTCCGGTACCGCGACGCGCGGGGCGCACTCGTGGACCGCCCGATGGGCCCCGGCGAGGCGCAGCAGGTACCGACGGGGCTCGTGCACCAGTTCGAGGCGCTCGAGGACAGCGACGTGCTCGAGGCCTCCACCCCTCACCTCGACGACGTGGTCCGCCTCCAGGACCGCTACGGACGGGTACCCTGATGCAGGTGATCATCCCGCTCGCAGGCAAGGGCACGCGGCTCCGGCCGCACACGCACCTCGTGCCGAAGCCGCTGATGAAGGTCGCCGGACGACCGGTGATGGACTGGGTGATGGACCGGCTCCGTGGCCTGCCCGTGGAAGAGCTCATCTTCATCACCGGGCATCTCAAGGACCAGGTGGAGAGCTACGTCCACCAGCGCTACACCATCCCGTCGCGGTTCATCGAGCAGCGTGTGCAGGACGGCACGGCGGGAGCGATCAACCTGGCGCGCCCCTTCGTACACGGGCCCGTGCTCATCATCTTCGTGGACACCGTCTTCGAGGCGGACCTCTCGATCACCACGACGAGCGAGGATGCCGGCATCATCTGGGCGAAGGAGGTCGAGGACTACCAGCGCTTCGGCGTGGTGGTGACGGACGCGCAGGGGTACATGACGCGGATCGTGGAGAAGCCGAAGGAGCCCATCTCGAAGCTGGCGAACATCGGCCTCTACTTCGTCCGGGACGTGGACGCGCTGTGGCAGGGCATCGACCACGTGCTGGCGCAGCCGAAGAACAAAGGGGAGTGGTACCTGACCGACGCCTTCCAGTGGATGATCGAGCACGGCCGGCGCATCAGGACTGCCGAGGTGGAGGGCTGGTACGACTGCGGGGCGCTCAACACGGTGATCGAGACCAACCGCATCTTGCTGCAGAAGACGGTCGGCACGGGGACGCACGGCGCCGCCGGGCCCGGCAAGCGGAAGACGGTGCCACGCCGGTTCGCCGCCGGTGTCACGATCATCGAGCCGGTGCTCATCGAGGACGACGTCGTGATCGAGCAGTCCACCATCGGCCCGAACGTCACCATCGAGGCGGGCACCGTGGTGCGCGAAAGCACGGTCACGGAGGCGATCATCGGGAAGCGGTGCCGGATCGAGCAGTGCCGCCTCGACGAGGCGCTGCTCGGCGACGACGTGACGGTATCCGGCCTACGGGGAGGCGGCTCGCTCGGCTCGCACGCGGAGGTGCGGGCCCGCTAGCGCGACCTACGCGTAGCGCGCCATCGCGAGGTCCACGATGTCCCGCATCAGGTCGGTGTAGGTGCGCCCGGACTTGCGCGCGGCCATCGCGAATTCGGCGCCCGAGGACAGCCACGGGTTCGGGTTGGCCTCGATGACGTAGACCTGGCCCTTGGCGGTGAGGCGCATGTCGATGCGGCCGTAGTCCCGCAGCTTCAGGGCCTGATAGGCGGCGACGGCGGTCTCTTGGAGCTTGGCCGTGGTCTTCTCGTCGAGGTCCTCGACTACCTGGGACCGGGTGCGCTTGTAGGCTTCGGTGTCCTTCTCCCACTTCACTTCCGTACTGGCGATCCGCGGTGTGCCCTCCGGCAGCTTCGAGAGGTCGAGCTCGACCAGGGGCAGCGGCTCGGGTTTGTCGCTGCCGAGGATGGCCGCGTAGATCTCGCGTCCCTCGATGTACTCCTCGATCAGGGCGGGGGAGTCGAACTGCGCGTGGATGTAGTCGATCCGCTCCATCAGCTCCTTCACGCTGCTAACGACCGAGGCGGCCTCGATGCCGATGGAGCCGTCTTCGGACAGCGGCTTCACGATGAGCGGGAACTCGATGTCGTGCGCGTGGCCCAGGCGGCCCTTGTAGGACACGGCGAAGAACGGCGTCCTGATCTCGTGGAACTGGAACACCTTCTTGGCCAGCGACTTGTCCTGCGCGAGGTAGAGCGCGTGGGGGTCCGCGCCGGTATAGGGCTTGTCCAGCAACTCCAGGTATGCGGCGAGGTGCATGTCCTTCGTGTCGTCGCCGGCGTACGACTCGGTCAGGTTGAAGATGAGGTCGGCGTTGCAGCGCGCGAGGGCGAGGAGGCTCTGGTCGTGGCCGTCCACGATGAGGTAGGAAGGCTCGTGGCCGAGCTTGGCGAGGGCGTCGAAGATCTCCTCGCGGTCCAGCTTGGGCCGCCGCGCCCGTTTGGGCGTCGGCTTCTTCTTCGTCCGGCGCGGCGGCGGGGCCTCCTCGACCGGGGGCGCCGCAGCGCCGTCGGTCTCCTCCCACACGTCGTACAGGATCGGGATCTTCAGGCCTGTCTGGCTCATCGGCTCCTCACGTCTGGACGAATCGTCCGCGCGCCAGGTAGTTCATCGCCAGCGTCGTCGCGTACGCCGTCATCTCCACCAGCTGGGCCGGCTCGCGCGCCGTCTCCACGGCCAGTCCCAGCGCCGCGACCCGCTGCTCGATCGACTCGACGAGCGCCCTGACCAGCGGCCGCCGCACGCCCGTCCAGTAGGTCACCTTGTCCACGATGGCCTTGCGGTGCTCGGCGAGCCAGGGCGCGGCGGCGCGGATCCCGCTGCGGCGCCGGGGCGCCGGCTTCGTGAGGATGTCGGCAAGGTCCGTGTCGAGAGCGAGCTCCGCGATCGCCTGCGCTTCGTCGGGCGTGTTCTCGCGATAGAACTGCTCGACCGTGATGTCCATCTCTTCCACGGTCACGTCGGTCTCGCCCATCTCCCGCAGCGGCGGCTTGTCCGCCACCCGTCGGGCGATCCTGTCCACGTAGCGGAGCTTCCGCAGCGCCGGCCAGCCACGGTACTTCCGCCGCCAACCGGAGCGCGGGGTGAGCCAGACGGCGAAGGTCTCGGCGAAGTCCTCGTCGGGGTGCTTCTGCGCGTACCATCCGGCGATGTGCCGCACGAAGCTGCGGCTGAACGGCACCGGGCGGTAGTTGTCGCGGTAGGAGCGGCGGAAGGGCCCGAAGAGCGCGCGCCACTCGTCGCTCTTGTAGAGCTCGTAGGCGTAGTTGAACGCGTGCCCCGCCTCGTGCCGGAGGTACATCAGGATCTCGCGCTCGTCCTCCAGGTCGTTCATCTGCCGCTCGAGCGCGGCGAGCTTCGGGTCGGCGAGGTAGAACGGGACCCCGACGACCGGCTCGCCGGACGGACAGCCCCACTCGTCGGTGAGGTAGCAGACCGGCCGGAAGTGCCGCAGGCCCTTGCGCTCGATCTCCCGGTAGAGGGCGTGGACGTACTTCTCGAGCGGCGAGCCCTCGAGCTTGAGGCCCAGGTCCTTGATCGGCTTGACCAGCAGGTCCTGGATGTCGGTGAGCGGCTTCTCGAAGGGGGGCACCCTCTACACTAGGGAACGGAGCCGCGCCGGGCAATAGCGCGGTCCGGCGCCGGCGCGCTCCCCCGCTTGGGCTCCGCAAGGGGATCAATTAAGTTTGAAGCATTCACCCGGTAACCCGGAGCTTCGATGTTCGAGTTCCTGCTCGCCGCCGTGCTCGCCGCCGCACCCGCCCCGACGCCGCGGCCGCCCGCCCCCGCCGCAACGCCGCGCGCGGTGCGGGCCCTGCCGCCGGCCACGTGGCGCATCGACGTCACCCACTCGGAACTCAGCTTCCGCATCCGGCACCTCGTGAGTCGCGTGCGGGGGACCTTCCGGCAGTGGTCCGGCACGCTCACGTCGGATTCGACCGACTGGGCGTCCGGCGCGGTCCAGGTGACGATCCAGACGGCCAGCATCTTCACCGACAACGAACGGCGCGACAACCACCTGCGCTCGCCCGACTTCTTCGCCGCCGATTCCTTCCCGTCCATCACCTTCCAGAGCACGCGGGTGACGCGTACCGGCGACGACCTGCGGATCGAGGGCAGCCTCAGCATCCGCGGGGTCACGCGGCCGGTCGTGCTCACCGGCACCTTCACCGGCTTCACGCGCTCGGCGCAGGGCGAACAGCGCGTGGGTTTCCAGGCGACGACGCGGATCAACCGCCTCGACTACGGTGTGGCGTGGAACCGCGCGGTGGAGGGTGGAGGGGTGTTGCTCGGCGACGACGTGGCCATCGAGATTGCGATCGAGGCCATCCGCCAGCCGTAGAACTACCGCGTCGCACCGACCGGAGCGCCAGCCGGGCGGGGCGACGGCTCAGAGCCGCCGGCCGGACCGGCCTCCGTCATCGCCAGAGCGACCAGGAGCAGTCGGTAGAGCCCGTCGGGGCCGCCGGCGTTGTCGTACCACTCCGACGGCAGGTGGGGATCGCCGCCCCGTCCGCCGCCGCCGAGCGCGATGCCGGGGACGCCGCGAGCGATGGCCACGCTGGCGTCGGTCGAGGCGGCGGCCAGTTCCGGCGTGTGCCCGACGAGGCGGGTGGCCGCCACGGCGCTCCGCACCAGCCGGTGCGAGACGCTCGTAACCCCCGAGGGGCGCGTGCCGAGGGGCACGATCTCCAGCGTGAGCGCCGGGGTGCCCGCCGCGCACTGGCGGTTCACCGTCTCGAGCGCCTTCGCGAGCGCCTGCGTCACGCCCACGTACATCGCCTCCAGCGCGCTCTCGCTCTCCGAGCGCAGGTCCAGCTCGAGCCAGGCGTCCCGCGGGATGGTGTTCAATCCGCTCCCGCCACCGATCCGTACCACGCTCGCCGCCGATCGCGGCGTGGGCGGGAGCGGCATCCCCGCGACGCCGGAGGCCGCGAACCCGACCGCGTGGGCGGGATTCGCGACGCCGAAAGCGGCCCACGAGTGGCCACCGGGCCCGCGATAGACCGCGCGCAGGCGCCGGGAGCCGAGAGCGCGGTGCACGACGCGGTCGGTGCCCGCACCGTCCACCGCGACGAATGCGTCGGGAACGAACGCGGGGTCCTCGAAGAGGTGCTTGACGCCCTTGAGATTGCCGGCGCCCTCTTCGCCGGTGGTCGCCACGAAGGTGAGAGGCCGCGCGGGCGCGGCCCCTGCGTGGCGCAGCGCCGCCGCCACGGCCAGCAGCGCGGCGAGGCCGCGGGCGTTGTCGCAGATGCCGGGAGCGACGAGGCGCCCGTCCACGTTGCAGACCGTGTGGTCGGTGTCGGGCGTGAAGACGGTGTCGAGGTGCGCGGCCAGCACGACGCCCACCCCCTCCTGCTGCGTCGTGCCGAGCCGCCCGAGGACGTTGCCCGCCTCGTCCCGTCGAACGGCCTCCAGCCCGAGCGTAGCGAAGCGCTCGGCGAGGAAGGCGCCGCGCGACTCCTCCCCACCGGTCGGCGCCGGGATCTCCGCGATCGCCCGCTGCCAGGCGAGCACGTCGTCGTCGTGCCGGCGGAGCCACTCGCGGGCCGCGGCGGTCGCCGGCCGCTCGGCGAGATCACGGATGGTGCGGTCCACGCCGTGAGCCTAACGGCCGCCGCGTGGAGCAGCAAGCGCGCTTGACGCTCAGGCCGGCACGCGGCAGACTCATCCTGTGCCGCCACCCACCTATCGCGAACTCGTCGGCTCGTTCCTCGACCTCCGCTGGCACCTTGACCCGGTCGCCGCCACTCAGGCGGGCGTGCGGGTGCACGACGCGCGTCTCGGTGCCTTCACCCGCGCCGACGTCAGGCGGAGCGTCGCGGCGCTCAAGGCGATGATGTTGGCGTTCGAGGAGTGCGAGACGGACGTGCTCGCCGACGAGATCGACCAGACGGCGGTGCTGAACGAGCTGCGGGTCACGATCTCCCGTTTCGAGAATGAGCGTCCGCACGAGCTGAACCCCGAGTTCCACGCCTCGCACCTCCTCACCGCGCTCTTCAGCCTGATGGCCCGCGCCGATCGCCCCGCCGACGAGCGGGGCCAGGCGCTGGCTAGCCGCCTCGCCGCGGCGCCGCGCTTCCTCGCGGACGCCCAGGACACGCTGACGCGGCCGCCGCGGGTCTTCACGGAAACGGCGCTCAAGGTGGCCGAAGGCGGGCGCACGCTTCTCGCGGAGGGGGTCCCTGCCTTCGCGGCGCGGACCGGCCCCACGGTGCGCGCCGCCCTGATGGAGGCTCTCCCTCCGGCGCGCGCGGCCCTCGAGGACTTCATCGCGTTCGTCTCGGGCGAGCTGTTCGACCGGTCGGACGGGGACTACGCCATCGGGCGCGAGCAGTTCGACTTCCGCGTGCAGTTCGAGCACGCGCTGCGCGAGACGGCACCGGGGCTGCTCCGCTACGGTGAGGCGCTGGTCGGCGAGGTGGAAGCGGAGCTGGAGCGGCGCGCCGCCGCGGTGGCACCGGATCTGCCGTGGCGCGCGCTCCTCAGGCGCCTGCGCGAGCAGCGTCCTCTCGCCGAGGGACTGGTGGACTCTTACGCCGGCGAGATGGAGCGGGCCAAGCGCTTCGTGCTGGACCGCGGGCTCGCCGGCGTGCCTGAGGGCGCGCTGGAGGTCGTGGCGACGCCCGACTTCATGGCGCCGCTCATTCCGTTCGCGGCGTACGACCCGCCCGGCGCCTTCGCCGAGGCGCGTACGGGGACTTTCTACGTCACCGTCCCGCGCGAAGGGGAACCGGGCGAGCACTGCGTGCACCAGCTGGCGGCGACGGCGCTGCACGAGGGCTACCCCGGCCACCACCTCCAGCATCTCTGGGCGCAGAGCCTTGGCTCGCCGATACGGCGCGTTCTCTGGACGCCGCTGACGGTCGAGGGGTGGGCGCTGTACTGCGAGGAGCTGATGGCGGAGGAGGGCTTCTACGAACGCCCCGAGGCCGAGCTCTTCCACCTCCTCTACCTCCTGTGGCGCGCGGCGCGCGTGGTGCTCGACGTGCGGCTGCACACGATGGGAATGCGGGACTACGAGGCGGCCACCTACCTGTCCGACCTCCTCGGCATCTCCCGGGCGAGCGCTGAAGCGGAAGTCCGCCGTTACTGCGTCGCGCCGGGCTACCAGTTCTGCTACGCCGTCGGGCGCAGGGAACTGCTGCGCCTCCGTGAGGACTACCGCGTGCGTGCGGGCTCCGCGTTCACTTTGCGGCGTTTCCACGACGAGGTGCTGGCGTACGGGGGACTGCCGGTGTCGCTGATGCGATGGGGGATGGGGTTGGGGGATGCGTGAGAGCCGTCAGCCGTCAGCCGTCAGCACAAGACCTCTGCGCCGCGTCTTTCTGACGGCTGAGGGCTGATGGCTGATGGCTGAAGGCCCCCGGCTGCCGCGCGCGGTCTGGTTCTTCGGCGCGACCTCCCTTCTCAACGACTTCGCGTCCGAGATGATCTACCCGCTGCTGCCGGCGTTCGTGACTCGGACGCTGGGCGGCGGCGCGCTGGCGCTCGGGGTGCTCGACGGCCTGGCGGACTCGGTCGCCGCCGGCTTCAAGCTGCTCTCCGGCTACCTGGCGGACCGGCGGCGGCTGCGCGGGCCGCTGGTCGTCGGCGGCTACGCGGCGGCGGCGGTCATCCGCCCGCTCATCGCGGTGGCGGGCGCCGCCTGGCAGGTGGTGGCGCTCCGCGCGGCGGACCGGGTGGGCAAGGGCATCCGGACGACGCCGAGGGATACGATGATCGCCGAGGTGGCGAGCGCCGGGATCCGCGGCCGCGCCTTCGGGCTCCACCGCGCGGCGGACCACGTCGGCGCCATCGTCGGGCCGCTCACCGCCGCGGCTCTCGTGGGAGCGGGCCTCCTCGTGCGGCAGGTCTTCTGGCTCGCGGTCATCCCCGGGCTGCTCGCCGTGGGCGCGGCGTGGCTGGCGGTGGCCAACGCGAAGGGGTCAGTGGTCAGGGGTGAGGTGTCAGGGGATGGCGGAGTGATCCCCGACCCCCGATCCCCGACCCCTGACACCTCGTTCGCCCCCCTGGTGATGGTACTGGCCCTCGCCGCCTTCCTCCGCGCGCCCGAGACTCTCCTGATCCTCCGCGCACAGGACCTCGGCATCGGCATCGCGGTGATCCCGGTGCTGTGGGCCGCGCTCCACGTCGTCCGCTCCGTCTTCTCCTATCCAGGCGGCATCCTCGTGGATCGGTGGGGCGCGCGTCGCACGCTGGCCCTCGGGTGGCTCGTCTACGCCGGCCTGGCGTGGGCGTTCGCCCAGGCGGCGACGGCCGCACAGGCGTGGGCGGTGTTCCTGGCTTTCGGGCTCGTGGCGGCGCTCACCGAGAGCCCTGAGCGCACCCTCGTCGCGCGGCTCGCCCCCGGCGGCCGGCACGGCCGCGGCTTCGGCTGGTACCACGGCAGCGTCAGCGCCGTCGCCCTGCCGGGTGCGGCGCTCTTCGGCTGGATCTACGAGCGGTGGGGTGGGGCCTTCGCGCTGAGCCTGAGCGCGGCGGTGACGCTGATCGCGGTGCTGGCGCTCGTCCTCAGCAGCATCGAGTCGCGCCCGACCCGAACCGCCAGCTGACGAACTCTGCGTAGAACTCGCGCCGCGCGAGCGGCGGCGTGCCTGCGTGGGCGCGGGCGTGGTGCTCGAGATAGCGCTCGTAGTCCGGGGCGCCGATGACTTGGCGGAGGACTCGGAGCGCCCGTCTGAGGCTTGCTCGCAGTTCTGTCAGTGTCGTGCCCAAGTAGCCTCCTGGAGCCGTCGGCCGTCAGCGAAGAGGAAACCGGTACACCGGTACGCTTGTTCGCTCGTCCGCATCAGTCCGCCGCATATGCCGTCTCCACGAACGGCGCCTCGTGCACGATGGGCGCCTTCCGGCGGGACACCACCAGCCACCACTCCCGCGCCGACGCCGCCACGACGACCAGCACCACCGCCATGAAGGCGAGCGCCAGCGCCGCATCGAGGCGGTCGTTGAAGATCATCCGCGCGGCGTTCGGGTCGGTGGAGCCCGCCAGCGAGCGGGCGTGCGCGAGGAAGCCCAGGCGCGGGTCGCTGGCGAAGACCTTCTGCCAACCCGCGGTGAGCGTGGCCGAGGCGAGCCAGGCGAGAGGCAGCAGCGTCACCCAGGCGAACCGCGCGCGGCCCATCTTGATGAGGATCGTGGTGCCCACGCACAGCGCGACCGCCGCCAGCAGCTGGTTCGCGATGCCGAACAGCGGCCACAGGGAGTTGATACCGCCCAGCGGGTCCACCACTCCCTGGTAGAGGAAGTAGCCCCAGCCGGCGACGACGAGCGCACTCGAGAGGATGATGCTCGGGTACCACGAGGTGCGGCCCATCGGTTCCCAGGCATGGCCGCCCAGCTCCTGCAGCATGAAGCGGCCGACCCGCGTGCCGGCATCCACCGTGGTGAGGATGAAGAGGGCCTCGAACATGATCGCGAAGTGGTACCAGAGCGCGAGTCCGGGGCCACTGATGACGCCGCCCATGATCGCCGCCATCCCCACCGCGAGGCTCGGCGCGCCTCCGGTGCGCGAGAGGAGCGTCGCCTCGCCCATCTGCCGCGCCAGTGCCTCCATCGTGCCCGGCTGCAGCGTGAACCCCCACTCGGCGATCCTCCGCGCCGCGCTCGCCGCATCGGGGCCGAGGGTCGAAGCGGGGACGTTCATCGCGAAGTAGACCGCGGGGTCGAGGGTGGACGCGGCGATCATCGCCATCAGCCCGACGAACGACTCCATCAGCATCCCGCCATAGCCGATGAGCCGCGCGTCCGGCTCCCGCATCAGCATCTTCGGCGTGGTGCCGCTCGCGATGAGGGAGTGGAACCCGGAGATGGCGCCGCAGGCGATAGTTATGAACGCGAACGGGAACACCTTCCCCGCGAACACCGGCCCGGTGCCGTCCACGAACTGCGTGAGCGCCGGCATCCGCATCGGCGGCAGGAGGATCAGGATCGCCACGGCGAGGAAGAGCACCGTGCCGATCTTGAGGAAGGTCGAGAGGTAGTCGCGCGGCGTGAGGAGCAGCCAGACAGGGAGCACCGACGCCGCGAAGCCGTAGACGATGACCGCCCACGCGAGGTTCGGCCCCGTCCAAGTGAACCAGCGCGACCACGTGGGATCCTGCGAGACCCAGCGGCCCGCCACCAGCGCGAGGATGAGCAGCGCGACGCCGATCGCCGACGCCTCGAGCACCCGGCCCGGACGCAGGGCCTTCATCCACCAGCCCATCAGCAGCGCGATGGGGATGGTGGCCGCGATCGTGAACAGCCCCCACGGGCTCGCCTTGAGCGCGTTCACCACCACGAGCGCGAGCACCGCGAGCAGGATGATCATGATGGCGAGGATGGCGACCATCGCGGCCAGCCCCGCGACCGAGTTCACCTCCTCCTTCGCCATCTGGCCGAGCGACTTCCCGTCGCGCCGGAGCGAGGCGAAGAGGATGGTGAAGTCCTGCACCGCACCGCCGAGGATGACGCCGGCGATGAGCCAGAGCGTGCCCGGGAGGTAGCCGAACTGTGCCGCGAGCGTGGGGCCGATGAGCGGCCCCGCGCCGGCGATGGCGGCGAAGTGGTGCCCGAAGAGCACCCACTTGTTCGTCGGCACGTAGTCGCGGCCGTTGTTCATGCGCTCGGCCGGCGTGGCACGCCGGGCGTCCAGGGCGAAGACCCGGAGCGCGATGAACCGCGAATAGAACCGATAGGCGATGAAGTAACTCGACACGCCGGCGACGAGCAGCCACGCCGCGCTGACCGTCTCGCCGCGCCGCAGCGCGAGGATCCCGAACCCGGCCGCGCCCAGAATCCCGACGGCCGTCCAGGTGAGTCCGGAGATGAAGCGTCGCATCTGACGGGCTAGCATAGCGTTGGGGCTTCCGCGGCGTCAATGCCGACTCTTGCGGCCCCGTTGGGCGGGGGATAGAATCGCGCCGTGCCCAAGGGCCAACCAGACGCCGTCACGGCGCTCCTCGAGGAACTCGCGCGCCAGGAACAACCCCTGCCGGCCGGACTGAAGTCCGACTTGAAGGGGAAGGGTGCCATCGTCACCGGTGCCGCCACGGGCATCGGCCGGGCCACCGCCATCGAGTTCGCCCGGCGCGGGTGCGGCGTGGCGTTCAACTACGTCGAACTCCCCGGCCGCGACGTGAGTGTGCAGGCCGCGATGACGGAGGCCGTCCTCAAGAGCCTCAACGTCCCGGTCTTCTGCGACCGCTGCGACGTGCGGGACCTCGAAGAGGTGGAGCGCTTCGTCACGGCGGCGCAGAACGCCGTCGGCGGCGTCCACATCCTGGTCAACAACGCCGGCATCTCGCGGGACATGGCGCTGTGGCGGATGGACGACTCCGCCTGGCACGACGTGGTGGACACGAACCTGACCGGCGCGTTCCACATGATCCGCGCCGTCGCGCCGATATTCCGCGGGCAGCACTACGGTAAGATCGTGAACGTCACCGCCCTGCAGGCGATGAAGGCGGGCTTCGGCGTCGCAAACTACGCCGCCTCCAAGTCGGGGCTCATCGGCCTCACCTATGCCGCCGCGGTCGAACTCGGCCCCGCCAACGTGAACGTCAACGCCGTGGCGCCCGGCTTCGTGCGCACCGAGCTCACCCAGCACATCTCCGAGGAGCTGATCGCCCGGGCGCGCGGCAGCACCCCCCTCGGCCGGCTCGCGGAACCCGACGACGTGGCCCAGGTCATCGTCTTCCTCTGCTCGGACGCCGCACGCCACATCACCGGCGAGATCATCCGCGTGGACGGAGGCCAAGCCCTCGGTTAGCTTTCCCGCCGTCGCACGAACGAACTCCGAGGCGGTCCCAAATGATGACGTTATCATGTCGTCACAGTGTCGTATTAGTGTCTCTAATAGCCGCTACCGCCTGCTCCAGGCACACCACCAGCCAGCCCAACCCCCAGGATCCGATTGCCAGCATTGGAGTTAGCGAGTTGCCGGTCGCCTCGTTGGCCGGCGGCGGAGCCCTCCTCTTTCCGGTTGGCAGCATCGTCTTCGGCGATAGCGTGTCCGAGTTGGCACTCAGGCGCGGCGACCTGCTCGACCGGGCGACGGCCGTGCTCGACAGCGTCCTGATCCGGGACGCGCGAGCGGTCACGTGGCACGACCAGGAGGCGATCAGGCGAGCGCTGCGGCGGGCCCCGAGTCTGGTCACTGCAGACCCGACGCGGCTCCCGACAGGCTTCCTGCTGGCCAGGAAGGTGGAGGTCGTCCCTGACCCCCTCTGGTCCTCCCTTCGTGCCCTGGCGGCCCTCACAGGCGCTCGGATGGCCGTCATCCCGGTCGCGGTCAAGCTCGACGGGCGTGAGGGGGCGGTCGGGGCGTCCTATGTGATCGCCATCGTGGACACCCGGCTCGGCCAGATGGTGTGGCGGGGACGGGTGGTCGGGCCGTCTTCGGCCACCGCCGAGGCCGCGCTGCTGGCGGCGGCGGCAGCCGCGGTGCCGAGCGGCATCCGCTAGGGGTGCGTGTGACCTACGCGGTGACGTTGATCCCCGGCGACGGCGTCGGCCCTGAAGTGGCCGCGGCCGCCGTGAAGGTCATCGAGGCGACGGGGGTCCCGATCGCGTGGGATTCGCACGCGGCGGGCTCGAGCGCGCTGGAGCGGCGGGGCCAGCCCCTGCCGGACCAGGCCATCGCGTCCCTGCAGGCGACCCACCTCGGGCTCAAGGGGCCTCTCGAGACCCCGGTCGGCGGCGGGTTCCGGTCGGCGAACGTGGCGCTGCGGCAGATCTTCGACCTGTACGCGAACGTGCGGCCGGTGAAGACCGTCCTGCCGTTCCGCTCCTACGACGACATCGACCTCGTGATGATCCGCGAGAACACCGAGGGGCTCTACGTCGGGGTCGAGCACTTCGTGCGCGTGGGCGACGACCCGCGGGCGGTGGCGGAGTCGGCGGCGATCGTCACGCGGAGGGGGTGCGATCGGATCATCCGGTTCGCCTTCGAGTTCGCGGTGAAGCACCAGCGCCGGAAGGTGACGCTGGTGCACAAGGCGAACATCCTGAAGATGGTGAGCGGCCTGTTCCTCGAGGTGGGCCGCGACGTGGCGAAGGAGTACGAGGGCCGCGTCGTGTTCGAGGACAGGATCATCGACAACGCCGCGATGCAGCTCGTGATCCGGCCAGAGCAGTTCGACGTGCTCGTCACGACCAACATGTTCGGCGACATCCTGTCCGACGAGATGGCGGGACTCGTCGGCGGGCTCGGCCTGGCGGCGAGCGCGAACATCGGCACGGGCGCCGCTGTCTTCGAGGCGGTGCACGGCACGGCGCCGGACATCGCCGGTCAGGGCCTCGTCAACCCGTGCGCGCTGATCCTCGCCGGGGCGATGATGCTGGACCACATCGGCGAGGCGGACGCCGCGCGCCGGGTGCAGGAGGCGGTGGCGCATGCCATCCGTGACGACGGCGTGCGGACCAAGGACCTGGGCGGGACGGCGAGCACCATGGCGTTCACGGAGCACGTGGTGAAGCTGCTGCGGAGGAACTGATGAACCAGCGGACGCAGGGGCACAGGGGCACAGGGGCACGGGCGCACTCACGCGCCGACGCACCGACGCGCGGGCACGAGGCGGCGCGGACGCTCGCGCGCATCAGGGTGCCGGCAATAGTGGCGGCGTTCCTGGTCGTCGCCGCCGCGGCGGCCGCCGCGCAGGAGACCAGCCTCACGATCTACCAGGATGGGCGGGTGATGGTGCGGCGCACGCTGCCGGTGGCGGTGCCGCGCGGAGCGTCCACGGCGAGCGTGGACCTGGGCGGGCGGGGCGCCGACCCGACGAGCCTGGTCGCGCTCGACGACGGCGTCGAGGTCCGTGGGGTCCGCGTGTCCGGGGCGACGGGCCTCGAGGGCTCGCTGCGGCGCGCCCTCGGTCGCGAGGTGGACTTCCTCCTCCCCGGTGACTCGGTGCGGTTCGTGCGCGGCACGGTGCTGTCGCTCGACCCGCCGGCCTTCCGGGTGATGGGTCGTGTGGTCTACGAGATGCCGGGCCGCCCCGCCTTCCCCGACTCGCTGGTGCAGCTCGCCCCGCGGGCGGAGGTAACGCTCGAGGCAGCGCGCCCGGGGAGGAACCTGCGCGTGGCCTACCAGGCACAGGGGCTGAGTTGGCGCGCGGGCTACACGCTCGTCGCCCCGGCGAGCGGTGCCGGCCGGGCGACGATGACCGGCGCGGCGATGATCGAGAACTCCGGCGCGCTGGCGATCGGCGGGGCGGAGGTGCAGCTCCTGGCGGGGGACGTGCGGCGCGCCGCACAGCCGCGGGCCTACGCGGAGGACCGCGCCATGCCGATGGCGGCGATGGCGGCGCGGGCCGCCCCGCCCACCGAGGAGGCGGTCGGTGAGGCCCACGTGTACACCCTCCCGGGCACGGTGGACATCGTCCCGGGCGAGTCGCGCACCGTGGCGCTCTTCGCGCAGGCGACGCCGCAGGTAGAGCGGTCGTTCGCGATCCGGGCGAGCTACGGCGGCCACCTCCAGCAGTGGCGCGGCCCCGAGCAGGACATCCGCGCCGAGGTGACGTACCTCGTGCGTCGCCCGGCGGGGACGGCGTTCGGTGACGTGCCGCTGCCGGCGGGGGTCGTGCGCGTCCTGGTCCCCGACTCGGCGGGCCGCGTGCAGCTGCTCGGCGAGGTACCGATCCAGCACACGCCGGGGGGCCGCGAGCTGAAGCTGGCCACGGGCACGGCGTTCGACATCACGGCCCAGCGCACGCAGCTGACCTTCGTGCAGCAGAGCCGCCGGCAGGTGGAGGTCTCCTACCGGGTCCAGATCCAGAACGCCAAGAGCGACAGCGCCACCGTGCAGGTCTACGACGAGTTCCCCGGCCGGTGGGAGGTGCTCTCGAGCACCGTGCCGCCGCAGCGGCTCAGCAGTTCGTCGGTGCGGTTCGCGGTGCCGGTCCCGGCGGGAGGCGAGGCGACGCTCGAGTACCGGGTGCGCGTGACCTGGTGAGGGCCGCGCGGTGAAGAGCCTCGCAACCGGAGCCTCGGCGTTCACGACCTTCGTCCAGGTCGCGCCGCGCCTGATGTCGCTGGTGGGGAAGATGCGACCGACCTGGCACCTGCCGGCGCTGGCGGCCGTGACGCCCGAGTTCCTGCGCGCTCACGGCGTCCGCGGGCTCATCTGGGACGTGGACGGGGTGCTCACCGGGGATCGCCGGCCCGAGCTGCGGCCCGAGAGCGCGGGGCCTTTCCGGGCACTGCTCGAGGCGGAGGACCTGCGGCACGTGGTCCTCTCCAATGCGAGCGAGGACCGGTTCCGGCAACTGGGCGAGATGTTCCCCGAGTTGCCGATCCTCCGGGGCTACGCGTTCCGCGGGGCGGTGCAGCACCGCAAGCTCCATCGCGGCGTGGACAGCTGGAGCGCGGAGGAGCTGGCCGCGCGGCTCGTCGAGGGTGCGCACGTGATCCGCAAGCCGAGCGCGGAGCTGGTCGAGTATGCGGTGCGCGAGCTGGGGTGCGAGAAAGCCCAGGCGGCGATGGTCGGCGATCAGTACCTGACGGACGTCGCCGGCGCGAACCTGGGCGGCATATGCTCGATCAAGCTGCCGACGCTGGCGCCCGGTACGTTCCGGCGGTCGGTGCGGCTCGGGCAGGTGGTGGAGACCTTCGTCTACGCTCTCGTCCACGGCGGGGCGCGGGGGCGCGGCGCTTGACCCGCTGGTCGCCCCGCTGGGCGGATGTCACGTGTCCGTGGCCGCGCGCGGCCACGCCCGCTCCGGAGCCGGTCGATCCGCGCGTGCACATCGGCATGCCGGAGGCCGATCTGCTCGCGCGACGGCTCGAGGCCCTCGGGCTGCGCGGTGTCCCGCACCTGCGCGTGACCGACAATCGGACCGTGATGGTGAGCTTGTCGAAGCGCAACGTGCTGAGCATCCACCGTGGCTTCGCCCAGGCGCCGGACCGTGTGCTCAAGGCCGTGGTGCGCTTCGTTTCGCGCGGCACCCCGAAGGCGATGCGCCGCGCTGCGCAGCACGGAATCCTCTCCTTCCGGGCGGAGGTGCACGCTCCCGGGCTTCCGAGGCGGCGGCGCGCGGTGGACCGGCCCCGGCCGGGCGACCTCGAGAAGGCCGAGCGGCTGGTGCGGCTCTTCGGGGAGCACAACGCGCTGCACTTCGGCGGCGAGCTGCCCGAGCTGCCGATCCGGCTCTCGGGGCGGATGCGCAGCCGCCTGGGCCAGCTCTGCCTGCGGCACGGCACAGGCGAGCCGTACGAGATCACCATCAGCCGGCGCCACCTCGAGCGGCACGGCTGGACGGAGACCGCGCACACCCTGCTGCACGAGATGGTGCATCTGTGGCAGCACGTGAACGGTCATCGCGTGGATCACGGGCCGCAGTTCCGCGCCAAGGCGCAGGAGCTCGGGGTCGTGTCCTCCGCCCGCAGGGCCATCCGGACCCCCGCGGGCCGGAGCCGGGCCGCGCGGCTTCACTGAGTCGTTCACCCCAACCCATCGAGCCATGGCCTCCCGATTCGACGGTGTCGACTTCTACGACGTCGCGTCCCTGCTCTCGGAAGAGGAGCGCGCCGTGCAGTCCACGGTCCGCCAGTGGGTGGACGAGCGGGTGCTGCCCGTCATCAACGAGCACTACCTGCAGGGGGTGTTCCCCAAGGCGCTGATCCCGGAGATGGGGGAGCTGGGCTTCTTCGGCGCGAACCTCCCGGAGCGGTACGGCTGCGCCGGGCTCAACAACGTCGCTTACGGGCTCATCATGCAGGAGCTGGAGCGCGGTGATTCGGGGGTGCGGAGCTTCGCGTCGGTACAGGGCGGGCTCGTGATGTATCCGATCCACGCGTTCGGTTCCGAGGACCAGAAGACGCGCTACCTGCCCAAGCTCGCGACCGGCGAGCTGATCGGCTGCTTCGGCCTCACGGAGCCCGACTACGGCTCGAACCCCGGTGGGATGATAACGACGGCGCGCGAGACGCCGGGTGGCTGGGTGCTGAACGGCGCCAAGATGTGGATCACGAACGGTTCCACTGCGGACATCGCAATCGTCTGGGCGAAGACGGGCGCGCTCGACGACCCGACGTCCATCCGCGGGTTCATCGTGCCGACGGACACGGCGGGCTTCACGGCGAAGGACCAGAAGGGGAAGCTCTCGCTGCGCGCCTCCGACACGTCCGAGCTGGTGCTGGAGGACGCGAAGGTGGGCAGGGACGCGCTGCTGCCGGACTCGAAGGGGCTCAAGAGCCCGCTGATGTGCCTGACGCAGGCGCGCTACGGCATCGCCTGGGGCGCGGTGGGTGCGGCGATGGCGTGCTACGACGAGGCGCTCAAGTACGCGAAGCAGCGGGTGATGTTCGGCAAGCCGATCGCGGCGTTCCAGCTCCAGCAGCAGCGGCTGGCCGAGATGCTCACCGAGATCACGAAGGCGCAGCTCCTCGTCCTGCAGCTCGGCCGGCTGAAGGACAAGGGGACGATGACCCCGCAGCAGGTCTCGTTCGCCAAGCGGAACAACGTGGACATCGCGTGCGAAGCGGCGCGCGAGGCGCGGCGGCTCCTGGGCGCGAACGGGATCCTGATCGAGTACGCCGCGATGCGGCACCTCGCGAACCTCGAGAGCGTGTACACGTACGAAGGGACGCACGATATGCACACGCTGATACTGGGCGAGGCGATCACGGGGATCGCGGCGTTCGAGTAGCTGCCAAGAAGTGCGCAGGTTTCTGGTGCGCGGCTCGGTACCGTCGTACCACTTGGCGTCTGCGCATCGGCACACTACTGGTCACTGCTGTTGCCTGTCCTTACTATTCGACCGCCCTTTTCCTCCAGGAACCGGCTCGTGAGAATCGCCGTCTGCATCAAACGCGTGCCCGACACCGAGACGCGCATCCGCATCGCGGGTGACGGGGTCTCCATCGACGAGGCGGGCGTCAAGTTCGTCCTCAATCCCTACGACGAGTACGCGGTCGAAGAGGCGCTCCAGCGCAGGGAGAAGGCAGGCGCCGGCGAGGTCGTGGTCGTGACCCTCGGGCCCGAGGCCGCGCAGGAGACGATGCGCACGGCTTTCGCGATGGGCGCCGATCGCGGCATCCTGCTCAGGGCCGATGCCATCCCGGCCGATGCGCTGGCTGTCGCGAAGGCCCTGGCCGCGGAGCTCAGGGACGGCGGCTACGACCTCGTACTCTTCGGCAAGATCGCCGCGGACGACGGCAACCAGGCGGTCGGCCCGATGGTGGCGGAGCTGCTGGCCCTGCCGTGCGTCACGGCGATCACGAAGCTCGAGATTGAGGGCGGGACAGGCATCGCCCACCGCGAGATCGAGGGAGGCGTGGAGGTCGTGGAGTTCGCGTTGCCGGCGGTGCTCACCTGCGAAAAGGGGCTCAACACGCCGCGCTATCCGGCCCTCAAGGGGATCATGGCGGCGAAGAAGAAGCCCATCGAGGTGAAGCCGGTGAGCTTCGCCGCGTCGCACCTCAAGGTCGTCGGGCTCGAGCCGCCGCCCGCCCGGAAGGAAGGGCGCATCGTCGGCGAGGGCGTGGACGCCGTGCCGGAGCTGATGCGCCTGCTCCGCGAAGAAGCGAAGGTGCTGTGATGACCGCGATCCTCGCAGTGACGGAGCAGCGCGATGGCGCGCTGCGAAAGGTGAGCCGGGAAGTGGTGTGGGCCGCGCGGCAGCTGGCGGACCAGCTTGGCGGGACGGTGGACGCGCTGGTCCTCGGTGCGCCCGGAACGGACGTGGCCGGCGCGGACCTGGGCGGCGCCGGCGCGGACCGCGTTCTGGTGGCGGCGGACGTGGCCTTCGCGCGCTATGCGCCCGACGGGTATGCGGCGACGGTGGCCGGGTGCGCGCAGGGCGGCGGGTATGCGGCGGTGATCGTCGCGGCGACGGCCACCGGCAAGGACCTGGCCCCGCGAATCGCGGCGCGGCTCGATGTGCCGCTCGCGTCGGACGTGACGGCGCTCGCGCTCGAGGGCGGCAAGGTC
>Ga0209253_10001529_pt1 | contig 20332 bp, 17 predicted proteins | sample FrelakmetBRP12BR_FD_187145 | JGI IMG/M metagenome (GOLD analysis project Ga0209253, IMG submission 187145) | Freshwater lake sediment microbial communities from the University of Notre Dame, USA, for methane emissions studies - BRP12 BR (SPAdes)... | ecosystem: Environmental > Aquatic >... | reverse complement strand
ATCATGTCCAGAAGATTCATCCTACCTCCTCAGAAGAACAAAACCACGGCGCCGGCGCGGAGTTCTGCACCCCTCTACCGGCCGACGCGCGCAACCCAGAGATCGCTTTCGGTAACCGGCTCCAGTTTGGAGACCGCTTCCAGGGCTTCCCTCTGCGTCGAATAGCGTCCGACGCGGACACGATGCCACGTCTCCCCGCTGACCACACCGTCCTCGACGAACGCACTGAAGCCGGAGCTGGCAAGGCGTGAGACTTCCTGCTCTGCCTTCGCCCTGCTGGCCCACGAGGAGACCTGGATGGTGAACTCTCCGGTGCCGGACGGCGTCAGGCTTGCTGCTGGAGTGGGCGTGACGGGCGTGGAGGTTGCAGGAGTCGGCGTTGTCACGGCCGGAGCCGGTTCAGCCGCAGCCGGAGCCGGTTCAGCCACAGCCGGAGCCGGTGTCATGCCCTGGTCGGGTGTGGTTGCCGTCGATGGTTCCCCGCCCTGGTCCGTGGACCCCGCAGGGGCAGGTGTCTCAACTTCGGGAACACCGACATCGGGGATGGCTTCCGTCACAGTTGCGGCCTTCTTCCCCCAGAGGTGGATCACCTTGAAGTAATTCAAGGCGAATACCCCAGCACCGAGCACAATGATGGCCAGAAGGGCGATGACGAACGGCGAGAGGCCTCCGCCTCCGCCGCCAACTTCCCGGAGGGTCGGTGGGGCGCCGGGCTCTTTTCCAGATTCCTGGACGACGGACTCCGTGTCGATCCCCTCATCTTTGAGATTCAATCTTGGCATAGCCATATCCTCCTGTGATGGTTGTGAACGTTCTGTTTCCGACGCCAGTAGTTCGTACTCCTGTGGCGTGACTTCCTTCCGTGTGTCGAGTATCTTGTCCTTCCCCATGACCTCCACCAGAGGATCGTATGGGGGTACCTTCCCCGCGAATTCCGTCTCTCCGAAGGCCGGGATCTGCTGATACGTACCGATCAGGAGGTACTTCAGGTCCCGGAAGCGCTGGTTGGCTTTCTCGGTCAATTCGGGCGCGGCCTCAAAGTACGGAATTTTCCGGATCTTTTTCACCCCGGCGATTCGTGTGCCAAAGGTGCCAAACCGGGGCACCTCCACATTCTGACCCCGCTGTAACGCCGACAGCAGGTGCACATAGAACAACCGGGACACCGCGCCGATGTCCGTCTCCGCCGCTACACCCCGTTCAACACATCTACGAAGGATGTCTGCTCTGTTCACTGGATTTTATTACTCCATTCTATGAGTTCGCGGGATGGCATGAATGACACATAATCGCACGGTGGAATAACAAAGATCTCGTTTGTTTCCGTGTCGAGTCCCCTACGCCCGGGACGGTGGTCGAGCAGGAACACCCCGATATTGTCCAGCTCGAGCTCTCCGTTGACCAGGACTTCTTCCGTCCAGACTTCGCCGATGGTTTCGACGATCTGCTGGACCGTTTGCCGGGAAATCCCCGCACGCTCCGAGATCATGGTGATGAGCTCTTCTTGACTCATAGGTTTGATCGCTCCGTACTGTCTGTGGTTACCATGCGTAGCTGACACCGAGCGCGCCGGTTCTCGGGAGCCCCACATATCCCTCCCACCACTGGTTCCTCATCCCGGCAAGGTTTTCAACCTGCAAGAACCCCTTCCAGCGCGGCGCAAACACATATTCTGCCCTGACATCCAGAAGCATAAACGAATCGAGCCGCCGCACGCTGAGCGGGTCGGCATATCTGATCCCCACAACCCTCACCGCGGCGGCAAGGGTGAGGCGGAAGGGAAACCGGTGTTCGTAGTACGCGTCCAGCGTTACCGGCGCCACATACGGGATCATATGCCCGGTAAGAGAATTCCGGCTTCCCCCAACCTTCAGCGATGCCGACAGGAGGTCGCTCTCTGTGGGCGTGAACGATGCCTCCGCGATAAATCCATAATACGAAGCGGTCCCATCGTACTGCAGATCCCATTCGCCAGCACGAGCTGTGTCAACGTACATGATCGCGTTGTGTGCCTGCTGGTATTGCATCGCCAGACGGAGATGCAAGGAACTCCCCGGGTCCATCTCGGCCCCGAACGAAAGATTGTTGAAAAACTCGCCGTGGCGGAGGCGCAAATTGTTCGCCGCATACGGGTTGTCCTCGAACACCCCCGGAAGCGTCGTTCTGCGGACCGATGGATCGAAACGCATAAAGAGCGTCACCCAGTTGTCCCAGTGCCAGGCAATCGCAGCACGCGGATAGAACCGTCCCGCGGTCTTTGTGTCAGACCCGCGGAACAGGAAGAACCCGAAACCGGCCATGAGCTCAACGTTCCCCCCGACCTCCTTCCGGACGGAAAGAGCAAGCCGGCTGTAGTTGGGGCTCGCCGTGGCGGATTGCAGGTTTGTGGAGCTGAACCAGAAACCAAGGTCCCCATCAAGTCCGAAACCGTCCACGACCTTCGCCGCCGCAACCTGAGCGCCAAATACCGTTTCATGAATCGAACGGTTGTCGTCGACCCAGGCATTGCCGAAGGAGAACCGCGTTTCGATCGCGGTTTCGTCGAACCGCATGCCCTGAAATCCCACACTCGCGTTTAGATCAGTGACCGTCCGTCGCAACGTGGGTTCTGCGGATCCGTAGAGCCGGTACCCATTGCCGTGGATGGACAGCCGGCCCCGAAACGAAGAACCCGCTATCAGACCTGCCTCTTCGGGCATCTGCCATCCAACCGCCAGATCACCGAAACCCTTCCGGTAGTCCGCGTTCGCGACATGACCCTCGCTGGAGGCATAACCGGCGCGTACTAGGAAGTCGTTCGCCGGATATGTCTGGCCATACCATGCGTCCATGAAAGGCGAGATGAACGAACCGTAGCCCACAGTTGCCTGTCCGTTCAACCCGGCCGGGTACATCGAAAATGCGCCCCGGTCTTTCCAGCCCAGCAGCTGATCCGATTGCCCCGCCTCACGAGGCCCGACCCCCGCCTGTCGCGAAAGCGGATCCAGACCCGATTCATGGTCGATCTCATCTTTCGCACCGGGAATCACTCCGTTGACAAGGTTCCCCGTGATATCGAATTCGGGGAGTTCGATCTTCGGCAACTGCGCCTCGGGCTGCCGCACCGTTGTGTCAGGACGCGGGGCCGTAGCCCGCGGTCCGCGCGGACCTTGGCGCGGAGGTTCCCGTTTGACCTGTGCAGATGCGCAGACCGAGACGAGGACAACGGTTGCCGCCATCATGAGGACCCCGGCCGCGTGTGCGAGTCGGCTCCTCCTCACTGAAGCTCCTTCATCTTCCGGTCTGCCTCCCTGCCGAACTCATCGTCTCCGTGGAGCTTTGCGACGGTCAGGTAGGCATCTTTCGCTTTCCCCTTTTCCGCGGTCTTTTCGTAGCATTCGCCCAGGCGAAGATATGCCCGCGCAATCCATTCGCGCGAAGCGGGGTACAGATACTTCACACGGACCAGCGCCCCGACGGCCTGCCTGTAATCTTTCTGGCGGTAAGACGTTTCCCCCACATAATACTGCGCTTCAGCGCCAACGTCGTCGCTACGACGACCGGCAACTCCGGAGAACAGCTCCTTTGCCCGGGGATAATCCCCCCGGTCCAGGCGAATGACCCCCATTCCGACAGAGCTCTTGTCTGCATAGACCGTTCCTTCGTGTTGCTCCGCAACAGAGGCGAACTGAGCAAGAGCCCTTTCCCCATCGCCGGACGCATGAAGCGCTACGCCCTTCTCATACATCGCCTGCACCCCGGCATCACCGCCGGGAAACTGTTGGATGATCCGGTCGTAGGTTGCTGACGCTTCGTCGAATCTCCCCTCGGCGGTCAGGACCCTGCCGAGCTCGAGCATTGCCGCCGGAGCGATTGCGCTTGTACCAAACCTCCGCGAAATCTCTCCGAACGCAGCGGCCGCCTGATCGGGCTGCTTCATTTCAAGGTACGCCTTGCCGATCCAGTAGTGAGCCTCGGGTACTGAAGCACTGGAAGGATAGCTCTGGAGAAACTCTCTGTAGGCCGCGATCGCGGGATCATAGTCCTTCTTCCCGTACAGAAGCTCGGCCTTCTTCAGAATCAACTTATCGGCCATGGGAGTCCCCGGGTTGGCGCGGACAAACGCATCAATCGTACCGGCCGCTTCCTGCTCATTCCCGAGCATCGTATGACAGTATTGAATCCCTGTCACAGCATCGGACACATACGGGCTGGAGGGGTATTTCGCGAGGACCTCCTTGTACGAGGCGAGGGCCCCGGCGTAGTCCTTGGTATTGTACCGGGCATCACCGATGCCGCAGAGCGCCCGGGGGGCAAGATCGCTTCGAGGGTATACGGTGATCAGAGCCTTGAACTGATCGATCGCCTTCGGATAGTCTTTTGCCCGGAAATAAGCCCACCCGATCCCGTATTGCGCATCGTCGCGGAAGGCGGACTTCGGGAATTTGGCGAGAAGGTTCTTGTACTCCAGAATGCCCTTGTCGGCGGCTCCTCCCCTGATATTCGATTGCGCGAGCTGATAGTGCGCGTAATCGATCCCCTCCGCATTTTCATAGAGGCGCATCGCCGTACGGTAGGCTGCCGCCGAGCGCCGGTAATCCTTGACCGCATAGTAGCTGTCGCCGAGGCGAAGATGTGCGTCCATCCCGAACTTCGCGCGGGGATACTTGTCCGTCAACTGCTCGAAAACGGCTGCTGCGGTCGCAAAATCCCCGATCTTGTATGCGGACCATGCCTTGCCGTACAGTGCCTCCGCCCGCTTCTCACTTGACGGGAAAGCTGTGAGAAGATGGTCGTAGCTCTTGAAGGCCTCACGAAATCGTTCTGCCTTGAACTGGGACTCTCCGAGCCAGAAGTATGCTTCGTCAAGGCGGGGGTGAGCGGGATATGATTTGACGAATTTTCCGAACCGTGCCGCGGCTTCCGCGTGCCGGCCGAGTTTCATGAGAGTCCACCCCTCCTGGAACAGCGCGTCGGCGGAGACATCTGATTCGGGTCCCTTGGCGGCAGAGGCAGCGGCGAACGCAGCCCGGGCCTTGTCAAAGTTCTTCTCTGCAAGGTAACATTCGCCGGACATTCTCTGCGCTTCGGCAAGCAAGTCGCTTTTCGGGTATTCCCGGATGACGCGCGTGAAGAAAGCCTGGGCCCTGGCCGGCTGCTTCTCCTCGAACCGCAGGAGCCCGAGTTCGTAGAGAGCGTTGTCGGCATAGGTGCTCGCCGCTTTCTGCTCGACGAGATTCTCGAATGCCCGTTGGGCGTCAGCGCGTTTGCCGGCAAGCTTCAGGGCCTGGCCTTTCCTGTATTGCGAAGCCGCGGCAATCTCATCAGACCCGCCTGCCAGACGGTCGAAAATCTTCACGGCTTCAGCGTAGTTCTTCTCCTTCAGGTAGATCCATCCTCGGGAGTATTGGACATCGCGCTGGAGCCTGTGTGCCTTGTGGTCCTTCAGGAAATCGTCATACTGCTGCAGCGCGGAGGAATAGTCACCCAGACCATAGTAAGCCTCGCCGATCAGGTATTGCGCTTCGGCTTTTTCATCATCGGTTTCCGCGAGGGTTTTTGCTTTCTTGAGAGCTTCGATCGCTTTCCGGGTGTCCTTTGTGGCCAGCAGAACTGCACCGACTCTCACCCTCGCCGACGGCACAAGATCGCTTTTCGGAAACTTCTCGGGAAGACCCTGGTAGGCCTTGAGGGCCTGCTGATAGTCTTTCTTCTGTTCGTTCGTCCAGCCCATCGAATACAGTGCATAGTCAGCGAGTCGGCCGGACGGGTATTTCTCGTACGAAAGTCGATAGTATTTCAATGCTACGTCATAATCCAACTGCTTGAACGAGGATTCTCCAATCCAGTAAGCGGCTTCCCCTGCAAACTCGCCACCCGGCGAGAGGTCGAGGACCTCCTTGAATCTCTTTGTCGCAGCAGGGTATTTTCTTTCTGCGTAGAAGATCTCGCCCGTCCGAAAGAGCGCTTCGATTTTCAACCTGCTCCGGGGAAAATCACGGGTGAGTGCATCGAATCGTTGAATCGCAGCATCCGATTTGCCGAGATTCATGAGACATTCTGCACTTACATACGTGGCGTCGGCTTTGCGCGTGCTGGATGGGTACTTCTGAAGAAACCGCTGGAACTCCTCGTACGATAGCTGATACTGCCCATCTTTGAACAAACCATGGGCAACCTGATAGTCCCGTGCTTCCGTGTTGGAGAGTTCCTGGCCATGGAGTGCGGAAGAAAGAAGGGTGACGAAGAAAAGAGTCCTCAGGCCGGTTCCCACCATTTTTTAAGCCTATTGAGCCCGCTTAAAGTAATATCTTAGAAACTCGCTGTATTGTCTTAATTTAGGTCTTGGGCCATAATAAGTCAAGATTTATTTTGAAAATCACCTGAATTTGGCACCCATCGCCCATGAGAGTCTTATTGTTCCAATCCTGAGTTCCAGGGACGGTACGTTACGCTATGTAGGAAGCGTACCCAACAATGCTACCTGCGAGAGTACAGAGGAAATTTACGAAATCATTTTGCATCCACGGAAATCCTCTGCTCAAGGGGGCTGCTTCTTCACAATGGACATTCTTCTCCGTGATCGTGCCGCACCTGGAGCAGGTGTGCTGGGCCTGCATGGTTGCACCGATGAGTGAGTCCAGGAGAGTGCCGGACATTCCACCCAAAACCCCGCTCAGGATCGCCGGCCACCAGGACGTGACGGGAATCCATGCGATGCCACTGAGAACCACAAGGAGTGCGCCGGAGAACCCTGATGCGATTCCCAGGAGAGAAACAGCCCCTGAACGCCCCGGTTCCACAGGACGAAAAGTAGTAACGAGCAAAGGCTTGCGCGAGGAAAGAACCCCGATCTCCGTCCCCAAGGTATCTGCCGCCGCGGCAGCCACGGCCCCAAGATAGCCGACGTAGAGAACCTCCCGCGCTGACACGGACCAGACAATGACAAGCACCCCGCCGACGACGCCGTTCGCCAGCACCTGCCAGGCGTCCCTCCTTCCGGTTTTGGCGAAGTGCTCCCTCACGGTCGTCCCGCTATTCACCGTCGTTCTTGAAATCACGCTTGAGGTAAGGAAAAAGACAAGCATTGGGAGTGTCCACTGCCAGCCGCCGAGGCCCAGGAGCATCCAACCCAGGCCGAACTGTACAGCGGCCCCGCCTGGCGTAAGGAATTGCGACCGCCAAGAGACGACCGCGATAACCAGCGCGCATACGCAACCGAGGACGATCTGATTCACCGTGCAGTCAGCAGGAAGAGTTCATTGCGGATGAGCAGCCATTGGATCAGGCAGGTGTTGCCTCGTAGCCGATCAGCCGGATGAGGAGGAGATGCATGATCTGCCTGGGATCACGCGAACCGGTCTTGCTTTGTTCGTCGGCGTCAGCGAGGTGGCTGAAGGCCTGTTCGATATCCCGGACGCTGTGCTGCCGGAGCGCCTCGAGGTATTCCCGGACGAAGTACGGGTTGATGCCGGCTTCGCCGGCCAGCTCGCGTTCACCGACTCCCCTGCGTCGCACGTCGGCGAGCTTCCAGAGCGTCGCATAGTACGATGTGAGCATGGTGAAAACAAACGGAAGTCCGGCCCCCGCGTCGATCATCCGCTCCATAATCTCGACGGCCCGAGGAAGGTTCTTCGCGCCGACCGCTCTCTGAAGTTCGAAGACGCTGAACTCCCGCGTGAATCCGACAACAGCGGCAACGTCGTCGGCCGAGATCGACGTGCGGTCGCGGATGAAGAGCAGCAGTTTGTCGATTTCGTTGTCGAGCCCCCGGAGCGACGAGCCGACATACGCCGCGAGCAGCTTTCCGGCATCCGGTGCGATGGTCTTCCCGAGCCGCTGCACACGTTTCTCGATCCAGCCGGGGAGCTGATTGTCGTACAGCGCCTTGAACTCCATCGCAACGCCGTTCTTCCGAATTGTCGTGAACGGTCTCTTCCGCATATCGGCCTTCGCAGCCACGAGCACCAGGCAGGTCGTCGGTGCGGGATTCTCCACGAAATGCGCAAGCAGAACAAGGCCCTTCTCGTCCATCCGCTCCACGTCGCGGACTACGACCACCCGTCGCTCGGCCATCATCGGAAAGGATGACGCACGGGAGACGATGTCCCGAGCGTCGCTGTCGTTCGCGGAAAGCACATCGAGGTTGAACGCTCTGTCGCTGTCACCGATGGCCGTATCGACCACGCGCTGGACGGCTTCGTCCACCAGGAGCGTTTCCTCCCCGTAAAACAGGTAGAGCGGGGAAAGGGTGCCGCCCCTCAGAGCACTATCCAGATCGTCGAGAGTCAATCCTCCGCCAGCCATGGAGCGCTGTCCCCGTCCTACTTCGCCTTCAGAGGGACTTTTGTAATCGCCACCTTCTTGAGCATGACGTCCTCTTTCGGCCGGCCGTCAGTCGGACCCATTCCCGGAATGATCTCCACCTCGCCGATCTTTTCGACAACATCCAGTCCCTTGATCACTTTGCCGAAGATCGTGTAGTTCTTGGGCATCCGGTCCAAGTCCGACAGCATAACAAAGAACTGGCTCGAATTCGTGTTCGGCCCGCGGTTCGCCATCGCCACGACCCCCTTCTTGTATCCTTCCTTGTAGCTGGGCGTAGCCGGGTTGAGTTCATCGGCAAAATCTTTCCCGTAGATGCTCTTCCCGCCGGAACCCCACTCGTTGAGCTTGGCCGAGTCTTTGGATTTGTCGTCCCCAGTCTGAATGACAAACCCTTTGGCCACGCGGTGGACTCTCATTCCGTCGAAGAATTTCTTCTGCGCAAGCTTCACGAAATTCTCCACGGTTTTGGGGGCATCGTTCCGGTACAGCTCGAATTCAAACGTCCCCAGGGAAGTCTCAACGACGGCGATTTCCTTTGAGCTCTCCACTTTTCGTGCTTCCTCCTTTGCTTGTGGTTTTGTCTGCCCATCCGCCGGGCCTGCCGCTGCAACGATGAGAATGATCGCCGCAAGGCCGGGAAGAAAAGCACGCGATGTAGTCATGTGTTGGCTCCTTCGATAGTTAAAAGAAATAGTAGGTAAACCCGAGGCGAGCCCCGACGCCAAACGCTTGGAGCGTTGGCCGGCTGCCGCCGGCTGAGAATCCCGGTGACCGGCCGCTGCTGTCCGAAAGTTCGCCGATAAGCTGCCAGCGTGCGTTGGCGCCCAGATACGCAAAAAAGTCCTCCCCGAACGCTGTGTTTGCTTCCAGGTCCAGCACGAAACCCGGTCCGGACCCGGTGAACCTGTCATCAATATAAAAGAAGTGCTCCGACAGCGTTCCGGCCGAGAATCCCCCGCCCGCCCCTATCTTCAGGTTGTAGAGCCCCCGCTCGAACAGGACGTACTGTGCGATCACGGTCGGGCAGTGAATCGTCACGGTATATTCCGCTATGTCGTTTGCCGTTGCGATAGTGTAGGACATCAGCTGGTAGGCGTATTCGACCTTTACCAGCCAGTCACGGCCGATGGGGATCGACCCGGCGCCGAAGAACTCGACGCCGGACTTGAACGACGGGGCACGTTCCAGGGATCCGGGCGTGCTGTTCACAACGTCGACGATATCCGGGGGACTCATGTAGACCACACCCATGCCTGCTGAAAAACCGCCCCGGGACCGGGGTTCCATGCTGCCGCCGGCGGCAGGCTGGGACCGGCCCGGCTCCAGAACCGCGAGCAGGCACCAGAGTACCGCGAGCCACTGACATCTCCGGATCCCAGCCCTCATTGCCCCTCTCCAGTGTTCCCCTTGACTGCTTCCGCCAGGGACGTGTGGTCCTTGAGAAAGAAGAAGAGGCCGATGATCGTCGTTCCGATGAAGTTGACCGCGTGCGTGGCAGTCGCGTAACTGAGGGCTATCGTCGGATCCACGGCGAAGAGTCGCATGAGTGTCTGCGATGTAAACGCGTGATACGTCCCGGTCCCTCCCGGCGTTGGTATCGCCACCCCGATGCTGGAGATGGCGAGCGTGACCAGCGCGGCGCGCAGCCCAAGCTGTTCGTTCAGCCCGAAGCCGAAGAACGCGGCATACATCATCAGCAGGTAGAGACCCCAGATCGCGATCGTCATGACGAAGATCTTCAGCGTGGCGGCAGGATCCATCAGAAACAGAAACCCGTCGAGGAAGAAATGCACCATTTGTTTCATGCGTTCCCCCAGTCGGGCAGGCAGGAACCTCGCCATCTGGCGCACCAGCTGGTCGGTCCAATCCCTGCGAATCATGAGGATGACGGGAAACGCCACCAGCGGAAGCATGACAAGAGAAACGATCAGACCGGCGTCCTGAAGCCAGGGGAACGACTCGAGGAGCGGGCCATTATAGACCAGGGGGATGACAAACACGAGTGCGATGAACACGAAGGTATCGAGGATCCGTTCCACAACCACGGTCCCCAGGGCGGCGCTGCTGGAGATTGACTCAAGCTTTGCGATGGTATAAGGCCGCGCGAGCTCTCCCACCCGCGGGAGGCCGTTGTTCACGAAATAGCCAATCATCACTCCCGAAAAGAGGTTGCGCAGTCCGATCCCTGTTTTGATCGGATCGAGAAGGAACCGCCAGCGCCATGCGCGAACACAATGACTCAGGATCAGAATGCAGAAACTGAAGAGGAGCCATGAGTAGTTGGCCTCCGCGAGGGCTTGGAGCAGCTTCGGAAAATCGGTGCCGCGGAAGGCCAGATAAAGAAAGAGCGCGGAGAGCGCGGCGCTCAGCGAAAAGCGGGTGCCGGTGTGGTTGAGGAGTGCGCGGAGAGCGCCGGTCCAGGAGCGCATGGGCCGCAACGGGGGGTCAGCGCAAGTCGACGGTTTCGACACCATCGGGGATCCGATAGGTGAATCGGCTGTCGCTCATTCCGGTGTTGATCCGGATCTCGTTGACGACGTACATGGTCTCCTTGCCGTTGGCATCCGCCATCTCCACCTTCCGGATGAGATGATCTCCCTCGCCCACCCAGAGTTTGAGGCCGGCGACAAACGATTGATCGTTGGCCGGGAGAAGCTTGATCACGATGGTCTCAGCCTTTCCCACCTTTTCGCGCCCGAGCACGCTCGCGCTGAAATCAGCGGGTGCGGCCATCAGAATCCGTTCCGGGGAGAAGGAGCGCTCGTCCAGCTTGAAGCGGTCGATCAGCACTTGATTGTTTGCGCGGGAGTGGGACCAGACGGTTTCGCCGTCGGTCACCACGGTCATCTCCTCTGTTTCCACGCGGTACCTGTTCCCCTTTTTCATGAGGAGAGTCCCCTCGAGGCGCTGTTCGACTTTGGACATGGCAAAGCGGACGGTCTGCGAGAATTTCAGTTCCGCATCGTTGACCGTATCGTATTTCTTCCTGACCTGTTCGAGCACCTCATCCGCCGTCTGCGCGAGAACCGGAACTGCGCATGCGGCGCAGGCCAGAAAAGCAGCGATAAGAAAACGTCTGTTCATGATTCCCGACTCTTCCTTCTAACCATGCGCTACAGGTCCTGCTGGAGGATCGCCTCCAGTTCCGCTTCGGATTCGACAAGGACTTCACGGGCCTTGCTTCCATCGTAGGGGCCGACGATGCCTGCGGACTCGAGTTCGTCCACCAGTCGTGCCGCGCGGGAGTAACCGACCTTTAACCTCCGCTGCAGGAGCGAGACCGATCCCTGCTGGTGCCGCACGATCAGCCGCGCCGCCTCTTCGAACAATTCGTCGCGATCACTACCGCCCGCCGCGCCCGCCGCCTTCTTCTTCTCAACGATGGACGGAAGTCTGAACGGCGCGCCATAGCCCTGCTGTCTCCCGATGTGGTCGACGAGGGCATCGACCTCATCCGGCGAGATATAGGCGTTCTGCAGCCGGACGGGTTTCGGGCTCCCGCTGGCCAGATAGAGCATGTCACCGTTCCCGAGGAGCTGCTCCGCACCGTTCATGTCCAGGATCGTACGCGAGTCTGTTTTGGAGGCGACCTGGTAGGCGATCCGCGCGGGGAAATTCGCCTTGATCACGCCCGTAATTACGTCGACCGAGGGCCGCTGCGTCGCCACAATCAGATGGATTCCAACAGCGCGCGCCAGCTGCGCCAGTCGCGCTATCGGCTCTTCCACCTCCCGGGCCGCGGTGATCATCAGGTCCGCAAGCTCATCGATCACGACGAGGAGGTAGGGCATCTTCACATGCGTGACCGTTTCGGTATTCTTGAGCCGGCCACTCTTCATCCGCTCGTTGTAATCCACAATGTTGCGGACTGCGGCAGCGGCCAGTCTGTCGTACCGCTTCTCCATCTCGATCTCGACACCCCTGAGCGCCATCACCGCGTTGTGAGGGTTGGTGATGATTTCCTCGTCCACATCGGGGGAGATAGCCAGGAAGTGGTTCTTCAGCTTCCCGTATTGGGCAAGCTCGATCTTCTTCGGGTCGATGATCACGAACTTAAGGTCCGAGGGATGCATCCGATAGAGCAGGCTGGCGATGATCGTGTTGATGCCCACGCTTTTCCCCGAGCCGGTCGAGCCCGCGATCAGCAGATGGGGCATTTTCGAGAGGTCATCCGTGAAGACCTCGCCGGCGATCGTTTTGCCGAGGCCAAGCGGAAGGTGCGCCGCGGATTCGCGGAACGCGTTCGAATTGATGATACTGCGGATGGTCACCAGCGACCGGTGCAGATTCGGGATCTCGACCCCGACGGCCGACTTCCCTGGAATCGGCGCCATGATGCGAATCCCCTGCGCCGCCAGCTTCAGCGCCATGTCGTTTTCCAGACTGACGATCCGGCTGATCTTGACTCCGCTGGCGGGAACCAGTTCGTAGAGCGTGATGACGGGGCCGGGTGTCACGCTCACGCTCTCCAGCTCCACGTCGAATTGTGCCAGCGTTTCGCGGAGAAGATCGGCATTCGCTTTCAGTTCTTCTTCGTCCACGTTCTCCTTCCCGGGACGCGGCGCCGCAAGAAGTTCAACGGAGGGAAAAACGTAATCGATGTCTTCGCGTACGGCTTGCTCCTGTACTTCGTCCGGGGGAGGATCCTCGACGTGAAGTGGCTTCACCTGCAACGTCGGCGTCTTGGACGCGGGCTGTTCCGCCACGCCACGTTCATCGGTTTTCCGGTAGGCGAACCGTACCGGCTCCCGTTCCGGCTTTGCATGGTCGGGCGCCGGTTCCTCGTCGGGAGGCCGCGCAATCTTCACCGCAGATCTTGCGCGGGGGAGCGCGCCGCCGTCCCCCTTCTCCTCCGGAATCTTCTCTTCGCCGCTCCGTGCGCGTTCAGCACGTGCCGCACGCCACAGCGCGAACCGGTCCCGGCCGGCGAGCCAGAGCCTGCGAACGCGGTCGAGAGTCTGATGGATATCCAGATCGACCGCAAGCACGACCATGATCAGCATTGCGACAAGGAGCAGAACCGATCCTCCCGCGCGTCCCAGCAGCTGCGCCAGGATGGAGCCGACAAAGTCCCCCACCACACCGCTCCACTCCATGCCGGGCGCATTACCGGTCAGAATCAGTCGCAACATGCCGAACGCCGTGGACACCAGCAAAGCACCGACAAGCGTATAGTTGGTGATCGTCACCCCCTGCCGCACATCTCCCTTGCGGAGGATGGTCCAGCCCCAGAACATCAGCAGCACAGGGACGCAGAAGACGCTGTACCCGATCGTGGATTTGATCAGGAAGTCAGAAAGAATGGCGCCGACGAGACCAAGCCAGTTGTGGGCCGTGTCTGCTTTCGCGCGGGCAGCCGGGTCTCCCGTGAAGACCTTCAACAGATCGGTCAGATGGATGTCGGCACTGGCTTCGTCCGTTGGCTCGTAGGACACCAGCGCGATAAACATCAGGACAGCGGCCGCCATCATCAGGATTGCAATGATCGCGTCGCGGCGGTCCGGGGACCGTTTGCGTGCTTCGCGTCTGGCGGGCTCGGACCGCTGCCGACCGTTGGGAGCCATGCGTCGTCCGCTCCTGTTCAGGAAGTGACCGTAAGTGGGACGGACTCTCGTTTCTCGGCCTCGCGCCGCAGCCGGAGCACGTTCCCCTCCAGCAGCGGAAGGACGGGGACGGAATCCACGGCGGCGCAGACCTTCAAGTCTTCCCCGAACCCGATTTCCTCGAGATATCGGCCGTGCTCTGTGCTTTTCATCATCTTGAGAAGACCCTTCCCGAAACTCCGTGAAAGGACCATCGCTGCCATCGCGCCATCCGACAGGCTCGCCCCGGCTGCCGCCTCATCGACGACACGGGACAACAGCATGCCGGCGCAGACCGTGTCCTCCATCGAAAACATGCCGTTCCTTCCGGCACAGACAACCACGAAATCCCGCGGGCGCTCACGGAGGAACTCCGCAACCACCGAGATGTTGATGAAGCCGCAGACTACGAGCTCCTGCGCGTAGCGGGCCCGCACGATCGCCTGCGATCCGTTGGTCGACGTGAAGATAATCGCTTTCCCCTTCACCCGTTCTTCAGTATACTCGAGGGGGGAGTTGCCGAGCGAGAAGCCTTCAATGCGCTTGCCGTTGCGTTCGCCGCCGAGCAGGACCACATTGCCCGCGAGGTTCCCCGAGATCTTCATCGCGGATTCCACCGTAGTGGCGGGAATGATCTCGCGCGCGCCATTACTCAGCGCAGTGACGATCGATGTGCTTGCACGGAGAACGTCAATCACCACCACCGTCTTGTCGCGGAGCGTCAGATCGTCGGCCTGCCCCGGGGTGAAAGAGAGATCGATTCTCATTGAGCGGTCTTCTTGATGAATGGGAGCGCCACAACGGTTGCCGGAACCGGCTTGCTCCGGATGATCACGGCAATCGCCGTACCCGGCTTCGCGTGCTCAGTCCGAACATACCCCATCCCGATGCCTTTTCCCAGGACGGGAGAGAACGTCCCGGACGTCACGATCCCCGTGGGCATTCCGTCGGCGTGGAGCGGGTATCCCTGGCGCGGGAACGCTTTGTCGTCAAGGGTGAATCCCACCAGCTTGCGCTTCAGTCCTTCTTCTCTGGCCTTCTGGATGACCGCACGGCCGTTGAAGTCCCCTTTGTCGAGCCGGGTGATCCATCCCAATCCGGCTTCAAGCGGATGGGTGGTCCGGTCGATGTCGTGACCGTAGAGACAGAAGCCCATCTCCAGGCGGAGCGTATCGCGGGCTCCCAGACCCACCGGCCCGATTCCGAATTCCTTCCCCGCTTCCATGACGGCGCTCCAGATCTTCTCACCGGTCGGGACATCGGACGGAAAGTAGATCTCGAAACCGAGCTCGCCGGTGTACCCGGTCCGTGAAATCAGCATGTCGACACCGGCGACGGAGCCGCGAACGCTGTGGTAGTACTGCAGTGAGGAGAGATCGGTCCGCGTCAGCTTCTGCAGCGTTTTCAGCGACTGCGGTCCCTGGATGGCCAGGAGCGAGATCTCGTCCGAGCGGTTTGTGAGCGTCACATTGCCCGCGAGGTTGTCGCGCATCCAGGCAATATCCTTGCCGACGTTTGCCGCATTGATCACCAGCATCATGTGATCGCCCCGGTGATAGACGAGGAGATCGTCGACGATGCCGCCGTCCCGGTAGCACATGGCGGAATACTGCACACGGCCTTCGGTCAGTTTCGCCGCGTCGTTGACGGTGATCTTCTGGATGAATGCCAGAGTGTCGCTCCCACGGATTTCCACTTCGCCCATGTGCGAGACGTCGAACACACCGACGCTCTCGCGCACGAGCCGGTGCTCTTCAACAATTCCGCCGTACTGCACGGGCATTTCGAAGCCGGCGAATTCGACGATCTTCGCTCCGAGCCGTTGATGAATGCCGTAGAATGCCGTTTGTTTGAGGTCCATGGTCATGGCGCGCCAATCGGGAAGGGTGGGTCCGTCCGCCCCCACCTACTTGTACTGGTCAGTGATATCCTTCCCCTGCTTGACGGAAATGCACCGGAATTCCCCCAGCGGGATCGCAGGGTCTGCTTCCAGCTTCACCCAGACGAGATACTTGAGCATGATCCGCCGAAGACGGCTGATGGCTCCCGCTTTCAGGAGGAACGCCAGCTCCGGGTGGACGCGGATGGCCAGGCGGTTTTCATGCGTCTCGGTCTTGAACCGGCGAATCCACCGTTCCAGCTGGTTTAGCGTGGTGGTTTTCGACCGGACCAGCCCGGAGCCGCCGCATGCCGGACAGGGTTCGGTGAAGCTGTGGAGAATATTCTGGCGAACGCGCTGCCGCGTAATCTGCACCAGGCCGAATTCGGTCATCGGGAGAACAGTCACTTTCGCGCGGTCTCTCCGGAACTCCTTCTTGAGCTCTTCGTACACTTTCCGTTTGTTCCGTTCGTCGTCGAGGTCGATGAAGTCACACACGATGATGCCCCCGAGATCCCGCAGCCGGAGCTGTCGCGTGATTTCACGAGCCGCCTCCAGGTCTGTGCGGAGGGAATTTTGCTCCTGTTCCTTCTTCGCCGCGTACCGGCCGCTGTTCACGTCGATCACCACCATCGCCTCCGTCGGCTCGATGATGATGTACCCCCCGCTCTTGAGCCACACCTTCCTGCTGAGCGACGTCTCGAGTTCCTTCTCCACCCCGTACACATCGAAGATCGGGGCTTTGTCACGGTGGAGTTCGATCTTTTCGAGGAGTTGCGGTGACGTGTACTTGATGTATGCGCGGATTTCCTTGTGAAGCTTCTTGGAGTCGATTACCACGCGGGAGACATCGTTTGAGAAGAGATCGCGGATGACGCTCGACGTGGTGGACATATCTTTGTAGAGCAGACAGGGCGCCTTCTCCGTCTTCACGGATTTTTCCACTTCGCGCCAGGTCTTGATCAGGTCTTCGAGATCTGTCCTGAGAGCGTCTTCCTCTTTGCCGTCCGCCACCGTCCGGATGATCACGCCAAATCCCTCGGGGAGGATGCTCTGAACGATTCTCCTGAGACGGCGTTTCTCCTTGAAGGTAGTGATCTTCTTTGAAATCCCGACCTTCCCGTCGAACGGCAAGAGCACGAGATAGCGGCCAGCAAGCGAGACTTCCGAGGTCACACGGACACCTTTCTTCCCGACAGGCTCCTTGGTGATCTGGACGATGATCTCCCGGCCCTTCTCGAGCTGGATTTCTTTCTGAGGGGGGCGGGTGGTGCGGGGTGTAGCAGGGGCACGGGACGAGGGGCCGGCATCGGGGCGGCGCGCCGATGCGGGTACTCCCCCGGCGGATTCTGCGACGGCAGCCTTCTCCTCGTCCTCCTCTTCGTCGCCTTCATCGCCGATCATCGCGGTATACTCTTCAAACCGGTTGCCGATGTCGGAAAAATGCAGGAAGCCGTCCTGCCCGAGACCTATGTCGATAAACGCAGCTTTGATGCCGGGCATGACTTTGGCAACTCTGCCAAAGTAAATATCGCCCACCATCTTTTCCTTGTTAGGATTCTCAACGAAGAGCTCCGCCAGCCGACCGTCTTCCGTGATCGCGATGCGCGTTTCGTTGGCTGCACCGTTGATGATGATTTCTTTCCTCATACTGAGTACCTGAACCCAACCTTTCTGCCTGGAGATGAAACTGTGGAATGCCACAGTTGCGGAACGAGGCAGACAGGCTTCCGGGCCGGTTCGGAAGACACATTCTTTGATTCATACGGTGTCTGAATCGTGTACCGTTCTGTGGATGAGATTCGTAGTGCCATGCACTACATGCGGTAGAAGCCCTTACCTTCAGTAAGTGCCTGAAATACCTGCACCTAAGTTACAAAAAACCCGACCACCATGCAAATGGACAAAAAAAAGAGGTCAAGCTCCCCTGCGTCACACTTTCGGTAACTGACCGTTGCTTCCTTCCGGACCTGGCGGGGTTGGGCTACTTCCGGTTGCGCAGGACTTGACCTCAGATATCAACCATGACGCTATCGCGTGGAGCTGATCGGGGTCGAACCGACGACCTCCTCGTTGCGAACGAGGCGCTCTCCCAGCTGAGCTACAGCCCCTTGAAATCCGCTCCAATATACGAAACACCGACTTCGAACGCAAGATGCCCCACGCGCATCATTTCTTCATGGTTTCGAGGATCACCCGCACTGTCTGCTCCTCTGAGAATCCGAGACCATAGTAATGTCGGATGACACTGTCCCACCATGTCGGAGGAATGATCGTTCGGTCGACTTCACTCAATTTCTCGTACACCTGCTTTTTGTACATCTCCAGAAACTTTTCTTCCATAAAGAACCATCCCGGACGGTAATAGAGAATAGAACAATGTAACGAGTCTTCGAATCCAAATCAATTTCCATGACCGGATAAACCACAAAATTCGGGGGAGATTCCATTCCTTGACAAACGGGGACATAATTGGTATTTTGCTAAGGGATTTTGACACTTCCGGACGGAAAATGCAGGAATGGCAGGCGAGCTGACAGAACGGGAAAAGACGGTTCTCCAGTACGTGGTTCGGGATTTCATTGAGACCGCCACACCTGTGGGATCCCGGTACATTTCGCGGCGACACGGGGACCACCTGGGCCTGAGCCCGGCATCCATCAGGAACGTTCTGTCGGACCTCGAGGACCTGGGATTCATCAACCACCCGCATACCTCCGCGGGACGGATCCCGACGGACCGTGGCTATCGTTTCTACCTGGATAGCCTCATGAAGCGGGAGAGCCCTTCGGAAGCGGAACTCGATGCGATCCGGCGGAATCTGGGAGCAACCGAGGAAACCGACGCCCTTCTTCGTGAGACTTCCCGACTTCTCGGGCGGATATCGCACCAGCTCTTTGTTGTGACATCCCCGCGCCTGAGTAGCGGCACGCTGGAAAAGCTGGAGCTGATCCAGATTATGGCCAACCGGATTATCGTCATCCTCTCAATCAAGTCGGGACCGGTCCGGACCATCATGATGGAGGTTGCCAGCGAGATCCCGCGGGGAAAACTTGAGGACCTCGCGCGCTTCCTGAATGAACGCCTCAGCGGGCTCACACTCCAGCAGATCCGTGAGACGTTCCTGGAGCGGGTGCGCGATGCACAGAACGAGGAGACGGGGCTGATCCGGCTCTTCATCGATTCCGTGGACAAGCTTTTTCTCCCCGAGCGCACGGGCAGGATCCATATTGGCGGGGCGGACAAGATCATCGAGCAGCCGGAGTTTGTGAACGCGCAGGACTTCCGGAGTGTTATTGAGCTGATCAACGATGAAGAGATGATCATCCACGTCCTGCAGAAAATTGAGGGAAAGCCACATGAAGTCAACGTGCGGGTCGGCGAGGAAAACGAGGACGAGAAACTGAAGCCGTACAGCATCATCACCTCCACCTACACCATCGGCGAGGTTCCCGGATCCATCGGCGTCATCGGCCCGAAGCGAATGCCGTACGCCAGGATGATCCCCCTCGTCGACTATGTTGCCCAGATGATCTCGGAAATGTTTGATGCGACCACCAAAAGAACACCATGACCGACGAGAAACCCCAACAGGAAGAAGAAGACACCAGCAATCCGGACTCGTTTTCGGATATGCCTCCGATTCTTGCGACCGATCCATCGACCGCAGAAATCGAGCAGCTACGGAAAAAACTGGCCGAAATCCAGAAAAACGCCGACACGCTGAAAGATCAGATGCTCCGCAAGGCCGCCGATTTCGACAATCTCCGGAAGAGAGCCGAGGCGGAATACGCTGCCGTGATCAGGAATGCAAACGAGAGTCTTCTCCTCTCCCTCCTCCCAACGCTCGATGACCTGCTCCGCTCCCTGAAATCGGGGAAGGACCAGAAAGACTACGACGCGTTCTACCGGGGCGTCGAGCTGATCTACAACAAGTTCTCCCGGACGCTCGAGAACGAGGGGCTGGTCCCTTTCGATTCCGTCGGGAAACAGTTCGATGTGCACTATCACGACGCGCTCCTCCAGATCCCGCGGGAGGATGTCCCGCCGCACACCGTGGTGGAAGAAGTCGAACGCGGCTTCATGCTGAACGACAAAGTGCTTCGGCATGCTAAAGTCGTTGTGTCGTCCTCGCCGGAAGTGCCTGCCGAGTCCGCACCAGAGCCGAACGACGGCACAGCGAAGGGCGGAAATGGCTAAACGAGACTATTACGAAATCCTTGGTGTGGGCCGAAATGCGTCGCAGGATGAAATCAAAAAGGCCTATCGGAAGCTTGCCCTGCAATATCACCCGGACCGGAACGCGGGGAACAAAGAATCGGAGGAGAAATTCAAGGAGGCCGCAGAGGCCTACGAAGTCCTCGGCGAGCCCGGCAAGCGGCAGCGATACAACCAGTTCGGCCACGAGGGGATCCGCGGAACTGATTTCCGGCCGTTCACGGATGTCAACGACATTTTCAGCACGTTCAGCGATATCTTCGGCGGCGGGGCAGGCGGGACGATCTTTGACGAAATGTTCGGCGGGGGACAGGCTCGGGGCCGCCAGCGCGGCATGGGCGCCGCA
>Ga0209253_10001528_pt1 | contig 20334 bp, 19 predicted proteins | sample FrelakmetBRP12BR_FD_187145 | JGI IMG/M metagenome (GOLD analysis project Ga0209253, IMG submission 187145) | Freshwater lake sediment microbial communities from the University of Notre Dame, USA, for methane emissions studies - BRP12 BR (SPAdes)... | ecosystem: Environmental > Aquatic >... | reverse complement strand
GGGATCCCTTCGATCCCGCCTATGTGGAGGGAGACGCGGAAGGGCTGTGCCGCGTCAACCCGCCCGAGGTCCACGTGATCCATGTGGAGGAGCAGGGCTACGTGGAGAGTGAGGCGAGGACCGTCTGGCCCACGACCATAGCCGATGACTGGTGTGGAAGATTCCAAAAAAAACAGAGAGACAGGGGCAATGCTGCGCCTCGCTCCTCGTGACCTGAGCCAGAACCTTTCCGCAACACTCCGGAGCCGGAGGCCCATCGAGCTGTCCCTGGAACTTCGCGACGAGGGCCGGATACGAAGGCAGCGGACTGGCAGCGCGAGAGGTAGCGGTCAAGGTTCACCCCGACTCTGTTCCCTCTCACCACGAAGGACCTATTGCCCTTCCCGCTTTCCCTGTGATACATAGATACGGTCTGCTCCATGCCGGAGCCCTGCTCCCCACCGGCTTCTCGTTCTGTCTTTGTCAATGGGCGCTCCGGCTACCACCCGCTTTCGTCCGCTTCCGGCCGTGGAGAAGGACCACTGACCCGCTCCCCCGGACAACGAACCAGGATCATCATGAGAAAAACAGGCTTTCTCTACGATGAACGGTACCTGCTCCACCGAACAGGATCCGGACACCCCGAGTGTCCGGAGAGGCTCACCGCCATCTTTGAAGGCATTGCCTCGAGCGGGCTTCTCGAGAAAGTCCGCCGGATCACGGCTCACCGGCCCGACCTCGCCTGGATCGAGGCCGTTCATCCCCGGTATTACATCGACCGTCTGGAAAAGGCCTGTCTCAATGGAGAGACCGAGTTCGACGGCCCCGACAACCAGATGTGTCGCGCCACCTTTCAGGTCGCTCTCCTGGCCGCAGGCGGAATCCTGGATACCCTGGATCTCATCATGTCCGGGGAGCTGGATAACGCCTTCTGTGCTGTGCGGCCCCCGGGTCACCACGCCGAGCCCATGTATGCCATGGGATTCTGCTACTTCAACAACATCGCCATCGCGGCCCGATACCTCCAGAAACGCTGGGGCATCGGCAAAGTGGCAATCATCGACATCGACGTGCACCACGGCAACGGCACCCAGCTCATCTTCGAGGCTGACCAGACCGTGTTCTACTACTCCATCCATGAGCATCCCACCTTCGCCTTTCCCGGCACCGGCCGCGATTTCGAGATCGGGCGCGACAAGGGGCTCGGCTACACCAAGAACAGCATCGTCGTCCCGGGACAGGGGGATGAGATCTACCGGTTCCTGTTGGAGCGGGATCTGGTTCCTGCCCTGGAGATGTTTCGACCGGAGGTGATTCTGGTATCCACCGGCTTCGATGCCCACGCCGACGACGACATGGCGGACCTGAAGCTGACCACCGAAGGCTACGCCTGGGTCATGAGGAAGATCAAGGAGCTCGCCGATCGCTACTGCGGCGGCAAGCTCGTTTCCATCTTGGAAGGGGGATACTGCCTGGAGCGACTTCCCGAGCTAGGGAGGGATCATGTCGCTATTCTTCTCGGGGACTGAGGGCCGGGGAGGAAGGAACTGACGTGTCTGATGAGGGTGCTCGCGGCCGGCTTTCATCCGGCGGGACGAGGGGCGAGGGCAATGGCACCCGGAAGGAGGAAGGGGAGAGGCCATGTTTGTAACCAAGGCGATGACTCGCAAGGTAGTTTCGGTTCGGCCCGAGGATAACCTCCTCGATACCAGGGAGTTGATGAAGACTCAAAAGATCCACCACATCCCGGTCGTGGAGGAGGGCGACAGGCTCGTGGGCATCATCAGCGACCGAGACGTGCGCAGCGCCATGCCGTCGACTCTCTACTACGAATCCGGCAGCGAGCGAGAGCGAGTGAAGCTCGAGAAGTTCACGGTCCGGGATGTGATGACCAAGAACGTGATCACCCTCTCGGTCCGAGACACGATCCAGGACGCCCTGCTCTTGCTCTTGAAGTACGACATCGGGGCCTTGCCGGTCGTCGATGGTGACGGCAGGCTCGTGGGTATTCTGGCGGTGCGCGATCTCCTTCGCGCTCTCGTGAGCGTCCTTGGAATCGGTCAACCGGGCTCTCTCCTGTGCCTCCTCGTTGATGACAAGCTAGGCGAGACCAAGAAAATCGTGGACATCGTTTTCGAGGAGAAGATCCCCATCGGCAGCATCCTGGTGGCCCGGCACTGGGAGCCGGGCAAACGAGCCGTCTTCCCTTACCTCATGTCCATCAACGTGGGCGCGCTGAAGCGGAAGTTCCAGGAAAAAGGCTACACCATACTGGATCCGGAGGAATGGTACCTGGAGGACGTGGAGCGGAGCAAGGATGACAGAGTTCCATAAGAGACCACAGGAAGGGAGAGGGAACGGCTCCCCTCCAGGGTATGACCGTCTCCTCGTTGAAGTGAGCCCCTCGGGACAAAGAAGGGTGCTCCGTGCCTCCTTGATCCGGCACGGAGCACCGGCCGAGCACCCCGTAGCTACGAGGTCGCCCTACACAGAACGGTGAGGACGATCTCGGTCTTCCCCTTTCCCGACTGAGGAAAGGCCAAGGACTTGATCGCCTTTCGGAGGCACTCCGCCTTGTCACCCAGGGTGGCGGTGACCGGGCGAACTTCATCGACCGTTCCGTCCGCCCTCACCACGAGGCGGTAGGTCACCTCCCCCGCCTTCAGCTCCTTCCCGGTGAGGCCTCTGGCGCAGCACGCGTTCAGCTCCTGCATCTTGCCCCGGAGCACTCTCTCGACGGCGCCTCTATCCAGGTCGCCCTTCACCTCCACGACCCTGAGCTCGATCCGCCCAGCCTTGAGGACTCCGGCGTTATCGGCGGCCTTGCCGTCCTCGCGCTGGACCTCAGCGGCCTTGAACTCGCGGGCCGGTGCGAGCGACTTGGCGAAGCCCATGGGCGCCGCCGCACTTCGCGCCCCCCCACCCACCGCGAGGTCGGACACTCCTGCCGGCAGGGGCAGAGGCTGCTTCACCGTGACGGTCTCGCCGTTTGCCCGCTTGACCTTGTCCGCGGCGACGAAGGAGGTGTACCGGGTGAGCAGGCTGTAGCGCAACCCGAGGTCGGTCACCTCCTGCACACGGGCGTCGTCTTCGCGGAGCAGGTTGATGTCGGAGAGCAGCATGATCCGTTGACGGGCCCACAGGAGGCGGAGGGCCGAATTCTTCGGCGAGGCCATGTCGCTTTCGATCCGGATAACCTTCTTGAAGTCCCCTACCGCCGTCTTTCCGGTGATCACGATCTCGCCTGAAGGCTCACCTTCGTACTTCCCGAAGATCACCACCGGCCTCAGGGCAAAGAGGTCGGGAACCGCCACGGGCTCCACCTCCCGCGCCTTGAAGCCCTTGAAGGTCACGGTGATGTTGGTGAGCACCGGGCTCTCGATGTAGCGGCGGAACCGCTCCGCCTCCTTCGGCGCCTCCCCCTGGTTGAGCACCACAAAGGGCTCGCCCATCCCGACCCTCGCCATGCCCTCGATAATGTGGCGGTTGACGGCGCTGCCGATCCCGAAGGCGAAGAAGTTCGCCTGCCCGAGCCGGCATCGGATGAGTTCGAACACCTGGGGTTCCACGCTCACATAGCCGTCGGTGGCAATGACCACGACGCGGGAGACGCCCTCAGTCCTCGGGAGGTCGAGAGCGCGCTTGAGAGCCGGAAGGATCTCGGTGCCGCCGCCGCCGTGCTGGGCGCGGATCCAGTTGATGGCCTTCTCCTTATTCCCCTTGGTGGCCTTGAGTGACCGGCCCTCGGCAAGGACAGCCGAGCCGCCGGCAAAGAGGATCACGTTCATGAGGTCGTCGGCTCTGAGCCCGGCGATGATCTCCTCCATGAGACGCTCGGATATCTCCAGAGGGAATCCGTGCATGGAACCCGACACGTCAACAATGAAGATGTACTCACGGGGTACCACCGCCTCGGCTTGAACGCGAGCCGGCGGCTCCATCATGAGGAGGAAGAAGTTTTCGTCCTTGCCCCGGTAGAGGAGGGCGCCGGTCTGGATCTGGCCCCCCGCCAGCCGATAGCGGAGGACGAAGTCCTTGGTCCCGGCCTTGCCGTCGTCCTTCACGACCACATGGGCGCGGCTCTTACTCGCGTATTCCACCGCGATCTCATGGCTGGGGCTCGTGAGCTGCGCCATGGGGATCCCCGTGTCCATATCCACAGTCAGGCCGAAGCGGTAAGGCGCCGCCTCACCGGAGTGGAGGTACGGGTTCTCGACCCATCGCTCAGTATCCGGAGCGCCCGCAGCAGGGGCGTTGGAGTAGCGGGGGCCGACCACGGTGGGATAGAGAAACTCATAGACCGCCTCCTCCGGCTCGATCAGCTCGGTGTAGCGAAGGACCACCTGGATCTCGTCCCCGGGGAGGATGTTGGCCACATTCATCTGGAACACGTTGGGCCGCTGCTGCTCGAGGAGGGATGCGGTCCGGCCGTCCTGCTTCGCCTCTTCGTAGGTCTTCCGCGCCTCCTCACGCTTCATGACCTCCGCCTCGATCACGCGTTCGCCGATGGTCATTCGCATGGCATGCACCGCGGCCCGGGGAGAGCCGGGGAAGATATAGACGGCCTCGAGGGTTTTCTTCCCTTCGTTCTTGTATACCTGGGTGACGGTGACATCGGCGATCACCCCGGCGATCTTCACATCCGCGCTGGTGCTCTTGAGGGGCAAGCCGTCGGTGTCGGAATCATCACTCTGGACCAGAAAGTAGGGAGCGAGGGTCTTGTCCTTGCCTTGCTCCGCAGTCGGCCCCTGCCTCTGGGCTTCCACCTGGGGGACAAAGGCAAGGCCGAGAGCAAGGGTGAGGAGCGTGATCAGGACCACGAGCGGTCTCATCTGTTTCTTCATAACTCACAATCCTCCTGTTCTGTGTCGTCTCACGCGCTGCAACCGCCTCTGATCCCTCCTACGCACGAACCCGGTCCGCGGGTCTAACGGCCAGCCCGTACACCGCGATTCATTGTCGGGTGAGCTCACAACACACGCTGCCGCAGGGGGCCGGGTGGTCTGCGCAGCAACGCGCATCTGGAGCATCCTCTTGCTACTCCGTTCTCAGGAACGCTTCCCGAACTTTCCGCCGCCCGCCCGGTGGAAGGCCGGGCCTTACCGTACACTATCAATCATGCGACTATGCAGCGTTGCGGAGTAGACCAACCCGGCCCCACACCAGCCAGCTTCAATCCAGGGTGGGCTTCGCCCACCAGAAACCGGTAACATTTCATGCGGTGGGCAGTGCCCACCCTACAGATTCTCCAGGCCCCGCATTAGACCGAACACCTTGCCCTCTGCGTATACATATACGGAGGGGACGCGAGATGGGACGAAATTGCATTCGGGGATTCACCGTGCTAGGCTCCTCTCGCGCAACGTTCACTCGAGGGAGATCCGCCTGGCGTGTCCGAACGAGTCCCCCGGTTGCACACCCTGTCCGATGAGGAACTCATGAGCCGCTATGCCGCAGGTGAAGAGGCGGCCTTCGAAATCCTGCTCTCCCGTTACACGCGGCCCCTCTACAGCTTCCTTCGCCGATACCTCGGGCGGGCGGACAGGGCGGAGGACGTGTTCCAGGATGTCTTCTACGAGGTGATTCGGGGGAGAAAGAGCTACCGGCCGCGGCATCGTTTCGCCCCTTGGCTGTTTCGCATCGGTCGGAACCGCGCCGTGGACCGGCTCAGGAGAAACGGGCTCCGGGAGATGGAATCTCTCGACCGCGCCGCGAACCCCCGGGAGGAGGACGGCGACCCCCGCGTGACCGCGATCGCTGCCGGGGATCCCGATCCGGAGACGCTGGTCCAGGGACGAGAGCTGGGCAAAGCCCTGGAGGGAGCCCTTGCGGCGCTCCCACCCGATCAGCGCGAGGTGCTCTGGCTGAAGGAAAAATCCGGGCTCAGCCTGGCGGAGATCGCGGAGATCACCGGGGTCCCGGAGAACACGGTGAAGAGCAGACTCCGGTATGCCCTGGAGAAGATGCGGGCGGCACTCGCGGAACAGGGGTTCGAGCCATGAACTGCCGGCGTGCAGAGGATATGTTCATCGAGTATCTCTACGGCGAACTGGAGCCGGAGCAGGCCGCGTCGCTGCGGGCACATCTGGATGAGTGTCCTGCTTGCAGGACTCGCCTGGCGGAGCTTGCCCGGGTGCGGCAGCTGGTGGCCCAGGTCCCGGACGCGGAGCCCTCTCCCATGGCGATCAACCGGGTGATTGCTCACGCCAGGGAGGAGCAAGAGCGGTCCCGCTCCATCTGGGGTTTCAGGTGGGTGAAGGTGCTCGCACCCCTCTGCGTGGCCGTCGTCATCGGCGGTCTGGTGGCCTATCAGTTCCGCGCCGGCCTCGCCCCGAGACCCATCGTCTATGCCCCCGCAAAGGAGGAGCAACGTCCCGCGGTGCAGGAACCCCTCCCCGCACCGGAGCCGGAGAAAAAGTCTTCACCCCTGACCGCCCGGGACGCAGGGAAGCTGAGCGCTCCCGCCGCGCCAAGGCCTGCCCCCCCCAGAGTGGCCCTCCGGGAGAAAGAGGAGCGGGCCGCTCCGCCCCCGGCAGCAGAGCACCCTGGGGTCTTCTCGGCCGACCAGGAACGCCTCAAGAAGCCCCCAACTGCGGAAGGAGAAAGGGTCAGCATCGCCTCCCTCCCTCCTCCTCCCACAGTTGAGACGGCAGTGCGCGAGGCCGCGGCCCCTCAGTCTGCGGCTGACTCGGCGTCCTCTCGACCGGCGAGTCCTGAAGCCTCCCCTCCCATCCGTGGAGAAGCACCCCCGGCGGCTCTTCTCTCGGCTCCTCAGAGGGAACTCGGGCGGCCCGCTGTGGGAACCGCTCGGGCACCCGTGGCGGCAGCCCCGCCGCAGGCCAAGGCGGCTGCGCGAGAGGAGGCCATGACGTCGTCGGCAGCAGGAAACAAGCCGGAGGCATCGGCTCCAAGCCTTCTCAACTCGGGGGACAGGGCTCTCGAGGCGGGGAGGCATGCGGAGGCGGGCGAGGCTTTCTCGCAGGCCCTCAAGCTCCTGCTCCCGGGCCACCCCGATCGTCCTCACGCCCTCCTCGGCCTGGCCCGGGCACAAGAAGGACAGAAGGACCGGAGCGGGGCGCTCCAGACCTACGGGGAGCTCGCCAAAGAGTCTCCCACATACCGCGATCTGGCCGAGGCCAAGATGCACGAGCTCTCCGGACCTGAGGTCAAGTAACGAGGTGCGGTCGGGAACGACGAACGTAGTCGGCCGCTGCCAGGATCGCTTCCTTCATGCCCACCGCGCTCGCTTTCCCCGTACCCGCGATGTCGAAGGCGGTTCCGTGGTCCACCGAGGTCCGGAGGAAGGGAAGTCCCAGGGTGACCGAGACGGTCCGCTCGAAGTCGACCGTCTTCGCGGCGATGTGGCCCTGGTCGTGATAGAGGGAAAGGACCGCGCTGTATCTCCCCTGGAGGGCCTGGTAAAAGACCGAGTCCGCCGGCACTGGCCCTACCACCCGGTGTCCTAGTCGCTGCGCCTCCCGGACCGCCGGCTCGATCTGCCTCACCTCCTCGTCTCCAAAGAGGCCGTGCTCCCCGCAGTGGGGGTTCAGTCCCGCGACGGCCAGGATGCCGTCGACGACCCCGAGCTGCCCCAGGGCCTCCGAGCACCGCCGGATGGCGTCGAGCACCCGCTCCCCGGTCACCAGGTCGCACGCCTGCCGAAGGGAGACGTGGCGGGACAAGAAAAAGACCCGCAGGGCTCGGACCTGGAACATGGTAAGGGGCTCCTCGACCCGGGTGAGGGCGGCAAGGATCTCCGTGTGGCCGATAAAATCCACCTTCGCCGCCCTGAGGGACTCCTTATTGAGGGGCGCGGTGGTCACGGCGTCCACCTTTCCCAAGAGGGCGAGAGCGACGGCTCTCTCCACGTAGTCGAAGGCGGCCCGGCCGCCCATCCCCTGCACCACCCCCATCTGGAGCGATCCGAGGTCTACACTGCCGAGATCGAGCAGATCGAGGGTGCCGGCTGCGTACGTACCCTCCTCCGGGCTTGAGACAGTCCTGATCGCTCCGTGGAAACCACTGATCCTCCGCGCCTGCTCCAGCACGCCCCGGTTGCCGATCACCAGGGGCCGGCAGGCAGCCGTGACGGTCTCATCCGAGAGCGCCTTGAGGACGATCTCCGGCCCGATCCCTGCCGGGTCACCCATGGTCACCCCGATGAGTGGTCTCTTCATGACCGGCTCCTTGTCTTTTGGAGGGGCCCATGGAACACCATGGCGGCCCGCCTGGGGGAACTTCGTCGTGAACGTTTTTCCCTCGAGCAGCTCATCCCCCAGTCCCGATTTGGCCACCACTATGCTATAGTACACACGGTAACCGGATACCGGGAGAAATGCCATGGAAACCTCTACCGAGGTGTACGAACCTGAATCCGATTTCGAGCGAGAGCTGGAGGCCCAGTATGTCCACACCCTCCATCTCATGGGCCTTCCACCCCCAGAGGCCAGGCGTGCCTTCTGGCAGCTTCTGAACGAGATCAAAGAGGAGTCCCTCAAGACGGGGGCCGCGACCCTTCCGAAAGATTTCGGCGACCGGCTTCTGGAGCGGGAACCTCTCGACCATAGAGTGAAGGCCGTGCTCGAAAAGAAAAGAGCCGAGGGGGTCAAGGATTACGACATTCGATGGTGGTGGAACATGAGCCATCTGGAAAGAGCCTTGATGGCCAAACTGGATGAGCTCAACCGGCACCTCCTGCTCAGGCAATTCATTGAGGAGGATGATCTCAGCCCGGAGGAGGCGACAAAGAAACTGAGGACCTATGATCCCATCTTTGGCGAAGCCGATGAAGCCCAAACCGGCTCCCCTGATGACCAGCCTCTGCCCTATGAGCTGAAGGAGCGGGTCAGAAGTTACGTCCAGAGAAGGAGTATTCTTGACGCGGCCGCATTGACCAGGGATATCGAAGATTCGTCAAGCTTCAACCACTTGGTGCGAAAAGAACTGAAAAGGGGAAACCTTTAGCGGGTTGACATGACGAGGAGAGCCTGATGACCATTGAAGTTCCTCACGACTACCTTCCCATCCTTCAACTCCTCAAGCTGAAAATGTATTCCTTTGACGGGAGCACGATTCTCAAGAAGCTGCTTGATGCGGGCCTTGAACAGGTGCAATCCGACGCCCTTCGTGGCCCGAGTGACAGGACCGAGCTTTACCCCTCCGTCGCCGCGGCCGTCGAGGGGGCCAAAAAGTGCGTGGTTTATATTATTGACGACAATGACTACGCGGCCAAGACCCATGCGGTCAGCACCACGTGGGGCCGTCCCTGGGAATTCACCAAGACCCTCATCCTCGCTCTCGGCGTGACCAACGTGGGGTATCCGTTTCTTCGACACGAGTGTAAAGACTACGCCGAGGACGAAAACTTTCGCATGGTCGTTGATAAGCTGGGGAAGGACTTGGGGCTGACTCCTTGAGCCCCCTTTTGCGAGTCATCCCTCGATGGAAGAGTGCCAGGAGAAGGAGCAGCGCGAAGAAACCCTGATCGATCCGACGCTCCCGTTCCGGCAGGTACTCGAGACCCTGCAGCTCGCCGGCGTGGCGCTGGATGACAGGCCGCACCATCTCCTTTTCGTCATCTCCTATCCCGAAGAAGGTCTGGTGCGAGAGGCAGCCGAATTCCTGGACCGGGCTCACGACCGAGCCTTCGGGCAGCAGCGCTCTGGCGGCGGCACCGTGCGGCGCGTCGCCGAGCGCACATGGCAGCTCATCATCGGTGCCCATATGGCCCTCGAGCCGAAGGTTCTTGAACCCATGGAGACTGTCGCCAGGAGGTTGGCGGCGATGTTCGGCGGGACCTACGAGGGCTGGCGTGACGAGACCGGGTTTGCCCAGAGAGCTGCGTGGACGAGGGCCGTGGAACTCCTGACAAAGACCCAGGGAGCAGCCTAAGAGGCTAACCATCGGGAAGTTCACATTCCTTGCCTACCTACTAACCCCTTCGTCCCTCCCCTTGCAAAGAACCCTTCATCCGTTGGCCAGCTACTTCGGAGAGAGGAGGCCCTTCGCCGTCTCCTGGAAGATCTCGAGCGTCTCCTTATCCCACAGGCAGAAGAGCACCTTTTCCAGTGAGGTTTCCCGCTGTCGCAACATTTCCGCCGCCGTCCCCAGCATGATGCGAGCGCAACGATCTTTCGGAAACCCAAAGACCCCCGTGCTGATGGCCGGGAAGGCGATGCTCTTCAGTGCCTTGCCATGGGCGACGGCGAGGCTGTTTCGCGTCGCATCGGTGAGCTTGCGCTCCTCTTCACCCTCCCCCATCCTTGGCCCCACGGCATGAATCACATAGCGCGCCTTGAGCTTCCCGCCCGTGGTGATGACCGCTCCCCCGACCGTCGTTCCCCCGATGCGATCACACTCCTCCTGAATGGTGGGCCCGCCCTTGGTGCGAATAGCCCCGGCCACACCGGCTCCCAGGATGAGATCCTTGTTGGCCGCATTCACGATGGCATCCGTATCCATCTCGGTGATATCACCCTGAAGGATAATGAGCTTCTTGCCGTTGATGGTCCATTCCATGGTCGCCTCCTCTATTTCTCAAGGGGCCGGGCCTCTCCCTGCCTTAGACTCCTCCACCGATCGATCGCTTCGCATTCACCATGGGTCCCGCCTCGACCGAGGATCAAGGGGAAAATCCATAGGGAGGGGTCCGTCAGGGGTCCATGGAGAGCATGAACGCAAGGGCGAGGGCGAGAAATGCGGTGGCTGTGCATCCAACCGCCACGAAGGCCCGGCCGATCCCGATTCGGTGGACCACACTCAGGCCGAGGGCGGCGAGGTAGATCTCATAGAGCTGGGCGAGGAGCCCGACGAGTGGCACCCAGGTGAAGAGATTCACCGCGCTGGAATAGCATACCACCCTGAAGGTCGCCTCGTAGGAACCCGTGCCTCCCAGTAACCGCGCGGCGATGAGATACAGCAGAGCGGCGTCCACAAAGGGCAAGAGAGGCGCCAGGAAGACAAGGATCAGAATCCGGACATCAAGGTCGCCGGGCCCTGCCAGGTTCATCGCGATCGAGGCCAGAACAAACACAGCGGTGCAGAGCAGAAAGAAAAGATGTGGTGCGGCGAACCCTCCTCCGACCGGCATGGTCGGGAAAAAGGTCTTCGGACGGGAAAGGACCCCCTTGGCAGTTTCGAGGAACCCACTGAGGAAATGAGCTCCCCTCCGCCCGGGCCGAATGGGCTGACTGTCTCTCGAGTCCGAAGAACCTTGTTCGCTCACCTTGAAAATGCTCCAGCGAGCGCATTCCCCGTCCCGCCTTCGGGCGGGACTGCAGGGAGCTTCAATTCCAGGTCGGGATCACGGTTAGACATCCGACCTTGAACCTACCGGGCAACCCCGACCTTGTCAAGACGAGAGCACATCACAATCAGTTGACGGCTTCGTAAAAAGTCCATCTGCGGCGTTGCGCTTCATCTTTCGTCGTTGCAGCGTACTTCTCTGTACGCCTCATTCCTCAAGATTCGCGCGCCTTGTCCCGCCTGTGGCGGGAGAGCTTGTGCCGTCTACCTTGGCGACTTTTTAGGAGGTCATCAATCAGTTCCATCGAGGGCGAGAGAGGAAACATCCGAGTCCAGCCCGCGGGGCCTGTCGCGACTCGGTCACAGCTACCTTGGCCCTCTCTGGCTAAAGTGTACAACGGGGCTCTCCGTCGAAGGGCAAAAAAACCCCCATCGGCCGGCGCACTAGAGCCGATGGGGGCGTGGGGCACCAGGTAGGGCCATAGTGGGGTGGGGGACCCTACCCGGTATGGATAGTACCACAGGTCACCCTCGAAAGCAAAGAAAAAAATCTCCTTTTTTTTCGATCCGGGAAAGACGAGCCCAGGGCAAGAAAAACCTCCACCGGCCTATCCGCCCCTCACCCCGAGAACATACTGGACCGATGGAGGCTGAGGGCCAACTGGCCCGTTTCATCTCGCGCCATGGTAGAGGGAAACCTCGGCCCTGTAAATCGGGGCAAACCTGATTTTCGGGGGAGGAAGACCTGAGGCACCGACACCCCTCGCGACTCCGATCCCGTTCCGGTCCGGGAATCCCGACAACGGGCGGGACCCCTTAATTCCTCGCTCTAATGAGGGCCTGGGTGCTCTTGATGCTCTGAGCCTTTGCCGCATCCACGGTGGCGGTGTTGCCCACGGTGATGGTCCCCTTGGCCGGGACCTTATTCCGCATCAGCGAGTCGTGGAACACTTCCGCGCCCCCGGCCTCGAGGAACTTCACCTGGAGATCAGAGGTATGATCTTTCGCATCCGTGTTGGAAAGCTCGACCTTCCAGGTCACAGGGATCTTGCCGCCCGACGGCTGGCCCAACTCCCACACCACCTCTCCGAGTTGGATGGATTCGTACCTCGCCGACCGGCTCGGCATTGGTGGCTGCTGTGCCGAGGCCGGAAGCGAGAGAGCGATAATGGTCATGACGACAAACCAAACGAAGATGTTTCTCTTCATTACTGGACCTCCTCGTGTGGTGAATGGATACGGACAATCTGACTGCAGCAAGAAAGATGCCGTCCGTGTCATATGGGTGAACGTGGTCGGGCGGCAATTGCCCTTTCCAGACAAAAAAAGGATTAACCTCTACGGCTAATCCTCGCGAAGTCTCTGGAGGCGGCATCCGGATTTGAACCGGAGAATAACGGTTTTGCAGACCGCTGCCTTACCACTTGGCTATGCCGCCGTTTTTCTTTTTAGTAACAGGTAGTGGACAGGCTGTCAAGCTCTTTCCCGGACTGGCTCCTGTCCCCCCACCGGTCTACCGCGGCCCCTCCTTCACCCTGGCGCCATCCGTGACCGGTCATGCCATGCGGTGCCTTCCAACTCGCCCGGGGGCCGCTTATTCGCGGGCCGCCACCGTCGTAGCAGGGTTTACTTCACCGGGAAGACCGTATATAGTTACGCGCGGAGGTTGACCATGACCACGACCAATGGAACCCATCTGCAGACCGTTCGCGAGCTCTACGACTTCATTCAGTCTCGCCTCTATTTCAACCGTCCTGATCTCCGGCTGAACGGCACCGCGTACAACTCGAGCTTGCTCCTTAACCTGCTCACGGCAGTGCTCGGGGGCAAGTCACTCATCATCGGCGAGCCGGGCCTCGGTAAGACCACGGCCGCCGAGTACGTGGGAGCCCTTTTCTACCGGCTTCCTGTGGGCACCCTTTGGGCCAGCGAGGTCGCGGGGCACCCCGAGCAGACCGAGGAGAAGATCATCGGGAGGCCTGATCTGGGTAAACTCAACCAGGGTCAGGAAGAGGTGGTGTGGTCGAACTTTGTCCAGCTCCCGGTGAAAATCGTGGACGAGATCAACCGGCTTCCCGAAACCAAGCAGAGCATGATTTTGGACGGCGTGGATCGAGGAAAATGGGAGTATCTGAACGAGATCATCATCAATGACGAGTACTGCCTTTTCGCCACGGCCAACTACCAGGATCGCGGCACGAATACCATCATCGCCCCCCTCCTCGACCGCTTCGATGTCACGGTGGAGTCTCGCTACCCGGGCCCGAGCTACGCCTTCCTCATCAGCCAGAGACAGGAGAAGGAGAAGCTCCTGCGGCACCCGGAGCTCGAGGGAGAGTTGCAGGCGGCCTTGAGGTCGCGCCTCCTGCCCGAAGAGAGGAGAACCAGGCTCGCGGCCATCTCGGAGGCCTTCGGCGCTTTCCTCGGGGAATCTTTCGGGCTTACCACCCTGGATGGGCAGGGCAGGCAGGAGCTTCGGCGGCAGGTGCTCTCCATGCCTCTCAACCAGGACGGCAACGCCTTCACCCGAACGCTCCTCGCCGAGCTCTCCTTCTGTCATCGCCACGGCCAGAAGCGGTCCAACGAGATCTGCGATGAGGGCTGCCACTATACCGGCTACCTCTGTCACCGCCTCTTGAACTGCGCCTCCAACCGTCTGCCCGTCTCGGTGACGAATTACAGCAAGGCGCTGGCCTGGTTCGCCGGTGCCGATTCCGTCAGCCTCGAGGAGATCAGGGCGGTGGCACCCTACTGCCTCGCCCACCGGGCCCAGTGGACGGAGGCCCATCTCTCTCTCCGCCAGCAGGATCGACGAAACGATCCCTTTCACGTCTACCTCGCCCGCCAGGCCATCAACGAGGTCTACCAGCGCTACAGCGAGCAGGCCGATCACGTCAAGGAAGCCCTGGGGCGGGCCTACCGCATCTTCCAGGGGGAGGGCCTGGAGCCCGTGGCGGGCGACCACCCCATTTACGCTGAGATTCGCAAGGATCTGAATCTGGAGGAGTGAGTGATAAATCCCTTCGAGGACTTCAAGGATTTTCAGACCGAGGCCAGGGCCCTGCCGCTGGATCGGCTGGCCCCGGCCCACGATGAGGCGATGGCCGCCCTCACCTCGGGCTACACCAAGCTGGTGGAGCAAGAGGTGAAGAGCCTCGTCTGGTTCGTGGAGCACAACCGGGTGATCGAGGCGTACACCGTTGCCTGCGAGGTGATACGCGGCCTCGACTACGACGGGCAGCACATCGAGGAGTTCTGCTACCAGCTCGAGAGCGGCACCGCCATGCCCTACCTCATCTCCGGTCCGGCGGGCATTTACATCTCCGCCCTCTGTAATCACGTGCCGGAGGACGACATGGTGCTCCGCCTCCGGCACATGCAGCGGCAGATGCACTTCCTCGGCTATCGGCTCCCCCACGGAAAAACTCTCCGCATCGAGGGGGACACTGGCAACTTCACCGGTGCCGCCCTGAACGGCGGCCAGCTCATCGTTGCGGGCTCTTCGGGTGACTGGGCCGGCGCCGGGATGACGGAGGGCAAGATCACCATCGTCAAGAACTGTGGCCGTAACACCGGCGAGTGGATGCAAGGCGGTGAGATCTGGGTGGGCGGTCGTATCCACGGCCTCGGCCGCTCTGTCTCAGGCCGGATCTACCAGGCCGGGGATCCCGTGACCGGGAGAGAACGGTGAGCACCGAAGACGGCGAGGAGCGGCAGGTTCCCGCCGAGCAAGCCGCAGCGCTGAGGCGCACCCTTGAGCGGGTCTGGCCCCTGGTGCGCCGCCGCCATCTCTTTCCCGAACTTCCCAGCCCCCGCCTCGGGAGCTCCACCTCACGGGTGGCCATGGAGATCCGGGAGAAACAGATCACCCTCAACCTTGATTACGCCGCCGAGATCTCCCGCCTCATCCCGGCGGAGACCGTCCTCACCGCCCTCCTCGACCACGCGGTGAGCCACTACACCTGCTGTCCCTGGGACCTCACCACCCACCTCCGGCTCTACGCCCGGGCCAAGGATATCCTCGGCGACGCGGACCAGGCCCGGAAGGCGACCGACCTCTTCATGGATGTGGTGGCCAACACCCATGCGGTGAAGGAGCGCCAGAGCCCCCTTCCCTCCCTTTACCGGCATGCCCCCCGGGATCATGCCGACGAGATCCTGTGCTGCCTCTTCGAGAACATCTGGGGCATGGATCTGGGTGCGAAAGACCACCGGGCGGAGGTGCGGCGTCTCTCCGCCATTCCTTACCTGGACAAGCGCAGATGGCCGGCCAGCCTGACCCGATTCATTCGCGGTATCCGCCCCTTGCTCGAGGACGCCCAGGCCGAGGCGGCTCAGGACCAGTCGGGCATGGGCGGCCACGGATTCCGCCAGTACCGGGCGGAAGAGATCGAGCAGGCCCTACGGGAGTTTGCCAAGGAGGTGGACTCGCCTCAGAAATTCGTGGAGATCTTTGAGGATATCCAGAACGACCTCCAGGCCTCCGGGCACTGTGACCTGGAAGGCATGGGCTACGGCAAGGGCTGCCCGGTGGACGCCAACTGGCTTTACTACATGAAGTTGGCCGAAAACTACGCCCTGCCCGTGAAGAAGATTCCCATGCGCGACTCGGGCAATCTCCACCCCCACTCGCACCGGCCCTGGGAGATCGGGCAGCCTGTCCGGGAGGTGGACCCGTGGTCAAGCTTCGGGAAGTACCTCCCCGGGATCACCCAGATCTGGGAACGACGGGAGGGAGAGATCTTCGGTGTGAAGGAGAAAACGCCCGACTGCCTCATTATCATCGACTCGTCGGGGAGCATGGTTGACCCCCGCGCCCGCCTCTCCCACGCCGTCCTTGGGGCAGGCTGTGCCGCCGACGCGTACCTGCGGAATGACGCCCGCGTAGCGGTATATAACTTCAGCGATGCCCCGGCCGGAGGGAGGGAGCACCTGCCCTTCACCAAGAGCCGAGCCCTCCTCTATCGGGTTCTCTGCCGATACTTCGGGGGCGGGACCGCCCTCGACCTTCCGGAAATCACGGGTCTGGTGCGGGACACGGAGGCTGACATCTTCCTCATCACCGATATGCAGATCACCAACCTCGACCACACCATCGCCCGCCTCTCCGCCCTCCATAACCGGGTTACTGCTGTCCACGTGGGGAAAAAGCCCGGCGCCCTGCGGTTCATCAAAGCTGCCAAGCGGACACCGAACATCTCAGTCTTCGGCGTGGAAAAGCCCGCCGACATCCCTCGCATCGTCCTCGGAAGCGTGCGCTCCTATCTCGCCGGCGGGAAGGCCAAGAAAAAGATTGTAGAAGAACCCGCGTACTGGTCATGGACGAAAGTACCACCGAGGAGGAAGTGAACTCCCTCTCCCGATCCCCGGCCACGCCGTGGCCCGGGAATGGTTCCTTCCTGAAAGACCCCGACACCCGGGACACTGTGTCGCCAGACCCGACAGGCGGCCCATGAGAGTCGCTGTTATCTCCGATATTCACTCGAACCTGGAGGCCTTCGAGGCGGTCCTCCACGATTGTGCGAAGGAACCGGTGTCAACCATCATTAACCTCGGGGACCTGGTAGGGTACAACGCCAGCCCGGGGGAATGCGTGGACCTGGCGAGGCGGCATCAGATGATCAGTCTCCAGGGGAACCACGACCGGGCCGCAGTCCGGCCGCGCCTTGCCGAGGGCTTCAACATCTTCGCCCATCAGGCGGTGCTCTGGTCGGCGAGCGCCCTGAACCCGGAGCAGAAGGCCTTCCTGGACGGCCTCCCCGACACCCTGCTCCTCTGGGATCGCTATCTCCTCTTTCACGGGGCGCCGGATAATCCGGAGGCATACATCTTCTATCTCTTCCAGGCGAAGAAGGCCTTCACCCACATGCGGAAGAGGATGCCAAGAGTGCAGATCGCCTTCTTTGGCCACACCCACCATCGCGCCGTGTGGCAGCGGGACGTGCGGGGCAGAGTGCAGAGTCTCCCCATCCCTCGGGGACTCATGGCACTGGACCCCGAAGAGATGTATCTCATCAACCCTGGGAGCGTGGGGCAGCCACGGAACCGTCACTGGGAGGCGTCCTATCTCATCTTTACCACCGACCCACCGGCTTTCGAGTTCAGGTCGGTCCCCTACGATCTGCGCTCGGCCCAGGCCAAAATCCGCGAGGCCCGCCTCCCGGACTACCTGGCAGAACGGTTGGCAACAGGGGTCTGACCGTCTTGTGGAGGAAGTCATGGTGTACGCATACGCGAAAGAAGGGAAGCTCAAGGACGGGAGCCGGGTAGTGCTCCGGCCCATGGTGGCCGAAGACCGGGAGCGGCTGATCGCCTTCTTTCAGGCCCTCCCCAGAGAGCAGCGCCTTTTCCTGCGCCACGATGTCACCGATGCCGAGGTGATCAGGTCCTGGACCGAGCAGATCGATTACAGCAGGGTGTTTCCCCTTCTCGCCCTGGCCGGGGATCGCGTTGTCGGAGACGCGACTCTCCATCGGATCCCCCGGGGCTGGAAGCGCCACATCGGCACTGTCCGAGTGGTCGTGGCCGCAGACTACCACAAAAAGGGGCTGGGGACCTTGCTCGTCCATGAGATGGTCGAGCTGGCAACCGAGTTTGGTCTGGAAAAACTGTGGGCGGAGCTACCCCTCAGCGCACCTGCCGCTCTTGCCGTGTTCAGAAAGGCCGGATTCTCGAGCAAGGCGGTAATCGAAGGGCTGGTGAAGGATCTCCAGGGGCGGAGCACAGACGTGGTCATCATGGTGTGCGATGTGGGGGCTCAGTACGGGTAGGGCGTCGCCTGCAACTATGCGGCGTTGCGGAGCAGACCCCACGGCCTCCGCGTTATCTCGCACTCAGCGCTGTCGCAGAGGCAGGGTCATCTGCGAAACAAAGTGCATCTGGAGCATCCTCTTACTGCTCCGCTCTCAGAAAGGCTTCCCGAACTTTCCACCGCCCCCGCGCTGGAAGGCCGGGCCTGGCCCTGCACTATCGATGCTGCGACTATGCAGCTTTGTGGAGCAGATCACCCTGCCTCTCACCACCTCTCTCCGCTGGGGCCGGAGTGGTCGCCAGCGCAGCTTCCCCGGCTCACCCCCTGTGGCCGTACCCGGGAAACCGCTCGAGCACGGCCTCCTTCACTGCGCCGGCGTCCGGGTAACGGGCCCGGGGATCCTTTTTCAGACACCTCAGGATGATCTCCTCCAGGGCGGCCCGCATGCCCGGCTCCAGGCTCCGTGGCGGCTCGGGTTCCAGGGTGAGGATCATATCCATCAGCACCTTTTCGTTGTCGTGGTAAAAGGGAAGATGCTCGGTGTAAAGGGCGTACATGATCACCCCGAGGGCCCAAACGTCGCTGGCGATCTGACTTTCCCCCATGATCTGCTCCGGCGCCATGAAAGGCCGTGATCCCACCATCGTGCTGCTCACGTCCCGGTCCTTCAATTCTTTGGCGGCGCCGTAGTCAAGGAGCTTCACCACGCCGTCCGGGCGGACAATGATGTTCTCCGGTTTGATGTCCCGGTGGACGATGCGGTGCCGATGGGCATGTGCCACGATGTCAATCACCTGGAGTGCGATGCTCTCGCGTTCTGCTTCCCAGAGAGGGCGCTCCAGGAGCTCCCTGAGCGTCGGCCCTTCCACGAACTCCTGGACCAACACCAGCCGACCCCGATCCTCCACCACCTCGACGACCGTGACCGCGTTGGGATGCCCCTTGAGGCGCTCGCAGATGGCTGCCTCCCGCTGGATCTGGGAGTTGAGCTTCTTGCTCCTCGGGATCTTGGCTACGTAAATGGGGGCACCTTCTCCCCCAACAAAGTCTCTCACCCTCCAGATCTCGCCGTAGCTTCCTATCCCTAAGCGTTCGACCTTTTCAAAGCGTGCCGCAATCAGTTCTCGTGCCTTCGGGCTGGACGGAACATCTCCTCGGCGAGAGAACAGTTTAGCGAGCAATCTCTGTAGAAGACCGCCTCGATCGGCCGTCAGCGCAGGAGACATTCCCGCCCCGCCATGCTCCCGGCTCTTCTCTCCCGGCTGCGTCATCTTCGGAGTGGGGTCAGCGAAAGACTCTGCTCGATCTTGATCTGTGAGCCGGTAAGGCTCCCGAGGCTCCACTTTCGTGGCGGCGTAGCCGACCCCTGTGCCCGCCTCGTCCCGGACCAAACGGCCGTCGAGGAACACGGCGATCTTCTGGCCGTCCTTGCGCCTGAACTCGACGGGGAAATTCTCGACCGCGCCTTGCCGTTCGAGCATATCCTGGAAGAGCTGGCTGTCCCTGGGATTCCAATAGATCTCCCGTTCAGCATCGAGCCCGACGAGATCCTCCTTCCTCCCGTATCCGAGCATTCTTGCCAAGGCCTGGTTCACCTTAACCAACCGGCCCTCTCGAGTGCTGAGGAAACCTCCAAGGGGCACATGATCGGGCAGATCCTCTTGCTCGGAGAGCACATCCCATCGCTTCCTCGCCTCCTGGCGCATGCGGGCCAGAACCCCGACACGCCGGACCAAACGCTCTGGGTCGAACGGTCTCCCGATATAATCCGCCGCGCCCTCCTCCAGGACGCGAGCCACACCGTCCTCCTCGAAGCCGTCGATGAGGAGGATAACACCAACCTGCTTGGTGATTCCGCGTCTGGCCAGGCGATGGAGAATGTGGCGCTCGCCGGAACCCATGCTCGTCATGTGGAGGAGGATAACCTCCGGGAGCAATTCCTCGGCCTGCGCCAACGCCTCGTCCCGGTCAAGGGCAGCAATGACCTCATAGTCGTGTCCCGAGAGAATTTGTCGCACCTCGTCCACGACCTCGCTGTTATTAGTAATCAGGAGCGCCCGTCTCACCGCCATTGCCTCAACGAGAAAGATTTCTCGTTTCCTCCACTCTCACGCTGGGGACGGAGGTTTCCCTGTTCCATTCTATAGGAAATGGATAACCTGTGACACCTTCAATCATTTCTAGCCCGCATTATGCACGAGACGCCGTAGCGAGATCGTGGAGATGGTCGTGCCACCGGGCAACCATCCCGCGGCACCGCGGGACTGGACCTGAGGCGTACTTTTCAGTACGTCGCAAGGTTCGAGACCCGAGGACGCCCGGAAGGACGGCCATATCCGCGGTCGCAGCAGGTGGTTCGT